>Ga0335078_10004857_pt1 | contig 19878 bp, 17 predicted proteins | sample Lox_Sample_32_FD_206711 | JGI IMG/M metagenome (GOLD analysis project Ga0335078, IMG submission 206711) | Soil microbial communities from Loxahatchee National Wildlife Refuge, Florida, United States - Lox_Sample_3.2 | ecosystem: Environmental > Terrestrial > Soil > Wetlands | place: USA... | reverse complement strand
AGGTAGGTGACCGCGACCACCAGGATCGCCGTGACCGGCAGCAGCGCGATCAGCGAGGTGTTGATGGACCGGACCAGGGTCTGGTTCAGGGCCAGGTTCGCCGCCCGGCTGTAGGTGCTCCGGTCGGTGGCGAGCAGGCCGGCGGTATTCTCCCGGACCTTGTCGAAGACCACCACCGTGTCGTACAGCGAATAGCCGAGGATCGTGAGCAGGCCGATCACGGTGGCCGGGCTGACCTGGAAACCGGCCAGCGCGTACACGCCGGTCGTGATCACGATGTCGTGGGCGAGCGCGACGAACGCGGCCACGGCCATTTTCCACTCGAACGCGATCGACAGGTAGGCCACGATCAGCACCAGGAACACGATCAGCCCTTCCAGGGCCTTGTGCGTGATCGCCGCGCCCCAGCTCGCGCTGGTGAACGTGGTGCTGACGTTGTTCGGGCCGCCGACCACGTGCAGGTTGCCGGCCAGCGCGTCCTGCACCTTGAGCTGCTGAGCTGTGCTCAGCTTGATGGTCTGCACCTGCCACTGGTGGTGGCTGGCCAGCCCGAGCTGCTGCACGATCGGGTCGTCGCCGCCGCCCGCGTCCTTCACCACCGAGGCGATCTGGGCGGTGGAGACCCCGGACGCCTTGAACTGGAACAGGTTGCCCCCGGTGAACTCCACGCTGTAGTGCAGGCCCCGGAACGCGAGGGCGGCGATGCTGATCACCAGGATCAGGCCGGAGATCGTGTACCAGAGCTTCTGCCTGCCGACGAAGTCGAAGGAGACCTCGCCGCGGTAGAGCCGGCCGCCGATCGCGCCGAGCCGGGACATCACGCCTCCTTCGGGTTGGTCCGGGGCGCCGCGGCCGGCGCGCCCCCGCCCGGCTGGGGCCGGGGGGCCGGGCGCCTGCTGCCGCGCCACGGCGAGCGCGTGCCCAGCCGGGCCGGGTCCAGGCCGGACAGCCGGTGCTGGCCGCCGAAGAACTTGGTCCGGGCCAGCAGCGTGATCATCGGCTTGGTGAACAGGAACACCACGATAACGTCGACCAGCGTGGTCAGGCCGAGGGTGAACGCGAAGTTCTGCACGTCGGTGACCGCGAATTTGTACAGCACCGCGGCGGCGATGAACGACACGGTATCGGAAACCAGGATCGTCCGCCGGGCCCGCTGCCAGCCGCGTTCCACCGCGGACCGCAGCGACTTGCCCTCCCTGACCTCGTCTCGCAGCCGCTCGAAGAACACCACGAACGAGTCAGCGGTGATCCCGACCGCGACGATCAGGCCCGCGATGCCGGCCAGCGAGAGCGCGAAGCTCTCGTAGAGGCTGAGCAGCACCACCGACAGGTAGCTGATCAGCGCCGCGATCGCGAGGCTGGAGACCGCGACGATGCCGAGGCCCCGGTAGTAGAGGAACGCGTAGACCACCACCAGCAGCAGGCCCAGCGCGCCCGCCAGCAGCCCGGCTTGCAGCGCCGACGAGCCGAGCTGCGCGCTGACCGACTGCTCCGTCAGCGGCCGGAACGTCAGCGGCAGCGCGCCGTAGTTCAGCACGTTGGCCAGGTTGTCGGCCTGGCTTTGGGTGAAGGTGCCCTGGATCGTGGCCGTCCCGGTGTCGAGCACGGCCGCCATGTACGGGACCGCGACCGGCGTGCCGTCCAGCACGATCGCGAAGTAGTCGAGCTCAGAACTCGGCTGGCTGGTGCTGGTGTCGTAGTAGTTGTCGAACATCTTGGTGCTGAGCTGGCCGAACGCCTTGGTGCCGGTGCCGTTGAAGGTGAGGTTGACCCACCAGTCGCCGTTGTTCTGCAGCTGCGTTGAGGAGCCGCCCAGCTTGAGCATCTCGCCGGTCACCAGGGACTTGTCCAGCGCGTACTTCGCGCCCTGGTAGCAGGTGACGGTCTGGACGTCCGGGTTGTCCCAGTTGTTCGGGTTGTTGCCGTAAATCTCCGTGCGCCACCGCGGGTTGGCGCAGTTCAGCCGGTCGAAGTCGGCCTTGGTCTTGGCCGTGAGCAGGCTGGCGTTGCCCGTGCCGTCGGCGGTCGTGGACAGCTTGGTGCCCGACGCCGGCGACGGGCTGGCCGACGGGCTCGGGGACGGGCTGGGCGAGGCGCTCGCCTTGGGCTTGGCCTTGGCGGCGGCCGCTCGGCCGCCGGCCAGCGGCCGCGCGCTCACCGCGAGGCCGTGGCTGCCCGAGCCAGAGCCGGCGCCGGGCGCGCCCAGCGCCGCCGAGGACTTGCTGGGCGACGGGCTGGCCGAGGACGACGGGGTCGGGGTGGGCGAGGGGGTCGGGGTGGCCGACGGCGTCGGGGTCGGGGTGGCACCCGGGGTGGCGTAATTGCTCGCGACCAGCAGGACCTGACGGAACCGCAGCTGGGCGGTGGTACCGACCAGGTTTATGACCTGCTGCACTCCCTTTTCGGGCACCGTGACATTGATCAGGTTGGTGCCCTGGGTCGTCACGGTGGCGCCGTTGAAGCCCGCGCCGTTGACCCGGCTGGTCATGATCGACTGCGCGGTGTTCATGTCGGTCTGAAGCTGGGCCGCCGACGTATGCGGCGGCGGGACCGCCTGCAGGGTCACGGTGGTGCCGCTGGAGATGTCGAGGCCGCGGCCGACCTTGAACCGGCTGTGCCAGTGCGAGGGCTGGAACAGGGTGCCGCCGAGAACGCCGAGCAGCAGGACGACGATCAGCGCGACCAGCGTCCCGAGCAGGCGTCCCGGGTGGGACGTGGTGGTTGGGGGTGCCAATGCTCGATGTCCTTCGTCGGTCGGGCCCGCCGCGGCGCTAGATGTTGCGGTCCTGCGGGTTCCAGTCGTCGGCGCGCGGCTCGTCGTCGCTGCTGCCGGCCGGGTCCTGTGGCTCCGGCCCGGCCCCGTCGGCCGCGCTGGGGCCGCCCGGGCCGGTGGCGCCGGTGGCGGCGTCCATCGGCAGCGGCATCACGGCCCGGCGCATCATCCGGATGCTGACGCCGGGGGCGACCTCGACCATGACGTCGTTATTGTCCTCGACGGAGGTTACGGTGCCGTACATGCCGCTGGTGGTCCGCACCCGCGCACCGGGCACGACGCTGGTCTGCATCTGCTGGGCCTGGCGCGCCCGGCTGCGCCGGGTCATGGTGAAGTACACGACCATAAACAGCACGACGATCAGCAGGATGGGCAGGAGACTGGTGCCTGAGGATTTGCTCGAAGCGGCGAGAACTATGTTCCCCATCGCGGGGCTTCCTTCCAGTTGATGCGCAGTGGCCGACAACCGGCCCGGGCGCTGGACCTCGGGAGGCCGGACACCCGCGCCTGGCGGCTGTCGTGACCAACTGCCGAAGTGTAGCGGCGCGCAAGCGACTAACCAACAGGCTACGGGACCTGAGCAGTGATCGTGACCAGCCTGCGACCGGCCGTTATCTGCGGGAGATTCCGGGTTGTCCCGGGTTCAGCTGAACAGGGTCGCCGCGCCGCCGCCCCCGGGGGGCGGGACGGACAGGCCGAGCCGCTCCCAGGCGGCCGGGGTCGCCACTCGCCCGCGCGGGGTCCGGGCCATAAGGCCCGCGCGGACCAGGAACGGCTCGACGACCACCTCGACGGTCTCGGCCTCCTCCCCCACCGCTACGGCCAGCGTGGACAGGCCCACCGGCCCGCCGCCGAACCGGCGGACCAGCGCGGTCAGCACGACCCGGTCCAGCCGGTCCATGCCGGTGTCGTCGACCTCGTACAGCTCCAGGGCCGCGCGGGCCACGGCCCGGTCGACCACGCCGTCGGCCCGCACCTCGGCGTAGTCGCGGACCCGGCGCAGCAGCCGGTTGGCGATCCGCGGGGTGCCGCGTGAGCGCCCGGCGATCTCGTCGGCGCCGTCATCGCGCAGCGCCACCCCGAGCAGCCCGGCCGACCGGCGCACGATGATGCCCAGCTCATCGGGTTCGTAAAAGTCCAGGTGGGCGGTGAAGCCGAACCGGTCGCGCAGCGGCGCGGGCAGCAAGCCGGCCCGCGTGGTCGCCCCGACCAGCGTGAACGGCGCGATCTCGAGCGGGATCGTGGTGGCCCCGGGGCCCTTGCCCACCACCACGTCGACCCGGAAGTCCTCCATCGCCAGGTACAGCATCTCCTCGGCCGGGCGGGCCACGCGGTGGATCTCGTCGATGAACACGACCTCGCCCTCGCTGAGCGTGGACAGCACCGCCGCGAGGTCGCCCGCGCGCTCGATGGCCGGGCCGCTGGTGATCCGCAGCGGGGCGCCGAGCTCGGCGGCGACGATCATGGCGATCGTGGTCTTGCCCAGGCCGGGCGGGCCGGACAGCAGCACGTGATCGGGCGGCCGGCCCCGGCGCAGCGCGCCCTCCAGGACCAGCGAGAGTTGCTCGCGCACCCGGGCCTGGCCGACCAGCTCGCCCAGCCGCTTGGGCCGCAGTGTGCCCTCGATCACCCGGTCGTCGGCGTCGGCGACCGCCGACACCACCCGCTCGGCGGGCCCGGGGCCGGTCACGTGCGCCCCAGCACCCGCAGCGCCGCGCGCAGCGCCGCGGACACGTCCACGCCGTCACCGTCCGCCGCCGGGCCGTCCGGCGCCTGGCCGTCCGCGGGCCGGGCGGCCGCCACCAGGCCGGGTTCCACCGCCGCGATCGCCTGGTCGGCCTCGCGCGCCTGCCAGCCGAGGCTGACCAGGCCGGCCCGCACCTGCTCGCGCCACGGCGGCGCGGCGGCCCGGCCCCCGGCGCCCGCGCCGATCGCCGGGCCCGCCACCGCGCCGTCCCCGGGCGAGCCGAGCCGGCCGGCCAGCTCGAGCACGATCCGCTGCGCGCCCTTGCGGCCGATGCCGGGCACCGTGGTGAGCGCGGTCAGGTCCTCGGCGGCCACGGCCCGGCGCAGCGCGTCCGGGGTGAACACGGCCAGCATGGCCAGGGCCAGCCGGGGGCCCACGCCGCTGGCCGTCTGCAGCAGCTCGAACGTGTTCCGCTCATCCTCGGCGGCGAAGCCGTACAGGGTCAGCGCGTCCTCGCGCACGACCAGCGAGGTGGCCACCCGGGCCCGCTCCCCGGTCCGCAGCCGGGCCAGCGTGCCCGGGGTGCACTGCACGAGCAACCCGACCCCGCCGACGTCGATCACCGCGCCGTCGGGGGCGACCGAGGACACGGTCCCGTCCAGGTGCGCGATCATGATGTGCCTCCGGTGAGGTGTCGGGCGGCCAGCGCGGCGGCCAGCCGGCGCTTGGCGCCGCCGCGCCACAGATGGCAGATGGCCAGGGCCAGCGCGTCGGCGGAGTCCGCGGGCCGCGGGGGTTCCGTCATCCCCAGCAGGCGGGTCACCATCTGCGTCACCTGGGCCTTGTCGGCCCGGCCGTTGCCGGTGACCGCCGCCTTGACCTCGCTCGGGGTGTGCAGCGCGACCGGCAGGCGGCGGCGCGCCGCGCAGACGATCGCGACCGCGCCGGCCTGCGCCGTGCCCATCACCGTGCGCACGTTGTGCTGGCTGAACACGCGCTCCACCGCGACCGCGTCCGGCCGGTATTCGGTCAGCCAGGACTCGACGTGCTCCTCGAGGGCGAGCAGGCGGGCGCCGATCTCGTCCGCGGCGCTGGTGCTCACCACCCCGGTGGCCACCAGCGTCAGCGCCCGGCCCGGGGCGCCGTCGATGATCCCGAACCCGCACCGGGTGAGCCCGGGGTCCACGCCGAGCACCCGCATCGCTCACCATCCCGGTCACCGGCCGACTGTCGTGTCCGAACAGATGTTCGCCAGCGACATTACCGGCTCGGCCGGCGGCGGGCCGCGAGGCCGCGCGGCGTGTCGCCCGGGCGCCCGCCGGGCGGCCCCGCGGTCCTCAGAAGTCGTCGAGCAGGAAGGCCTGCCCGGCGAACGCGGTGTCCAGCGCGTCGTCGTCGCCGGCGTCGCCGCCCGCGGCCAGCCCGGCCCGGCGCAGCGTGGCCATCGGGGTGCCCGCGTACAGGGCGGCGAAGCCGCGGGCGCCCAGCCGGACCGGCCCGGCACCACCCGAACCCCGCCTGGCCCCGCCGCCGGGTCCGGCGCCGGACGCGCTGAGCGCGCCCTTGCCGCCGCTGATCTCCAGCGTCCACCGGCCCGCGTTCCCGGGCAGCTGCGCGTCGTCGAGCTGCAGCCGCACCGCGAGCTCGGCCGCGCCCGGGAAGCCGCGGCCGGCGATGGCCGCCGCGGCGTCGACGACCCGCAGCATCCATGGTTCGCGGCGCACCATCCCGACGTCCGGCTCCCGGGTCAGCCAGCCGACCGGGTCATCCGGCCCCACCACCGCGCGCACCCGCTCGGCGATCGAGGCGTGCGAGCCGATCGTGGACCAGATCGCCCGGGTCGTCGGCGCCGATCCGGCCAGCGCCCACCGGACCAGGAGCTCGCTGCGGCCGCCGTGCCAGCCGTAGGCCAGGAAGCCGTCCGGCGCCAGGTAGCAGAACAGGTTCTCGTCATCGAGCCACCACCGCCGGAGCGTCCCGGCGTCGTGCGTGGCGGGGCCGCAGTGCCGGGCCGACTCGTGCACGCCCCCGATGACGCCGATCACGGCGTCCGCGTCGCCGGGGCCGGCCCGCCGCAGCTCGGGCACCGCGCCCCCGGCGTCGTCCCACGGCGCCAGCGAGGCCAGCGAGCGGGCCGGGACCACGGCCCGGTACAGGCCGCCCGCCAGCTCCCAGCCCAGCGCGCGGTAGATCGGCGCCGTGGCCGGGAACAGCGCGGACAGCGGGTAGCCGAGGCCGGCGATCACCTGGAGCAGCTCGCTCATCAGCGCGCTGCCGATGCCGCGGCCGCGCTGCTCGGGCGCGACCTTGACCCCGCCCACGCCGGCCATCCGCAGCGAGCGCCCGTGCCACCACTGGCGCATGTCGTGGTAGAGGGCCACCGCCACCAGGTCCTCCCCGGCCACGGCCGCGTAGTACCGGCCGTCGGCGACCGCGGCCCGGGTCTCCGCCATCCGGCTCACCTTGCCCGCGTCATCGAGCGGCCCGAAGGCCCGGCGGGCCAGGTCGAGCTCGGCCTCGAGATCGTCGCCCAGGGTCAGCGGGCGGATCCGGGCCGGCCGCGCCCGGCCCGGGCCAGGCGCGGCCGGCCGCCGGCTGCCGGTCAACCCAGGTGCTCCATCACCTCGTCGGAGACCGAGTAGTTCGCGTAGACGTCCTGCACGTCGTCGGAGTCCTCGACGGCCTCGATCAGCCGGAACACCCGCTTGGCCTGCTCCTCGTCCAGCGGCACCTCGACCGTGGGCAGGAACGCGACCTCTGCCGACTCGTAGTCGATCCCGGCCTGCTGCAGCGCCTGGCGCACCGTGACCAGGTCATGGGCCTCGCTGACCACCTCGAACGACTCGCCCAGGTCGTTGATCTCCTCGGCGTCGGCGTCGAGCACCGCGCCGAGCACGTCGTCCTCGCTCACCCCGGCGCCCTTGCCGACGATCACCACGCCCTTGCGGTTGAACAGGTAGGAAACCGAGCCCGGGTCGGCCATCGAGCCGCCGTTGCGGGTGAGCGCGGTGCGCACGTCGGCCGCGGCCCGGTTCCGGTTGTCGGTGAGGCACTCGACCAGCACCGCGACCCCGCCGGGGGCGTAGCCCTCGTAGGTGACGTTCTCGTAGGTGGCGGCGCCGGCCTCGAGCCCGGCGCCGCGGCGGATCGCCCGGTCGATGTTCTCGTTCGGCACGGAGTTCTTCTTCGCCTTCTGGATCGCGTCATAAAGCGTGGGATTGCCCGCGGGGTCGCCGCCGCCGGTCCTGGCCGCCACCTCCACGTTCTTGATCAGCTTGGCGAACAGCTTGCCCCGCCTGGCGTCGATGACGGCCTTCTTGTGCTTGGTGGTCGCCCACTTCGAATGGCCGCTCATGATCGTTCCCTTACCATGTCGATAAATAGCTCGTGAATGCGCAGGTCCGGTGTGAGCTCGGGGTGAAACGCGGTGGCGAGCGCCGGTCCCTGGCGGACCGCGACGATCCTACCGGTGCGCGACTCGGTCCCGATGATCTCGACGCCGGGGCCGGTTTCCTCCACCCACGGCGCCCGGATGAACACCGCCCGGAAGGCGGGGCCGGGCAAGCCGGACAGCGCGATGTCGCTCTCGAACGAGTCGACCTGGCGGCCGAACGCGTTGCGGCGCACGGTCATGTCGATCCCGCCCAGCGTCTCCTGCCCGGCGATGGCGTCCTGGACGCGGTCGGCCAGCAGGATCATCCCGGCGCAGGAGCCGAACGCGGGCATGCCCGAGGCGAGCCGCTTGCGCAGCGGCTCCATCAGGTCGAAGATCACCGCGAGCTTCCACATCGTGGTGGACTCCCCGCCGGGGATCACCAGCCCGGCCACGTCGTCGAGTTCCGCCGGCCGCCGCACCGGGATCGCCCGCGCGCCCGAGGCGCGCAGCGCGGCCAGGTGCTCGGCCACATCCCCCTGCAGCGCGAGCACGCCGACGGCCGGGCCCGCCGCCGGGGCGGGGGTCCGGGATGTGCTGCCGGAGACGGTCACGACGTGTCACTTTCGCGGACGGGGTTTGACCCGAGATTAGCCACCTACCAGAACGCGGTCACCCGCGGTGCTCTTCCCCGGGCCGTTACCTGGGCAGACTTGCGCCATGACACATGCCTGGACGCCGAGCGGGGGCCCGCCGATGACCGGCCGGCCCGGCAGCAGCGTGGTCACCGTGCTCGAGGAGACGACCTTCTGCATCAGCGAGGCCTCGGGCGACATCGTGCCGGGCGGCGCGCAGGGGCTGTTCTTCCGGGATACCCGGTTCCTGTCCCGGCTGGAGCTCCGGCTCGACGGCGAACTGCCCGAGCCGGTCGCGGTGCAGCCGAACGACCCCTACGCCTGCACGTTCCTGGCCCGGCGGCCGCCGGGCGCGTGCCGCGCGGACAGCACCCTGCTGGTGATCCGGCGCCGCTACGTGGGCAACGGCATGCGCGAGGACATCACCTTGCGCAACCTCGGGCGCGAGCCGGCCGCGGCGCACCTGACCATCGCCCTGGCGGGCGACTTCGCCGACCTGTTCGAGGTCAAGGAGGGCAAGGACCGCCACCACGAGGACGACGTCGAGGTACTGGCCGAGGACGGCACGCTCCGGCTCCGGTGCCGGCGGGGCGGCAACACGGGCCTGGTCTCGGTTACCGGCACCGGCGACCCGACCGCCGCTCCCGGCCTGCTGACCTGGCAGGTGGTGATCGGCAGCGGGGCCTGCTGGTCCGCGTCGTTGCAGGTCACGCCCAGCCTCGACGGCCAGGAGGTGGTGGCGAGGTACCCGGCGGGCGAGCCCATCGAGCGCAGCGCCCCGGCCCGGCGGGTGGCCGACTGGCGCCGCCGCACCCCGCACCTGATCACGTCGGACGAGCGGCTCGCCGCGACGTTCGCGACCAGTACCGAGGACCTGGGCTCGCTGCGGGTCTTCGGCCGCGGCGAGGGCGACGAGGACGAGCACGCGGTGATCGCGGCCGGCGCGCCCTGGTTCATGACCCTGTTCGGCCGGGACTCGCTGCTCACCTCGTGGATGCTGCTGCCGCTGGACATGTCCCTGGCCCTGGGCACCTTGCGGACCCTGGCCAGCCTGCAGGGCGAGCGGGAGAACCCGCTGACCGAGGAGGAGCCAGGGCGGATCCTGCACGAGACCAGGTCCGGCCGGGACGCCTCGCTGGCGCTGGGCGGCGGCAGCGTGTACTACGGCACCGCCGACGCGACGCCGCTGTTCGTCATGCTGCTGGGCGAGCTGGCCCGGTGGGGGCTGCCCGCGGACGCGGCCGACGAGTTGCTGCCGCACGCCGACCGCGCGCTGGACTGGATCACCCGCTACGGCGACCGGGACGGGGACGGGTTCATCGAGTACCAGCGCGCCACCGAGCAGGGCCTGGTCAACCAGGGGTGGAAGGACTCCTTCGACGGCATAACGTTCGATACCGGGCAGATCGCCGAGCCGCCGATCGCGCTGGCCGAGATCCAGGGCTATGCGTACGCGGCCTACCTGGCCCGGGCGCACCTGGCTGGCGAGCGCGGCGACGAGGCGACCGCGCGGCACTGGGCGGCTAAGGCGGGCGCGCTCAAGCGCGCGTTCAACCGGGCCTTCTGGCTGGCCGACCGCGGGTACTTCGCGCTCGGCCTGGACGGCGCCAAGCGGCCCATCGACGCGCTGGGCTCGAACATGGGGCACTGCCTGTGGACCGGCATCGTGGACCGCGACAAGGCCGCCTCGGTCGCCCAGCACCTGGTGAGCAGGCCGATGTTCTCCGGGTTCGGGATCAGGACCCTGGCCACGTCCGCCGCGGCCTACAACCCGATGAGCTACCACAACGGCTCGGTGTGGCCGCACGACAACGCGATCTGCGCGGCCGGGCTGATGCGCTACGGGTTCGTCCCCGCGGCCCAGCAGGTCGCGACCGGGATCCTGGAGGCCGCGGACCGGTTCGCCGGCCGGCTGCCCGAGCTGTTCTGCGGCTTCGACCGCGCCGACTTCGCCGCCCCGGTGGCCTACCCCACGTCCTGCTCGCCGCAGGCGTGGGCGGCGGCCGCGCCGTTCCTGCTGCTGCGGACGCTGCTGCGGTTCGAGCCCGCGGTGCCGTCCGGCCGGGTGTGGTGCGCCCCCGAGGTGCCCGCGCGGCTCCTGCCGCTGCGCATCGAGGCGGTGCACATCGCGGGCGGCGCGGCGTCGGTGGACGTCACGGCGCAGGGCTGGCGGATCGAGGGCCTGCCGCACGGCCTGCGGCTGATCCGGCACGCCCGCAGCCCGCTCACCGCGGTGCGCTAGTCCTCAATGCCACCCCGGCGGCCCGCCTAAACCAGCGTCCGCTGACCGCGAAACGGCTGGCCATAGCCCCACTCCGGAGGTTTCCTGCCCGATTCGGGCGGGAAGATCATCTTCCGGGCTGGGCACAAGAATGCCGCCGGGGTCGGGCGGGCAGACTAGGAGGAAGCCAGTGTCCTCGGCAGCGTTCAGGCCTGACTATGCTGACCCGCTTCGCATCGCGATGGTGGCGCCACCGTACTTCGATGTCCCCCCGCCCGCCTACGGCGGCGTGGAGGCCGTGGTCGCCGATCTGGTCGACGACCTCGCCGCCCGCGGTCACGAGATCACCCTGATCGGCGCGGGCCAGAACCTGACGCGAGCGCACCGGTTCATCTCGCTGTGGCCCGAGCCGCCCAGCGACCGGCTGGGCGAGCCGTTCCCCGAGGTGGTGCACGCGGCCCGGGTGGCCGAGGTGCTCGACGGCCTCGACGTGGACATCGTCCACGACCACACGCTCGCGGGCCCGCTGCTCGGCCGCGGCAGCCGGGTGCCCACGATCATCACCGTGCACGGCCCGGTGGTCGGCCAGGAGGGCGACTACTACCACGCGCTCGGCCGGTCGGTCCGGATGGTCGCGATCTCGGAGGCGCAGCGCGCCACCGCCCCCGGGCTGCCCTGGGCCGCGACCGTGCATAACGCGATCCGGGCCAGCACGTTCCCGTTCCGGGCCGACAAGGAGCCGTTCCTGCTGTTCCTGGGCCGGATGAACCCGACCAAGGGACCGCACCTGGCCATCGACGCGGCCCGGGCCGCGGGAATGCCGATCGTGCTGGCGGGCAAGTGCAGCGAGCCGGCCGAGCTGGCTTACCTGGAGCGGGAGATCAAGCCCCGGCTGGGCCGGGACACCGAGCTGTTCGGGGTGGCCGACGCCGCGGCCAAGCGGGACCTGCTGTCGCGGGCCTGCGCGATGCTGTTCCCGATCTGCTGGGAGGAGCCGTTCGGGCTGGTCATGATCGAGGCGATGGCGTGCGGCACGCCGGTGGTCGCGCTGCGCCGCGGCTCGGTGCCCGAGATCATCGTCAACGGCGTGACCGGGATCGTCACCGACACGCCCGCCGGGCTGCCGGACGCCATCGGGCGGGCCAGGGAACTCGACCCGGCGGCGTGCCAGGCGCACGCGGCCGGCCGGTTCACCACCGAGCTGATGGCGGCCCGCTACGAGGACGCCTACCGGCGGGTGCTGGGCGAGAAGGCGCTGGCGGCCGGCCACCGGATGACGGACCGCCGGCCGGCCATGGCCGCCCGCTGGTCGCCGGCCCGGGCGGTGCCGCCGGCCCGGCCGTCACCAGCCCCGGGCGGCATAGCGCTGCTCGGGCGCGAGCGTGTCCAGGTTGATCCCCACCATGGGCTCGCCAAGCCCGCGCGACACCTTGGCGATGACGTCGGGGTCGTCGTGGAAGGTGGTCGCCTTCACGATCGCCGCGGCCCGGGCGGCGGGGTCGCCTGACTTGAAGATCCCGGAGCCGACGAACACGCCGTCGGCGCCGAGCTGCATCATCATCGCCGCGTCCGCCGGGGTGGCGATCCCGCCCGCGGTGAACAGCACCACCGGCAGCTGACCCGCGGCCGCCACCTCGGCGACCAGCTCGTAGGGCGCCTGCAGGTCCTTGGCCGCGGTGTACAGCTCGTCGCCGGGCAGCGAGGCCAGCCGGGCGATCTCGCCCCGGATGCGGCGCATGTGCCGGGTCGCCTCGACCACGTTGCCGGTGCCCGCCTCGCCCTTGGACCGGATCATCGCGGCGCCCTCGCCGAGGCGCCGCAGCGCCTCGCCCAGGTTGGTGGCGCCGCACACGAACGGCACGGTGAACTGCCACTTGTCCACGTGGTTCGCCTCATCGGCCGGGGTCAGCACCTCGGACTCGTCGATGTAGTCGACGCCGATGGCCTGCAGCACCTGGGCCTCGGCGAAGTGCCCGATGCGGCACTTGGCCATGACCGGGATCGACACCGCGGCGATGATCCCGTCGATCATGTCGGGGTCGCTCATCCGGGCCACGCCGCCCTGGGCCCGGATGTCGGCCGGCACCCGCTCGAGCGCCATGACCGCGACGGCCCCGGCATCCTCGGCGATCTTGGCCTGGTCGGCGGTGACCACGTCCATGATCACGCCGCCTTTGAGCATGTCGGCCATGCCCCGCTTGACGCGCCGCGTTCCGGTCTCGGCGGATGCGGGAGCCTGCTCGGAGGCCGAGCCGGCGGGACGGGCAGAACTTGGGACTGGCACGGGTACCTCACTCGATCGTTTGTGCACCGACAATCCCATGGTAGGCGCTGCCCGGGCCCGCCCCGGGGCGGCGGCTCAGCCGGTCAGGTGCGGGATGTCCGCGCCCTGCCCCGCCTCGCCGGTGCCGACCAGCGAATCCTCGATCTCGAAGAACTCCGGCAGCGCGGCGCCGCCGGCCAGCCGCAGCAGCCGCGCCAGCGGGCGGCGGCGGGCGGCCCGGGTCGCCGCGACCGCGTCGTTGTAGAACTTCCTGGCCAGGAACACCTGGTGCGCCGCGCCCTCGAGCTCGGTGAGCAGCTCGTCCGCGCCGTCGGTGCCGTTCAGCGAGGCCCGGAACCCGGGCTGGCCGAACACCGCGCGCAGCGCCCGGGTCAGGTCGCTCTCCAGCAGTTCCTGGTCGCTCTCGGCCGACCGCGCGTCGTGCGCCACCGCGGCCAGCAGCAGGCTCGCGGCCGGGTCGAGCAGGCCCGACGAGGCGAACTCCAGCGCGACCGAGCTGCGCCGCACCAGGGCGGCGTCCAGGGCGGCCCGCGCGGCGGCCAGCCGGTTGTGCAGCCGGTCCAGCCGCCCGGCCCGCCAGGACACGTAGATGCCCATGACCGCGACCGCGGCCACGACCGCGATGGTGGCGATCACCGGGCCCGCCCGCTCACGGCGCCACCGCCACGTGCCCGGTGCCCGCCACCACGGCCTCGTAGACCCGCACCACGTCCCGGGCCACCACCGGCCAGTCGTAGGCCCGCACCGCCGCGGACGCGGCCGCCGACCGCGCGGCCCGCAGCTCGGGCTGGTCGAGCAGCCGCCGGGCCGCCGCGGCCAGCGCGGCCGCGTCGCCGTTTCCGAACAGCTCGCCGGCCTCGCCGCGGCGCAGCACCTGGCGGAATGCGTCCAGGTCGCTGGCGACGATCGGGGCGCCCGCCGCCATCGCCTCGGCCAGCACGATGCCGAAGCTCTCGCCGCCGGTGTTGGGGGCGCAGAACACGTCAACCGAGTGGTACACGCGGATCTTGTCCTCGTCGCTGACCTGGCCGAGCATCACGATCCGCTGCCGCAGCGCGGCGGGCGTCTTGGCCAGCGCCTCGTCGGCGTCGCCGTGCCCGGCGACCAGCAGGCGCAGGCCCGGCCGCTCCGCGGCCAGCTGCTCGAATGCGCGCAGCAGCACGGCGAAGCCCTTGCGCGGCTCGTCCATCCGGCCCAGGAAGCCGAGCGCGCCGCCGGGCCCCGGCCAGCCGGGCAGCGGGTCGGCCTTTTCCAGCTTGCGCACTGACACGCCGTTCGGGATCAGCACCGCGTCCCCGCCGAAGTGCTCGACCAGGGTCGTGCGCGCCGCCTCGGACACCGCGATCCGGCCGCTGATCTTCTCCAGCGCCGACTGCAGGATCGGCTCGGCGGCGTGCATCGCCCGCGACCGCGGTATCGCGGTGTGCACCGTGGCCACGATCGGCCCGGACGCGACCCAGCAGGCGAGCAGGGACAGGCTGGGCGCGGCCGGCTCGTGCACGTGCAGGACGTCGAACCGGCCCTCCTTGAGCCAGCGCCTGACCCGGCTCGCGGACAGGAAGCCGAACGCCAGCCGGGCCACGGAGCCGTTGTAGGGGACGGGCACCGCCCGCCCGGCCGGGACGACGTAGTCGGGCAGCGGGGAGTCGTCGTCCGCGGGCGAGATCACCGAGACCTGGTGCCCCAGGTCGATCAGGGCCTCGGCCAGGCCCTTGATGTGCTCCTGCACGCCGCCCGGCACGTCCCAGGTGTACGGGCAGACCAGGCCTACCTTCACCCGCTCACCCCCGCTGACCCGCCCGCCGCTCCGCTGGCCTGCTCCGCGGCGGCCCGGGCGTCGGCGGCGGCCAGCCGCTCCGGGTCAAGGTCGGCGACGAACACGCGCTGCAGCATGTGCCAGTCCGCCGGGTGCGCCCTGATGCCGGCCTCGAACGAGCGCGCGAGCTCCTGCATCATCTCCGCCACTTTCTGCTTCTGGTCCCCCGCCGCGGGCACCGGGATCTCGCTGTCGACGTAAATCCCCCAGCGTTCATCCTCATACCACAGGATGGCCGGGTACAGGGCCGCGCCGGTCCGAAGGGCCAGGGCGGCCGACCCGCCCATCATCCGCGCCTTCTCGCCGAAGAACTCGACCTCGATGCCGCTGCCGGTGACGTCCCGGTCGGTGACCAGGCAGATCAGCTTCCCGGCCCGCAGCCGCTCGGCCAGTATCCCGAACGCCCGCACCGTTCCGCCGCTGGCGGGCAGCACCTCCATGCCCAGGCCCTCGCGGAACGCCACGAACCGGTCATAAAGGGACTCCGGCTTCAGCCGCTCCATCACGGTGGTGAACGAGCCGACGCCCGGCTGGGAGATGATCCAGGCCGCGGCCTGGTCCCAGTTGCCCGTGTGCCCGAGCGCGAAGATCACCCCGCGGCCGCGCGCGAGGCAGTCCAGCGCCTCCTGGATGTGACCGGAGGCGACCGTCTGCCCGAGCAGCCGGGCCGGCGGGATCACCGGCAGCCGGAAGACCTCCAGCCAGTACCGGGCGTAGGACTGCATCGACTCCCGGGACAGGGCCCGGAGTTCCGCGCCGGTCGCGTCCGGGCCGAGCACCCGGCGCAGGTTGGCCTCCAGGACCTGGACGTGCGGGCCCTGACGGCGCCAGGCGATGTCGGCGGCGGCGGAGAACGCCCACCGGGCCCAGGACTCGGGCAGGCGGCAGACGATCGACCAGCCCAGCCCGTAGCCCGCGGAGACCAGCCGGCCGGTTATTCGGGACATTCGCCACCTCCCGGCTCGCCCGCCGCTCCGGCGACGGCCGCCGCGGTGGCGGCCCGGTGCACGGCGAGAACCCGCTGCCCGAACGTGAACGTGCTGGCCGCGGCCAGCAGCCACAGGCCGATGGCGAGCACATACGGTACGCCCAGCCCGGACAGGCCCGCGGCCACCAGGGCGATGAGCATCCGCTCCGAGCGCTCCGCCAGGCCCACGTCACAGCGCAGGCCCAGGCCCTCGGCCCGCGCCTTCGCGTACGACACGAGCGCCCCGGACACCAGGCAGAACACTGCCACGCCGGCCAGCAGCCTGCTGTGCCCGCCGAGCACGAACCAGGCCGCGAGCCCGGCGAAGACGCAGGCGTCCGCCACCCGGTCCAGCGTGGAGTCCAGGAATGCGCCGAAGACGCCGGTGGTCCCCTTGACCCGGGCCAGGGCCCCGTCCAGCATGTCCGCCATAACGAAAAACCAGCAGACCAAAGTCCCGGCGAACAGTTGACCGGCCGGGAACAGCGACAGCGCCCCGGCGGCCACCCCGACCGTGCCGATGATCGTGATCGCGTCGGGCGTGACCGGGGTGCGGGCGAGGGCGCCGGCGATGGGATCCATCACCCGGGCGAAGACCGGGCGCAGCGTGTTGAGCATGGCCGTCTGATCCTACTGGCGAGCGGGCCGGCCGCCGCCGTGAGCCGCTCCGGGGGCGCCACGACAGCGCGGGCGATTCCGGCCCAGGGCTTGTGATCCGGAACCGGCAGGTAAAGGCTGGTCGTGCAGCAGCCGAACAAAGCTAACCAGGAGGCGATCGGATGGCGGAGAAGACAGGCCCCTCGGGAGCCGCGGGCAGGGCACCCGTGGCCGGCCAGCCCGATAACGTGCGCAACGTTGTGCTAGTCGGCCACTCGGGTGCGGGGAAGACCACCCTGATCGAGGCCCTGCTCGTGGCTACGGGAACGATCCAGCGGGCCGGGCGGGTGGAGGACGGGTCGACCGTGAGCGACTTCGACGAGGTCGAGGTCAGGCAGCAGCGCTCGGTCAACCTGACCCTGGCCCCGGTGACGCACGGCGGGGTCAAGGTGAACCTGCTGGACACGCCCGGTTACGCGGACTTCACCGGTGACCTGCGGGCCGGCCTGCGCGCCGCGGACGCGGCGCTGTTCACCGTCTCGGCCACCGAGGGCGTGGACGGCCTGACCAGGATGCTGTGGGAGGAGTGCGCCGTGGCCGGCACGCCGCGGGCCGTCGTCATCACCAAGATCGACCACCAGCGCGGCGACTTCGCCGAGGCCCTGGCCGCCTGCCGGGAGGCCTTCGGCGAGTCGGTGGCCCCGCTCTACCTGCCGGTGACCGACGGCCAGGGCGGCATCCGCGGGCTGATCGGCCTGCTGTCGGAGCGGTTTTTCGACTACTCAGGCGGCTCCCGCGAGGAGCGCGCCCCGGAGCCGGCCGACGCCGACCGGGTCGAGGAGGCGCGCAGCGCGCTGATCGAGGCGATCATCCAGGAGAGCGAGGACGAGAGCCTCATGGACCGGTACTTGTCCGGTGAGGCGATCGACGCCAAGGTGCTGATCGAGGACCTGGAGAAGGCCGTCGCCCAGGGCAGCTTCTACCCGGTCCTGCCCGTGGCCGCGCCGCACGGCATCGGCATGGCGGAACTGCTCGAGGTGATGACGCAGGCGTTCCCCGCCCCGGCCGAGCACCCGCTGCCCGCCGTGACCACGCCGGACGGCAAGCCGGTCAGCGGCCTGTCATGCGACCCGCGCGGGCCGCTGCTGGCCGAGGTCGTCAAGACCACCTCGGACCCGTACGTGGGCCGGATCAGCCTGGTGCGCGTGTTCTCCGGCACGCTGCGGCCAGACGCCACCGTGCACGTGTCCGGGCACGGGCGGGCCGAGCGCGGCCACGCCGACCACGACCAGGACGAGCGGATCGGCGCCCTGACCTCGCCGCTGGGCAAGCAGCAGCGCACGATCTCGCAGTGCGCGGCCGGGGACATCTGCGCCGTGGCCAAGCTGGCCAGCGCCGAGACCGGCGACACGCTGTCGGACAAGGACAACCCGCTGCTGATGGAGCCCTGGGCCAGCCCGGAGCCGCTGCTGCCGGTGGCGATCACCGCCAAGTCCAAGGCGGACGAGGACAAGATGTCCCAGGCGCTGGCCCGGCTGGTGGCCGAGGACCCGACGCTGCGCCTGGAGATGAACTCCGAGACCCGCCAGCTGGTGCTCTGGTGTATGGGCGAGGCCCACGCCGACCTGATGCTCGACCGGCTGTCCAGCCGCCACGGGGTCGCTGTGGAGACCACCGAGCTGCGGGTCCCGCTGCGGGAGACGGTCGCGGGCAAGGCCCAGGGCCTGGGCCGCAACGTCAAGCAGACCGGCGGGCACGGCGAGTTCGGGATCTGTCACCTCGAGGTCGAGCCGCTGCCGTCCGGCGGGGGCTTCGAGTTCGTCGACAAGATCGTCGGCGGCGTGGTGCCGCGCCAGTTCATCCCGTCGGTGGAGAAGGGGGTCCGCGCCCAGATGGAGCAGGGCGTGCTGGCCGGCTACCCGATGGTCAACGTCCGGGTGACGCTGTTCGACGGCAAGGCGCACTCGGTCGACTCCTCGGACATGGCGTTCCAGAAGGCGGGCCGGGCCGGCCTGAAGGACGCGGCCGAGAAGGCGGGCGTGCTGCTGCTCGAGCCGGTCGACGAGGTGTCGGTGCTGATCCCCGACGGTTACGTGGGCGCGGTCATGTCCGACCTGTCGTCCCGCCGCGGCCGGGTGCTCGGCACCGAGCCGGTCCCCGGCGGGCGGACGCTGGTCAAGGCGGAGATACCGGAACTGGAGATCACCCGCTACGCGATCGACCTGCGGTCCATGTCGCAGGGCACCGGCTCGTTTACCCGCTCCTACCTGCGCTACGAGCCGCTGCCCCCGCACCTGGCGGACAAGGTGGTGAGCGCCTCGAAGCAGTCCTGACCTGGCCTTACGGCTCGGCGGGCCAGGCCTGCGCGAGCATCGCCCGCGTGTCGGCCAGAAGCTGGGGCAGCACCCGCGTCTGGCCGACCACGGGCATGAAGTTGGTGTCACCGCCCCAGCGCGGCACCACGTGCTGGTGCAGGTGGGCCACGATGCCCGCGCCGGCCACCGCGCCCATGTTCATGCCGATGTTGAAGCCCTGGGCGCCCGATGCGGCCCGCAGCGCGGTCATGGCCAGCTTGGTGTGACGGCCGAGCTCGGCGGTCTCCGGCAGGTCGAGCTCGGTGTAGTCGGCGACGTGCCGGTACGGGAGCACCATCAGGTGCCCTGCGTTGTACGGGTACCGGTTGAGGACGGTGTAGACCAGGTCGCCGCGGGCGACGATGAGCCCGTCGGAGTCGGGCAGCCGGGGAATCCGGCAGAACGGGCAGCCGTCGGTGCCCTCCGGCGCGCTCTCGCCCTTGATGTAGGCCATCCGGTGCGGCATCCACAGCCGCTGGAACGCGTCCGGGATGCCCACTCCGTCCTGCGGTGCTGGCGACGCGGCTGAAGGCATGCATGCAGCATAGAAGGGCGCCCGGGAGCGCGCCGGGCCGGCCGGTCAGGGCGGCGAGGTCCCTGACGGCCCCGGGGTCGCCGGGGTCGGCGCGGCGCTGTCCGGCGGGGTGGGCCTGGTCCGGCCGGCCTGGCCCGATCCGGAGCCGGGTGCCTGCGCCGACGTGGTCCCGGACGGGGCCGGCGCCGGGCTGACGGTCGGGCTCGGGCCCGGGGCCGAGGTGGCGGGCGTGCCTCTCGACGGGGTCGGGCAGGCCACCGGGCTGGGGCTCGGCGACGGGCTCGGGCTCGGCGACGGGCTCGGGCTCGGCGACGGGCTCGGGCTGGGCGAGCCGCCGGGGCTCGGCGACAGGCTCGGGCTCGGCGACGGGCTGGGGCTGGGCGACGGGCTCGGGCTCGGCGACGGGCTGGGGGACGGGCTCGGGCTGGCCGACGGGCCGGCCGCGGCGCTGACCGGCGGCGCCGAGGCGGAGCCCAGGCACGGGGCCGATCCGCCGCGAGGCCGCGCCCGGTGGCCGGGCACCGGGCTGCTGGCCGGCGTTCCGCCCGGGCCGGGACCGGGGCGGGCGGGCGACCCGGGGCCGCCCGCCGCGCTGGACGGGCTGGACGAGCCGCCTCCGCCGCCGCTCTCGAAGAT
>Ga0335078_10004856_pt1 | contig 19880 bp, 17 predicted proteins | sample Lox_Sample_32_FD_206711 | JGI IMG/M metagenome (GOLD analysis project Ga0335078, IMG submission 206711) | Soil microbial communities from Loxahatchee National Wildlife Refuge, Florida, United States - Lox_Sample_3.2 | ecosystem: Environmental > Terrestrial > Soil > Wetlands | place: USA... | reverse complement strand
GCCGCAAAGCGTTGTTGTTGCGCGCCTGGCGCCGAAGAAGAGGCGCTCATACGCCCAGACTATCAGCCGGAAATGGAACCCTGCCTTACAAATATCAGGCTTGTGTCCATTTTGTGACACAGTAGTACTAAAGCCCTTGCCCCGACTGTAGATGTATTTCACGGCGAACCCGGCGTAGGCCGGCCCGTTTTGGTGCACCAGCGCCTTGGCGAACTCGAGGACGAGTGAGTTGCTGGGATTCGGAGAAAGATTCACCTCGCTCCCGAGAGTGAAATTCCGTTGCGCGTTGTTCTGGTTCATCTCGTTGACGAAGGTATCGCCGCGGAAGGATAGCGCGTACCGAGCGAGGCCCAGAGGCTGGAGGTGAAGGAATAACTGATGTGTCCTTCCAGTCCGTGTAGCGCCTCTTGCCGAAGAATTTCTACTCCATGATAAGAACTGTTATTTGTGAAGAAATAGGCATTGGCGTAGGTGTCGAACTCCCACTTCTGTTTCGGACCGAAAGGATGAGAGAGAGCGATTTCCGGATTGAACAACCAGCGGTCTGAACCAAGGTTGAGAAGCTTGTCGGAGTGGTATAGCCGTTGCTCCGTATCTTCCTTGCACATCCGGAGTAAGAATCTGGATGCCTCGGATATCTTGTATGCTTCTGACCCATAGTTACGCAGGCAACAAGGCCGCGCCTGATTCCAAGCCGAAACTCCGGCTCGAAGCGTTCAGCCTGCGCAACGGTTACATTTCGCGGTAGTTTAAGAGTAGTGCTCCGATTATGACGAAACAGATTGGCCAAATCCACGACGGGATTGTCCTGTCTTTCTCCTGGAGCCGCAATTCCAACCAGCGCGCCCATCCCGCAAATACCGCGATGACGCCCATTGGAACGTGACTTAACTCAACAAGGAGGCTTTCCTTCACGTTCGTGATGGCGTGCGAATGCGTCAGCAGTAACGCGCCACCCACAGCCCCCATTAGCGGGAACACCAACGCCAACGGGTTGTTTTCTTTCGGCTGTCTGCGAACGCGCGTCTCGAACACTCCAAACGCTACACACACAAGCGCCGCAATCCGGTGCTGGAACGATTCGGGACTCGCCCAGCACGCCCAGAAACCCTTCCAACCAACTGGCCAACATTCGCTATCTGCTTGCAGGAAAATAAAAGCGGCGATGCCGATGAGTAGTAACGGCCAGTACGTTGCCCACGGAACCTTTTTTGTTCGACCCAGCAGCGCGAGCAATCCCATCGCCACGACCACCAAACCCATCCAGTGGTGGTTCGACTCGGATTCAATGGCGTCGTTGACCAACTTGGGAGACAACGGAATCCCATCAACATTGTGGGCCGATACGTCGCCCGACAGCATTCCAATACTGGTTGGATTGGCTGCGATTGGCACATATTCATACCTCAGCCGCGGCACTGTCGGTTTGAATCGCTGATAGATCTGAGTCAGAGTCACCGTCTCATTGATCTGATCGATCGCCGGGGGCTGGGAGGTCAGCGAGGCTGCGGTCAGAATAACGGTGAGGCCGATGCCCAGCTCTGCTTCGATGAGGCGGCGCAGTCGTGTTAGGGAAGATTCCTTCGAGGTGCTGCGGATCAGCAGGAAATTCACACCGCCCAACAACAACAGTGACCCGAGCATCGTGGCCTTGGCCGTCACCATCACACCATACGCTGTGCCGATCACAGCGGCCCACGATCCGATGTAGACAACACTCATCGACGCGCCACTGATCACTAGGGCACCGACACTAACCAGCGCGACCCGCGAAAAACGCTCCGTGACGTACCACCGCGTCGCGAGATCCTTGGCCCGATACAGTCCCAACACCAAGAACGGCAGCCCGCCGATCCAGAAACCCGTGGCCATCTCGTGGATGCACGACAGCGCAATCAACAACGGGCGCCCCTCGAGTCGCGACGCCGCGTGATTGGTCATTACAGATGCACCCATTATGACCACCGCCAGCACGGGCAATGACCACGTGGCGATCTGCGCTCGGCTTCCGGCACAGACCACGCTCAAGAGCGCAGCCATTAACACAGTGCAGCCCGAGACAAAAAAAGTTGCACCGATGACCCCTGCAAACCTGATTTCTGCCGTCGTCATCAGTACTGCCGAGTTGACGTACAGATACAGGAATTGCATAAGCGCAAGTCCACCAGCGCTGGCACGTAGCAACCGCCAGGTGGATACCTCGATTTGTCTGATGCTATCGCTCGAAACCTCGGGCGAAGCCCGTGCGATCCAGAGCCCAAACACTACCCCGCCCAGCACGGCCGATTGAAATATCAAAGTACCGGCACGCAGCATGACTGAAAATAGTGAGAACAGATCAACCAGGTTGGGGAGCATAGGGTCTAGCTCACGTTGAAAGGAATCGCGCCACGGCTTATATGCCCATCCGATGCGAGTACTTGCCATCGCAGCGTGTAGGCCCCAGGCCGAAGTCCCGTTACACGACTCTGCAATAAATTGGGCGCGGCCTGGTTGGCCAGTGTGAGCGTTGAGACCGTTCCATCCGGCGCCACAAGGTGTATCGACGAACGTCCGGCATCAATGCGCACATTAAATCGCAGCTTGACGTCGAGCTCTGGCCCTTTGACGATGGAGTTCGGTTTTGGAGTCGAATCCATCAGAACTGCGTGTGCGCGGCATATCCTTGGCATCTGGGCCAATATGAGTAGCGCTACCATCGGCAGGCCGATTCGTCGTATAGCAGTTGTCGTCAACATTTATTCTACCCTCCTTAGAAAAAAGCTGAGGCGGTCATGAGCAGTTACGCCTGTACTGCTGCATAAATCACATCTGCCAAGCGGTCAACATCGGCCTTCGAACTGAAGAGCCCCACATTGGGGATAAATAGAAAACCAGGAGCATCTTCCGGGATGCCGAATATCAACGACGGCTACGAATGGCGTGCTCGGGAGAGGAAAACGGTGAGTTTTCCATCAATCGTCGCCGTCCACGCGGTGAATACGCGACCGTTGGTTCCAGCTACGACCGTAGGGCGGACAACGGCCGCAGGAACGCCTGGAACTTCTACCGGCGACGAAATTCGCCCGTCCTTGTCGATCTCCACGAGGTAGGCGGAAGTCGCCGTCCATCCGGCTTGTTTCTGCGGATCGCGGCCCTGGAAGATGAGTTCCACCCGCCCGTCTTCAGCGGCGGAGAGCGCGGGATAGTTCGCATCGAGTATCTTTTGAGAGGCGAGCACGGCGGGAGCCCAAGTTCTTCCGGCATCATCAGACCAAGTCAGTCGCACGCCGGAAATCGATGAAGAAGCTTCCGTGAGCCACGCGGCATAAACTCGATTACCGGTCCGAGCAAGAGCGACGCCAGAGTCGGGGCATCCCGCAAGCTTCCAGTTGTCCTCGGCGATCCGAATTGGCGAGCTGAAGGAAGCTCCTCCGTCGCGAGTCACCGCGACGGTCATGTCACGGATGCTTCCTGGGTAGATGTGGCGCCAGAACACGAGGACCTCGTTGTTCGGCCCAAACGACACGTTAGGACGGCAACACTCGCAGACGTGATCAGCGATCTTTGCATTTTTCTGAAACGTCGCCCCTTTATCCGTGGAGCGAGCAAGGTACAGAGAGTAGACCTTTTGTCCCGGCGTGCTCTCGCGGGTATCGAGCCAGACGGCGTAAACGTCGCCATTCTGAGCGACCCCAATAGAAACGTAGCCGCTATAAGCCTTTTCAGGCTTATCGGAGACACGAACGGGCTTTTCGAAACTCGCCCCCCAAGAAAGGGAACGCGCCAGACGGATGTCGCCGCTTTGATTCCACGCCGCGTACATTACGTCCGGCGTAACGATGAGCGTTGGGCTGTTTTCTCCGTGGGAGCTCACGGTGGTGCCTGGCTCGCTGATCCAAACAGGCTTGTCGAAAGAGTCTCCTCCATCCGAGGAATTCAGCAATGCCAGGCGCGATGCATCCCCTTCTCCTACGACGGTCAACAGGTTTAGCGCACCGGAGGCGACACCATCGACCCCAAGTTTCGGGTGCCGGATCGGCGTAATTCCACTCACGACCGAGAGGGAGCGGGGCTGCGGTTCAAAACGAAGGGGTGAAGTGTCGGCGCTGGAGACTACTCCCGACTTGCCGCAACCCAAAGTAACGGACAGCAGCCCAACCAGAGATGGAACGACGACACAGCGATTTCGAAAGTGACTCATGGTGTTCATATGTTCCTCTCAGCGCGAAACTCTCGGTCCGGGAGTCTCATGAAATGATCAAGGCTACTGCGCTTGGGTAGTCTGCAAGTACTTTTCGGGAGCTTTGTCAAAGAGCGCTTTGTGCTCCGGCATGCAGAAATAGTAGGTCTTGCCTTTGTAAACCGAATTCGGGGCCGTCTTGTCTGCCTCCATGTCGCAGACCGGACACAAGGGATGCTCCTCTGTCGAGATCGGCGCTTGGGCGTAGACCTGATTTGAATCCGGGTTCAACCAACCCTGGCCTTGATATTCCATTTGGTAGGCCGTTTTAGTGGCGACGTCGTGGCCGAAATAGCGTTCGACAACGCGAAGCGCCAGGTCGATACCGGATGAAAGTCCGCCCGCTGTGGCGACATTGCCATCTTCGGTGAATCGTGCACCTCGCTTGACTCGAATGTCGGGAAACTCCGTCGACAACGTTTTGTAGGCACCGTGATGGGTTGTTGCGGACCGGCCAGACAGCAGGCCCGTGCTTGCAAGTACAAATGCTCCGGTGCAAACCGACATGGTCACGTCCGCATTTTTTGACGAATTGCGAATCCAATCGAGCATTGCCGGAGTGCTCCCGTCCTGCGCCGGGATTACGACGACCTTGGGGGCGGGAGCGCTTTCGAAAGTATAGTTGGGGACAATTCTCAGACCTCCGCTGGCGCGTATCGCTTTCGTCGTTGCTGCGACGGTGTACAACTGGAAAGGGTTCTCGCCACGTTCCGGGACGTACGTACTCTCGAACACTTCCCAAGGGCCGGAGAAGTCGATGACGACGGCCCCGTCGGAAACAACGAAGGCAACCGGGATGCTTCCGTGAGCCGGCGGTTTTAGCGGACTAATTGCTGATCCGGAAAGACCTGAACTCTGATCACCTCGTGAATCGGCATCTTCGAAGTGATTACCCCCCACCCTAGAAAATGACGAAGACACCGCTCCTACAAAACCAAACGCTGCTGTTCTTTGAAGAAGTTCTCTCCTATTCATGGCTAAAGCCGTCCTTTCATTTTTTCCCTCGTTAGATTGCTGAGAGCTTTTCTGATGTGCCATTTATTGGATGAGCTTGCGCGAGCACTCCGTTCGCTGATGGCGTAGTGACCTCGGAGGCTGGCCTGGCCTTTCATATCTTCCTCGCACGTTGGAAATTATCAGCCGCAAAGTCCCACGAAATCACTTTGAGGAAGGCCGCAATATAGTCTGCCCGGAGGTTCTGGTATTTCAGATAGTAGGCATGCTCCCACACATCAATTCCGAGGATAGGGGCTCTTCCCGACATCCATGGGCTGTCTTGATTGGGCGTAGTCTCGATCCCGAGTTCGTGCTTGCTATCCAGACTTAGCCAAGCCCAACCGCTTCCAAACACGCTGAGCGCTGCTTTAGTGAATAGCTCCTGAAAGGCGGCGAGGTTGCCAAATTTGGCGTCGATGGCCCGTGCTAGTTCTGCCTTCGGCCCAGCCGGCGCATTTTTCTGCATAATTTGCCAGAAGAAAGAATGGTTCGCATGTCCGCCGCCGTTGTTACGTACTATCGTACGAACGGATTCTGGAACCTTGTCAAGTTGCTGTACCAAATTCTCTACAGACAACATGCCCAGATCTGGGTAATTCGCGATGGCCGCATTCAAGTTCTTGACATATGCAGCGTGATGCTTGTCGTGATGAATATGCATAGTTTGCGTGTCGATGTACGGTTCAAGAGCGTCGTAATCGTAAGACAGAGGCGGAAGAGAGAAGGGCATCTTGGCGCCGCTCGTGTTTTGGGTCAGCCCAATTGATCGATACAAATCAGTAGGAATCGCAGTTGCCACCATTGTTATTCCCACGCTTTTTACAAAGTCTCTTCGGTCGAGCATCGTTAGTCTCCTTTTTTGATCTGAATTGGGTGCTGCACCGATGTTTTGATGAGTCATGACTCCACAATTTGTTGGGAGCGTGCTTGTTTTCGCCCGCATCTTTACGCCAAGAGTGCATCCTTCTTAATGAGGGATGCTCTCCGTCGCGTCGTGTGCCTGGAACCATCGGACGATATGCTGATTACGGTCCGCGCGATTGAGGGGTAGAGAATGCCCATCCTTGCCGTAGATGACCAGCTCATACTCCTTCTTGTTCTGTTGCAACTTTTCAGCCATGGCGAATGCCTGAGTCACTGGCACCTTGTTGTCCCCCCGGCTGTGAAGAATCAAAACGGGCGTATCAATCTGGTCCGCCCAGGCGACTGCCGAGCGTGCGCGGAACTGTTCTTGTTTCTTGTGTTCGAAATCCGGCCATATCTTGGCCCATCCGTCGTAGTCGGTGTCACCGTTCACAAAATCCGGCCTATATGACGCTAAGGCTTCTAGATCCGTAGGGCCGGCGATGACGGCCGCGGCTTTCACCGGAATTTTGTTTTTAAGGGCCAGATAGGTCATCGTTCCTCCCCGTGAGACGCCGAGCATAAACATGCGTTCCATATCTATATAGCCGAGGGACTTGGCGACAGTGACCAGGTTCAGAACATCATCGACGTCAGCGCCGCCCCATGCATCGCGACGACCTTTGTCACCGACGGACCTATAATCCGTGGCCAGCACGACGTATCCTTCCTTGGCGAACAGATAGAATTCCACGCGCGTCAGGTCGTCGATGAGACCGAAATCTCCCGAACCACCGCGGTTATACAAAATCACTGGCCACTTGCGGTTTTTGAGATCGACGGGCTTGAAAATGTAACCAGATACCAGAAATTCGTCGCTCAAGTACCAGATGTGATGGCATTGGTAGCTGGCTTGTCCTCGGGCCTCGTTGTAGACAGATTCCGGGAAGTAAAACTTTCCAAATTTATCGAGGTCCTGGTAGGGCTTGAGGACAGTGCAAGGTTCCTCTTTTTGTGCTGGGTTCTGCAGAGTCGGCTCGGCCGAACAGATCGGGACTTGTATCATGAGCACCGCCAAAACACTCCCGACAATTACAAACATTCGAGAACTACCACGAAATTGAGTCATCGCGCGTTTGTGTCTCCTCGTCTTGCTCCGGCCTTGACCGAAGTTTCCTCCAAGAAATTTATCGGCCCAATGCATGCGTCAGCTTCCCATTTGATTCCAGAGCATGCTGTTTGGGGGAACTAATGAGCATCACGGCTACAAAAGCGATCAGATAGCTCACTCCTCCCACCACCAGTACGCTTTTGAATCCGAACGTCATTCCCAACATCAATGCTATGACCGTCCCTATCACCGTGAAAAAACCGTTGACTCCCCAAGACCAAGGAATTAGAGGCGAAGCCTCTTCGGCGACGATACGCAACCCAATCGGGAATGGCATTCCGAGCAAAATGCCGAGCGGAGTGATTGCGAGGATCGAAATCAAGATGCGAAAGTCCAGCGACAAGCCGAGGGCTGCCGAAAACACTCTGGGTACAAGAAAACCCGTTAATGCCAGCGTGAAGATGATGAGCGGCAGGACGAGAGGTAGCACCTGTCGAGGTTGTGCAGAAAAACGCCCTGCCAGTAGAGCGCCAACGCCAGTAGAAACAAGCAGACTAGCCAGTACAACTGCTAAGGTGTAAACAGGCTGCCCAAGGAAGAGCGTGAATCGACTGAGCAGGGCCATTTCTATCGCAATAAAGCCGAATCCGAGGGCAGCGAAATAAACCAGGAAACGCCAATCACTGGGTTTGTACAGCCCTACCCGCGAGAAACCACGCAACGGCAGCAGAATCAGAACCGCCGCGATCAGCACGCTCTGGACCAGCAAAACAAGCAGCGAAACTTCCGCAATTGGGCGGTCGCCCAGAGCCAGCCCGCCGAAGAGTCTTTCGGCAAACAACTTGCGAACCATTTCTGGACTGATGCTTGACCAGCGGGTCTGGTGGTTGAAGAATGGGCGATCATCGGTGGCGGGCATGAGCTGCCGTGCCTCTGATCTGTAAACGGCCGGCAGATCGGAGGTCGTGAGCAAGGTTTGGTAAACGTTCTTTCCGCTTGTTTGAAACGGAGAGTACAGCAATTCTGCAGCGGGCACAGATGTTTCATTCCACTGGTGCGCTACTCCCAGCAAAGTCTCGATTTGACGAATCTCGTCAGGCGTGAATGGAGATTTCTTAACTAGGAGTCCGGCTCTAAAAGACGGCCTGTTTGATCCGAACCGCTTCCTTTCAGCGTCATCCGGTGGAATGCGAAAAGCGTAGAAGTGCGAGGGAAAGTCTTGCACGCCACGGTTCGCCAGAGCTTCCCGAGCCGTCGCAAAGAGTCGAGCGATCTGGGGTTCCGGACGCGTAAAGTAAATCACGCCGTCCGGGGAAAGATGGTCCAGGTAATCTTCAAACGCCTCGCGAGTCAAAACGTAGTTTTCAGAGAGAGCGAGCGCTCCCGAAGCAAGGGCAGCGTTGCTGATGGTATGGACGGAGATGATCGCATCGAACTGCTCGCGCGCGCGGCGAACGAAGCTCCGCCCTTCATCTGTGACGAGCCGGACCTCCGGCTGACTGAACAACCCGCCCCAGAAGTCGTCCATCCGACGGCGCACCACATCGTTGATAATGGGGTTGACTTCAACGGCAGTGATTTCGGACGCGCCAAAATGCAGCGCATCCAGCACCTGGGCGCCGGCACCGCTACCGATAATGAGAACTTTGGGTTTCGGCTTACCTACGTATGCAATGCCGCTACGGTAGCCTGCATCCTCCTTGTGACGGCTTAAGTATTCGCGCACGCCCATCCTCATATCATGCATCGACGTGACCGCTGTCCCCGAGTCATAGACAATCCGGCGGATGGCGGGAATATGCTGGTCCGGTTGGGGTGGTGTTTCAAAAACATCGATTCGAGAGAATGTATTCCAGGCAGTGAACAGCGGCTTGGAAAGAAGCAAGATTTTGCCAGGCGTGACGGTAATAGGCAGGAGGCCATTGGCATAGAGAGCCAGCACCACAGTTCCGCCACATAGGAACATCCTCAAGATACTTTCCTTTTTTCCTCCACTAAGACCGAAAAAGACAGCCGCCATAAGTCCGAACGCTGCCGCCATAGCTACCGATCCAGAGCCTCCGAAAGCTGGCATGATGAGCGCCAGTGCGCCGCATCCGATGCCCGCACCAAACAAGTCGAACGCGTAGAGATAGTGAATTTGCCGAGTACCACGAGTGAATAACAGGGCCAAGGCAAGGCCAGAACAAAAGAATGGAGTCGCAAGCACGACGTAATAAAAAGATATGAAGAGCCATTGCCGGCGATCCGAAAACAGCGCGAACGGATCAAAGGGAATTCTTTGCATCAACCAAAAACAAGCGAGGGTGAGCACACCAAAGAGCGTCGCAACCCACACCAGCGCTTGATCCAGTGGAATCCGTTCGCGTAGCTCGTCCCAGAGCGCCAGTATGACGCCCGAAACTCCAAAACCCAGAAGCGCGGTGGAAATCACCAAGAAGCCAAAGTGGTAAAACATGGCAACGGAGAGTACGCGCGTCAACGAAAGTTCAAGCAGCAGCGTGGCCATGGAAAGCAGGAATATGCCCGCGTAGTGTCGCACGCTTATTTGATCAGTCTTACTTGCCTCATGTCTTGTGGAACCCGCCATCTGTGCTCCTTTGTTTCGAGCGCCTCGCAGAATGAACCCTTGATTATTGGCCACCTTGGCTAGTCCGGTTGAACCAATCGATGATCATGCGATCACGATCGTCGCGATTCTGCGGCAAGGAATGGCCATCGCGATCGTAAATACGAAGGGCGTACACCTTGCCCTTTTCCTGAAGTGCTTCTGCGATTCGCAGAGCTTGGCTAACCGGGACAAGTTTGTCGGTCCGACTATGGAGAATGAGAACAGGCACATTGATCTGATCGGCCCAATACACGGCCGAGCGTGCTCGATAGTGTTCCTCGGCGCGGTGCTCATAGTCTGGCCAGATCTTGGCAAAGCCATCGATATACTGATTCCCGTTAACTAAGCCCATGCCGGGTGTCGCATCTACCCATGCTTTAACGTCTGATACTCCACCGATGACGGCGGCGGCCTTAACGGGAATTCCTCGTTTGATCGCAAGATAGGCCATGGTGCCACCTCGCGACAGGCCGAGCATGTACAGCCGCTCGGGGTCTACGTAGTCGAACGACTTCAGTGCCGGCACGAGATTTAGAACATCGTCGACTTCCACTCCGCCCCACTCGTCGCGTTTTGCGGTGGCGCCCTGGTAGCGGTAATCGGAGGCGATGACCACAAAACCGGCCTTCGCGAATAGGTAGAGATCGGCGACGTCCAGGCACGACGTGTTCGCCATGCCGCCGCAAGGCTGGCCGTTATCCGTGATACGCCCGAGATCGCCGTTGCCTCCACGATTGAAAATGATCGCGGGCCATTTTCGAGCGCCCGGCGCTTTCGGTTTGATCAACATTCCGCGTACGGAGAGCCCGTCGCTGGCATAGCTGATTTCAAGAACGTCGAATTCTTTTTGCGTGCGGGCCTCTTCGTAGACCGCCCGCGGGAAATAGCCCCGGCCAAAATCGTCCAGGGACTCAAAATTAGGCAAGGGCGGCCAAGACGTCGAGTTCAGAATCCGGCCATCAGTTTCTTGTGCAGCTACAGACACCGCTAACGGACCAACTAAAAACTGAACGAGCAGAAGCAACAAACTACTGATAATTATCTTTCGCATCGCGCTCTCCTTCCCGTTGTTCAGCGTCGCCACGTGAATGGGACACAGCCAGGCGTTCTGCGGCCGTCAGGCCTATACCTTTCAAAGAGCTTCGATGATGCATGTGCTCCTCCTCTCGATTTTCAAACGCGATGGTGGCAGCACCGTTGGTGCTCGGAATTCTCGCTTTGGCAAGAGCAGCTGACATTCTGCCGCGTCGTTTTTTCCACCAGATGTAGACTCCGGTCACCGAGATGATCGTTAAAACCAAGCCGAAGAATGCAACGAGAATGCGATAGGGCAGAAAGTTCCGAATGTCCCCATAGTGGAGTCCCCAAAGCCAGATGCTTACGGTGTTGCCCGCGTGCTGGCCGGATGGGAGTGAGACATCCCGCAGAGCGCCCGTGTTGCCGTCGATCCAGATGCTGGTGTCCCATCCTTCTCCGCGAATGTCGTTACTGCCGCGGACAGCGTAGGTGTAGACGCCAAACTCGGGGATGTAAGCCATTCCATAGGGGCGTGCGATTTTGAAGCCGTGCTGAGCGGCGATCTCAGCCATCTCGCGTTCACCGAGCGTCTGAGCCTCACGCCAGCCAAGCTTCGGTTTATCGAGCGGTTGCGGCAGAATTGCCGACGCAATAGCTTCGTCGTCGGTCCGGTAGTCGAAGATCGCTTTTGTAACACGAGCGTAAACGGGCCGGAGACTCAGCATGACGCTGGACCAGGCGAAGACGAACAACAGCACCCAAAACCACAATCCTCCCGCGCGATGCAAGTCAAAGTTGATGCGGAAGGGATTTGCTCGCCACTTCACCTGCCAGGCGTATTTCCAGCGCTCCCAGAAACCGCCCTGGCCTCGCGGCAACGTAAGGAAGAAGCCAACGAAGCAGTCGAGCGTCCACACCAGCGCCACAATGCCGAGGAGCCACGCGCCGGCGTTTCCCAGCGCAAGCGAAGTGTGAAGCTCGTAAACGAACGGCATGAACATCACGCGCCAGTTCGAGTGAGCGCAGCAACGTCCAAGCTCGCGGCCCGTGTAGGGGTCAAGAATTAGGTGATCGAAACCGAAGTCGTAGGGCTGACCGGTCGCTGGATTCTTGTGGAAGCGCAAGGAAATATTTACCTGCTCTTTCCCTACCGAGAAAAATCCCGGCTTGGCCTGGGGTACCAGTGCCTCAGCCCGCTCCGCCAGGGTGGCGGGATCCAAAGGAGTCTGTCCGGGTTTGCCCTCGGCGTAGTACTGCGGGTTCAACAGATGATCAATCTTCGACCGAAAGGCCAACAACGTTCCGGTCAGTCCAACCACAACGAGAAATGCAGTCATCAGCAGTCCGGTCCAACGATGCAGCCATACGAAATAGCGGTGAATCATTCGGAATTCTCCACACACTGCCGGCGTTCGATGTCAGAACGACAATTTCAGAGCTAATTGGATGGAGCGGGGTCCACCGAACTGATAGAGGGGACTCAAGGCGCCGCCGCCGCTGCTGTTCCCGCCCAAGTACTGTCCCAATGTCTCCAGGGAATAGCCGAACTGCGCGTTGGAACCGAAGCCCAGATTGAGCGCACTGTACGGCGGTGCGAAATTCGGGTGATTCAACACGTTGAACATTTCTGCGCGGAACTGCAGCTTCCACAATTCACGGATTGGAAAATCTCGATGAACCGCGAAGTCCCATTGCGAAGCGGGGAAACCTCGCAAGGCGTTTCTCCCAAGATCCCCTTGCCGCAGTATGTTTCCGTTGGCATCGGTCGGCGGAAAGCAGAACGGACCAACGCAGGACATATTCGGCCCGTCGGGGGTGTTGTTGATGATTTTTCCTCCGGGGTATTGCGGCCCGTAGAGGTAAAGTGGAACCCCTGGAAGAACATCTGGCCTCACATAAACAGGTTTTTCGGTGAACGACTGATTTGTGTTGATCGTCACGTCCATCGGTGGAGAGGAATAGGCTTTGATGATGCTCTGGACGGACCAGCCACTCAAAATAGCGCCAACGAATCGATCCGGCTTGTAAGCTGGGATGTCGTAAGTTAGGGCAGCAGAAAATTGGTCGCGAATGTCGAATTTCGAAGGCCCCCGATTGTCACTTATCCCTTGTCCGCCCTGCCCGAATACAGTCGAACCTGTATCGATGCTGTGTGCTAGTGTGTAGGAAGCCAACGCCTGAAGTCCGTGCGAAACCTGCCGTTGAAACTGAACTTGGAGGGCGTTGTAGCTGGAAGAGCCGCCGTTATCGAACAGCCCAATTCCTCCTGGATAACTCGGGGGAGGAGAGTTGTAAGGGAAGATTGTTTGCACAAGTCTTCTTCCCGCTGCGCCGACGTAGGAAACCGTCAAGTTTTGCAGCTTGTCAAGTTCCTGCTGCAGGGCCACATTCCATTCCAGCGTATAAGGGGTCTCAAAGTGCGGATTGAACCCCAGCAGAAGTCCGCTGTTGGACGAACCAGGGGCCACTATCGCGGGCGGCGCGGTGTAACCGGGTGCGAGAGGAAAGCTGAGCGGGGGATTTGGAGGGGGTTGGCTGGTGGCAGAGTAGTTCGCGTATCCCGTGTAAGGATACGCATAGGCGACCAGGTTTCCGGCCGCGCCCGCGGCCAGATCGTCGTACAGGCCAAACCCGCCACGAAGAACGGTGGAAGGCGCGCCGTTCTTCCGCAGGAGTTGGTACGCAACGCCAACGCGAGGCGAGAAATTTCCGTAGTTCGTCTGGTAGGCCGGCGTCCCCGTTGGGGCTAATACGATCTGCGAGTAATCATTGATGTTGAAATTCTCGAGCGCCGGAAAAGCCGGACCCTCGATTGTCTTCGGCGGAAATTCCACACCCCACCGCAGACCGCACGTTACGGTAAGGCGAGGCTTGATCTGCCAGCTGTCTTGCGCAAAAAGGCTAAAGGTCCGGAACAAGAACGTTGCCGGAATGTTCTGGTTGGTGAATGCGAAGTCGACATCGCCGGCCTCCGTGCTCGCGTAATCATTAAATTGCACGTATTGCGAATATTCCGCTGGAGCAAACCTCGGCGACAATCGGCGATAGTCCACTCCGAACGCCACGCGGTGAGCGCCCTTCTGGACTGCAACGTTGTCCACCAGTTCGATCTGTCGCTGCAGGCTCTCTTCACTTGCTCCCACATCTAAGTATCCATTGGTGGTAAATCCCGCTTGGAAACCAATGTTGGCGTTCTGCAAGTTGTAGCCATTGGGCAGAGGCGGCGAGGTTATGGGAGTGGCGCCCCCGAAGTTGCTCGACACGGAAGCGCCAGTACTGTTCAGTCGACTGTAATTGAATCGGAAGTCATTGGTGATGCTTGGAGACAATGACCAGGTCGTTCCCACGGTGAGTGTTTGTATGGTCTCGGATTGAACTCCCTTCTGACTAAGTGCAACGCCGGACCCAGGGCCGAATCCGTATTGCGCGATGCTCGACGGGGAATAGTTGTATCGGCCGAAAAGGTTGAGTCTGTCGGTCAAACGGTCATCGATCCGGAGACTGTAAGCATCTATTGAACTGGGATTTGAAAAGGTCGCATTGAACTGAGCCACACCATTCCCTAAGTCAGGCTGGCTGGGGTCGTACGGATATGCGTTCAGAAACTGCTGCACGGCTGGTATCGCGTCCTGACGTGCCTGAAGGTCAGGAACCTGAGTGAGGGCCGTTTGTGGCAGTCGGAGGCGCAGGCCCTCATACGAGAAGAAAAAGAAAGTTCGGTCTTTCCGAATCGGCCCGCCGACAGTTCCTCCGAAGTCGTTCTGTTGCTCCGGAGCTTTGGGAAGGGGAGTCGGATTGAAAACATTGACTCCATTGAACCAATTGTTGGCATCCAAAACCGTATTTCGAAAATAGTCAAAAAGAGAACCATGGAACTGGTTCGTGCCAGAGCGTGTAACGATGGAAATCTGGCCGCCCGCGGTAAGACCGGAGTCGGGAGCAGCCGTCGAGGTCTCTATCCGAAACTCCTGCAGTGCGTCCACCGAGACGAGACTGTTCGTCCCACCCGATAAGCTCGTTGCGCTGGCCTGTCCCCCAAGTCCCGCTCCTGGATTGCCAATATTCCCGCCAATTCCAAAATTGGCACTTACGCCATCCACCGTCCAGTAGTTCGACGTCTCACGCTGCCCGTTTACGACAATCGTATCCGTGTTTCCCGAGCCAGCAGTGGGGATGACGCCCGGCGCCAGTTCGATCAGGCTTTGAAAACTCCTCCCATTCAGCGGCAGGTTATCCGCGAATTTGCGGTCCACAACGGTGCTCACGGTTGCGTCCGTCGTGTTCATTTCCAGGGCGCCGCCTTCGACCGTAACGGTTTCCGCTTGTGATCCGAGCTGCAACGTGAAATTTTGCTCTACCCGACCTTCGACTTGGAGCGTGAAACCTTTAGCGACAATCTCCTTAAAACCCGCCTTGGTGACTACGAGTTGATAGTGGCCGGGTGCGAGACTACTGAAGAAATAAATGCCGACAGAGTTTGTGGTGGCAAGGGACGTGATATCCGTCTCGACTCGTGTTGCCTTGACCTCAACCTCGGGCACTGGGCGCCCTTGGGGGTCGACAACGGTTCCGCTCAGTGACGCAGTATCCGTCTGTGCGAGAAAGCGGACGGGGAAAATCAGACACAGCAGAGAAATAGCGGCGGCAAATCTCACACAATGACGAACCAACATGATCCCTCCTCATGTTCATGCGACGAGCTAGATCTTTTTGCTTTGGATTGACTAGAGGAGATAGGGCGGACCGCGTTCGGAACAGAAATCGGAGAAGAATAATCCTCGAACAGGTAGTTCACTGAGCTCAGGTGATCGCGCAGGCGGTGGAGGCAAGAACCAAGTTGAGAGAGTGGCGAGCATTGGCGCCGTTGAAGCCGTGACAGTGAGTGAGCGGTACGGGCAACTTGAGATTTTCGCGACTAAAGAAGCTCTTCCGGATTGCGCCTCGGCTGGGCCTCGCGGAGACTGCATTGCACAATGGTGCTGTCCGTCCTTACGGCAGCACACGGGCAGAGGCGACCACTGGACCAGGCTCAACGGTGGCACTACAAGGCTTGAAGCCATGACAAAAAGAAAGAACACAGCGGTGAATTGCCGTTGCTCTCTCGGGAAGTGGGGCAAAATTCTCAAGTCACGGACACCTAGGGACACACTGAAATAAAACGGCGACCCAAAGCTTTTGGAATCGGTGAAACGGCGGCGATCTCTTCCTGCCTTTTCACCCGGAAGGCGAAAAGCGGACATTAAAAAATCTGCTAGTGAGAAGCGCTAGTTGAAATCGCTAGAAAGAAAGGAGGGGGGACCACGTTTGAAGAAGAAGTTCACATAGAGGGCATATGGATACGGTGAGTCATTTCGAACTGCCCAAGAATCGGGTTGCAGCGAACCGGACCGTGCAGCATTCGGGGAGCCCCATTGGAAATGGCTGGATAAACGAACAATCTGCGTGCGGTAGGGGCACGGTGGTGAATATGCCTTAAAGCTTGGCCCAGCTCCGTCTCTGCTCTCATCTGGCATTCCTGTGCAGTGATGCTTTCCGTGTTTCTGACAGCAGAGCGGAATTGCCGGGCCAGCGAACGCAATCGCTGCCGATCCGGCAGTGGTCCAACCGACCAGGAGAAGCGTGAATGTCGCTATGAGACGTTGCATATACAACTTTGGCGCTAGATCATACACCAGTTCTCCCTGTTTGAATCTGAATCCTGTTACAGGCCTCCGCGAGCAAATCCGTCCCATTGGCGTTATAGGCCCGAATGGTGATGCGACCCTCATCGCGCCATTCCTGGCAGCCGCCGCGCGGTGAAATACGAGCCAAACACCAAGGCGGCAGCGAGCAACTGCGAGACCAGGGTCTCGACTGTCGGGAAAATGGAAAACCACAGTCCAGCCCAGTCGGGAATCATTTCACTCAAGTGCCGAACATGTGTCGTCGAAAGCCAGCCTGCAACCTGCATCTCTTGGGCTTCCTCACCGACCATCACGAGAAGCACCACCACCAGCATCACCCCAGTAATTTCATTTTCGGTTCGGCCCTGAACAACCATTTCAGTAACTTCCGCGCGCATTTGGTCCGCTACTTCGCTTCCATGCACTGCAATCGATTGGGTGTAGCAACACGGAGCCAGGAGCCGTTCTTCGACTTTTCGAATCTCACTTTTCTGCGCATTGCTGAGAGAAACGACGTTCACGAGAAGCAGGGCCATCAGGATCGTTTGCATACGGTTTCTCCGTGCTCCGTTCGGTCCCGTCAGAGCTTGTGCAAATACTTCAACAGGTCGTCCAGCTGCTGCTTGTCCAAAGTGCGCTCGAATGGCGGCATGATCCCCCGGCCCGCGAGGACCGTAGTTCTCACCTGTTCATCCGTCGCAGGCGCGCTACTCGGCAGTGTTTTCCGGCTGAAGAGTCCCTTGAGCTTGGGAGGTTCTTTCAGCAGTTGGAGATTCTCGGCGTCGTGGCACGCGCTGCAGTTGCGCTCATAGACGACTTCGCCTCTGGTCTCCGAGGAGGCAAACATCGGACCGTAGTCCATGTTATTGCGCGAGCAGCCAAACAGGGCGATGCCCAGCATGGCGGCCAGACTGACACTCAATCTTGCTCGCTCAATTCTTCGCATTTTCCACCTGTCGAATGGCCGCCACCGCTTCCGCGGCTGTCCAGTCGCTGACGATCCATTCCTTAACGAGTCGCCCGGCGGGGTCGATAAGTACCGTGCTCATCGAGTGCGCCATCTGGTTGTCTTCTTCCTCGTAGACCAGTGCGAACGCCTCGGCCAATTTCTTAAGGTTTTCCCTCGTTGGCACTGTGAACGACCAATGCGCGAATCCCTTGGGGTCGCCACCTAGGTAGGCTAGGCCGTACTTCCGTAGCACCGGGGGTGTGTCGAATTTCGGATCAATGCTGACGCTCACGAGTTGCGTGCGGTCATAGTCTTTCGCATCCTTCGCGAGTTCTTTGTCCACTGACGCAAAGAGGCTGCTCAGCCTCGGGCAAAACGTCGGCATCGGACAGCGCGTGTAGATGAACGTCAACAGCACAGTCTTGCCGCGAAAGTCTGACAAACGGACCGTCTTTTCGTCCTGATTGAGCAGCTCCACATCCGGAATTTCTTCGCCTGGATAGAGCGGCTTCGTCTCCTTCGAGAAGTTTTCCCGGTGCGTCGAATCGGTGACTGTGACCTTGTCGAGCCAATATCGCTGGTCGGGCTCACCAACTACGCGAGCTTCAATCCTGTCGCCGGGTTCAACTCCCGACAGATCCACGCGCTCCGAAACCTCATACGGCATGGTCATCGCTGCCATGAAGCCAGGAATATTTTCGTGATCAACGACCAATGTGTGGGTGGCGGGAACTTTACTGACCACCCTGCCTTTGAGAGCGTAATGCCTTTCAGTAGTCCCACAGCCGGGCAAAAACGCCCAGACCATCACGCAAATAAGCAACACTGACACGGATGTGCGCACTTGAGTCCTCCGATGTTTATTCTTTCTGTAGGTAGGGGCTGCGAGTAGACAGGTTTACCGCGGGCGAGCGCGCGTTCCCGACACCCCTACGCAGGGTTGACTCATTCAGAGAAGCGAACGGAACGAATTAGAGAAAGGGCTCAGGTGGGCCGCGCTTCGGATTCGCGGGGAAGAAATTCACAGGTGCCGGGGTTCCGCCAAAGCCGATAAGGGTACGGGCCTGCGCGAGAGGCGAGGAATCGTGTTGCGCACGATGGGGAGCAAGAGTCTTTGATGCAGCTACACCGAGGGCGGCGTGCGATACAAACGGACAGAGCGCATGGAGGCTGCCCCTTCCATCACGGCCAGATTTGCTTGTTGCAGACTTGTGGACGGAGCACATGTGCGCTCCGCCTTCTCTGCAACAAGCGGGAAGTTCAGTCTGGACAGAACTGAGCGCCAGGGCCGGAAGAAGCGGGCCCACGCCAAAGAACACAATCACTACGAAAGCAAGGACTCGGCGCAAGGTTCAGTTAGGGTACAGCAAGGTAGCGGATGCAGGCAAGATCATCGAGTAGCTGCTCTGTGTCGGCTACGCAAAAGGCCACATCACCATCGGCGTCACCAGGACAGTCGCGCATCCGTCAGCGACACGCTTGCTGACAAGGGCTGAAGCTCGCGCCTTGGACCTGCCCAATGCAGTGCCCAGGAAAATGGTGCAGAAAAAGGCTGGCCTACTGAAATGGAAACATCGGTGCAGTCTAGGCGGAGCTATGAGAGCCGGTAAAGCGGAACAGAAAAAAACAGACGTGCGACGATCACGACAGGGTCGAAAATGGTGCTCGACTCGAGCGGCTAGAAGTGCTCGATTCGAGGCCGCCCTGACGGTGAGCTCCGGATGGTTGTGGCAGATGCCCTTGGTCAGCACAGTTCGAAGTGCGTGACCGTAGCGTCACGGAAGTCGGGGCACGTTTTGCGGCGGTTACTTCCGGGTGGCCGACACCCAGAACTCCGTCCTTCGCTTCCCCCAACCCCGTTTCCGGCCGTCTATCGAGCTTTTCAAAGGCGATGCGGCAGTAAGTAGGTGAAACCCACGAATGCCTCCAAGCTTGTCGATGTGTTGGTCAGCCCGTGATTAAAGCCCAAATCAAAAACCAGGTTTTTCCGCGCCGCATAGCTAACTGCCCAAAGATTGCCAACTGCATTGCTCCGTAGGAATGGCTGCGTGAAGTGCCATACTTCTATACTTCTCCCGACAGTGTGAACCGCTTCATGAAACTATGGGAGATGGTCAGGGATTGACCGAACTGACCACGACGCACGGGCCCTTGCGCCAACTCCGTGAAAAAAACGTTTCCATCATAGTGAAACCCCTTTACGTCCGCGCTTGCTAGTGCCAGAAATGAGTTGGTCGGACTTCCGTAATCAAACTCCGGGGCGCCGCCATCATATGCACGATGGAAGTAACTGACCGACAACGTCGGTTTCGCGCCTTCCCCGCGGTAAAGCATAGATTGTGCACCCAAGAAAATATCGGCCACGCGGTTAGCGCTGGTGCCGTCAGCGGTGAAGTGCGCTACGGGTTCCGCCGAAGCCATAAATTCCAGACGCGGTGCGACCGTAAGCTTTATGACTTCATTAAAGC
>Ga0335078_10004854_pt1 | contig 19884 bp, 20 predicted proteins | sample Lox_Sample_32_FD_206711 | JGI IMG/M metagenome (GOLD analysis project Ga0335078, IMG submission 206711) | Soil microbial communities from Loxahatchee National Wildlife Refuge, Florida, United States - Lox_Sample_3.2 | ecosystem: Environmental > Terrestrial > Soil > Wetlands | place: USA... | reverse complement strand
CATCGGTCCGCTGCTGGAAAAAGTTCTGGGGCCGACCATGGCGGGCCATGGCGCGATTTCACCGGACCTTTACAATTCTTTCGGCGCGATGCACGGCACCATCATGATTTTCCTCGGGGTGGTGCCGTTGGCGTTCGCGGCGTTCGGCAATTACGTCGTGCCGCTGATGATTGGCGCGCCCGACATGGCGTTTCCACGCGTGAATATGGCGAGTTATCAGGCTTACGTGCTGGGCGGCATCGTTATGCTCGTGAGCTTTTTCATCCCCGGCGGCGCGGCGCAGGCGGGCTGGACTTCCTATTCGCCGCTGGCAACAACGATTCCGACGCATGGCCAGGCGTTCTGGATCATTGGCATGGTGCTGCTCATCACGTCGTCGCTGCTCGGGGCGGTCAATTTCATCGCCACCATCATTCAACTGCGCGCACCGGGCATGACGTGGATGCGGCTGCCGTTTTTCGTCTGGGCGCAATTCGTGACGGCGTTCCTGCTGTTGCTGGCGTTTCCGCCGCTGGAGGCCGCCGCCCTGATGCAATTGATGGACAACCTCGTGCACACGAGTTTCTTTTTGCCGACCGGCCTGGCGGTGGGCGGGCATCTGGCGCACGTCAGCGGCGGTGGCAGCCCGCTGCTCTGGCAACACCTGTTCTGGTTTCTTGGCCATCCGGAAGTTTACGTTTTGATTCTGCCGGCGATGGGCATCGTCTGCGAAATTCTCGCCAACAACACGCGCAAGCCGATCTGGGGCTACAAATCGCTGGTGTATTCCGTGCTGGCCATCGGTTTTCTGTCATTCATTGTCTGGGCGCACCACATGTATCTGACCGGCATGGGCACCAAGATTGCCACGTTCTTCCAGGCAACGACGCTGGCGATTTCCATTCCGTCGGTCATCATCCTGACGTGCCTGTTGATTTCGTTGTGGGGTGGTTCCATCCGGTTCAACACGCCGATGCTCTTCTGCTTGGCGTTCCTGCCAATGTTCGGGATCGGCGGCCTGACCGGCTTGCCGCTGGGCTTGGCGCCGGCGGACATTTACCTGCACGACACGTATTACGTCATTGCGCATTTCCATTACGTCGTGGCGCCGGGGACGATATTCGCGCTGTTCGCGGGCATTTATTATTGGTTCCCGAAAATGACGGGGCGGCGGATGAATGAATTCTGGGGGCGGGTGCATTTCTGGGGTTCGTTTGTGTTCATGAACGTCGTTTTCATGCCGATGTTTGCGCAAGGCATGGAAGGCATGTTGCGGCGCATGGCCGACGGCGGCGCGAACTACTCCGCCGCGCGCGTGCCGGGCGCGCTCGACACACTGCCGAACACCATCATGCAAATGCACACGTGGATTTTGTGGGGTGCGATGGCGCTGGGGCTGGCGCAAATTCCGTTCATCATCAATTTGTTCTGGAGCATCAAACACGGCGAGACAGTGAACAGTGACAATCCGTGGCAATCCACCACGCTCGAATGGCAGACGCCCACGCCGCCGCCGCACGGCAATTTCGCCACGCCGCCACAAATTTATCGCGGCCCGTACGAATACAGCGTGCCCGGTCACGAGACAGATTTCACGCCGCAAAACGAACCGGAAATTTTGACGCCTTCGCCAATTCCGGTGGCCGCCCTTGGGAATGGACTAATTCCTAAATCCGAATGACTAGAGAATTCTCAATGACAAATGACAAATGGCGAATGGCGTTTCACCGCGCTTCCTGCCGTTCGTCATTCGAGCTTCGTCATTCATTAGTGATTAGGGTTTCGTCATTAGTCATTCAAAATTTTATTCCGCATTCCGCATTCCGCATTCCACATTTCTAAAATGGAAATCCCCTACGTCATCCAGCCGCGGCCCGACACCGGCATTTACAATGCCAAAGTCGGCATCTGGCTGTTTCTGGCGTCGGAAGTGATGCTTTTCGGCGCGCTGTTTTCCGCCTACGTTCTGCTGCGCGTTGGCGCCGTGCCCGGCACCTGGCCGCACGGCTGGCAGAACCTGACGTTGGGCACCATCAACACGCTCGTCCTCGCCACCTCGGCCATCACGACGCTGCTGGCCTGGGTCGCCTGCAAAACCCGGCAGTTCGGCAAATTCAAATTTTTCCACGCTTGCACGTTGCTGTTGGCGCTGGCGTTTCTGTGCATTAAATCGGAGGAATACCGCGAGCATCTCACCCATTACGAAATTCAACTGACCGACGGGCGCATTGCCGAAGGTGATATGCGGGAAAACAATCCGCAGCAGGATTACGTCGTGATTGACGGCCGTTATGTGGCGGACGAAAAGGATTTGTACGACCTGCGTGCGCAGCCGGATCCCAGGACGGAGGAAATTAAAATTCCGCGGGCGCAAATCAAGGAAATGGAAAACTACGGCCCCTGGCACAACGATTATCTGGCGCTTTATTTCACGCTCACCGGGCTGCACGCGCTGCACGTCCTCGGCGGCAGCATCGTCATCGGCTTTTTGTGGGGACCGGGCCGAAAACTGTGGGAAACCGATCCCGAACATTTCACCAACCGGGTCGAGGTGTCCGGCCTGTTCTGGCATTTCGTGGACCTGGTCTGGATATTTTTGTTTCCTGTCTTATATTTGATGTAATTTGAATTTATGAGCGAATTGAAAACCGCCCGGCAGCACAACGCGCAGTTTGTGGGTGAGTCGGAATTGCCCGGGCACGCGGTGGATTACAAAAGCTACCTGCGGCGCTGCGGCTACGTGTTCGTCGCCGTATTGTGCACAACCGCGCTGATGATCTGGATTTCCTTTCTACCGCATTACGGTTGGACGGCGAAGGTGGGACTGATTTTGTGCGTGGCTTGCGTGAACGCCTTTCTTGTCGCTGGCTTTCTCATGCACCTGCTGTCCGAGAAAAAAATGATTTACACCCTGCTCGGCTTCGTCGCCGTCTTTTTCGCCGGGCTGATGGGCTTGACGATTTACGCCATGCAGGACATGCCCACGGGCACGACGTTTCACTGACATGTCGCTCAAATTTGTTCATCTGCTTTTTGTGAGCCTGCTGACGGCGCTGGCGTTCGGTTGCGCCGCGTGGGCATTCAACGCCGGCCAGCCGGTCTTCGGCACGGGCGGCATCGCCGCGGGCATCCTGGTCATCATTTACGGAATTTATTTTTTGAAGAAACTGAAAAACGTGAGTTACCTATGAAAAATTCCAGGCTCCAGGTTCCAAGCTCCAGAGGAGCGCCAAACTCCAAACTTCAAACAGTCATGGCGCCAACATTGAAAGTGGGTTCCTGGAATTTCTCTGGTGCCTGGATGTTGGATGTTGGAGTTTTTTTTGCCTGCGCGGCGTGCTACGGCAAATCCGATTCCGCGCTGGCCAGCGGCATGAACTGGGGCATTTTCACGCTGCTGGGCGTGGTGCTGACGGTGCTGACGTGCATCGCGCTGTTCTTCGTGCACATCGTCCGCAAGGAAGAAGCCATGTCCAATCCGCCAGCGCCGCTGCCAGCCAACGATCCCACTGATCTATGACGCAATGGTTTGCTGAAAAAGTCCTGTGCCTGCCCGAACTGGCCTCGTCCAATGGCCGCGCCGTGGACGACCTGATGGTCTATGTCCACTGGTTGATGTTCGCGTTGTTCATCGGCTGGATTATTTATTTCTTCTACGCGCTTTACCGCTTCCAGGCCGGGCGCAACCCGAAGGCCGATTATGTGGGCGTTCGAGGTCACGCGTCGAACTACCTCGAACTCGCCGTAGCCGCCATCGAAGCCCTGCTGTTGATTGCCGTTGCCGTGCCGCTATGGGCCAAAAACGTGGACCAATTCCCGCCCGCCGACAAATCCACCGTCATCCAGGTCGTTGCACAGCAATTTGCGTGGAACGCGCGCTACGCCGGGCCGGATGGAATTTTTGGCAAACAAGACATGAAATTTGTGACGGCGGACAACGTATTTGGCGTGGACCCGAGCGACCCGCACGGCAAGGACGACATCCAGGTGCTCAATGAAATCCATGTTGTGGTCAACAAACCGGTCATCATTTACCTCAGCTCGAAGGACGTCATCCACTCGCTGAAAATCATTGCCATGCGCGTGTGTCAGGATGCGATTCCGGGGCTGCGGATTCCGGTGTGGTTCACGCCCACGAAAGAGGGCCGTTACCAGATCAACTGCGCCCAGCTATGCGGTAACGGCCACTCGGCGATGACGGGCGGTTTTCTGATTGTGGAAAGCCAGGCGGATTTCGACAAATGGATCAAATCCAAGAGTGGCGAGGCTTCACCTTCCAGCTTTGAATAAATTTGACGCGCCGACAGCTGCGTGACCAAATTGCAGGCGGCAATGGATGAATTTTCTCAACGGCTCCCGCGCACGCTTTGGATCGGCGTCATCCTGTTTCTCGCCCTGCTTTGCGTCGCCTATGTGCTGTCGCTGTCGGAACTCAACAACCCGCGTGTTCATCCCTTGCCCGTGCTCGGCCATGTTGCCGACTTCACGCTCACCAATCAGGACGGCCAGGTCACCACGCTGGCGGAGCTCACCAACCATGTCTGGGTGGCCGACATCATCTTCACCCGCTGCGCCGGGCCGTGCCCGATTATGTCGGCACAGATGCAATCGTTGCAGGACGCGTTGCCGCCAGCCAGCCGGGTGAAGCTCGTAACGCTGACGACCGACCCCGATTACGACACGCCGCCGGTAATGAAAAAATACGGCGAACGCTTCGGCGCGAACTTCAATCGTTGGAAATTTCTGACCGGCACCAAGACGGAAATCGCCGGGCTGGCCAGTGGCAGTTTGAAATTGAGCGCGATTCCGGTAAAACCCGCCGACCAGAAAAATTCCGCCGACCTGTTCATTCACACCACGATTTTTGTCGTTGTGGACAAGCACGCGCACTTGCGCGGCAGCTTTGAAACCGAAGGCGAGGGCATCGAATGGACCAGGGTCCAGCCGCGCATTGTCGCCACGGTGCGCCAACTTGAGCGCGAGCGATGAGCCTCCACGAATTGCCCGCCGTCAACGCCTCGCTCAACGGCCTGAGCGCGATTTTCCTGACCGCCGGCTTTGTTTTTATCCGCCGAAAGAACAAAATCGCGCATCGCAATTGCATGATTGCGGCGTTTGTAACTTCGATCTTTTTCCTGGCGTGTTACCTGACTTACCACGGCTATCTGGCGGTGGTCTTGCATCAAGGGCCGACGTATTTTTTGGAACCGAAATGGTTCCGGCCAATATACCTGATCATTCTCGGAACGCACACCGTGCTGGCGGGGGTCATCGTGCCGCTGATTTTGATAACGCTCTGGCGCGCAAAAAAGGAGCGTTTTGAATTGCACAAAAGAATCGCCCGCTGGACGTGGCCGTTGTGGATGTACGTTTCCGTGACCGGCGTGGTGGTTTACCTGCTGCTCTACCAGATTTTCCCACAGACCAAGCCGTAGTCGCCAACGTGAAGAGGCCCTGAATGTCCTACACCGCCCACATAACGATTCACGCCAGCCAGTTTCCGGAAAATGTCCGGCGCGATTTGCTGGAATCGCTGCGCCAGCGGCGCGTGAACCACAAATTTCATTACGACAGCGTCAAGCAGACTCAAAAATGGCTGGCGCTGCATCAGGCGTATTCCCCGGCGCGCAACGACGCAGATTGCCGGGCCATTTACGAAAAAAGTTTCATGGCGGCAGCAGCGCAAATCAAATCGCGCCGGGTTCACGTCATCGGCCTCGGCTGCGGCGGCGGGCAAAAGGATACGCGTCTGCTGAAATTGTTGAGGAATCACGGCAAGGAAGTTTTTTACACGCCGTGCGACGTGAGCACGGCGATGGTTTTGACCGCCCGGCAAACCGCACTGGCCGTGGTGCCGGAGAAAAATTGCTTCCCGTTCGTTTGCGATCTGGCCACTACTGATGATTTTCAGAAAATTCTTGTAACCCCCCACCCGCCTGCGCGGACGAAGCCGCTTCGGCGCGGCGAAGGCCCGTCACTTGTTACTTTTTTCGGCATGATTCCGAATTTTGAGCCGGAGCAGATTTTGCCAAGGCTCGCTTCGTTGGTCCGGCCAAAGGATTTTCTGTTGTTCAGCGCAAACCTGGCGGCGGGCAAAAATTACGCCGCCGGAATGAAAAAGATTTTGCCGCAATACGACAATCCGCTCACGCGCGACTGGCTGAGGTCATTTCTGGACGATCTCGGTGTTAAGCGACGTGATGGCGATTTGAGGTTTGCGATTGAGAATGGCCGGTTCGGCTTGAAGCGGGTCGTCGCCAATTTCCATTTCCGCCGCTCGCGCCGGATTGAAATCGGAAGCGAAACGTTCAACTTCAAAGGCGGCGACGCAATCCGGCTTTTCTTTTCGTATCGCTACACGCCGGAGCGCGTTGAAAAAATCCTGGCAAAATACGGTTTGGAAGTTGGCAGTCAGTGGATTGCGAAATCAGGGGAGGAAGGGGTGTTTCTGTGCAGCGGCGCTTCGGAAGAAGGCCGCTGATTTCGATTTTAGAGGATGGCGGCGCTCTGCCGAGCCGCCGCTACGGATCAAAACGCCTTCAACGTCTCCAGGACGGCTTTGATGCGCGGAACTTCGTGGGTGCGGAACAAATCGGTTTTGCCCAGAGCCGCCAGCACGGCGAAAAACGGCTCGGCGCAGCGGACTTCGTCGCGGAAAAATTCAAACGCGTGGGGCAGGGCATGGCAGATGGGAAAACCGAGCGTCCGCAACCGGAACGTGTTCAGAAAAACGTTCATTTGATGCCGTACGCGGACGGCGCTGTCCTGCAAATTGCGGTAGTAAAAGCCGAGACCGGGATCGAGGACGATTTTTTCGGCACCATTGCGTTGGGCGATTTCGATCTGCCGCGCAAAACATTCGCTCATCATTGCAATGGGGTCGCGACCAAAATCAAAATCGCCGACTTCGCGGACATTCCTGCCCTGCACGTAGCAAATAATAATCGCCGCGTCATGCGCCGCGACCATGCGGAACAATTCATCGCCGTAATCGGTGCCGGTGAGATTCAGGATATTGGCGCCGGCTTCGAGGCAGGCGCGCGTGACGGCGGGCGAATACGTCTCGACGGAGGCCAGGATGTTCGCAGCGCGCAATTCCTTGATAACCGGCAACAGTTTGGAGTTTTGCGTTGCGTCGTCGAGGCGCGCGGCGTGGGCGAGCGTGGATTCCGCGCCCACATCCACGATGTCCGCGCCCTGAGCAACCAAAACTTTGCCGCGCCGGACCGCCGCCTCCGTCGTCAGGCAAACGCTTTCGCGATACCACGAGTCGGGTGAGAGGTTGACAACGCCCATGATGGCGGGCCGCAAGTTGAAATTGAATGGCCTGCCGCCGATGGAGAATTCTTTCACGCGCGCGGCAGCCGCGGCGCGATTTTTTTCCAGCGATTCAGCCAGTTGTTCCAGATTGAGCACGGTGAAATCGTAAACTCCGCTTTTGGCGCGAGCACGCGAAAAACTCGGTGTTGTAAATCGGCAATCGTAAATGGAACGTGGCGCGCCCGGCGCGAGTCGAACGCGCGACCCTCTGCTTAGAAGGCAGATGCTCTATCCATCTGAGCTACGGGCGCAACCAAAGGGACATTAGTGGCAGCGGCGCTTCCGCGCAAGACTCCTGTCCGCCGGCTGTTTTCAGCCGTTGACAGGAAACACTTCAATTTTCGCACAAGCGGCAAGTTTGGCGAAGGCGCTTTTGCCACCGGTTTTTACGCAACGTTGTGCCGGTCCGAAAGTGTGCCGTTTCCCCCGCGTTGTGTCCTGTTTAGTGGCAAAGGGCCGGATTATTAAGACGAATCACCGGCTGAAGAGATAATCGGGGAAAGGGCATTCAATCTGCTGTGTTTTAGCCAAAACCGAGTGGTCTTACGTGCTCAGGTTTTGGGTATGAAAACGATTAGTTGCACTGAACAGCCGTTGACAGAAGTCGCCCCTCCTGCGCAGGACGAGCGTCCGAGGAAGTGTTTGGGAAACGCGGAGGCCGCCGAACTGAACGAGCGGCTTGTGCAAGAGAACAAACGTCTCGCGCGGGAAAACCTGCAGTTGGGGCAAGAGCGAAACCTGTTGCGCATCATCATTGACAACCTGCCGGATTGCATCTACGCCAAGGATACCGCCGGCCGGAAAATCCTGGCCAACCCGGCTGACCTGAGAAACCTCCATTGTAAAACCGAAGCCGAGGTCTTGGGCAAGACCGATTTCGATTTCTTTCCGCGGGATATTACCGAAAAATTCCTGGCCGATGACCAGAAGGTATTCCAAGGCCAGATGGTTATCGACCAGGAGGAGTATTTCCTGAGCGACGGGGGCGAAAAGCACTGGCTGTTAACCAGCAAGCTGCCGCTGCGCGATCAAAACGGAAAGATTGTCGGGTTGGTGGGTATTGGCCGCGATATCACGGAACGCAAGCGGGCGGAGCAGGCCGTTGCCGACGAGCGGGCGCTCTTGCGCTCCTTGGTGGACCACTTGCCGGTGGCCGTCTATCTGAAAGACCTTGCCGGGCGCAAAACTCTAGCGAATCCGATGGAACTCAGCTACGCAGGCGCAACGTCCGAAGCGGAAGTCCTCGGCAAGAGGGATTCCGAGTTGTACCCGCCGGAGGTGGCGGCAGCCTATCGCGCGGACGACCAGAAGGTGCTCGATACCGGCCAGCCAGTAATCAATCGCGAGGGAAGCTTCACCAAACCCGACGGCTCGGTCGTCTGGTTCCTGACATCGAAAGTCCCGCTGCGCGACGCCACCGGTCGCGTGACGGGTCTGGCAGGGATCAACCTCGACATCACGGGGCGCAAGAAGGCGGAAGAATCACTGGTCCGTGAACGTTCCCTCCTGCGTCAAAGCGAACAGCGGCTTCGTGAAGTCATGCGGCGCACGCGTTGCATCCTGAATTTCGGAGAAGTGGAGGCTCCCGCGGACTGGCGGGAGCGGATCATGAACGAACTTACGCTGCTCCGCTGGAATTTCCCCGTCGTGAATCCGGAGGCGGCGCAGGAAGTGTTTCCGCTCAAAGTGCCACCGGGCAAGCAATACCAACAAGTCTGGAGTGACAGCCGCAACCCCGATGACTTCGATCTAATGCACCGGGTTGCCAGAGAGGCATTCCTCCACGATGCGCCGTTTTATCGCAACGAGTTTCGTTGCACCGACAAGCACGGCATCGAGCACTGGATGCAGGAATTCATAACCCTCCATAAGCTGGCGGCAAACCGCTGGCAGGCCTTTGGCATTAACACTGACATCACCGACTTGAAAAAAACCGAGAGCGCTTTGCGATCCAACGAGGAAAAGCTGCGCCAGTTCACGGCCCAGCTCGAACGCAGCAATCGCGAGTTGCAGGATTTTGCCTACGTGGCCTCGCACGACTTGCAGGAACCGCTGCGCAAAATCGTGGTTTTCGGCGAGCGGCTGAAGGAGAGGTGCGGCGAGAAAGTGGACGCGGAAGCGGGTGATTATCTGGAGCGGATGCAGAAGGCGGCGGCGCGCATGCAGACGCTGATTAACGATTTGCTGAGTTTTTCGCGCGTCACCACCAAGGCAAAACCATTCGAACCGGTGGATTTGGCGCGGGTGGCCGACGACGTGGTGAACGATTTGGAGGGGCGGATTGAACAGGTCAAAGGCCGCGTCGAAGTGGGATCGCTTCCGGTGATCGAGGCGGAAGCGCTACAGATGCGTCAATTGCTGCAAAATTTGATCGGCAACGCCCTCAAATTCCGCCGTCCAGACGTGCCGCCCGTGGTGAAAGTCGCGGCGCAAATCATTCCCAATCCTTCACCCGAAGCAGGCAAGGAGGCTGCGAAGAAAGTTTGCCGATTGACGGTCAGCGATAATGGCATTGGGTTCGACGAAAAATATCTCGACCGGATTTTCAACGTGTTTCAGCGGTTGCACAGTCGGAACGAATACGAAGGCACGGGCATGGGACTGGCGATCGCCCGGAAAATTGTGGTGTTTCACCACGGTGACATCACCGCAAAGAGCAAACCGGGTTCGGGCGCCACGTTTATCGTGACGTTGCCGGTGACCCATCCCAAAGAACCAAACAAAGGCGTACCAAACGAATGAGGAACTCATGAAAAAAGAAGGGAAAATGATTACGATTCTGCTGGCGGACGATGATCCGGACGATCGGCAATTAACGCGCGATGCCTTTGCGGAAAACCGTCTGGCCAATGAACTCCATTGTGTGGAGGATGGCGAGGAATTGATGGACTACCTGCGCCGGCGCGGCCGTTACAGTGATTTGAATGGCGAGCCGTTGCCGGGGCTGATCCTGCTCGACTTGAACATGCCGCGCAAAGACGGGCGCGAGGCGCTCAAAGAAATCAAGGCGGACCCCAACCTGCGCCGGCTTCCCATCGTTGTCCTCACCACCTCAAAGGCTGAGGAGGATATTCTGCGCAGCTATGATCTGGGCGTGAATTCCTACGTTACCAAACCCGTAACGTTCAAATCGCTGGTGGAACTGATCAAGGTTCTTGGCCAGTACTGGTTCGAAGTCGTCAGACTCCCGCAGGATGGAGCGGAATCCGGTTTATGACCGACCCCGCCGTCAGAGTCCTGTTGGTGGATGATGATGAGGATGACTATATCATCACGCGCGATCTGGTTTCTCAAATCGGGAATCCGCCCTATCGGCTGGACTGGATTGACAATTACGATGCCGCTTTGGTGGCGCTCCAGCGTCGCGAACATGATATTTGTCTGCTGGATTATCGCCTGGGGGAGCGGACCGGACTCGAGTTGTTGCGCGAATCGCAGTTGTTCAGTGGCCGGCCCCCGATGATTCTTCTCACCGGCCAGGGCGACCATGAGATTGATCTGGAAGCCACGAAAGCCGGCGCCGTGGATTACCTGATCAAAGGGCAGTTGGACGCCGACAAACTGGAACGAGCCATCCGTTATGCCATCGAAGGGCAAAGCGCCAGGGAACGTCTCCGCCGCGACCGGGATCTCATCAGCCGCATCATGGAAACAAGCCCGGTCGGCATCATCGTCACCGATCGGGCGGGAAAAATCACTTTTGCGAACCATCAGGCGGAGGAAGTGCTTGGCTTGGCCCGGGACGCAATCGCTCAAAGAACCTGCAGCGTTCTCGATTGGCGCTCGACCGATTTGGAAGGCAATCCATTGACTGAACAACCCTCACTGTTGAAACAAGTCCTCGATTCCGGCCGGGTGGCGCACGACGTCCGCTATTCGATCGCTCGCCCCAATGAGAGTCATACTTTGCTCTCGGCCAACGCAACTCCCCTTTTTGACGCCGCCGGCAGGATTGACGGCATGGTCGTCACGGTGGAGGACATCACCGAACGTCTGACGCTGGAAACCCAATTGCGGCAATCGCAAAAAATGGAGTCGGTGGGCCAGTTGGCCGCCGGTGTGGCGCATGACATCAACAACATTTTGACCGTTATCCAGGGGCACGCCGGCCTGTTGCTCAACATCACGCCGCCGGACTCGAACTCGGTTCGATCATTGAAGCAAATCTCCGCCGCGTCGGAACGCGCGGCCCGATTCGTCCGGCAGTTGCTCACCTTCAGCCGCAAACAGATTTTCCGCTCGAAGATTCTCGATTTGAACACGGTGCTGCAGAATTTGCAAAACATGCTCCCGCAGATGCTCGGCGAGGACATCGCCCTGGCAACCCGCTATCAGCCCAACCTGCCGCGCATCGAGGCGGATGCCGGCATGATCGAGCAGATTGTCCTGAACCTGGCGGTCAACGCGCGCGACGCCATGCCCAAAGGCGGCAAACTGCTCATTGCGACTTCCGCCGTTGAAGTCGGGGTCACGCATGTGCGGCAACATCCCGAAGCCCGGGCGGGCTGGTTCGTTTGTTTGACCGTCACGGACACCGGCTGCGGCATGGACCACAAAGTATTGCAGCGGCTTTTCGAACCGTTTTTTACAACCAAGGAAGTGGGCAAAGGGACAGGACTGGGCCTGGCCACCATCTATGGCATGGTCAAACAACATCAGGGCTGGATTGAAGTCCAAAGCGAGATTGGCGCCGGCAGCACCTTCAAGGTCTATCTGCCGGTTGCCAATGAAACCCACAATACACCCGCCACGCCAGCCGTTGAACACAAGCCGGCACAGGGCAGTCAAGAAACCATCCTGGTCGTCGAGGATGAAACCGGCCTGCTGGAATTGGTCCGAAACGTCCTGCAAGGCTACCATTACCAAGTTTTGGCCGCTTCATCCGGCGTCGAAGCCGTGCGGGTTTGGGAGGAGCACAACGGTCGGGTTGATTTGCTCCTGACCGACATGATCATGCCCGGCGGCATGACAGGTAACGATCTGGCGACGAAATTGAGAAAACAAAAGCCCGGACTCAAAGTTATTTACACCAGTGGCTACAGTTCCGAATTGATGGGAAAAGATTCCGGCGCCAGTGACACCAGTTTTCTGGCCAAACCCTATCTGCCGCTCGAACTGGCCCAGGCAGTTCGCAAATGCCTGGACGCTGCTTCTGACCACAAGCATGAGCATGGCGCCGTTCCAACTGATGCTTTGTCGGCGCAAACGGTCTAAGCATTGAGGTGCCGGGGACCCCGTTTTGCCGGCACCGGCGTTGGCTCCCGACATTGGACAACACGCTTGCCGTTCAACGTTTGTTTGAAAATCGCCGCCGCTTTTTGCACCCTTGGTGCATGAAACGGGCAGGATTTATTGTATTGTTTTTGACCGCGACGCTGTTGGCTGGCTGCAAAAAACCCGGCGAGACCGCCGCTACACAGCCATCGCTGGACGATTTGCTGCCCAAACAGGCGCAGCCGAAACTGCCGACGATGAAACTTTATATCGGTCCGGAAACCATCAACGCCGAACTGGCAACAACCGAGCGGGAGGAAATGACCGGCATGATGTTCCGCACGAACATCCAGGAGACCGACGCGATGCTGTTTGTGCTTCCAGTGCCACAGCGCGCGTCGTTCTGGATGAAGAACTGCCCGGAATCACTCTCCGCTGCCTACATCACGCCCGACGGCGTCATCGAGGAGATTCGCCACTTGGAAAGGAACGACACCAACTCGGTCGTCGCCGCCAGCGACAACATCCAATACGTTTTGGAAACCAAGGACGGCTGGTTCTTGCGCCACAACATCGCTGCCGGTACCGTCATGCGCACGGAAAGAGGTTCGTTGCAGGAAACGTTTTTCTTCAGACCCTAGTTTCATTTTACAGAAGCCTCGCCGGCAAAAGTAGCGCGGCAAAGACGATGTGAATAAAAAAGCCGCGCCGGACTCACGTTGGTTTTTCCTTCCCCAACTTTCGAGAATTGTTCGTTGACGGTTAAGCTGATAGCGTTTTGGCATTTCAATGGACACGGAATCACGACCTGAGAATTTGAAGAAATCCTGGATTTCAGAGCATCCCCGTTTTGTGATAGGAGTGGTCTTAGTCGCCTGTCTTGGTCCGTTTATCAACAAGGCTATCCATGTGGATGATGCGCTCTTTGTTTGGACCGCGGAATGGATTCAGGGGCACCCACTCGACTTTTTCGGCGGCACGGTGAACTGGGGGATGTCAGCGGTGCCGATGTGGGTGGCGAACTGCAACCCGCCGGCAATGTCCTATTTCCTGGCGGGGGTGGCCGCTTTGTTTGGCTGGAACGAAATTGTCCTGCATTTGGCCGGTCTGGTCGTGGCGTTCACGGCTGCCTCAGGCATTTACTCGCTGGCTAAAATCTGGTGTGAACGTCCGCTCTTGGCCACCATGGTGGCCATCTTCACGCCGGCGTTCCTGGTTTCGGGCACGGCGCTGATGTGTGATGTCCCCATGTTGGCTCTCTGGGTCTGGACAATTGTGCTTTGGGAGCGCGCGCTGCAAAGTGAACAAAGCCCCTGGCAATTCGTCGGAGCCGGAGTGCTGATAGGCATGGCCGTGTTGACCAAATACAGCGCCGTGACCTTGCTCCCCTTGTTGCTCGTCTTGAGCCTTTTTCGAACCCGCAAATTGGGATGGTGGTTGCTGGGCCTGGCTGTGCCGTTGGTGATGGTGGCGGGGTATGAGTGGTTCACGGCCCGGATTTATGGCCGGGGACTGCTGTTTGCCGCCGCACACTATGCGCAAACGTATCGTGCGGGGTTCTCCGGCGGCTGGAAGGCGAAGGGAATCATTGGCCTGGCCTTTGCAGGTGGCAGCCTGCTGCCGGTGCTGTTCTTTGCGCCCTGGCTGTGGCGGTGGCGGACGTTGCTGGCGGGTGGCGTCATATTTTTCGGGGTTTGGCTGGCCATTTTCCGGGCGGGCGGCAACCTTGGGCTGATCCACCCCTGGCAAAATCTCAACCCGATGAACCGCTGGGACTTTGCGCTCCAGGTGGCATTGCTGACTACGGCTGGTCTGCATCTGTTGTTGCTGGCGACGGCCGAATTATGGCGTCGGCGCGACATCGGTTCCACAATCCTCGTTCTCTGGCTGGTCGGCGTGCTCGTTTTTGCGACGATGCTGAATTGGACCGTGAACGCACGGAGCCTGCTTCCTGTCGTTCCTGCCGCGGCCATCCTGCTCGTGCGACGATTGGGGGCCGGCCGTGGAAGCTCTCTGACGGCCGGGGGCGTAATCTGGCCGCTGATTCCGGCAGCAGCCATCGCGTTGACCCTGGTCATAGCTGATTACCGGCTGGCCAACTCAGCCAGAACCGCCGCGCAGCAAATCACGGCGAATTACAAACCCGCAAATCACCAGATCTGGTTTGAAGGGCATGGGGCATTCCAATACTACATGGAAAAACTCGGGGGCCGGCCGTTGGATGCCGAACGATCATTGCTTCAGCCGGGAGATGTGGTCGCGGTGCCATGGATTGGCTACGGCCGCATACCGTTTCCGGTCGGCAGCATTGGATGGGTTGGGCATTTGCGATTCAGGCCGCGTTCATGGATGAATGTCCAGGAAATCACGGAACGCGGGGCTGCGGGCTTTTATGATGCAAATTCAGGTCCGGTCCCATTTGCTCTCGGGACCGTTCCGCCTCAGGATTATTTCGTGGTAAAGGTTTTTCCCCAAGTGCAATACAACACACAACCGGCCAACCGACAGGAAGTACTGAACGGCAGTTTGCCGGTTTATACGAACGTTTCTTTCGTGACGGAGGACAGGCGGACGTTTCCCGGAAAACCGGAGGCGATCAGGCAGTCTCAACTGGCTGGCCAGCTTGAAGCGGAGGGAAGGATTGAAGAAGCCATTCAACATTACCGCGCGGCACTGGTTGTGGATTCCAACAATCCGGTGGTGTTGGATAATCTGGCTTGGATTCTGGCAACTGCCGGCCGACCGGAATTGCGGAAGAATGAAGAAGCCGTGCGACTGGCCACCAGGGCCGTTGAACTGACCGATGGCACGCAACCCATCATCCTTATGACGCTCGCTGCCGCCTACGCCGAGGGCGGCCAGTTTCCGAAAGCAACCCAAATTGCCGATGTCGCGCGCGTCCTTGCCCTGTTGACGACCCAGCCGGACGTGGCTGCAAAAATTGACCGATTGATGGGCCAATACAGTGCCCGTCGGACGGCTGGTGCAACGGTCGCTCCCTGATCGCCACCCCCGCACTTGGAACCGGAGGTTGGGCCAGAGGGACTCGGAACATGGCATATTTGTCCGCCAGGTTATTGATGCAATTCTTCTTCTTTGTGTCTTTGTGTCTTGATTGTTAATTTGAATCCATGATTTTGCGGGCCAAATCCGAAGCGCTGTTCGCCGAGGCGCTGAAATACATCCCCGGCGGAGTCAATTCGCCCGTGCGCGCCTTCCGCGCCGTCGGCGGCCAGCCGTTCTTCGTCAACCGGGCCAAAGGCGCGCACGTCTGGGACGTGGACGGCAACAAATACGTTGATTACGTCTGCACCTGGGGACCGGCCATTCTCGGCCACGCCCATCCGAAAATCATTGCGGCCGTCAAAGCCGCCGCGGCCAAAGGCACGAGCTTCGGCATCCCGAATCCTTACGAAGTCACGATGGCGAAATTGATTTGTGCACTCGTGCCGGCCGTGCAGAAGGTTCGGATGTGCAATTCGGGAACGGAAGCCTGCATGAGCGCCATTCGGCTTGCGCGCGGCTTCACCCGGCGCGACAAAATCATCAAATTCGACGGCTGCTACCACGGTCATGCGGATTCGTTGCTCGTGAAGGCCGGGTCCGGCGCGCTCACGTTTGGCCATCCGGACAGCGCGGGCGTGCCGGCGGCGTTCACGCAACACACCATCGTTTTGCCGTTCAACGACATTGACGCGGTTAAAGCCGCGTTCGTTGCGAACAAGAAGCAAATCGCCGGCATCATCCTCGAACCGGTTCCGGGCAACGCCGGAGTTTATCCGCCCAAGCCGGGCTATCTGAAATTTCTTCGCGAAATCACGAAGGCCAATGGCACATTGCTGATTTTCGACGAAGTGATGACGGGTTTCCGCGTGGCACGCGGTGGCGCGCAGGAACGCTTTGGCGTCACGCCGGATTTGTCCACGTTCGGCAAAGTCATCGGCGGCGGCTTGCCGGTGGGCGCCTTCGGCGGCCGGGCCGACATCATGGATTTGCTCGCACCGCTCGGGCCGGTGTATCAAGCGGGAACGTTGAGCGGCAATCCACTGGCGATGGCGGCGGGCATCGCGGCGCTGGCAGAGCTGTCGGAGGGACGAGTTATACGGGTCCCTGAAAAGAAATCCGAAATCCGAAATCCGAAATCCGAAACGACATCAGGGCCTCGGGTAACTCGCCCCTCCGAGGCGAACGCCTACTTGCGACTCGAACAACTGGGCGCGCAACTCGAAACCGGCCTGAAGGATGCCGCAAAGTCCGCGCGCGTGCCCGTTACGTTTAACCGCTGCGGCTCGATGTTTTGCGCTTTCTTTACCGGCGAACCGGTTTGGAACCTGGCCGATGCGATGAAGAGCGATCGCGCACGGTTCGCCAAATTTTTTCATGGGATGTTGAGCCAGGGCATTTACCTTGCGCCGTCGCAGTTCGAGGCCGGTTTCATTTCCACCTCGCACACGCTGGCGGACATTGAAAAAACGGCAGCCGCGGCGGCGAAAGTGTTGCGCGGGTTGTAACCTTGCGGCATGCTGCGCGTCTGACACAATGTCCCACCGTTCCAACCCGGTGCGGTGGAATCTGAAAACCAAAATCGAAGCAAAGTTTATGAAAGCCACAAAACCATTGATCCTCACCGCGCTCGTCGCCGGCACCCTGCTCGCGTGGAACCCTGCGCTCCATGCCCAGAACGCCACCAACACGCCGCCACCGGCCCCAAAGGAAGGCGGACCGCCCGGCGGACCGGGCATGAGAGGCCGGCCCAATCTCGACATGATTGCCCAACAACTCAACCTGACTGATGACCAGAAACCGAAACTCAGGTCCATCATGGAGTCCCGGATGCAGAAAATGCGCGACCTGCGACAGGACCCCGACTTTGCCAACCTGTCTCCGGAAGAACGCGGAGCCAAAGTGAAGGCCATTCAGGACGACACGGAAGCGCAAATGAAAGCCCTGCTCACGCCGGAGCAATTTGAGAAGTGGCAGAAAATGCCCCAGATGGGCATGCGCGGACGCCGCATGGGTCCGCCTCCGGGCGGTCCAAACGCGGGAGGCACAAATGCACCCGCGCCTGCGCCTGCGAAGCCGCCGCAATGATAATCTGTGGGGTGAAGCACATTGATAAGGGGACGGCCCTGCGCCGTCCCTTTTTGTTTTTGAGTGTAACATTCCGGCGGCGGCCTGCGTATTGAATGGCAGTATGAAAACAACCAAATGGCTCTCAATTACATTGGCCGCCGCGCTCAACCTCGGCGGATGGACGGCAACACCTTCGCTGGCTGCGGATGATGCGGCGTCGGCGTCCCCGCGTGGACGGATTGCCCACCGCCTTGCCGAAAAACTGAATCTGACCGACGACCAGAAGGCGCAGATCAAATCGGTTTTGCGCGGTGAGAAAGACACGCTCTTGCCGTTGCTCGGCCGGTTGCACGACGCGCGAAAAGCCCTCCGCGCAGCCATTCACGCCGGCGATGCGAATGAAACCTCCGTTCGCGCCGCCGCCGCGAAGGTCGCCGCCGTCGAAGGCGATTTGGCGGTTGAACGCATGAAAATTTACGGCAAAATCGCGCCCATCCTGACCGATGAACAACGCCAGAAAATCGCCGATTACGAGCAACGCGCAGACAACTTTGTGGACAACGTCCTCGCGCGCGTCGGCGAACGGTTGGGCGACTAGACCGTGAACGACGATGCCGAATTGCTGGCACGCATTCGCAACGGCGCGACGGATGATTTCGCCGGGATTGTCCGCCGCCATCAGGCCCGCGTCTTCGCCATTTTGCACCGGTATGAACGCGACGCGCACAAGGTCGAAGACCTGGCGCAGGAAACGTTCGTCAAAGCGTGGCGGGCGCTCGGCCAGTTTGACAACCGCGCGCCGTTCGAGCACTGGCTTTCGAAAATTGCCGTGCGCGTGGCGCTCGACCATTTGCGCCGGGAGAAGCGGCGGCAAAATGAAATCGGCCTGCCCGAACTCGGCGACGACGCGCTCGACTGGCTGCGCAGCGACGGCGAAAAAAATGAATTGGACGCGCGCAGCGCGGCGGAACTGCTCGACCTTGCGATGCGCGAACTTTCGCCGCTCGACCGCGTCGTCATCACGATGCAGGAAATTGAAGGCCGCAGCGTAAAGGAAATTTGCGCGGCCACCGGCGCGTCGGGCGTGGCCGTGCGGGTGCGGGCGCTGCGGGCGCGCGGGAAACTGCGGCGCGCATTGGAAAAGCTGATGAAAGATGAAAATGAACAAACCCAGGCTGAACCAACTGTTTGAACTGGCGCGGAATGAACCCGCCCCGGCGCCGCCGGAAGATTTTGCGGCGGACGTGCTGCGCGCGATTCACCATGAACCGCGGGCAGCTGCGCCGGAAACGCTTTCGATTTTTGACCAGTTAAATTTGCTTTTCCCGCGAATTGCCCTGGCAGCGGTGGCGGTCATCGTTTTGTGCGTTGTGGCGGATTGGGGGCTGACGGCCGCGGGAATGCCAGGCCTGAGCGAAGGGGTATCGCAAATTTCGGCGCAGTGGCTTTTGACGCCGGACGAATTTCAATTATGAAAATGTTCAAATTGCTGTTGCTGGTCGGGCTGGTCTTTTTGGCCGGCGCGGTGGCCGGCGTGGTCGGCACGCGCATCGCCATTCGCCACTGGATGCGAACCGCCATTCAACAGCCCCAGTTGGTTCAGACATTCGTCGAGCGCAGGCTGAAACGGCAATTGCATCTCGACGTGAATCAGCAAGCCCAAGTGCATCAGATTCTGACCGACGCGCGCGGCCAGTTGAAAGGGCTGCGGCAGGAATATCGTCCGCAGGTCGTCCTGATTGTCAGCAATGCCGATGCGGAAATTTCCGCCCTTCTGACCCCGGCGCAGCAGGCGCAGTTTGAAAAAATGAAGCAGCGTAATCGTTCGCTGCTCCAGCCAGGGCCGCCAGACCAATGAGCCAAACGCGCCCGACCGCGCGGCTGCTCAGTGCAACGAGATGGTCAGGAAATAATAATGCTGGGAACCGACCGGTGCGGTGAAGGTGATTTTGAACTCGTCGCCCGCCACTTGAACCGGCGGGGAAACCACCAGATTGCTGAACGGCTGGGTCAAATCCGAGGTGTGCCGGACGCCGAAATTGAACTGCCCAATGTAGGTGGCCGGCCACAAGAAGTGCAGCTCGATCTGCCCACCATTCGGTTGGAGCGCCAGGGCGGGTTGCACGAATGTCACCGGCGGGGCGGCCGGCCGGCCGTAGAAATCGCGTGGGTCGGAGCCTTCGAGCATTTCCTGAAGATTCTGGTAGCCATCGCCGTCCGAATCACCGAAAGGATCGGCAATGCCCGTGTCGCCGTAAAAACGTTTCTCCCACGAATCAATCAGCAAATTACCGTCGC
>Ga0335078_10004853_pt1 | contig 19884 bp, 14 predicted proteins | sample Lox_Sample_32_FD_206711 | JGI IMG/M metagenome (GOLD analysis project Ga0335078, IMG submission 206711) | Soil microbial communities from Loxahatchee National Wildlife Refuge, Florida, United States - Lox_Sample_3.2 | ecosystem: Environmental > Terrestrial > Soil > Wetlands | place: USA... | reverse complement strand
CCGCCAAAGCGAATCCGCCAGAATGACTACATTATTGTGGCCTTCAGGTTCCTCCTCGTCGAGGAAGCCGCGGCCCAACTGCGGCGTCACGCCCAGCACCCGGAAGATGTTGGCGGAAACTCGTTCACCCTTCAGCAGCTCGGGCTCACCCGCCCCCGTCAGGTTCGGGGCTTCGGTGTCGGCGAGGGCGATCGATGCGAGGGTGGTCGCGCGCTTGCGCCATTCGTAGTAGTGGCTGAAATTGACCGGCAGGCTGGGATACAGGTGGACCAACTTGGGGACCACTTCCTCGATGGTGACCAGCCGCTGCGGGTCGCGATAGGGCAGCGGGCGCAGCAGCACCCCGTTCACCACCGAAAAAATAGCCGTGTTCGCGCCGATGCCAACCGCCAGGCTCAAGACGGCCATGGTCGCAAACCCGCGCTCGCGAGCGAGCGTCCGGCAGGCATAGCGGATGTCGTTCCAGAGGGCCATAACGTTTATACGAACGGCGGCCCGTCTGGTTTCGAAATCGATGAGGTTACCGGACTGCCCCGGCGCCCTTCGCAGCCGGCTTCCCCAGGAAGTTCACCAGTTCGGCATTCACTTCCTCGGCATGCGTCCAGGTAATCGCGTGCGGGCCATCTTTAAACGTGACCAGCCGCGCGCCAGGGATGAGCTTCGCCGTCAGCCGCCCGGCCGCGTCGATGGGGACGATGCGATCCGCCTCTCCATGAATTACGAGCGTCGGGACGTCGATACGGCTCACGTCCGCGCGGAAATCTTCATGCCAGGTGGGCACGCAGGCGAGGCTCGCCGTGGGTGAGGCCGCCGCTGCCACATTCCAACACGCCTGCACTGCCTGCTCGCTGACGCGCTTCCCCAACAGCACATCCGTGTTGAAGAAGTTTGCGAAGAAGCCGGTGAAGAACGCATATCGGTCCGCCGCCACCGCCTTCTGAATTTCCGCGAATACGCTCGCGTCCGCGCCTTCCGGATTATCCGCTGTCTTGAGCAGATAGGGCGGCACACCGCTGATGATCACGGCGTGCGTGACCCCCTTGGATCCGTACTTTCCCAGGTACCGCGCCACTTCGCCGCCACCCATCGAAAAACCGGCGAGCGCGAAGTCCCTGAGCTTCAGGTGCGTCACCAGTTTGTGTAAGTCCTCGGCGAACGTGTCATAGTTGTAACCCGACGTGGGCTGGCTGGACTTGCCAAATCCACGCCGGTCGTACGTAATCACACGATGACCGGCATCCAGTAGCGCGGCCGCCTGCTTTTCCCAGGAAGCCCCGCTCAGCGGATAGCCGTGAATCAAAACCACGGGGTTGCCGGCGCCATGATCTTCATAGTAAAGGTCGATGTCGCTGGAGTTTTCTTTGCCGACTGTTACGTAAGCCATATCCGTACGATGCCGCCTGCGGCGCGAAGGATTCCATGCCCGCGCCGGTCCGTATTAGACTGTTTCTTCGCATGCCCGTCATCTCCGCCGAACGTCTCACCGCATGGTCGGCCGCGTTGCTCGAAGCCGCAACCTATCCGCGTGCCACGGCGCAGCTTACCGCCGAATCGCTGGTGGCCGCCAATCTGCGCGGTGTGGATTCGCACGGTGTGCAGTTGCTTCCTTACTACATCGAGCAGGCCCGGCGCGGCGATATGGACCCGGCCGCCGAAGGGCGCGTACGCTCGGAATCCGGCGCGTGCCTGCTGTACGACGGCGTCCACGGCTCGGGCCAGCACGCCGCGAACGTCTGCTGCGGGCACGCGGTTCGGCTGGCGCACAAGCACGGCATCGCGATTGTGACCGCACGCGATTCCAACCATTTCGGCGCGGCGGCCTACTGGGCCCAGAAAATATCGGCGGCGGGGATGATCGGCATCGTGATGTGCAACGCCTCGCCCATCGTGGCGCCGTGGCAGGGCCGAGAACCGCGGCTCGGCACCAACCCCATCTGCATGGCCGTGCCGGGGCCGTGGCTGCTCGACATGGCCACCACCACAGTCGCCAACAACCGCATCTTCAAAGCCCTGGTGAACGGCGAGGAGAGCATTCCTGCGGGATGGGCCATGGATTCCGAAGGCGTGCCCACCACCAACACCGAAGCCGCTGTCCGCGGGCTGCCCATGCCGCTGGGCGGCTACAAGGGCAGCGGGTTGGCGATGATGGCCGAAATCCTGTGCGGAGCGTTGAGCGGCGGCGCCATGAGCCTCGACGTGGGCGGCATCCGAGTGGAGGGGAAGGCCGCGCGCACCAGCCAGATGTTCCTGGCCATTGATGTGAAGCGCTTCATGCCGCTCCAGGATTTCACGCGGCGTATCGAGTGGCTGGTGAGCACGGTGAAATCCGCTGCTCCCGCGAAGGGCTATGACGAAGTGATGGTGGCCGGCGATCCGGAGTGGCGCACGGAGGCCGAGCGCCGCCGCAACGGGATTCCGCTGGGCGACGGCACGTGGAAAAGCCTCGTACAAACGGCCGGCAAGTTAGGCGTTGCGCCGCCCGAAGCCGAGCGTCACATCAGCGGCGGGTCCGGCGTGGACCACCAGTCGGAATGATCGGCGCTCCAGTTGCACGCCGGCACAGGCGCCAACCAATCCATGCCCGTGTCACCGATGGGCGCGCCGGGCGGCGGCACCGGAGAGGGCATGGGCCGCGCCGGATCGGCCGGCCGATCGAGGAAACGCTTGATGTCGGCGGCAAGGAGAAGGCGTTGCGCTTCATCCTCCTCGCTCTCCGTGCCTGCCGAGCTCAGGTTCGCGCCCAGTCTCCAAAGCTGTAACCGCGCGGTGGCCCGCACTTCGCCGTTGGGTGCGGCGGCCGCCAGCCACATCACGCGATCCACCAGCACGCCTTCCTCGGCGCGGCGCACGGCGGCTTCGTAAGGTGACGCGACCGGCGCTTGGAAGACAGCCTTTCTGAGCCGCTCGATGACTTCGTCCAGTCCCGGCAGTCCCGGATCGACGGCGTGCTGCGCAACCATGCGAGCCGCGCGATCCGGCTCCAGCACGAAGCCGATGGTCACGTCGGCGGCCACCGTCGCCGGGCTGAGCGGATCGAAGCCATCCCCCGTGGTGCGTGGAAACAACTCCCGGGTACGCCCGAAGCCGGCCGGCCGCGGCGGAATGGCTGCCAGCACCTGCTTGGGCACGGTCAACTCGGAAGGCTTCAGCGTGGCGGCGAGAGCCTCCAGCGCCTTGCGCTGATTGGCGGCCGACTCCCACTTCACGGGCGTCTGGCCATCGCCGCGTATGGCGTAGAAGAAGTCCTGGCCGCCGATACTCGAAGCTGCCGCCTCCACCGAGTAGCGGTGATACATGAAGATGGGCACCAACGCCTCCTCAATGGTGGCCATCGGCGCGCCTGTGCGGATGGTGTGCTCGCCCAGGCGGTCGAGCGCCGCGCGCCGGATTTTCATGATGCGGTTCAGCTCATCGGCCTGGTTTACGCCGTTCGACCACTGATCCACGCGCGGCTGAATGTTGGTGTCCTGATTGGTGAGGAAGCGCAGATCCTTGGCCCATGCCTGGTCGAGGATGCGCCCGAGTCCCGGCGCTTCCTGGCCCTCGGGAAACTGCCGGTAGCCATAGTCGATGGCCACCTTGTCCCACTCGCCGATACCCACCGGGTAGGCGTGCGAGAGGTCGATGGTGCCGTCCGCGCGCAGGCGTTCCAGCGGATGCGGATAATCCATTACCGAGATCCATCCACGGCTGCTGTCGTAGTAGTTGTGCGCCAGGCCCAGCGTGTGGCCGACTTCGTGCGCGGCAAGCTGGCGGATGCGCGCCAGCGCGGTCTGATACAGGATGTCGGGCTTCTCGTTTCCTTTGGTGTACGGCGAGAGCAGCCCTTCAAACATGAGGTAATCCTGGCGGTCGCGCAACGACCCGAGGGTGACCGTGCCTTTGATAATTTCGCCGGTGCGCGGATCGCTGACCGTGCCGCCGAAGCTCCAGCCGCGCGTGGAACGGTGCACCCAGTTGATCATGTTGTACCGAATGTCCATGGGATCGGCGCCTGGAGGCAGCACCGCCACTTTGAAGGCGTTGCGGAATCCAGCCGCCTCGAAAGCCTGGTTCCACCAGCTTGCGCCTTCGATGAGGGCCTTGCGCACGTCCTCGGGTGCGCCCGGGTCGACCCAGTATTCGATAGGCTTGACGGGGTCGCTGATGGCCGCGTTCGGGTCTTTCTTCACCAGCCGGTGCCGGTGAATGTAGCGTTGTTCCATCGGCTCGCCGAGAGGCGTGGAGTAATCGATGAAGCTGAGTGCACCGTAGCCGGCGCGCGGATCGGCCAGCCGGGGCTTGTAATTGTTATCCGGCAGTTTCACCAGCGAGTAATGCTCGCGCAGCGTGACCGCATCCGCAGTAGGAGTGACGCTGGCGACCGTGCCGGAAAACAAGCCGCCGCCAAAGCGGGGCGCGCGCTGGACCGCCGCTCCCGGTGCGGGGTAACGAATCGGCTGCGGTCCTTCAGCAGGAATGAATCCGCCGCGCCCGCCGCTGCCTTCGCGCGTAAAAGTGGCAGTTACTTCGATCTCGGTGTTCTCAGGAAACGCTTTGGTGCGCGGCAGGTAGACGGCGCTGCGCGTCTTGTCGAACCGGTAATTGCCACCCGCGGCAAGCGCACGGACGGCGCCCGCGCCATCGCGCACAAAGAAATCGGTGGCATCCACCAACACGCGATCATTGTTTTCCGCTGTGACCGTGAAGCCCCACAGCACGGACTTGGCGAACGAATCCTCCACCGAGCGGCGCTCCGCCGGATTGGCGCTGGAGGAACGGAATGACAGGTTCTGCTGCACCAGCAGAACCTTCGGCCCCACGCGCTCGAATGAGACGACCTTGCCGCCATCCTCCATGCCGCGGTCGAGACCGATATCGTTCGAACCCAGTCCGGCCGCGAGCCCGGTGACGTAGAGGAACTCGGTATCGAGGCGCGAAATCTCGATGAACAGGCTACCGGTGCGCTCGTCCCAGTAGAGCGGGAAGTAGCCGTCCAGCTTGCGCATGCCAGCGGTGCGCTCTTCGATAGAGCGGATGCGCGATTGTTGCGGGTGAGGCGGTTGTGCACACAACAGCAAAGCGAACGAGACAAATGCAGCGAGCCGCCGAAAAGCGTTAGCCATCCCTGAAAATCCTCAGGGTCCATTGTATAGCGGCGTCTGCCTGATCAGGCAGTTACGCGCCAGCGGCGCTGCGCAGAGATCCGTTTCCGGCCTGCTCGATATCCAGCTTGCGCATCTTATAGAGCAGCGCCTTGTAATCGATGCGCAGAATCTTCGCCGCCTGTTTGCGATTCCAGCGCGAGGCTTCGAGCGCGCGCAGTATGACTTCGGTCTCCGCCTGGCGCTTGGTTTCATCCACTTTCGCCAGGACCGGCAGGCCGGCGTTCGGTGCGGCAGCAGCCGGATGAAACCGGATCACGCCGTTGGCGCACGCGCCCGCTCCGCCGCGAGCGCACAGTTCGCGCGCCAATCCCTCGGGGTCCTGCATTACCAGCAGGCGGCGCATCAGGTTCTCGAGTTCCCGCAGGTTGCCCGGCCAGTGATACTCGAGCATCGCATCACGCAGCACGGGCGTGAGCAGCGCGGTGGACGATCCGCCATGTTTGCGCAGAAAGAACTCGGCAGCCGCGGGTATATCTGCCCTGCGCTCCCGCAACGGCGGAACGCGGATGCTCACCACGTTCAGCCGGTAGTAGAGGTCGCTGCGGAAGCGGCCCTCCTCGATCGCCCGCAACGGATCGCAATGCGTGGCGGCCATCACGCGCACGTCCAGGGCCACACGCTCCCGGCCGCCCAGCCGCTCGCATTCCTTGTCCTGCAACACGTGCAGCAGCTTGGCTTGCAGGCGCACATCCATGTCGCCGATCTCGTCGAGCAGGATGGTGCCGCCCTGGGCCATCTCGAACTTGCCGGGCTTGCTGGCGAAGGCGCCCGTGAACGCCCCGCGCTCGTAGCCGAATAGCTCGCTCTCCACCAACTCGGAAGGCAGCGCCGCGCAGTTCAGCTTGAGGAACGGCTTGGCGGCGCGCGGCGATTCGGCATGAATCCGGCGCGCCAGCACCTCTTTGCCGGCGCCGGTTTCGCCTTCGATGAGCAGTGGCACATCCGACGCCGCCACGCGGCGTAAAGCCGCCTGCATGTCTTTGCCCATCCAGCTTTCGGTGAGGCACACTTCGGAAACCTCCACGGAGGGTTTGACGGCCGGCGGCGCCTCGGCGAGGGTGCTCTGGATGGCGAGGCGCAGATCATCGTGGCTGATCGGCTTGGCGAGAAAGTCGGCTGCGCCTGCCTTCATGGCTTGCACGATGTCAGCCGCAGTGGCGGCACCCGAGATCATGATGACCGGCTGGTTGAGTCCGGCATCGCGCATTTCGCGCAGCGTTTCCAGGCCGTCCCGCCGCGGCATTCGGAGATCGAGCAGCACCAACGAAACGGCGCGGTTGGCAGCCAGGCAGCCGAGCGCCTCCTCGCCGTCCGCGGCGATCTCGACCGGATAGCCCAGGCAGCGCACCACCATCTCGAAGTAATTACGCGCGTCCGCTTCGTCTTCCACAATCAGCACGGTTTGGTCGTGCCTCACGCCGTGTTCCTCCCCGCCATTTCCGCCGCCAATGGCCCGCCGAAAGGCAGCATGAAGACAAACGTCACGCCCGGTTGGCCCGGCTCCGCGAAGATCCGGCCGCCATGCTCAGCCAAAATCCGTTTGCAGATGGCCAGGCCCAATCCGCTGCCGGACCGGTCGCTCGCTCCGCCATACGAGGTGTACTCCTCGAAGATGGTTTCCAGTTGCTCGGGCCGCACGCCCATGCCGTTATCGGAGACCTCCATGCGGTAGGCGTTTGCCCCTTCTGCCCGCGCGTGCCGCCGCTCCACCAGCGCGCCGTCCCGCAGGATGCCCGCCGTGCGCCTTTCCCAGAAGGCTGGGAATCCCCGCACCTGAATGTAGCCGCCCCTGGGGGTGAACTTACAGGAGTTCTCCAGCAGATTGACCAGCAACTGCTCCACTTGCGGCGGGTCGAAGCACAAGGGTCGCCCGGGCGGTTGCAAATCCAAGTCGATCGCGATGTTCCTCTCTCCGGCCAAAGGGCGAATTTCGTGCAGCGCCTGCCGGCAGCACTCCCCGATGTCCGCTTCCCTGATGTGCGCCTGTCCGCCCGCCGGCACCCTGGCGCTCCACTGGAACAGGACCGTGGCAAGCCGGCTCAAACGCCCGACGCTCTCGACCGTCCGCTCCAGCACTTCCCGTTGCTCGTCAGTGACCGGTCCAAGTTCGCCGCTGAGCAGCAGCCCGCAGTACCCGTGGACCGCTGTCAGCGGGGTCCGAAAGTCGTGCACGGCACGAGCCAGGAAATTCATGCGGTCCCGATCGTTTTCCTGCAGACGCAGGGTGGCCGCCAGCAGCCAATCCAACAGGGCGTCGCGTTCGCGGCGCAGAGTCACTACACGCATACTTCAGATGTTTCCGTGCGATGTCACTCAATTAAACAGGCGGCTTGGCTGCCTGTCAATCCTGACTTAACGTAGGACTCCTGAGCAAATCCCCCGTTACTCTCTGGGGTTTTTCTGAGATTACGGCCGGGACATCAGGTAATTACGGCGTAATCGTCGATCCGGCACCCGATACCGAAGCGGCCGTCACCCAGCGCGCTGGCCCAGATGACGGAGGCCTCGCAACGCAAGGCCTGTGTCAGCGGAAGATCGAACCGCAGAGGAGACCTGAGAACGCATGCGAAACTGTCGCCGGCTGCCAGCGGCTCGGCGACAATGCAGCGAAACCCGCGGCTGCTGAGATTTTCCGTCTGGCTGGAGAGCACGTGGGTGGCGTGTTTTAGCGATACGTGCCAATGGAGAGGCAGGCGGCGGACCGCGCGGCGATCGGCCACGTGGCCAGACTCTTCCCTGCTCTGCTTGTGTGCGGTGTTCACGCGAATCCGAAGGACTTTCCCAAAATGCCAATCCGTTTGACCGGCTTGGTCGCCGGCACCGCGGGTTGGCCGGACTACCAAGCTTCGAAAGTGGCCTGAGGAGCATGCGAGGTTCCATCGCCTCCGGGCTTGTGGTACTGCAAGTGCTACCGGGAGACGGAAAACATGCATTGCAGAGTCTGGTTTCTGGGTCTGGCCGCCCTGCTTCTGGCGGCCTGTTCCCAATTTCCGCAGGAACGCGAAGCCAGGTACATGGAATTCGGCAAAAGGCTGCTGGAGAAAAAGGACTACGTGCGGGCGGGGATCGAGTTTCGCAACGCCAAACGGATCGCGCCCGGCGATGCCGAGCCGTACTATCAGCTTGGCTTGGCCTATTTGGGAGCCGGGGACCGAGGCTCGGCGGCGGGCTGTTTCCGCAAAGCTACGGAGCTCGATCCGAAGCATCGGGCCGCGCAACTCCAACTCGCCAAACTACTGGCTGGCACCGGCGACGAGCCTGCCATCCGCGAAGCACAGAAGCGGGCGGAGGCCGTGGCAGCGGCTTCTCCACACAATATTGATGCGTTGAACACACTCGCGCTGACCGAATTGCAGCTCGGGAAACCGGAAGAGGCTACCGCCCATCTGGAGCAGGCCCTGACGCTGCTTCCGGGGAGTTTCGCTTCCTCCGCGTTGCTCATGCGCGCCCGGTTAGCCAAAGGCGATGTCCAAGGCGCCGCGAAAGCCTTGATGGAATGCTACCGGAAGTCGCCGCAGTCCGCGGAAGTCGCGCTGGTGATGGGCAGGTTCTATCTGGTCACGCGCCGGCCGCACGAGGCGGAAGAGCAATTCCGGCGTGCCATCCGAATAGATTCGGGATATGGAGCCGCGTGGCTGGATCTGGGAATCACGCTGTTTCATGCGGGCCGCCACGACGAGGCAGGGCAGGTCTTCAAACAAGTTGCCGCGCTTCCCGGCAAGATGTACAAGCCGGCCTATGCGATCTTTCTTCTGGAAACGGGACAGCCAGCCGCCGCCACTGTCGAGTTGGAGAGGCTCGCCAAAGGGGCCCCGGACGACCGCGCCGCACGCACCCGCCTGGTCAAGGTGTACGCGCTGACCGGCCGGCGTGCCGATGCGGAGAAACTGCTCGCCGCGGCCATCGCGAAGAATCCACGGGACGCAGACGCGCTCCTGCAGCGCAGTGAGCTTTCCCTCGACGCTCAAAAGTATCAGGACGCGCAGAATGACCTGAACCTGGTGTTGCGCTACCATCCGGACTCTCCCGAGCCACACATCGTGTTGGCCCGCTTGGACGGCGCCATGGGAAGGGCGCTGCAGGAGAGGCAGGAACTGGGCGAGGCTCTGCGTCTCGATCCAGGGCTGCTGGCCGCGCGTCTGGAACTGGCTCGCCTGTTGATCGCCTCCAAGGGCGACCGTGCGGCACTGGAGATTCTCCGCCAGGCGCCGGGGCCTCAACAGCGGGACCCTGCACTGATCGTCGAGACCAACAGGGCGCTGCTCCATCTGGGCCGTCTGGGCGAAGCCCGCCAAGGAGTGGCGGAAGGCCTGCGGATGACCCGCACGCCTGACCTGCAGATCGAGGATGCCTGGCTCAAAGTCAGTGAAAAGAACTACAACGGCGCGCGGGCGGAGTTGGGGAGCGTGCTGCGGAAGAGGCCGGACGATATTCGCGCTCTGCGTGCTCTCGTGCAAGTGTTCAGCTTGCAGAAACAGCCCGAAGCCGCGCTCAAAACGGTGCGCAGCTATGCCGCGCAGCACCCGCACTCAGCGCCAGTGCAGGAATTCCTGGGCGAGCTTCTGATGGCGGACGGCAGACCCTCCGAAGCCAGGGCCGCATTCACGGCCGCCAAGGCTGCCGATCCGAACTTCCTCGCCGCAGGCTTGGCCCTGGCCAGGCTGGATGCATCGGAAGGTAAGCCCGAGGCCGCATATCGCACTGTATTGGCTCTGTTGGTGGCACATCCCGACGATGCCGAGTTGTGGCTCCACATGGGCTGGATCGAGAACCTGCGCGAGAATTACCCTCAGGCTGTGGCGTGGTTTCGCAAGGTCGTAGTCGCCGACCCGGCTAACGTGGCGGCGCTGAACAACCTTGCCTACCTGTTGGCCCAGAGCGGCAGGCTCGATGAAGCCCTGAAATACGCGCAGCAGGTCAAGCAACTGGCGCCGGACAATCCGGGCGTGGACGACACGATCGGCTGGATCATGTACCGCCAGGGCCTGTACAAGGAAGCTGTAAGGTACCTGGAAGATGCGGCGCACGGCGCGGCGGATCCGGTCATCCGCTATCACCTGGGCATGGCTTACCTGAAGACGGGCGATAAGCGCGGCGAGATCACCTTGCGTGCCGCTTTGAAGCAGGCGCCGCTACTGCCGGAAGCGCGCATGGCCGAGCGGCTTTTAGCCGCCGAAGGGGTGTCCAGCCACGAATAGCGCCACACCAAAGTTTTTCCCGGAGTCCCAAGAAATCGGATTCTCCGCCGCAAGCGTTGCCGTCTACGAGGTATCAACGCACATGCACCGGTAGAGGACGCGCACTCAGCTATTTGGCACTCCGGTTGCTGCCACGCGCCCGGATGAAACGACTGGCATTCGCGGGATTGGCTGCCGGGTTCACCGCCGTGCTGGCCCAAGCGACGATACTTCCGCCGACTGGATCGCCTCCTGTGGCCCCCAGTCCGTTCGCGACGCCCGTGCTCGGTCCCTTCGATGCCGACACTGGGCTTCAGGCCTTCGCGGCGACCAATTCGCTGGGACAAACCACGATCACCGGCGACTACCGGGCGGCGGTTTATGCGGATCCCGACAACAGCTTCTGCGCAGGGTGCCTCGATTTTTTTGTCTGGGTCACCAGCAATGCCACCTCTCTCGACGATGTCGAGCGCATCACGCTGGCGTCGTTCGGCTCGTACTTGGCGGATGTTGGCTACTCGACGGGCAACGGCAGCGTAGCAGGTGGCGTCCCACCCGCCACGGTGGACCGCAGTAACACTGGCAGCGTGATCGGCTTTAACTTCACCCCACCGGTGGGAGTGGCTCCTGGTGAACAGACGGAGGTTCTGGAAATTGAGACCAATGCGACGTTGTTTACCTATGGTGCGCTGCAGGTTATTGACAGCGGCGTTGCTTCGGTGAAGGCGTTTGCGCCCGCGAGTGTGCCGGAAGCAAGTTCCATCAGTATGACGTTGTTGGGCGGGATCTTGCTGGGCTTTGGCCTTCTCAGACGCCGGCGCCGCGCGGACCACGGGTAACAGCGAACCTTCCCCGCAACGGTCAGCCAAAAAATGTTCCCCAACGCACCCGGAGCCGCAACACATCCCGAACTGTCGGCATTGTCGCTGGCGCGCATGCTCTGGCAGGCGAAGCCGCTGATTGGGCTGATAGCGGCGTTCCTGAGTCTGTTGTCGTTGGCGGTGGTGTACACTTTGCCGGCGCGGTATAAAGCTGAAGCGGTGATTCTGGTGGACAGCCAAAACGTCCCGGAGCGGTATGTGGGATCCACGGCCGGCGCGGACGTGCAGGACCGGCTGGCCGCGCTTTCGCAACGCATCCTGGCGGCCGACCGGCTGCAGAAGATTATCTCCGCATATCATCTCTACGACCAGGAGAAGGCGCGCCTGTCTCCGGAAGAAATCATCGAGCGGATGCGCGCGGATACCCAGGTCGAGCTCGAGCGGGGCCTGGGTCAGGAGCGCGCCACCGCTTTTCGCATCGTCTACAAGGGACGCGACCCAGCCACCGCCGCGGACGTGGCCAACCAGATCGGCAATCTGTTCATCGACGAGAACTTCCGCACGCAGGAAATTCACGCGCAAGGGACCTCCGAGTTCATTGAAGCGCAACTGCAGCAAGCCAAGCATACGTTGGACAAACTGGAAGGTCAGGTAGAAGCCTACAAGCTGAAACACCAGGGCGAGTTGCCGGAGCAGGAGGGCTCACTGGCCGGTGCCATTTCGCGCCTCCAAATCGAGTTGCAGGCGAACCAGGACGCCATCGATCGCGCCGGGCAATCCAAAGCGCTGCTGGCGACTTCTCTCGACACTGCCGAATCGAACGAGAAAGCGCTCGCACGCGCTGCCCGCAGGGCCGCACCAGCCACCGGCGCGAGCGGCAGGAGCGCCGCAGCCTTGCAGGCGGAGCTGGATGCACTGCGGCTGCGTTACACCGAACAGCATCCAGACGTTCAACGCATGGAACAACTGGTGGCGCAGGCGCGCCGGGCGGAGAAGACATCCGCGGCGGCGGTGACTCCGGCGAACACGGCAGCTCGCGAAGTGCTGCAACAGCGGGAGGTGATCGCAAACCTGAAGACGAAGCTGGCGCTGGCAAATCACGAAGTGGCATTGCGGAATGCCGAGCGGAAAGGCATCCAGTCAAGGATCGCTGAATTGCAGGGCCGCATCGCGGTGCTGCCGGTCCGAGAGCAGGAGTTGGCCGCTCTTTCGCGCGACTACGAAGCCGCCAGGGCCAATTACCAATCGCTGCTGGACAAACGCAATGCGGCTGAAATGGCGGCCGATCTGGAGCGGCGCCAACAGGGCGAGCGCTTCACCATGATCGATCCCGCCCAGCCTCCCACCAAGCCTTACTCGCCGGACCGTCTACAGTTGCTAGGCATTTTTTTGACGTTCAGCCTGATCGCCGCCGTCGTCGCCGGGCTGGCGCGCGAGATCAAGCGCAACGTGCTGCTCGGGGAATGGGAACTGCCGCCGGATATCACGATTCTGGGACGCGTGTCGGCGATCGCTCCAGCCCCAGCGGCGCAGGAGCCGCCGGTCCATTAGTGCTATGTACGAAGAATTCTTTCACCTGTCGAAATCGCCTTTCGCCATGACGCCGGACCCGGAGTTTCTGTTCCTGGCGCCGGCCCACAGGGAAGCCTTGGCTGGCCTGATTTTCACGGTTCTGGGCCGCAGAGGCGCCGCCGTGCTGACGGGTGAAGTCGGCACCGGCAAGACCACCCTGCTGCGCAAGCTGATCCGCTCGGTACCCGAGTCGAAGGTGCGATTCTGCTCGGTGTTCAGCACGAACCTGCCGGCCGCGCAGTTTCTGGAGCTGATTCTGATCGGGTTCGGCGTGCCGGTCGCCGGCGACAGCCAGGCCCAGCAGCTCTTGCGGTTCTGGGAGTTTCTCATGAGCTGCGACGAGGAAGGCAAGACCGCAGTTTTGCTGGTCGACGAGGCACATAAACTGAGCGCGGAATTGCTCGAAGAGATCCGCCTGCTCATGAACTTCGAGACCGCCGAGCGCAAGCTGCTGCAGGTGGTGCTGGCAGGCCAGAACGAACTGCGCGAGCTGATGCACCGCGAGGATCTTCGCCAGTTGCGCCAGCGCGTCTCCCTGCGCCTCGATATCGTGCCGCTTGAACCGGATGAGGTGGAGCAATATATGCGCCACCGCTGGCGTCAAAGCGGCGGCAACGGCAACTTCCCTTTCGTCTCCGAAGCCGTGCGCCTGGTGGCGGCCGCGTCTCACGGCATCCCGCGCGTGACCAACGCGATCTGCGATCTGGCCCTGTTGCGGGCGTATACCTCGGAAACCGCCACCATCGGCCCGGAGATTGTTCATGAGGCGCTGAGCGTCCTGGAATTGGACGAGCCGCCCGGCAGCCCTGAGGAATCCCGCGCGGTGCTGCGGCTGCCGCATGCGCCGCAAGAAGCCGAAGACGCCGCAGAGATCCCGTTGCGCAGAGGCGCCCTTTCAGTGCGCCGCAATGCGATCTTTTCGGGTGAGAGGAGAAGCCGGTGAGCACCATCTTTCAGGCGCTCGACAGCAAAGCGGGGCTGATTCCGGACGCCCCACCGGCACCTGCCCGGGTGGCCCCGCTGACGGACCCGAAAGCGTCGATCCGCCAGTTGCCGATCCAGCTCGGCGATGCGTCGCCGTTGCTGCCATACGACGGCGCCAACGTTCGCGCGGGCGAGCAATACCGGGCGGTGCGCACCAATCTCCTGCAGCATCCCGAAGAGCCACGTCTGCTTGTGGTCTCGAGTGCAGGTCCCGGAGACGGCAAGACATTCTCCGCCATCAACATTGCCGGTGCTTTGGCCATGAAGGGGGACACCACGGTCCTGCTGATGGACGCGGACCTGCGGAATCCAACGCTAGGGGACCTCCTGGGACTGCCCGAGGATCCGGGCTTGGCCGATGTACTGCATGGCAATTGCCGCCTCGAGGACGCGATCATCGAAACCGCGCAGTTTCCCAATCTTTACGTACTGCCGGCCGGTAAAGCTCGGCGCAACCCCGCCGAACTGCTGGACTCGGCGCGCTGGCATCAACTCTGCGGCGTGGTCAAGAACAGCTTCCGCTTCGTGTTGATCGATACACCGCCGGCGGCTACAGTGACCGACTACGACCTGGTGCAGGCCGTCGCCGACGGCGTCATCTTCGTTGTTCGTCCCAACCACTCCGACCGCAACCTGTGCCTGGCGGCCTTGCAGAAGGTCAACGCGACGGGCAAACTGATCGGCGTACTGGTGAACTGCGCGGAAGAGTGGTTCCTCTACCGGCGCTACGGGCGCTATCCGTATCCGTATTACCCCGCAGTGTAACCCGTATTACTCTGGTACACTTTTTGTACTGGAGGTGGAACATGTCACTGCGCCCCATCCGCCGGCTCGTAAGAGCCAAACCAACTCTGGAAGGCGCCGGCGTGCACCTGCGCCGCGCGTTCGGTTTCGGCGCCACGTCCGATTTCGACCCTTTCCTGCTGCTCGACGATTTCCGCAATGACAACCCGTCGGACTACCTGGCGGGCTTTCCGTGGCATCCTCACCGTGGGATCGAAACGGTGACGTACGTCCTTGCCGGCACGGTCGAACACGGCGACAGCATGGGCAACAACGGCGTCATTTCCTCGGGCGACGTCCAGTGGATGACGGCGGGCCGCGGCATCATTCACCAGGAGATGCCCAAGGGAGACGCGGCGGGCCGGATGCACGGATTTCAGCTTTGGGCCAACCTGCCAGCCGCGCTCAAGATGACCGCGCCGCGCTACCAGGAAGTGAAGGCGGGCGATATTCCACTGGTGACAGACGACGACGGCACCGAGGTCCGCATCGTCTGCGGCAATTTCTGGGGCCGGAACGGACCGGTCGACGGCATTGCGGCGGACCCGGTCTATCTGGATGTCTCCGTGCCTCCGGGCCGCCGGAAGACGCTCCCGGTGGAGACCACGCGGCACGCGTTCGCGTACGTTTTCTCCGGCTCCGGGAAGTTCTGCAACGCGTCCGGCCCGCTGGCGGTGCCCACCGAGTCCGTCGGATGGTTGGACACCCATCCGCCCGCCGAGGCGGAGAACCGTTCGCTCATCCTGTTTGACCGAGGTGATGAAGTGGAAGTTCTGGCCGGTCCCGACGGCATCCGCTTTCTGCTGGTCTCCGGAAGGCCTTTGCAGGAGCCGGTTGCCTGGTACGGCCCGATCGTCATGAATACGCAGGAGCAACTCCGCCAGGCGTTTGACGAACTGGACCGCGGCACATTCCTGGAAGTGGCTCGCGGCGAAACGTCCGGCGGCTGAATTCACGCCGACCGTTCTTTCGAACAAAACCACACAGTATGCGTAATAAACTAGTGGTTCGTGCGTCAACATAGCGCGAACCGGCAGGCGACCGTCCTGTGGCGCCGCCGTCGTCTGTAAACGGTTGATTTCAAATGAGACTATTTCAAACGCCCTTTAGAGTGTTGCCGATCTTTTTGTGCCTGTGCGCCTGTGCGGCCGCTCAGAGTGAAATCAGCATCCAGCCCGCGAGCGGCGGGCTTGGCTTCCTAACCCATCCTTATCAAGCCCGAAGCGTACCCCAGATCCGGCTCCAGAACTCCTCTCGCATGTCTGATCTCATCCGGGCCGGGAATCTCTATCTTTCCGCCCGCGATGTGGTGGCTCTGGCTATTGAAAACAACATCGACGTGGAGATCCAGCGGTATGGCCCCCTCTTGGAGCGGGAAGTGCTGCGGCGCGCTGAGGCTGGGGGCGCGCTGCGCAGCGTGGGACTGGGGGTGGCCGCGGGGCCGCAGAGCGTTAGCCTGCAAGGGGTCAGCGTGAATACGTCGGGCGGCGTGGGCATCAGCGCGGGCGCCGGCGTCACCTCTGGCGGCGGCATCGTAACGCAGTTGGGGCCGACCATTCCTTCGCTCGATCCGACCGTGGTAGGCATCGTGAATTTTGGCCATTCCACAAGTCCACAAAGCAATACGGTGCTGACTGGAACGACCGCCTTAGTCACCACCACGCGAACCTACCAGGCGCAGCTTATTAAGAACTTCGACTTCGGACTCACATCCCAATTGACTTATTCGAGCCAGTACATCAAGCTGAATAGTCAGTACTTCAACCTAAACCCGTATACATCGGGTTTCGTCGATCTCCAATTGACGCAGAACCTGCTGCAAGGTTTCGGTCGTGCGGTCAATGACCGAAATATCCGGGTGCAGAGAAATAACGTCAAGGTCAGCATGCTGCAATTCAAGCAGCAGGTGGTTACTACGGTTTCAGCGGCGCTGAATCTCTATTGGGACCTAGTCAGCTTCGACGCCGATGTCCGCGCGCGCCGCAAGGAGGTGGCCACCGCGCAGCAACTCCTGGAGGATAACAAGAAACAGGTGGCCTTCGGCACGGCGGCGCCGATCGAGGTCACGCGGGCTGAAGCGCAGTTGTATTCGAGCCAGCAGGACCTGGTCACGGCCCGCACCAACCTGTTGCAGCAGGAGACCCTGCTGAAGAATTACCTGACCCGCAACGGTGTCGCGGCCGCGGGCTTGACCGACATCCACATTATTCCGCTTGACACTTTCCAGATTCCTCCCCGCGACCAGGTTCACTCGCTGGATGACCTGATCCAGGAAGCGCTGGCGCAACGCCCCGAGATGGAGCAGGCCCGCTTGAACCTGGAGAGCAACCAGATGAACCTGGTGGGCATCAAGAGTTCTCTCAAGCCGACACTGTCGGCGTTTGCCGAACTCACGAATAACGGTCTGACGGGAGCACTGACGGCCTTCGGAATGTCGCAACTCGGCATCGCTCCCCTGGTGGGCGGCTATGGCAACCTGCTGGGAGAAATTTTTCGCCGGAACTATCCCAATTACTCGGCGGGCTTCTCGCTGAACATCCCGTTGCGCAACCGCGCCGCGCAGGCGGATTACGCCACCAGCCTGCTCGAACTGCGGCAGAACCAGCTGAACCTGCGCAAGAATATCAATCAGATCCGCGTGGACGTCCAGAACGCCCTGATTGGTCTGGAGCAGGCCCGCGCGCGTTACGAGGCGGCCGTGAAATCACGGCAACTCCAGGAGCAGACGCTCGAGGGCGATCAAAAAAGATACACGCTGGGCGCCACCGTCGCCTACCAGGTGGTGCAGGACGAGCGCGATCTGGCCACCGCCCAAAGTGCGGAGGTGCAGAGCATGGCGAATTACACGCACGCCCGTATCGCCCTCGACCAGGCTCTCGGCACCACCCTGCAGGTCAATCATGTCACCATCGATGAGGCGTTGAAAGGACGGGTCGCAGAGCCATCCGTGTTGCCGGCCGAGCTGCCTAAGGAGGAACGGCCATGAACACCCTGCGCAAGTACCTGGCGGTGGCTCTTTGCCTGACCTGCCCGGTGTCGCTGGGGTGGGCGCAGCAGGCTGGGATCGCGTCTTTGGCACCGTCCGCGCCGGCCATCATACGGCCATACCTGGCGCCCGAAGTTCCACCGGTGCGGCTGGCGAATTCGCCGCGGCTCCGTGAACTGGTCCGCGCGGGGACTCTATATCTTACGGCCCAGGACGCCATCGCGCTGGCGCTCGAAAACAACATAGACATCGAGGTGGCGCGTTACAATCCGCTCATCGCGTCCTGGAATGTGACGCGCTCGGAGGCTGGCGGCGCCTTGCCCGGCGTGCCGAGCAACGCTTCACAGGCCGGATCGGTGGCCTCCGGCCAGGGCGTGGCGGGCAGCCAGCAGGCCGCCGGTGTCTCAATCCTCGGCACCAGCTCGGGACGCACGCAATCAACCAACGCCACCATCTCGCAGATCGGTCCCATCACGCAAACGCTGGATCCGATCGTGCAGGAAGCCAGCACGTTCAGCCACACCACGACCGTCTATCCGAATTCGCTGCAGAGCATCACTCCGGTGCTGGTCTCGCAGACGCGCGCGCACTCGGCCAGCATCCAGCAAGGACTGCTGACCGGCGGCAGCGTCACTCTAAGCTACACGGACCATTACTTGAATGAGAACGCTCCCACCGACGTGTTGAACCCGTCCTCGGCGCCCTCGCTGGGCATTTCGGTGCAACATAACCTGCTGCAAGGCCGCGGCATCGCCGTGAACGCGCGCACCATCACCGTCTCCAAAATGCGCCGGGACACTTCCGGCCTGGCTTTCCGGACACAGGTGAGTAACACGGTCGCACAGGTGCTGAATGCGTACTACTCCCTGGAGGCGGACGACGAAGACGTGCGCGCCAAGAGAACCGCCGCGCAGACGGCCAGTGATTTTCTGAAGAACGTGCGGGCGCAGGTGCGGTTCGGAACGCTGGCTCCATCCGACGAGATCAGCGCCGAGAGCCAGGCCGTCACCAGCCAGCAGGCGCTGGTGGATTCCCAAACAGTCCGGCGGCAGCAGGAGGTGCAGTTGAAGAACCTGCTCAGCCGCAACGGGACGGCCGATCCGGTGCTGGCCGCCGCGCGCATTCTGCCCGTGGACCGCATCCGGATTCCCGCGCACGAAGACCTTCCGCCCCTGCAAGACCTGATCAAGCAGGCGCAAGCCCAGCGGCCCGACCTGCTCCAGGAGCGGGAGAACGAAAAGGAGACCTTCGTCTCGAACCTGGGAACCAGGAACGGCGTCCTGCCGAACCTGCTGGTGTTTGCCGGCGAGAGCCAAGTGGGCCTGGCGGGAACCGGGAGGACCGTGAATGCAGGCGGCCCCGTGGAACAGCCCGATCCTTACTTTGTGGGCGGAATCGGCACCGCGTTGGGCCAGGTGATCCGGCGCAACTTCCCCTCCGAGAACGTCGGCGGAGCGTATTTCACGCAGTTGCGAAACCGGCAGGCGCAAGCCGACTTCGCCATCGACCAGTTGCAGTACCGCCAGACGCAATTGAGCACGCAGAAGGACATGAACCAAGTCGAGGTGGATGTCCAGAACTACGTGATCGCCTTGCGGCAGGCGCGCGCCCGCTACGAGGCGGCGGTGCAGAACCGCGTTCTACAGGAGCAGTTGCTTACGGCCGAGCAGAAGCGCTTCAAGCTGGGCGCGTCGATTCCCTACAACGTGATCCAGCAGCAGCGCGACTTGATCAACGCGCAGTCGGCGGAAGTGGCGGCCCTGGTGGCTTACAGCACGGCACGCATCGCGCTCGACCGCACCACGGGCGACATCCTGGCGGCCAATCATGTGACGCTGGCGGAAGCACAGATGGGTAAGGTGGCGCGGCAATCGAAGATCACCGTCGAGCAGGCGCCCGCTCAGCCGTGATGCAGCCCGTCAAATCTGCAAGCTGAAGGTCTCGCCCAGATAAATGCGCTTTACTTCCGGATCGCGCGCCAGCGCCTCCGGGCTGCCCGCGCGGAAGATCCGGCCGTTGTCGATGATATAGGCGCGGTCGGTAACCATCAGGGTGTCGTGGACGGCGTGATCGGTAACCAGAATCCCGATGCCCGCCCGTTTCAAATCGAAGATAATGCGCTGGAGTTCACCCACCTGAATGGGGTCGATGCCGGAGAACGGCTCGTCCAGCAGGAGGAAACTGGGATTGATAACCAATGAGCGGGCGACTTCCACCCGCCGCCGCTCGCCGCCCGAGAGCATGTAGCCGTGGCTGCGGCGCACCCTCTCCAGGCCGAGCTGGTCGATGAGGCGCTCCATGGTTTCGCGCCGCTCCCCGTTGCGCATCGGCAGCGTCTCCAGGATGGCCATCAGGTTTTCTTCCACCGTCAGCTTGCGGAACACGCTGGCTTCCTGCGGCAGGTAGCTGATGCC
>Ga0335078_10004852_pt1 | contig 19884 bp, 19 predicted proteins | sample Lox_Sample_32_FD_206711 | JGI IMG/M metagenome (GOLD analysis project Ga0335078, IMG submission 206711) | Soil microbial communities from Loxahatchee National Wildlife Refuge, Florida, United States - Lox_Sample_3.2 | ecosystem: Environmental > Terrestrial > Soil > Wetlands | place: USA... | reverse complement strand
TGGACGGCACGACGGTGGACAGGTCGAGTGCGAGCTCCTCGGAGAAGCGCAGCGACCGGGCCGGGTCGTGCCACAGGCCCTGGGCCCTGGCGTACTTCTCCACCAGGTCGAGCTGGTCCGCGGGACGGCCGGTGAGCCGCAGGTAGTCGATGGTCGCCGCGTCGATCGGGAAGATCGCGCAGGTGGAGCCGAACTCCGGCGACATGTTGCCGATCGTCGCCCGGTTCGCGACCGGCACCTGGCCGACGCCCTCGCCGTGGAACTCGACGAACTTGCCGACCACGCCATGCTTGCGGAGCATCTCGGTGATGGTGAGCACCAGGTCGGTCGCGGTGGCGGTCCGCGGCAGCTGGCCGGTGAGGCGGAAGCCGACGACCTTGGGTATCAGCATGGAGATGGGCTGGCCGAGCATGGCCGCCTCGGCCTCGATGCCGCCGACGCCCCAGCCGAGGATGCCGAGGCCGTTCTGCATGGTGGTGTGGCTGTCGGTGCCGACGCAGGTGTCGGGGTACGCGGTACTTGCCGCCCCGCCCTCGCCACCCGCGCCAACCATCACGACCCTGGCGAGGTGCTCGATGTTCACCTGGTGCACGATGCCGGTGCCCGGCGGGACGACACGGAAGCCGGAGAAGGCGTCCTGGCCCCAGCGCAGGAACTGGAAGCGCTCCCTGTTGCGCTTGAACTCCAGCTCGACGTTGCGGGTGAAAGCGTCAGGGGTGCCGAAGATGTCGGCCACCACCGAGTGGTCGATGACCAGCTCGGCGGGGATGAGCGGGTTGATCTTCGTCGGGTCGCCGCCCAGTGCCCGCATGGCCTCGCGCATCGCGGCCAGGTCCACCACCGCGGGGACGCCCGTCAGGTCCTGCAGGATCACCCGGGCCGGCGTGAACTGGATCTCGGTGTCGGGCTCCGCCTTCGGATCCCAGTTGGCCAGGGCGCTGATGTGGCCGGCGGTGATGTTGGCGCCGTCCTCGTTGCGCAGCAGGTTCTCGAGCAGCACCTTGAGGCTGTACGGGAGGTTCGCGCTGCCCGGGACGGCGTCCAGGCGGTAGATCTCGTGCGTGGCACCGCCCGCTGCTAGCGTCGCGCGGCTGCCGAAGCTGTTCGCAGTCATCGCTGATTGAGCCTCCTCGCCCAGTCATGGCGTCCGGTCCGCCTGCCAGTAAACCTACAGTATCTCGATATCAAGCTATCTTACCGGGTGCCCGCCATGCCCGTCCGACTAGGAAGGTAGTAAAATAGGAAACTTTCGAGGCGGTGCGGACGAGCGGAGCGAGGGCACGCCCCCGTTCCGTGCACTGCTGGTCCGGGGCCCGGCTGCCCCGGCCGCACGGTGACAGGGACGGCGGCGTAACGTCGTGTCCGGCCGGGCGCTTGGCGGGCGCGGCTGCCCGCGGCGGGCGACCCGGTCGCCGGGCGCGGGGTTCGGGCAGGAGCTAGCGACGGAGAGTCCCCCATGCGTTTCGCTGTCAAGACACGGCCAGAGCACCAGAGCTGGGACGAACTGCGCGACATCTGGGTCGCGGCGGACGAGGTACCGCTTTTCGAGTCGATATGGAACTGGGACCACTTCTACCCGCTGACCGGCGACCTGACCGGCCCGAACTTCGAGGGCTGGACCATGCTCTCCGCCATGGCCGCGCTCACCTCGCGGATCAGGGTCGGCTGCCAGGTCACCGGCATGCCCTACCGGCATCCCGCGGTGCTCGCCAACATGGCCGCCACGGTGGACCACATCTCGTCCGGGCGGCTGATCCTTGGGATCGGCGCGGCGTGGAACGAGATGGAGTGCAACGCGTACGGCATGCCGCTGCCGCCGCTCAAGGAGCGGTTCGACCGGTTCGACGAGGGCCTTGAGGTGATCACCCGGCTGCTGTCGTCGACGGTCGCGAACTACTCCGGTGAGTACTTCACGCTGACCGACGCGCGGTGCGAGCCCAAGCCGGTGCAGCGGCCCTACCCGCCGATCACCATCGGCGGCAACGGTCCCAAGCGCACGCTGCGCGCCGCCGCCCGCTGGGCGTCGGAGTGGAACGGCATCAACCTGGACGCGGCGCGGTTCGCCGAGCTCAAGGAGATCCTGCGCGGGCACTGCGCGGACGTCGGACGGGACTTCTCTGAGATCACCTGTTCCGTCACGGTGCGGTGGGATGGCAGCGACTACGACGCCCTGCGGGCGTCGGTGGCGCAGTGGCGTGACGCGGGCGTCGACCTGGCCGTCATCGGCCTGCCGACGCACGCCAAGCCGGAGTCGCTGCCCGCGCTCGCCGAGGCGCTCGGCTCGCTCGCGTAGCCGGGATGCCTCACCCGGCGGCGAGGCGCTCATGGAGGTGCTCGCTGGCGGTGGCCATGACCGGCGCGACGCCGAGGTCGGTCAGCATCTGCGCAGCGGCGGCCATCTCGTGGCCGCGGCGTACCGCGTGCTTGCGGGTGCCGGCGACGATCCTTGCCAGGGTCGCGGCGTCCAGCCCGGCCAGGTCCTCCGCGATGTGCCCGGTCAGCCAGTCCTCAAGGCCGGCCGCCCGCGCCGCATCGAGCGCCTCGACGATGGAGGCGGACATCCCCTTGTAGTAGACGCTGCGCAGCAGCTTGCGGGTGGCGGCGAGGCCGGCCGGGCCGTCGAGCACCTCGATGTCCGCGCCGTGCCCGCGCAGCGTGGCCGCGACGTACCCGGCTTCGCCGCCGCTCGCCAGCATGGGGACGCGCAGGCCGTTGCCTGGCACCGGGGCCATCATCGCCACGTCGGTGACCGAGATGCCGCGCTCGCCGCCGAGCTCGGCGAGGCGCCGCTTGATGCTCGGCGCGGCGGTGTTCAGGTCCGCCCAGGCCGCGCCCGGGCGGAGCGCGGCGAGCGACGCATCAAGTGCCGCCACCGCGTCGTTCGCGCTGTTGACGCTCAGCACCAGGTCGGCGCCGGTGACGGCCTCGGCGTCACTCCAGGTGGGGGTGACGCCCGCGGGCGCGGGCACCCTGGGGTCGTAGCCGCGGACGGCCGCGCCGGCCGCCGCCAGGTCACGGGCGAGCAGCGATCCTGCCTCACCGAGGCCGAGCACCGCGATGACAGTGCTCATCGGCCACTTCGCCTCTCGTCACTCGTTTCTCGTCACTCGTTTCCGCTCACGGGGCGTCGCGCAGGCCGCCGCGCAGGCCGGCCAGGCTTTCCGCCGAATCGAAGCCGAGCGGTGGCGGCGTCTCGGCCGCACCGAGACCGCTTGGCTCCTTGAAACCGCTTGGCTCCTTGAAACCGCTTGGCTCCTTGAAACCGCTTGGCTCCTTGAAGTAGTCGCTGATCAGCTTGCGCTGCCGTTCGAGCAGCTGGTCGAAGTGGCGGTCAAGGCTGTCCGTGCTGATCCTGCCCGCGGCCAGGTACAGGTCCTTGACCTGGCCGAGCGTGCCGGCCTCCGGGTCGGTCGGTGTGTCGAGCCCTAGGAAGTCCAGCGTTTCCTGCTCTGGCGTCTCCGGCGGACCGTCACCGGCCTGGCCCTCGCCGTCCTCCGCGTCGCCAGCCGGCTGGTAACCCGCGTCACCGGGGTGAAGCGGCTCGAATGGACCGCGCGCCGCGGGCTGCTCACCCGTGCTGGCCTGCGGGCCGCCGCCCGGCGCGGCCGTCGCACGCTCCTCGCCTCGCGTGTACCAGTCGGGGCCTGGCGGGCCGTAGGCCGGATCATCGGGGCCGTACATCTGTGCGGGCGCCACGCCGGGCACGCTCTCCCGTCCGGCCGCCTCCCGGACAGCCGAGACGTGCTCGTCCGCTTGCCTGGCTTCCAGCCTGGCTTGTCGGCTGGCTTCATCCAGCGGGCCGGCCGCGGCTGGGTGCGACTTGGCGACCGGCTGCGGCTGCGCGACGGGCTGCCCGGCGGTGATCGCGCGGATCTGGACGACCGGGCCGGGTGCCGGCGGGTGATCCCGCACTGACCCCGCAGGGGCAGGCGGCCAACCGCCTGGGCCCTCGTCCCCTGCCCCGGTGTACGACCGGGACGGCGCGGGCGCGGCAGGGTCGTCCTCGTGAATCACGTACGCGTAGGCGCCGCCGTCGAGGGTCTCGCCATGGCCGGCCGGGCCACGATAGCCGCTGGGGCCCGCGTACGGCTGCCACGTCTGGTACTGCGGGTACGGGACCGCTTGATCGCCGGCGCCACCGAAGCCGCTTGCTCCCGGGTAGCCCGCTTGATGAGCCGCCTGACCTGGCGGCTCTGCGAAGCGGTGCGCCGCGGGGAAACCGTGCGGACCAGGAGAGGCGCCTGGCTCCGGGTAGGCCGGTGACGGGTAGGCCGGTGACGGGTAGGCCGGGTCGGCGCCCGCCTGTCCGAAGCCGGCCGAGCCGGGCGCGAACGGCTGGCCGTCGGGGCGGCGTGCCACGCCGGGCGGCGGGAAGGTGTCCGCGGCGTGCCATCCGGGCGCCTGCGGGCGCGGCTGGCTGCCGTGGTCGTAGCCATGGCCGGGCGGCACGGGCGGCTGACCGGGGAACTGCTTGCTCGGCGGCCGGCCGGGGAACTCTTGGCCGTACCCGGGACCAGGGAACTGCCCGCCAGGCGGCGGGCCGTAGCCGGCGGCGCTTGAGAATCCCTGCGGCGCCGCACCCTGCGGTCCCGCCGTCGGCGCCGCTCCGCCACCGGGGTACGGGCTGCCGTATGCAGGCGCGCCGTAGCCGGGAGGCGGGTAGCCGCCCAGGCCGTAGGTCGGGCCGTACCCCGCGCCGTCGACAGGCCCGGGCTGCGCGGGGAAGCCACCGGAGCCAGCGAAGCCACCGGGAGGCTGCGCCGCCTGCTGCGCCTGGTAGGGCGCATAGTCCGGATAACCGGGCGGCGCCTGGTAGCTGTCCGGTGGCACTGGCCCGTGGCCGGAGTAGGGGGCATAACCGGGCGGCGCGGCGTAACCAGGCCCCGCCGCGCCAGCCTCCGCGGCGGAAGGAAACGGGCCGTGGCCGTCGCCGTCGCGGGCTCCCGGCGGGTTGATGAGGCTGCCGGGCGCGTAGATGGTCGTCGGCGTCAGCACCCGGTCGGGGTCGGCATCGACAGACCGCGGGTGACTGGGGCGCGGATTCCCTGCGGCTTCGCCGGGGAACCAGCCAGGCTGCCCGAACTGGCCCGGCTGTGCGGGGCCGGACTGCGCGGTGTAGCCGAACTTGGCAGGCTGTGCGAGGTCTGGTCCGTTGGCGAACGTGCCGTGCGGGTACGGGCCATGCTGGTACGTGCCGGGTGCGAACTGGCCCGCTCCCTGCGGTCCGGGGTGCGCGATGCCCGCGGCGCCGGCGTCGTAGTAGTAGCCAGGCGGTGCCGCCGGGTACGGTGCCGCCGGGTACGGTGGCTGCTGGTAGGGCACCGCCTGCGCCGGTCCCCACGGCCCCGCCGACGGCCGCCCGGCCTGGTACGGTCCACCTGCCGCGGCCGGCCCTGGACCTGGCGGGCCGGCATCGTAAGGCTCCGGCTGGTACGCCTGGCCCTGGTCTCCGGATCGCCAGGAACCCGGCCCTGGCCATCCCGCACCCTGGTACCCGGAGGACTGTGGCTGGCCGACCGGCTGTCCCGGCACGGCGCCACCGGGAAACGCACCAGGCGGCGGCCCGGCCGCACCCGGGTGCCACGCGTTGTCCCGCATGGCGCCCCCGTGCCAGTGCCCCGCGTGCGATCGGTCAGGCGCCGGCCCGCGGCCGACGTACCCGCCTCCCGAGACGGCGCCCCCCTGCCCGCCGAAATCCTGGCCACCGAAGGCGGGGCCGGCCAGACCACCACCGAAGCCCTTCATCTCCGGCCGGCTCGGCCCGCTTCCATGTCCGCCGGCCTCCCAGTCGAACTCAGGTCCGCCGGAGCCTCCGACGTCGTGGCCGTGGCTCGCGCCCTGGCCCGGCCAACCGCTTTCCCCTTGGCCGGCCCCGCCGCCGGCCCCGCCCCCGGCCTCGGGCTGCGATCGCCCGCGCCGTCCCCCTGAGAAGATTGCCACGTAACGATCGTAAGCACCCGCGCGACCGCACACAGCCCGCTCCGCGCAATCGCATGTCCGGCATCATCCAACGCGCCGCCGGTACAGCCTGGTCCCGGGGATGGCATCCCGGTCACCTCGCGCGCGTCTCATCGGGCAACAGGCCACCTCAGCGGCGGTGCCGCCGGCCAAGCAGCCAGCTCCGCACTCACCCGCCGACGCGGCACAAGTCACCCGAACGGGCGACACAACCTCCCCGCAGGCATGGCAATCACTCGCGGCCCCGACGTGATCATGTTCACCCGGCCAACGCGGTTAGCCGGCTCCCCGCCAGGTCCGGCTCCCCGCCGGGCCCGCCGCCCCGCCAGCGACACCCGCCGGCGCGGGCAGCCGCCGTGGCCGGCCGGCATCGGGGCCGGGCACGCGGGCTCCCGGGCACTCCCGCCGTGGCCACAGCCAAAGCTACCGGGATTGTCGAGGCAACTGAGGACCCCGATCCGCATGGTATTCGATCGTTATCCATGGAAACGCTGTTTAATGAAGATTTTTAGTGTTATGAAGAGTTTTAAGCGCTAGCACACGAAAAAGTATTCATGATCATGGCTTGGGCTCGGAAACTGGAAAACACTGTTGCGGCAGCAGTTCGGACCCTGCTGGGGCTCGGTGAAGATCCGTAGGCGCAGGGGTCCCTGTTCGCGCATGCCGCCGCACCGCCGGCCACACCGGGTGCCGACCGGACGGTCGGCGCTCAGCCTGCGAGGGCGTCCGTGTCGTATCCGGCCGCCGCACGGTGCGCGGCACCGGGGTCGGCCGGGGTGAACCGCTGCTCCCAGTGCACCCCGCCGTGGCCGTCCCTGCGGCCGTGCCACTCGGGGCCGGTGGGCACGTGGATCTCGCCGAGGTCGGCGACCGACACGCGGAACACCACCTCGTAGACGCGGGCGACGAAGGCGCTACCGTCCAGCAGGTCGCCTTCCATCCTCCGCATGATTGCCGACAGGTCGTCGCCGACGCCGGACCGCATCCGGTCCTGTGACGCGTTGTTGCCAACCAGCTTCCACAGGTACATGCGACAGATGATAGCGCAGAAAGACCGCTCACGTCTACAGTCGACTACTGTCGAAGCATTGCGATTGGCAACTTTGCCAATCGAGTATGGTACGAGGATGTCGATAGGTGACGAATCAGACCCAAGAGCGTACATGCAGCTCGCCGGGGTCCTGCGTAAGGCGATCATGGCCGGGACGTACCCATCCGGCACCGCCACCCCGTCGATCACCACGCTCAGCCAGGAGTACGGCCACGCCAGGCAGACGTGTTCCAAGGCGCTCGGCGTGCTGGTCAAGGAAGGCCTGCTGATCCGCTACCCCGGCCTCGGCTACTACGTGGCCGGCCGCCCGGGCGACCCGCGCCCTGCCAACCCGGAGAGCGGCGCGGGCCAGCCGGACGCGTTGTAGCGCCGCCTAGCGCGCGGCGCCGGCCCGCGAAAGCGCCGACGCGTGCCGGGGTGCCGGGGTGCCAGGGTACGACGTGCAACCGCGCGCGACGGCAGTCAGCGGACAGCGACGGTCAGCGGGTGAGGGTGGCGACGATCTCCACGTGGTGTGTCATCGGGAAGGCGTCGAACGCACGCAGGCCCGCCAGCCGCCAGCCGCCGGCGGCGAGCAGGGCCAGGTCCCTGGCGAGCGTGGCGGGGTCGCAGGAGACGTAGGTGAAGCGCTCCGCCGGGCTGTCGCCCGCCAGGTAGGCGGTGACCTCGCGGGCCAGGCCGGCCCGCGGCGGGTCCGCGATGACCAGCCTGGCCGGCGGCAGGCCCTCGTCGGCGACCGCCTGCGCGACGTCCGCCTTGCGGACGGTAACCCACGGCAGGTCGCCGAGGTTCTGCCTGGCGCTCCTGACCGCGCCTGGGTCAGACTCGATCCCGGTCACCGCGCCGCCGGGGCCGACATGCGGTGCAACGGCCCCGGCGAACAGCCCAGCGCCGCAGTACAGGTCGAGGACCGAGTCGCCGGGCTCGGGCGCGAGCGCCGCGATGACCGCCCGGCTGAGCATGTCCGCCGCGGCCGGGTGGACCTGCCAGAAGCCCTCCGCGCTCACCTGCCAGATGCGCCCTGCCGCCTGCTCCGCGAGATAGGGCCGTCCCTCGACGAGGGTGCGCTTGTGCCCGGGGAGCCGACCGCTCCCGTGCGGCATCGCGGCGCCAGGCCGCCCCGGGACCTGCCGACCACGGGCCTGCTGACCACGGGCCTGCTGACCACGGGCGGCCCGCGGCGCCGCGGAGACGACGGTGACCGCCACGTTGCCCGGTGCGTCCGCGCCGCCGACGGCGGCCTCGACCGTGGCCGCGCCGGTCCAGTCGTGGCCGGGGATGTCAAGCTCACGGATGCCCTCGTGGGCGAGCGGGCAGTCGCCGATGTCGATGACCTCGTGCGAGCGGTGCCTGCGCAGGCCGGCCACGCCGTCGGGGCCGACCGCGAACTGAACGCGCGTCCGCCAGCCGAGCCCGGGTGCCGCGCCCGGTGCGGCCGTGCCGGGGGAATCGCCAGGCAGAGGCTCCACCGTGACCTCACGGTCGATGCCCGCAAGGCGCCGCAGCTGCTGTGCGACAACCACGGCCTTGAGTGCGCGCTGCGCGGGCAGGGACGCATGCTGCCAGTCGCAGCCGCCGCAGCCGCCTGGGCGGGCGTGCCGGCACGGGGCGGTTACCCGGTCCGGTGAGGCACTGAGTATCTCCATCGCGTCCGCGCGGGCGAATTTCGACGTGACCTCTGTCACCCGGGCGACGACCCGCTCACCGGGCAGCGCGTGCCGCACGAACATCACCGGCAGGCCGTCCGGCCTTGCGACGCACCAGCCGCCCTGCGCGACGTCCTCGATGCCCACCTCGACATCCTGGCCGACGGTGAACGGGCTGCCGCCCGTCACCGCCTGGAGAGCAGACGGGAGAACGGCGCCGCCGACAGTCCCTGGCCGCCTCCGTTCTGGCCTCTCCGCCTGCGCCTTTCCGCCTGGCTTGGCGGGTCCGCCCGGCTTGGCAGGCGGGGCCTCTGTCGCCTGCGTGCCCGGCTCGCCGTCGCCGCGCCCCGGGACTACGGGCGGTCGTCCCCCCGGGCGATGACCCCCTTGTGCTGACGGCACGACACCCGGCATCAGAATCTCCTCCCTTGCGGAGTCGCATTCTCCCATGTGAGGGCATAACTTTGGCGGGGCACCCGGTATGGGCGCCTGGATCCGGCGACGGACCTGAAAGGACGGGTTGTGCATATCGTCATCATGGGCTGCGGGCGGGTCGGCTCGACGCTTGCTCACATCCTGGAAGACCGCGGCAACACGGTTGCGGTCATCGACCGTGACCCTGAGGCATTTCGCAGGCTCCGCCCGTCGTTCAAGGGCGACCGGGTGACGGGAATCGGCTTCGACCGCGATGTGCTTGCCAGGGCGGGGATCGAGCGCGCCGACGGCTTCGCGGCCGTCAGCAGTGGCGACAACTCCAACATTATCGCGGCCCGGGTGGCGCGCGAGACGTTCGGCGTCCGGCAGGTGGCCGCGCGGATCTACGACCCGCGGCGCGCCGAGGTTTACGAGCGGCTCGGCATCCCGACGGTCGCGACCGTGCGCTGGACGGCCGACCAGATGCTGCGCAAGCTGATACCGGAGAGTACCGAGCCGCTGTGGCGGGACGCGACAGGCAAGGTCGTGCTCAGCCAGGTGAACGTGTGCCCGGACTGGATCGGCGAGCCGGTGAAGCTGGTCGAGGCGTCGGCGGGTACCAGGATCGTGTACATCGACCGGCTCGGTGAGGCCATCGTCCCGCAGCCGGGCACCGTGCTGCAGCAGGGAGACGTGGTGCACGTCATCGCGGCGGAGTCCGACCTCGACCGGGTCTGCGGCGCGCTTGCCAAGCGCGATGGGAGGGGTCACTGATGCGCGTTGCCATCGCCGGGGCGGGAGCCGTGGGCAGGTCTATCGCCCGCGAGCTGCTTGAGAACGGTCATGAGGTGCTGCTGATCGACCAGAAGCCCAGCTCGATCAAGGTGGACAGCGTGCCTCGCGCCGAGTGGCTGCTCGCCGACGCGTGCGAGATCAGCTCGCTCGACGACGCCGCGCTCGACCGGTGCAACGTTGTCGTCGCCGCGACCGGCGACGACAAGGTCAACCTGGTCGTGTCACTGCTCGCCAAGACCGAGTACGGCGTGCCCCGGGTCGTCGCGCGGGTGAACCACCCGGGCAATGAGTGGCTGTACAACGAGTCCTGGGGCGTCGACGTCGCCGTCTCGACGCCGCGCCTGCTTTCCGCCCTCGTCGAGGAGGCGGTGAGCGTCGGCGACCTGGTGCGGCTGATGACGTTCGGCCAGAGCGAGGCGAGCCTGGTCGAGCTGACCATGCCGGCCGACGCTCCGCTGGCCGGCAAGCAGGTCGGCTCGATCGAATGGCCCGCGGATGTCGCCCTTGTCGCCATCCTGCGCGAGGGCCGGGTTCTCGTGCCGCAGTCGCAGGACCCGCTGCAGGCCGGCGACGAGCTGTTCTTCGTCACCTCGCAGGATGTCGAGGAGGAGCTCGAGCAGCTGTTCTCCGCCGAGTAGCGCGAACCGTTAGCCCGCCTCCGGCGGATCGAACCCTGGTGGCCGCTGCCCGTGCAGTAACCTCGTCTCGGTCATCTCAGGGCCGCGCTGGAACGGGTTGGGCGTGGTGGCGAAGCGGTTCGGCTCCTGTCCCGCCTGCTGTGCGCGGGCCTGCTCCTCGATGGCGGCCGCGGCCTCCGGCGGCAGCCTTAGCTCGAGCAGGTCGCGCGGCGGCATCGGGTGGTCACCGCGGACCACGACGACCTGGCTGAATACCGCCTCGAGCGGCGCGGCCGCCGCGGGCTCAGCCGCCGCGGCGCCGGAGAACATGCCGCGCAGGAACCAGCGCGGGCCGTCTATGCCGACGAACCTGACAAGTCGCAGCCCGGAGGCGGGCTTGCCGGGCTCGGCGGGAACGTGCCCGATCACCTCGGTGCCGAACGGCCCCTCGCGCTCCTCGCTCCGGCCGCCGGCGCCGGCGATCTCCGCGGCGATCTCGGAGCGCACGTCATCCCACAGCCCGGACCGCTTGGGCGCGGCGAACGCCTGGACATGCATCTCGCTGAGCTGATGGCGCACCAGCACCCACGCCCCCTGCTGCTCGGCGAAGACCAGCTGGATGTCGGTTCCCTCGAGCACGGGGACCTGGAGGCTGCCAAGGTCTACCCGGAGCAGCTCAGGGTGCGGCTCGGCCACGTCCCACGGGCCGACCGCGTGGTTGCCGTCCTGCGCCGTCTCCGCTGCCTCGGCCGCCCCCGTCACCTGGTCAGGCGTCGCCTGGTCGGGCGCCTGGCCCTCCAGGTCGCGGTCACGGTCGCTGCGTCGCCGACCGAACACTGCGCATCTCCTCCAGTCGCGCTGCCGCCGCGGTCACCGCCCGGCGGGCATGGGCGGCGGGTATGCCGCCGCGTGACCGCCGGTCGAGCCGAAGCCATTGTCACCGCGAGCCGACTCCGGCAGGGCCGGCACCTCGCGGAACGTCACGTTTTCCACCCGCTGCACCACCAGCTGCGCGATGCGGTCACCGCGGCGGAGCGAGACCGCCCTGGCCTGGTCGGTGTTCAGCAGGATTACCTTGATCTCGCCACGGTACCCGGCGTCCACCGTGCCCGGCGCGTTCACCAGGGTGATCCCGTGCCTGGCCGCGAGGCCAGAGCGCGGGTGCACGAACCCGGCGTAGCCGTCGGGCAGCGCGATCGCGATGCCGGTGCCGACCACCGCCCGCTCCCCCGGTGCCAGCTCGACGTCCTCGGCGGCGGCCAGGTCGACGCCGGCGTCACCTGGCTGCGCGTAGCGCGGCAGCGGCACCCCCGGGTCGAGCCGGGTGATCAGCACCTCCAGCTGGCCAGTGCCCGCGGACGTGCCCGCGCCGCCGGTGGTCATCCGCCGTGTCTCCCTCGCGTGTCCGTGGTACGTGTACTACTCCCGAGACTACGCCACGCTATCCTCCGGCGCTGTCGTCAAGTGCCGTCCGTCAGGTCACGGTGCGGCGTCAGGTCACGGTGCGGCGTCGTGCAGCGGCGTCTCGTCCTCGTGCGGCGCCTCATCGTGCCGCAGCGCCCTAGCCGCGCTGGTCAGCGCGGCGGTGACCGGGACGGCGACCACCGCTCCCGCGATGCCCGCCGTCACGCCGGCGACCGCGAGCACCAAGATCACCGCGAGCGGGTGCAGCCGGACCATCTTGCCGACCACCTGCGGCTGCAGCAGGTGCCCCTCCAGCTGGTTCATCACGACCATCACCGCGAGCACGATCACCGCCGCGATCAGTCCCTTGCTCGCGAGCACGATGAGGATCGCGGCGGTGCCCGCGATCAGCACGCCCACGAGCGGGACGAACGCAGCGACGAACATGAACAGGGCCAGCGGCGCGACGAGCGGTGAGCCGATAACCGCGAGCGTGATCCCCATCACGCTGGCGTGGATCGCGGCGACCGCCACCGTGCCCCTGACGTAGTAGACCACGGCCTGCCAGGCGGCGTGGCCGGCCAGGTCCGCCCGCCGCCTGCGCGCGTCCGCCAGCCCGCCGATCAGCCAGGACCAGATCCGCTCGCCGTCCTTGATGAGGAAGAACGAGATGAAGAAGCACAGCACGATGCCGGCAAGCAGCTCGGCCACGATCCGGCCGCCGGTCAGCGCGGCGCCCTCCACCGTCGCGCGGTGCTGGCTGAGGAAGTTCACCAGGTTCTGCGAGATCTTCTCCAGGTTCCCCGTCCTGACGTGCAGCGGCGACGAGGCAAGCCAGGACTGGAGCTGCGTGCTCGTGTGCTCCACCTGGGTGACCAGGGCCGGGTACTCGGCCTCGACGCGGGCGGTCACCAGCCATACCGCGCCGCCGATCAGCACGAAGGCGAGCAGCAGGGTGCACCAGGTCGCGCCGAGCGGCCCGAGTCCTGCCCGCCGCAGGCGGGCGGTCAGCGGCTGCAGCAGCGCGCTCAGCAGGATCGCGGCGGCGAATGGCACGACGACGACGTACAGCAGCGAGGCGATACGGCCCGCCACCCACAGCAGCGCGGCGAGCAGCAGCAGCCGCCAGGCCCATGCGGCGCCCACCCGCAGCCAGCGGGGCACGTCCGCGGTCGCGCCCGGATGCCCACCGGGCCAGCCCGGTCCGGCCACCGTGCGCACCGTGCCAAGCGGGACCGCCGCCCCGGCCGCGGGAACCGCCACGCCGGCCGCTTGGGCCTGGCCGACGGCCGACGGCTCCGCACGGAACGCCGCGGCGCGCCCGGGGTCCCCCGCCCTGCGCGTGGCGCCCGTGTCCTCGGCGCCCGTGTCCTCGGCGGCCCTGCCCCAGGCAGCGCGGAGCCAGGCTACGCCTTCCGCGGCCCGCCTGGCTGCCCGCGCCATCATGACACCATCTAACCAACTACCGTGGAGTATGTGCGCTCGCCCCGCGGCGGTCCCGGCCCCGGGCAGCCGCGCGCGTGGGCACAGGAGGCGACTGGAGGCTCGGAGATGGGTTCGTACCGCGAACGGCTGCTCGTGCCGGTGAGCTACTGGCTGATCGCCGTCCCGGTGGTCGTATCGCTCGGCGCCGAGGCGTACTTCTTCGTGGACGGCTGGATCCCGCCGCTGGTCATCGGCCTGTTCGCGGTGATCGTCGGGGTGTTCCTCGGGCACTGGAGCGCCGCGACGATCGAGGTGACAGACAGCGTGCTGCGTGCGGGCAGCGACACGCTCGCGCTCAGCGAGGCCGGCCAGGTGCTGGCGCTCGACGAGCGGCAGGCGGCGCAGTTGCGCGGGCCGAAGGCCGACCCGGCGGCCCGGCTCCTGCTGCGGCCCTACCTCAGGCGCGCCGTCTACGTCGGCCTCGCCGACCCGAGCGAGGGCGTTCCGTACTGGCTGGTCGCGACCAGGCACCCGGAGGAACTCGCGGCCGCGATCGAGGCCGGCATGCAATCCGGCGGCCCGCGGCCAGCTGACCGGGATGCGGGCGACGCGCACCGCGGCGGCGGGCAGGCGGCGGAGCATCAGGCCGGCGACCGGGAGTCCGTGGGATGATGACGCCCAGTCAGGGCAGTCGAAGGGCAGTCGAAGGGTTATTTGTCCCGTGCCGTCCCCGCGCTGGGGCGTACCGAGGGCCTGGCCGGTCCCCGGTGAGGATGAGGAGCTGCTAATGGGCAAGAAAGGCGACGGCGCCACCAGCGCCAAGCTGGTCACCACCATGGCGACCGCCGGAGGGGTATTCGTGCTGCGCAAGGTGCTTGCCACCGCGTGGACGAAGATCACGGGGAAGGAGCCGCCGACCGACCTGGCTAATCCCAAGGTCACCCTGCCGGAGGTGCTGATCTGGGCCGTTGCGACCGGCGTCATCGTGGAGGCGGCGAAGTTCGCCATCGTGCGCGGCACGATGCGCAAGTCGGTCGCCGGCGCGGAAGTCGAAGCGAGCTAGCGGCCGGCCAGGCCAGCCACCCAGCCACCGTGCTGGCACTCGCTGACCGTGCCCTGCGCCTCGGCCGTCAGGCCGCGGCGCGGCCCGGGTCGCGTACCAGTCCGCCGGCAACGGTGACCGTCCCCGCGAGCGCCACGCCCGCGGGGACGGTCACCTCACGCGGCGCACTCGCGGCAGATCAGCTGGCCGTTCCTGTCCTCGGCGAGCTGGCTGCGGTGGTGCACAAGGAAGCAGCGCGAGCAAGTGAACTCATCCGCCTGCCGCGGGATCACCCGGAACGAGAGCTCCTCGTTCGACAAGTCGGCACCGGGAAGCTCAAGCCCCTCGGCGGCGTCGTCCGGGTCAAGGTCGATCGTGGACGACGACTTATCCATCCGGCGAGCCTGCAGCTCTTGCAGGCTGTCCTCGCCAAGGTCGTCATCGGTCTTGCGCGGGCTGTCGTAGTCGGTAGCCATTGTGACCCATCCCCCTCCAAAAGTGGCGCGCGGTCGCTGCGCGGGTGTAACGCTCAGGAAGCCTTGGTTGTGCCCGATTCCGGCGGGGAATTCTGCCACAGTTCGCGGCCGTCGTGCACGCAGCACGCGAACCGGCGTGAACGTGTCCCGCCGGGACCGATTCCGGCCGCTGGTAAACCCCGCATACCGCCCATCTATTCCAACAGCGTGACACAGTAATTCAGCTCACAGAGATCACCACGCGCGGTGGTCACCGCGGCAGCCCGGCAGGGCGGCGGCAGGGCGGCGGCAGCGCGACGCTGGGCGGCCTTGGCATACGGAACGGATGCGGGTCCTACCCGCTACCGGCAGCCCTGACACCTCCGCGGGCGGGTCAGGCGTCGCGCTCGGGGTCAAGTCCGGCGAGCGCCTCAGCGAGCGGCCCGAACAGGGCGGGCCCCGCGGCCATCGTCATGGAGCTTGACGGCGCCGCGCCGCGCAGGCCGCCGACGGTGGCGCCGGCCTCGGACGCGACCAGCGCGCCCGCCGCCCAGTCCCAGTAGTGCAGCCCCCGCTCGTAGAAGCCGTCAAGCCGTCCCGCCGCGACCGCGCACAGGTCAATGGAGGCCACGCCGATCCGCCTGATGTCCCGCAGCCGGGGCAGCAGCGCGGCGACGACCTCGCCCTGTACCTGCCGCATGCCCGGCAGGTAGCCGAACCCGGTGCCGACGAGTGCCTGCCGCAGCGGCACGCCGGGACCGCAGCGCAGCCTGGTACGCTCGCCGCCCGCGGCCTCGAGCCACGCGCCGCCGCCGGCGAACGCGCTGAACATCTCGCCGCGAACCGGGACGAACACCGCGCCGGCGATAATTTTCCTGCCAACCTCCCCGCCAACCTCAGCCGCGATCGACACCGCCCAGTCGTGCAGGCCGTAGAGGTAGTTGACGGTGCCGTCGAGCGGGTCGACCACCCAGCGGACCGGCGCGCCCGCGGTGTCCCCGGTCTGGCCTTCCTCCTCGCCAAGGATGGCGTCGTCCGGGCGCGCGGCCAGGATGCGCGACCTGATCAGTGCCTCGGCCCGGCGGTCCATCTCGGTGACCACGTCGGTCGGGCTCGACTTCGTCGCGGCGACCTCGACCCGTCCCGCGCGCGAGGCGAGCATTTCCCCCGTCTCCCGCGCCACGCTAACCGCGATGTCGCACAGCTTGGCCGCGTCCGGCGTGGTCATGATCGCTTCCCTCCTGAGTACCGGCAGCAGTCGGCGGGACAGCCGTCCGCCCCGTCCGCGAAGGCGCCGAGGCCGAGGTCGCCGAGGGCCAGGGCCTGGGCGCCTGACACCCGCTCCGCGACAAGCTCGCGCACCATCGCGGCGAACCTGGCAGTCGGACCTGGCGCCTTGGCCCGCGCGAACGGCAGGCCGAGCGACGCGGCCGTCTGCGCGGCCTCAACGTCCAGGTCATGCACGACCTCCATGTGGTCGCTGACGAACCCGACGGGCACGGCGACGACCGCCGTCGGCACGCCCTCCGGCAGCACCCGGCCGTCCGGGAGCATTCCCTTAGCCAGCGCCGCGAGGTGGTCGTTCACGTCCGGTTCCAGCCAGGGCACGCTCGGCGGGCCGCTGCGGCTCTGGAAGACGAGATCGAAGGGGAGGCCGGGGAGGCCGGCCGAGGGACAAGCGGAGGGGAAGGCGGAGCCACGCACTCGTTCGGTGATAAGGCGGGAGGCCTCGCGCAGTTCGGCCGCGTACCGGCCGCCAGGCACGCCGGCGAGCGCGGTGCCCGCCGACGGGCTGCCGCTGGCCGCGGCCATGCCGACAGGGACGCTGTGCGCGGTGAACACTAGCCTGGCGCCGGCCTGGGCCGTGGCGGGCAGCCTGGCCAGGGCGTCGGCGACGCCGGCCGCGAACGGCTCGATGAAGCCCGGGTGGTTGAAGTACGGTCGGATCTTGTCGATGCGCGGCGCGCGGGGCCCCGCGGCCGCGACCGCCCTGTCGATGTCGTCCAGGTACTGGCGGCAGGCGGAGTAGGAGCCGTAAGCGGAGGTCACGAACGCGATCGCGCGCTCGACGCCGGCGTCGCGCATCTCGCGGACGGTATCGTCGATGAGCGGGTGCCAGTTCCGGTTCCCCCAGTACAGCGGCAGGTCGATGCCGCCCGCGCGCAGCGCGGCGCCGATCGAGCCGAGCATTGCACGGCACTGGGCGCTGATCGGGCTCACGCCGCCGTAGGCGTGGTAGTGCGCGGCCACCTCCGCGAGGCGCCCGGCTGGCACGCCGCGGCCCCTGGTGACGTTCTCAAGGAACGGAAGGACGTCGTCCGGTCCCTCTGGCCCGCCGAAGGACAGCAGCAGGAACGCGTCGTAATCCGGCATGCTCACCATCCAACCAGGGGTGGCGCCCGCCGCGGTAAGCGGGCGGCCTAAGCGGGGGCCTAAGCGGGGGCCTAAGCGGGGGCCTAAGCGTGGCATGGGAACAGGGGCGCAGGTAAACCTGTTGCTACCGCGGAGTACGTTGGACCTTTGTTTGGATTCACGGCGGGAAGGCGCGCGACGATGGGTGCTGACGGCGCGGGCCTCGCCGCGGGGGGCGCGCGAGGGTTCCTGGCGCCGTACGCGGAGATCTTCGCTATCCCGCGCGCCTGGCGGTTCTCCGTCGCAGGGATCATCGCCCGGATGCCGATGTCCATGTACGGGCTCGGCACGGTGCTGCTGATCTCCGCGGTGACCGGCCGTTACGGCCTGGCCGGCAGCGTTTCCGCGGCCGGGTCGCTCGGTGGCGCGGCCTGCGCGCCGCAACTCGGCCGGCTGGTCGACAGGCTCGGCCAGCACCGCGTGCTCGTCCCGGTATCCGTGACCTTCGCGCTGTCGGTCACCGGGCTGTCGGCCGCCGTCGCGCTCCGCGCGCCCGACTGGGCGCTCTTCGCCTGCGGCATCGCAGGCGGCGCGACCATGCCGCAGACCGGGCCGATGGCACGGGCCCGCTGGTCCGCACTGCTCGCCGGGTCGCCGCGGCTGCACACCGCGTTCTCCGTCGAGTCGGTGGCGGACGAACTGTGCTTCAGCCCGCGTCAGGACAGCCCGCGTCAGGACAGCCCGCGTCAGGACAGCAAGGCGCGCCCGGCTCGCCGCACCCGCCCTCGTCGTGCTGATCCCGGTGTACCTGTTCCTCGGCGCGATGTTCGTCGCGATCGACCTGAGCACGGTCGACTTCGCCGCCCGCTCCGGCCACAAGTCGCTGGCCGGCTTCATACTCGGCTGTTACGCGCTCGGCAGCGCGACGGGCGGGCTGTGGTACGGCTCGCGGAACTGGCGCGCGCCCGCCTCACGGCGCCTCGCGGTCACCCTCTCGCTGACGGTGGCCGGCGTGTGCACGTTCTGGGCGATGCCCGGCCTGCTCGTGCTCGCCCCGGTGATCTACCTGTGCGGGCTGACGATCGCGCCCACGCTGATCGCCGGGTACAGCCTGCTCGAGTCCACGGCGCTGCCCGGACGGGCCACCGAGGCGATGTCCTGGCTGTCCACCGGCATCTCCGTCGGGCTGGCCTGCGGCTCGACGGCGGTCGGGTTCATACTCGACGCCTTCGGCCCGCGCTGGGGCTACGCGTTCGCGGCGGCGGCGGGCGTGACCGCGACGCTCATCTACCTGGCAGGCCTGCCCACGGTCGCGCAGGCGCCGCGCCCTAACACGCGGGCAAGCTAATACTCCGCGGCGTACTCGGCGGCCAGGGTGAGTACCTCCTCGACGTACCAGCTCGCGTGGTTGTAGTCGAAGACCGCCTGGCGCAGGGCCTGGCTGCCCGTGGCGGCGCCGTCGGCGCACAGCAGCCGGGCGGCGCTCGGCACCGCGTCGAACGGGTCCATGACGTCCGGCGGGCCAGTCTCACCGAAGGCGTCGATACCCCAGATCTTCCAGGTGGACGGCAAGAACTGCATCGGGCCGAGGGCGCCGGCGGTGGACGGCCCCATGTTCTGGCCGTCGCCCGATTCGATCTGGCCGATCGCGGCGAGCACCGTCCAGGACAGCCCCGGGCAGTACATGACGGCGGACGCGTGGAAGAGCTCGAGGTAGCTCGTCGGACGGCCGGCCGGGACCGTCCTGTCCACCGGCAGCCGGGTGGACACCGTGTCAGGGACGAGGCCGATCACGCGCGCACCGGCGCGCAGCACCGCCCGCACCTGGCTCACCAGCGCGGCCACGCTCACAGTCGGCGCGTTCACCAGCACCGCGACGTTCCTGACCAGCCCGAGCCTGGCGCCCTCGGCCTGGCTCACCACGCCGTCAACGCCGGACACGCCGAGCAGCGCGGTACCGCCGTCGGTGATCCGCGCGCGGACCGCGGCGGCGACCGGGTACCTGCCGCCGGCGGCGAGACGGGCCTGCCCGGCGGCCGCGGCGGTGGTGACCAGTTGGCCGCCGGCGAGGGCGGACCACGTCCGCTGGCTGGCCGCCGTGGCCGGCGGGGTCCACGGGCGCAGCGCGGCAGCGGGCGCGGCGAGCACCGTCAGCCACCTGCCGTTGACCGCGATCCGCGCGCCGTCAACGGGCAGCACCGCACGGACGCCGCCGAGCCTCCTGATCCTGGCCAGGTCCGCGGCGCTCACCCCGCCGGGCACGGAGGCGATGACGTCGGGCACCACCAGGCGCGTCGGGGTCGCCCCGGCCAGGCCTGGCCCCGCGGCGCCAGGCCCGGTGGCACTCGCGGTCACGACGGCCCGCGCCTGGCCGCTCAGCAGGCCGCCCGGCGCATCATGGCCACCGCTGAGCAGTGCAACGGTAACGGCAAGTGCTGCACTGACGGCTACCAGGCCGCCCGCGGCGGCGGCTGGCAGTGAGCGGCGGCGGACGGTCGGCAGCCTCACGGTGCTCAACTGTATAAAACGGCTAACCGCGGGCCGCCGCTGGCACCTCCGTCACGGCGCCATGGGACGCCTCCGCGCACGGTCCCTGCCACGTTCGGGTACGCTCCGCGTCTTGCCGTTGTCCACTCATCTTGCTGTTATCTGCTTCTGAGAGCGCGGGGCCCGGCAGGAAGACGCCGCGGGCGGGCGCTTCCGAGGCCGGCACGGGGTTGCTTCC
>Ga0335078_10004851_pt1 | contig 19886 bp, 20 predicted proteins | sample Lox_Sample_32_FD_206711 | JGI IMG/M metagenome (GOLD analysis project Ga0335078, IMG submission 206711) | Soil microbial communities from Loxahatchee National Wildlife Refuge, Florida, United States - Lox_Sample_3.2 | ecosystem: Environmental > Terrestrial > Soil > Wetlands | place: USA... | reverse complement strand
ATCCCGCGCTGGCGGATCTCCACCATCCGCTCGTCGTCCCAGTCCTCGAGCGGTTCGGACCACGGCAAGCTGAGCAGCCCTGCCGCCTCCTCAGCGGGCGGAGAAAACACGAAGCGCATGGCAGTCAGGCCCCCCTGACGGGAACGGTGCCGCCCGAGCGCCAGTACGTGCCGTCAGGAGTGCGGGAGAGGAGTTCCTCGTCCACCAGGTAGCGCCGCAGCGCCGCGTGATCGTCGTAGAGGCCCTTCAGGATCTCGTTGACGGCAGGCTCCGGGTACCGGCGTCCCGGCTCGAAGGCCTGCGCGACCAGATCGAGCAGCAGCAGGCGCACCGAATGCTTAGCGGGCATGGCAGAGATCCGGCCGTCCCTGACGAAGGGGCGGAGCCGGCTTGGCAGGTCGCCGAGGGGATTCATCGAGTCGTTTATACCTCGGCACGTTGCAAGTTCGTGCACGCGTTGGTCTCTCGGCTGGTCAGCCGATGCCAGTGCCTGTAGCGTTTCGCGGGTGGCATCCTACGATGACGACCTGCGGTTCGCGCACGTGCTTGCTGACGCCGCCGATGACATCACGACGAAGCGGTTCCGCGCACTTGACCTGCGGGTCGACACCAAGCCCGACCTGACGCCGGTGTCTGACGCCGACCGGGCGACCGAGGATTCGCTGCGCAACATCCTGCGCAGGTCCCGGCCGCGCGACGCCGTGCTCGGCGAGGAGTCCGGACTGACCGGCAGCGGGCCGCGGCGCTGGGTGCTCGACCCGATCGACGCAACGAAGAACTTCGTACGCGGCGTACCCGTCTGGGCCACTCTCATCGGGCTGATGGACGGAGACGAGGTCGTGGTGGGCGTGGTCACCGCGCCGGCGCTCGGACGGCGCTGGTGGGCGGCGGCGGGCGGCGGCGCCTGGGCGGGCCGGTCGCTGACCAAGGCATCGCGCTGCCAGGTCTCCCGGGTCAGCAAGTTGTCCGACGCCTCGTTCTCCTTCTCTGGCATCGGCGGCTGGGCGGAAGCGGGCAGGCTAGAGGGCTTCCTCTCGCTGAGCCAGGCGGTCTGGCGGACGCGCGGGCTCGGCGATTTCTGGTCCCACATGCTGGTCGCCGAGGGCGCGGTGGACATCTCCGCTGAACCCGACGTCTCGATATGGGACCTGGCCGCCCTCCAGGTGATCGTGCAGGAGGCGGGCGGCCGGTTCACCAGCCTGTCCGGCATCGCCTCGCCGGACGCCGGCAGCGCCGTGTGCACCAACGGCCGCCTGCATGACGAGGTGCTAGCGCACCTCGCCGTCGGCGGAACGCAACCAAGTGATGACACCGGGTACTCTTGAGTAACTTGTAGCGCAGCGGTCCCGATCGCGGCAAAATCGGTCTCGCGGGGGCAGCGCACCCCGCGGTAGGTCGCCAGGCGGCGAGTTCCCGCTCCCACCGCCAGGCGAAGCGTCCGGCTGGTTTCCCCGGCCACCCGGGCGTCGCGGCGCCTGGCCCGGCACACTCCCCCGTCCTGACCGGGCCAGGCGCTCGCTCAGCTGCCCGCCGCCGGCGATGGCGGACGGGCCGATACCGCGCCGGATCGAACAGGCGCGCGATAATAGGCGGATGGGCGATCTTGTGGCGGCGCTGAGCCTGGCCGGCGTGGGACAAGGCGACCTCGTCGGGCTGATGGTGACCGGGGACGGCCCGGTGGCGGCCACGGCGAGCGGCGCCGAATGGGCAGGCCAGGCCGCAGAGGTGGCGGTTGCCGATGAAAAGGTCAGGCCCCGGTGGACGGTGTGGTCGCAGGAGACGGCGCGGACGCTGACTGGGCAGGGCATCCGGCTGACGATGTGCTGGGATGTCGCGGCGGTGCACCGGCTGCTGTTCGGCGGATGGCGGGCTGACCCCCAGTACGCATGGGCGTGCCTGCACGGGCGCTCCCCCGACCAGGTGCCCCCGGCCGGCGCCGCGCCCGACCTGTTCAGCGCGGCCGATGATGCACCCGACGGGCCGCCGCTCGGCGCGGCCGCCGCGCTCGAGGCAGCCGGCCTGCAACTGGCGACCCTGACGGAGCAGGGGGGCGGGAGCAGGATAAGCACCGCCCGTTGCGAGTCCACCGCGGAACTCCTCTGCGCGGAGCTGTCGGCCGACGGGCTGCCGGTGGACAGGGCCGCGGCGGAGCGGCTGCTTGCGGAGATCACCGGGCCGCGGCCGCACGGGCCGGCCGACGCGGCGGCGATCCGGGCGGCGCGGGACGCGCGGGTACTGCGGCACGCGCCTGCCGGGGTGGCGAGCGACCTGCGCAGCCCCGTTCAGGTCAAGGCGCTGCTCGCGGCGGCGGGAATCGACGTGCCGGACACCCGGGCGGGGCGGCTTGAGCGATTCAGGGAGAGCTCGCCGCTTGTCGCGGCGCTGCTTGACTGGCGCAAGGCGGAGCGGATCGCTACCACCTACGGTTATTCCTGGCTGGATGAGCACCTGGGAGCCGACGGGCGGCTGCGCGGCGCGTGGACCGGGTCCGACGGCGCGGCGGGGCGGATGACCGCGTCGAGCGGGCTGCACAACATGCCCGCCGTGCTGCGCCAGGCGGTGCTTGCCGAGGACGGTCACGTGTTCGTCAGAGCCGACCTCGGGCAGATCGAGCCGCGGGTGCTCGCCGCGGTGTCCGGTGACGGCGCGCTGGCCGCGGCGACGGCCGCCGACGACATGTACCTGCCGGTCGCGGCGGAGCTCGGGGTGGACAGGCCGACGGCTAAGGTCGCGATGATCGCCGCGATGTACGGGCAGACGACGGGACACGGCGGGATGGCGGCCCGCCGGATGCGCGCCGCGTATCCCGTGGCGATGGGCTACCTGGACGGGGCCGACCAGTCCGCCCGGGCGGGCCGGGACCTGCGTACCTACGGCGGCCGGCTGCTGCGGATGTCCGGTGGCGGCAACGAGGCGGCTCGCGGCAGGTACGGGCGGAACGCGGTCGTGCAGGGCGCGGCGGCCGAGCTGTTCAAGATGTGGGCGGTGACGGTGCGGGCGAGGTCCGCGCCGCTTGGCGCGCGGATCGTGCTCTGCCTGCATGACGAGCTTCTGCTGCACGTGCCGGCCGGGCGGGCGGAGGAGGTGGCCGGACTGGTCGGCGGCTGCCTCGCGGAGGCGTCCCGGCGGTGGGCGCCGGGTGGCCGGGTGCGGTTCATCGCCGATATCTCGGTCGCGGGCAGCTGGGCTGAGGCCAAGGGCTGAGGCCAAGGGCTGAGGTTACCGGCGCGGCGCGCCATGGCGTCGTTACCGGCGGGCATCCCGCGGTCACGTGCCGATGAGCGCGCGGGCTCCGCAGGCTGATACCGTGGCGACCAGAAAACCCGACGGGAGGGGGCCTGGCGTTGCCACGGTATCGCAGAGTGGTGGTCAAGCTCAGCGGAGAGGCCCTCTCCGGATCCGCGGGAACCGGCGTTGATCCAGCGAGCCTCGCCCGTGTCGCCGACGAGGTGCTGTCGGTGCACAACCTCGGCGTTGAGGTCGCCGTCGTGGTCGGCGGCGGGAACTACTTCCGTGGCAGGATGGCCGAGGGCTGGGGGATCAGCCGGGCTGAGGCCGACAACATCGGCATGCTCGGGACCGTGATGAACGCGCTCATGCTGCGGGGGGCGCTTACCGCGCGGACTGACGCGGAGATCCGGGTGATGACCGCGGTGCCGATCCACAGCGTCGCGGAGCCGTTCATCCGGCTGAAGGCCCTCTACCACCTGGAGCGGCACTTCATCGTCGTGCTCGCGGGCGGCATCGGGCAGCCCTACGTGACCACCGACTATCCGGCGGTGCAGCGGGCACTTGAGCTGGAGGCCGACGCGCTGCTCGTCGCCAAGCACGGCGTGGACGGCGTGTACGACTCGGATCCCAGGCTCAACCCGGACGCGAAGCGGTACACCAGCCTGACCTATGAGGAAGCCATCGCGGCCGACATCAAGGTCATGGACACCAGCGCCTTCGTCCTTGCCAACGAGCAGGCGCTGACCATGCACGTCTTCGACGTCGGCGCCGTCGGCGTGATGAAGTCGATCTGCGAGGGCGGCGACTTCGGCACACGGATCACCGCGAAGTAGCTACCTAGTTCTCCATCTTGCGCCAGACCGGGCGCGGGATGAGCTTCATCACCGCGGCCAGCCCGGCCAGCGGTGCGGGCACCCAGACGACGTTCTTGCCACCGGCGCCGCTGCCGCGGAGCGCGGCCGCGACCGCGGCGCCGACCCGCTCGGGGGTGGTGGCCAGCGGTGCGGGCTTCATTCCCTCGGTCATCCTGCCGGTGACGAAGCCGGGCCGGACGAGCAGCACCCGCACGCCGGCGTCGTGCAGCGAGTCCGCGTAGCCGCGGGCGAACGCGTCGAGGCCGGCCTTGGTGGCCCCGTAGACCGAGTTGAACTTGCGCGGCCGGACCGCGGCGACCGAGGAGAGGACCACGATGGTGCCGCTGCCCCGGCGGCGCATTGCCTCGCCGAACGCGAGCAGCGCCGTGACGTGGCCGGTGAAGTTGGTCTCGATCATGGTGGCGGCGAGCCGCACGTCCTGCTCCAGCCGAGGCTGCGGCGTGAGCACGCCGGCCGCCGCGATCACCAGGTCGGGCACTCCCCCGCCGCAGACCTCGCCGGCGAACGCCTGGTGGGTCCCCGTCTCCGTCGCGTCGTACCGCGCCACGGTCACCGGGCGGTTCAGCGCCTTGCCCGCCGCCTCGAGCCGTTGCGTGTCGCGGCCCGCCAGGATGACCTCGTCGTCAGGTCCAGGCCGCAACGCGGCGAGGATTGCCAGGCCGATCTCGCTGGTGCCACCGAGTAGCAGGATTCTCATTGTCACTCCACGTACAGGCCGACGCAGAACAGCACCAGCCATGCCGCCTCGCAGCACAGCATGACGGCGTCCCGCGTGATGAGGTCTTCCACCGGCCGGATGGTCCGGCGGGCGGTGAGGACGCCGAACCGGATGAGGGCGGCGGCGAGCGGCGCCGCGGAGGCGAGGTGCCACGGCCGGACGGCCGCGTCCTCGCCGAGCGCCCACATCAGGTAGGTGGCGAGCATGCCCGCCCCGATGGCGAGCTGTGCGACGCGCAGCAGGCCGGGCCGGTACCAGCGCATCACCGGCCGGTGCCGCACCGCGTCCGCGCCCAGGCTGGTCAGCTCGGTGTACCGCTTCGCGACGGCCACGCCGAGTGCCCCGAGGCTGCACACCATCAGGAACCAGCCCGACGGCCTGACATGCGTCGCCGCGGCGCCGCCGAGCACCCGCAGCAGGAACCCGGACGCCACGATCAGCATCTCGATGTACGGCACGTGCTTGAGCCGGAACGAGTAGAGGAACGACAGGCACAGGTAGGCGGAGGCGGTGGCGACGAGCAGCGGCTCACGGATCACCACGCCGGCGCCGACGGCGCACGCCGCGGCGAGCACGGCGAGTACCACCGCGTGCTGTGCGGGCAGCGCACCCGAGGCGACCGGCCGGTTCCGCTTCACCGGGTGCCGCCGGTCGCGCTCGGCGTCGGCGACATCGTTGACCAGGTAGACCGCCGCGGACGCGCAGCCGAAGGCGAGCATGGCGATGAGCGCGTAACCGAGGCCGTTATCCCGGCCGAGCGAGGCGCCCGCCAGCGGAGCCGCGAACACCAGCAGGTTCTTGGGCCACTGCCTGGGCCGGGTGGTCAGCACCGCCGCGCGCAGCCAGCGCGCGGGCGAGACGGGGGCGACGACCGCGGCGGCGAGCGCCGCCTGTGGCCCCGTGTCCCGTTCCGGGGCCATCGTCTTGTCGACGGTCACCGCGCGTAGACCACGGTGAAGTCACGGGTGGACGGGCTGTAGTACGAGTAGGGGCTGGGCTGCTGCGTCGGCAGCAGCGGCACCGGGGTGGGGTCGCTCGGGTGGCTTCCTGCCTGGTAGTAGTCGAACTTCATCCAGGCCGGGTTGATGTCCATCTGCATGCCCTCGACCGCGCCGGCCCGCTGCAGCAACTCGCCCAGGTCCTGCGCGTTCAGCGCCGGCCCGTAGACGAAGACGACCCGGCCGTCCTTGGTGATGCCGATGCCGGAGCGCCAGACGTAATAGCCGCCGCCGAGTGTCGCGCCCCAGTTGGTCATCACGTCGGAGTCGGCGTTGGGCGACACCTTGCCGCCGTCAACGAGCAGCTTGAGGTTCTGCCTGACGCCCGCGATGGAGGAGTTCATCGTGAAGTCGCGGCCCCACTCACCGATCTTGATGGTGCCGTTCTTGTAGTAGACGATCGACGCCGCGCCCTTGACAAGCGAGCCGTGGTAGATCCCGTTCAGGTAGAAGCCGCCGCCCGCCGAGTCGAGCTTGAACCCGCCGTTGAACGTGGCGAGCAGGCCCTTCCGCTGGCCGGCCGGGACGTAATCGGGCACGCCCCAGCCGGCCGCGCCCGGGTCTTCCGAGCCGGGGCGCAGGTAGAACTTGACCAGCCGCTGGTCGATCGAGGCGATGCCGTTGACCTGGGAGGTGTAGGTTGCGTCGCGCAGGAAGGTGGTCAAGATCGCCGGCTCGCCGTTCACCATCTCCACTACGCGCCACTGGCCCTCGCCCGCGATCGGCGAGCCCGCCAGCGACTTCAGCGTGGCCGGGACATCGGGCACGAACGCGTCCTTGGCCTTGCCCTTGGCCGTGCTGACCGCCTCGCCGCTCGGCACGGCGAGCGAGAACGACGGCTTGCCGCCCTTGGGCGGCGGGTTGTAGGACAGCCACTCGCCGAAGGTCACCAACGGGCCGAAGCCATGGTCCCTGAACCACTCCGCGGCATTCGCGGCCTGACTCTGGCCAGTGTTCTTAAAGGTCGCCTGGCCGAGAGAGTTCATCGCCCAGACCAGGAAGATCGCCACCAGCACGCTGACCACGCGGACGGACCGGTGGCGGAAGAGCCGTCTGGTGCGGCGGAAACGGGTCTTGCGCAACGGCGGAAGGCCGTATGCCGGATCGCCTGGCCCCGGACGCGGCACCTCGTAGCGCTCACGCTTGTCCTCGTAGCGCTCACGCTTGTCCTCGTAGCGCTCACGGGGGTCCTCGTACCGCGGTTGCTCCGCATAGCCGCGCGCGTTCTCCCAGCCGCGCGCGTCCTGGTCCCACCGCTGCGGCCCGCTATCAGGCTCCCGGTCCCGCCCTGGGCTCACATCACCGCGAGGTACCCTTCGCGACATCTCCGCATACCTCCGCATGGTCCGGCCCCGCAGGGAAGATAGTCAATCTGGGTATTGGGGTCGTTATGACTCAGTACCCACACTGTGCCCCTGCTACCTCTGCATTAGCTCTGATTCAGTGCTTCCGTAGTTATGCGTGCAGGAACGCGGAGCGCCCCCGGGGCTAGGTGTCAGAATATGCGGTCGGTCATCCGGTGCGGGCTGATCTTGACCGGCACGTCCCAATTCGCGGCCCTGATTTCCCTCATAGCCTGCTTCCTTGTGGCCGCGTCCATCCGGTCGATGAACAGCACGCCGTCCAGGTGGTCGGTCTCGTGCTGCAGGCAGCGCGCGAGTAGCTGCGTTCCGACGACCTGGATCGGGTCGCCGTGGTCGGTGAACCCGCGGGCCACCGTGTTGAGCCGGCGCTTCACGTCGTAGTAGATGCCGGGGAAGGACAGGCAGCCCTCGTCGCCGTCCTGCTCCTCCTCGTCGGGGAAGTCAAGTACCGGATTGACCAGGTGACCGCGCTCGTCGCCGACGGCGTAGGCGAAGACCCGGAGCCCGACGCCGATCTGCGGCGCGGCCAGCCCCGCTCCCTGCGCGTCGTCGAGCGTCTGAGTCAGGTCCTTGACCAGGTTGCGCAGCTGCTTGTCGAAGTCGGTGACCGGGTCGGCGGCGGTCGCCAGGATGGGGTCGCCGAACAGCCTGATGTCGCGGATTGCCATGCCACGAGGGTAGCCGCACCGCGTCGGCCGCCGGTTCGGCCCTAACTAATTTGACATGGAGCAAGAAAGTAATCTATAACTTGAGTTGAAAGTTTCTTTCAAGTTCAGGGCGAGACCACACGGGGTGGCAGCCCTCTCAGGAGGTAGCGATGTACCTGACGACTCTCGACCCGATCAGCCGGGACTTCGACCGGATCGTCCGGCGCGCGTTCGGCGGCAGTGCTCTCAGCCACGGGGGCCTCAGCTACGCGCCGGCCCTGCCGATGGACACCGTGCGCCGCGACGGCGAGGTGGTACTCCGCTTCGACGTCCCCGGTGTTGACCAGGACAAGATCGACGTCACCGTCGACAAGGGCGTGCTCACCGTCAGCGCGACGCGCGAGGAGACCAAGACCGAGGGTGAGAACCCGGTCGTCCGCGAGCGGCTGTTCGGCAGCTTCACCCGCCGCGTCCGTCTCTCGGACAACCTCGACACCGAGGCGATCGAGGCCAGCCACCGCGACGGCGTGCTCGAGATCCGCATCCCGGTCCGCGAGGAGGCCAAGCCGCGCAAGATCACGGTTGGCGCCCCGAGCGAGGCCGGGGAACTGGCCAGCTAAGAAGGTCCGGCCAGGCGAGGCAGGCGGCCAGCGGGGCACGGCTCCCGCTGGCCGCTTACCATTTCGCTGGGAGGTGAGAAACGTGGAGCCCTTTGACGACGAGAACGTACCGCTTTACACCGTGGGCCAGGTCGCGGACATGCTCTCGCTCAAGCAGGCGTTCCTGCGCCGCATCGACGAGCTCCGGGTCGTCTCGCCGCAGCGCTCGGCCGGCCGCCAGCGCCGCTACACCCGCGTGGAGATCCGCGTCGTCCAGCAGGTCGCGACGATGGCGGACGAGGGCATGACGATGCCGGCCATCCGCCGGATCATCGAGCTTGAGCAGCGGCTGGCTGAGGTCGCCCGCCAGCGCGACGACCTGGCGGCCCGGCTCTCCGCCGTGTCCGCGGAACGAGTGCGGCTTGCTCATCAGCTCGCCGCCTTGCTGCAGCGGGCCAACGGGGACGACGACCTGGCCGGCCAGTAGGGCGCGCGCTCCCCCTCGCTGACGCGCCGGCGGCTACACCCACCTCCATCGGGCCCCGGCCCAGGGCGCTTTTCACCACTTGCCCGAATGGTGAGACAAGTTTGCTCATCATTCAAGATCACTCGTAGGGTAACGGCATGCCTGAGGTCTACACGCACGGTCATCACGAGTCAGTACTGCGCTCGCACAAGTGGCGCACCGCCGAGAACTCAGCCGACTACCTGCTGCCGCACCTCGCCCTGGACATGAAGGTCCTCGACGTCGGCTGCGGCCCGGGCACCATCACGGCGGGACTCGCCGACCGGGTGCCGCAGGGGCACGTGACCGGCATCGACGCCGCGCAGGGCATTCTCGAGCAGGCTCGCGAGGCGGCCGGCGGCCGGCAGAACCTGGACTTCGCGGCCGGCGACGTCTACGCACTCGGCTACCCGGACGCCAGCTTCGACGTGGTGCACGCCCACCAGGTGCTCCAGCACCTCAGCGACCCGGTCCTGGCGCTGACCGAGATGCGCCGGGTGACCAAGCCCGGCGGCCTCGTCGCGGTCCGCGACGGAGATTACGGCGGCTTTACCTGGTACCCGGAGCTTCCGGTCCTCGATGAGTGGCGCCGGCTGTACACCACGGTCGCGCGGGCCAACGGCGGCGAGCCGAACGGCGGGCGCCACCTGCACGCCTGGGCACGGGCGGCCCGCTTCACCGACGTCACCTGCTCGTCATCCAACTGGACCTACGCCACCGAGGCGGAGCGGGCCTGGTGGGGCGGCCTGTGGGCGGACCGCCTGCTCAAGTCGGCGTTCGGGGCCAGCGCGCTGGACGGCGGCCACGCCACGCAAGGGGACCTGGAACGGCTCGCTGACGGCTGGCGCGCCTGGGCCGCCGACCCGGACGGCTGGATCCTCATACCCAACGGCGAGATCCTCTGCCGCGTCCGCTAGCCGCGACTGACCCGATGCTCCGGAAGCCGAATCCGTTATGTACCGGGGTTCCCCCGAGCCAGATCGGTTATGTACCGGGGTTCCCCCGAGCCAATCTAGCCGTATCCGGGGTCCCCCGCGCCAGGTCGGTTATGTGCCGGGGGACCCGGATACAGACCTGATACAGAAAGGTGGCCGCTGGGCGGGGCGCCAAGGGGCCAGGTGGCGTATTTGGCTCGCGCCCTCCTAGGCAACAGGCCGAGGTAAGGCCTACGGTCTGGGGCATGGGCAGATACGAGGATGCTTTCCGCAGGAGCCTTGACGACCCGGCCGGGTTCTGGGCCGAGGCCGCCGCCGCGATCGACTGGTACACCCAGCCGGAGACGGTCCTCGACGACAGCAACCCGCCCTTTTACCGCTGGTACAAGGGCGGGATGCTGAACACCTGCCACAACGCCGTCGACCGTCACGTGGCTAACGGGCATGGTGACCAGCTCGCACTGGTCTACGACTCGCCGGTCACCGGCAGCAAGAGCGCGCTCACGTTCACCGAGCTGAGGGACGAGACCGCCAGGTTCGCCGGCGTGCTGGCCGGCCTCGGCATCGCCAAGGGCGACCGGGTCGTCATCTACATGCCGATGATCCCCGAGGCCGTCATCGCGATGCTCGCCTGCGCGCGCCTCGGCGCCATTCACAGCGTCGTGTTCGGCGGCTTCGCCGCGCATGAGCTCGCGGTCCGGATCGACGACGCGAAGCCGAGGCTGATCGTCTCGGCCTCCTGCGGCATCGAGGTCGCCCGGGTCATCGAGTACAAGCCGATCCTCGACGCGGCCATCGACGAGGCGGCGCACAAGCCCGAGCACACGATCATCGTGCAGCGCCCGCAGGCGGTCGCGGTCATGCGTGAGACCGACCTCGACTGGCGCGGCCTGATGTCCGCGGGCCCGGCACCCGCCCCCTGCGTCCCCGTCGAGGCCACCGACCCGCTCTACATCCTCTACACCTCGGGCACCACCGGGAAGCCCAAGGGCGTGGTCAGGGACAACGGCGGCCACGCGGTGGCGCTCACCTGGTCGATGCGCAACATCTACGACACGCACCAGGGCGAGGTGTTCTGGGCAGCCTCCGACATCGGCTGGGTGGTCGGCCACTCCTACATCGTCTACGCGCCGTTGCTCGCGGGCTGCACCACGATCCTCTACGAGGGCAAGCCGGTCGGCACCCCCGACGCGGGCGCCTTCTGGCGCGTCATCGCCGACCACAAGGTCAAGACGCTGTTCACCGCGCCGACGGGCTTCCGCGCGATCCGCAAGGAAGACCCGCAGGGCACGCTCAAGCAGGGCCGCGACCTCAGCGGCTTCAGGTACCTGTTCCTCGCGGGCGAGCGACTCGACCCGGAAACGTACCGCTGGGCGGGCGACCTGCTTGGCGTCCCCGTCATCGACCACTGGTGGCAGACGGAGACCGGCTGGGCGATCGTCGCCAACCCGGTGGGCCTCGACCAGAAGCCGACCAAGCCGGGCTCGCCCAGCTTCCCCGTCCCCGGCTACGACGTCCAGATACTCGACGAGGAGGGCAATCGGGCCAAGCCTGGCGAAACGGGGAACATCGCGATACGGCTGCCGCTCCCGCCGTCGTGCCTGCCGACCCTGTGGCACAACGACGAGGGCTTCGTCCGGTCGTACCTGTCCAGGTATCCGGGCTACTACCTCACCGGCGACGGCGGCTTCCGTGACGAGGACGGCTACCTGTACGTCATGGGCCGCATCGATGACGTGATCAACGTGGCTGGCCACCGGCTGTCCACCGGCGAGATGGAAGAGGTGCTCGCCAGCCACCCGGCGGTCGCCGAGTGCGCGGTGTTCGGCGTCAGCGACGAGCTCAAGGGCGAGGTTCCGCGGGGTCTCGTCGTGCTCAAGGCGGGCATCACCGCGGAGCGAGACCAGCTCGGCAGGGAGCTTGCCCAGATGATCCGCGACCGCATCGGCCCCATCGCCACGCTCAGCAGGCTCGACATCGTGCCCGGCCTGCCCAAGACCCGCTCGGGGAAGATCCTGCGGAAGACCATGCGCGGGCTCGCCAACGGCAAGGACGAGCCGGTACCGTCCACCATCGAGGACCTGTCGGTGCTCGACAACCTGCGCCCCATCCTGCACGGCGATGGCGCCTGACCTCTTCTCGCCCGACCGGCGGTGCGGATCACGGTACAGTCCGGTTCCCGCCGGGTCCATGATGGGTCATGGCCGAAATCCGGATCACGGCGATGACCGCGCAGCACGCGGCGGACATCCTGTCCTGGCGCTACCCGGCACCATATGACTACTACGACGTGACCGACGGGGACCTGGACTACTACCTCGACCCCGCGAACGGCTTCTTCGCCGTGCTCTCCGGTGGCGAGTTCATCGGCTTTCGGTCGTTCGGGCCCGACGGGCAGGTACCCGGCGGTACGTATGACGACTCCGCGCTCGACACCGGCGGCGGCCTGCGGCCGGAGCTGACCGGGCGCGGCCTTGGCAGGGCAGTGGTCGCCGCGGGACTCGAGTTCGGGCAGCAGCGGTTCGCGCCGGACGCCTTCCGCGTGACCGTGGCGAGCTTCAACAACCGGGCGCTGCGCGTGGTGACCTCCCTCGGCTTCCGGCCGGTGCAGAGCTTCGCCGCGGCCATGGACGGCCGCAGCTTCGAGATCATGGTCCGCGACTGCTGAGCACGCCTGCTCCAGGAGCCTGCTGAATCTGCCCGCTTGGGCGTAGCAGTCATGTCGACGGTCTAATTCGGCGGGCTCCTTGCCGTCGAGCAGCGCGGCGGCGTTGTCGTGCAGGATGGCGGCCTGCTCTTCGTCGGTGAAGCCGAGCAGCGCCACCGCCCGCGCGGCGGTACGCGGGTCGTCGAGCGGGTAATCACTGCCGAAGACCACGCGGTCGACTCCGACCTTCCGCAGCACCCAGGCGAACTGGTCCGCGAACGGGCCGCCGGCCAGCATCGGGCCGGTGACCGAGATGTCGATCCACACGTTCCGCCGCCACCACGGGTAGCGGGCGAGCACGTCGTAAAAAAGCAGTTGAGCGAAGCCCGGGCCGTGCGCGTGGGCCAGGATGAGCCTGGACTCCGGCACCTCCGTCGCAAGGTTCACGAACTTGCCCGGCTGGTTCGCGTCCCACGGCGAGTAGGCGTCGAACAGCACGGGCAGCCCGTGCCCGGCGGCCCTGCGCACCACCCGCGTGACGGCGGGCTGCGCGACGTCGAAGTCCTGGGTGTTCGGGTGCAGCTTGAGCCATGCCGCCCCGGCGGCGGCAATCCGGTCGACCTCCTCGATGGCGGCCGCGCCGTCCGCCGGGTGGACCGAGCAGACCGGGTAGAAAAAGCCCCCCGAGTCCATGGAGAGCTTGAGGACCGCGTCGTTGCGGGTCATCGTCCGTTCCAGGTCGCCGCTGTGCGCGATGGTGAGCGCGGCGGCACGGCTGATCCGGGAACCGCGGACCAGGGCACGGTATGCCTCCGGTGGGTGCGGCTCGCTGACGATCTGGCCTGCTGGGTCAAGCATCGGATGCGTGTGCGCGTCGATGATGGGGCCGCTGTACACGGGGTACACGGAGCAAAACCATAACGCGCAATTGCGCAGAAAGCTATCAAAGACATATTGCGCGTAAACCCGTAATATGATGGATTTAGGGAATTTTTCTTATATAGGACATTTCCGACCGAAATTCACCGATACCCGCCGCGGTATGTCGTGCCGCCCGCCCGTGGCCTCGCCGAACCTGTCCGCCTTTGCCCGCCCAGGCGGGCCGGCCACCGTTTCCCCTGCGCAAGGGAAATGCTGGGGTTACCAGGAACACCCGCATCCGTTCTGAAGAATTCAAGAATTCATCCAGAACGAATGCGTATTCCACCCTAACGTGAGCGGTCCCCGACGGCCGGGTATGCGATCAGAGGCCCATGTCCTTCGCGATGATGGTCTTCATCACCTCGGAGGTGCCGCCGTAGATGCGGTTGACCCGGTTGTCGGCGTACAGCCGGGCGATCGGGTACTCGTTGATGTAGCCGTAGCCGCCGTGCAGCTGCAGGCAGCGGTCGATCACCCGGCTGGCGACCTCGGTGCAGAACAGCTTGGCCGAGGCGGCCTCGGCGGCGGTCAGCTCGCCCGCGTCGTGCGCCTCGAGTGCGCGGTCCGCGACCGCCTGCGCGGCGTCCACCTCGGCCTTGCAGGCGGCGAGCTCGAACTTGGTGTTCTGGAACGAGGCGACGGGCTTGCCGAAGATGTTCCGCTCCTGTGTGTACTTCTTCGCGAACTCCACTGCCGCGGCGGCCTGCGAGTAGGCGCCGTAGGCGATGCTCAGTCGTTCCTGCGGCAGGTTCTGGCCCAGGTAGGAGAAGCCCTTGTGCTCCGCGCCGAGCAGGTCCTCGACCGGGACCCTGACGTCCTGGAAGGACAGCTCAGCGGTGTCCGAGACCTTGAGGCCCAGCTTGTCGAGCTTGCGGCCCACGGTGTAGCCCTCGGACTTCGTGTCGACCACGAGCAGGGAGATGCCGAAGCGGCGGTCGTCCGCCTTCGCCTGGGCGGTGCGCGCGCAGACGATCACCCGGTCGGCGTGCACGCCGCCGGTGATGAACGTCTTGGCGCCGTTGAGCACGTAGTGGCTGCCGTCCGCGGACAGCTTCGCGGTCGTCTTCATGCCGGCCAGGTCGGAGCCGGTGCCGGGCTCGGTCATCGCGATGGCGAACATCGTCTCGCCGCTGATGAACTTGGGCAGCCAGCGCTTCTTCTGCTCTTCCGTGCCGAGCTTCATGATGTAAGGCAGGCATAGCGCCACGTGGACGCCGGAACCGCCGAAGCTCACGCCCGCCCTGGCGACCTCCTCGGTCTCGATCGCGCTGTACTTGAACGACGCGAGCCCGGCGCCGCCGTACTCCTCGGGAACCTCGATGCCGAACAGGCCGAGCTCGGCGAGCTTGTAGTAGAAGTCGCGTGGCACGATGCCGGCGTCGTACCACTCCTGGTAATGCGGGGTCACCTCGGCCTCGATGAAGTCACGCAGGACCCGGCGGAAGGCCTCGTGGTCTTCGTTGAACACGGTACGACGCATATCTACTCCTCAGTAGGGCACTTGCTCTTCCGATTGTCCTGCTGGTCGTCCGCTCCCTCCAAACGGGGTCCGCATCAAGCCCACCGCGGTCGCCGCGGGTACGCCGCGGCATGTACGCTTCCGCGTGACCGGGGTTTGTGCAGATGCCTGATGTGACCGCCATCAACAGGGAACGGCTCGCGGCGCTTATCGGGCTGATCGACCAGCCGCCGTCGACCAGGATGGTCTCGCCGGTGATCAGCGAGGCGGCGGGAGAGGCGAGGAACACCACCACGCCGGCCACCTCGACTGGCTCGCCAATGCGGTGCAGGGCGGCGATCCGCTCGATGACGTCCGCGCGGAACTCCGGGTCGGACAGGGCGGGCTCGGTGCCCGGCGTGCGGATGAACGTGGGGGCGACGGCGTTCACCGTGATCCCGTGGCTGCCCCACTCGACGGCCAGGCAGCCGGTCAGGTTCGCGATCGCGGCCTTGGTCATGCAGTAGACGGACTCTCCGGGCAGCGCGACCGCGCCGGCCTGGGAGCCGATGCTGATGATCCGCCCGGACCGCTGCCCGATCATCACGCGCCCGGCTGCCTGGCTGGCCAGGAAGGTACCCTTGACGTTCACGGCCAGGGTGGCGTCGAGGTCTTCCTCGCGGACGTCCTCCGCGGGGTTCCTCGGCGCGATGCCCGCGTTGTTGACCAGGATGTCGAGACGGCCGAACCTGGCCACCACCGCGTTGACCGCCGGTCCGATCTGCTCCGCCCGCGCCAGGTCTAGCTGGAGCGGCAGCGCGCGCCGGCCAAGCGCCTCGATCTCCGCGGCCACTCCGCCGTCGGCGCCCGCGTCACGCAGCACGCCTCCGTTGGCTGGCACGCCCCCGGCCGTCAGGGGCTATGACGGCGCTTCAGCGACCTGCTGCGAACCAGTCACGGGTGTGTAGTGTGCTGACGTGGACATGGAACACAATCCGACGCAGAGTCCAGACCCGACTCTCCGGCACGCCTTCCGGCACGTCGTCCGGGCCTTCAGCGCGAAGCTGTCCGCGCGACTGGCGGAGTACGGCGTCAGCGAGGCCGAATACGTCAGCATGTTCGCGCTGCGGCGGATACCCAACATGTCCAACGCCGACCTCTCGCGCTGGGCCGGTGTCTCGCCCCAGGGGGCTAACGAGGTACTGAAGAGCCTGATCGCGAGCGGAATGGTGGAACGCCATCCCGCCGCGGACCACGGCCGCATCCTCGAGGCGTGCCTCACCGAGCGAGGCGAAGAGGTGATCGCCGCGTGCGAGGACGCCGCGAACGCCCTGGAGGCCGAGATGTGCTCGAGGCTGGAGCCAGGCGAGGTCGCCGTCCTTGAGGACCTGCTGCGCCGCTGTGCCGACGGCCTGGGCGCTCCCATCAATGACCGGGTGTTCCCCCCGGTGCGCCTGGCCCGCTCAAGTTCCCGCCCGCGCACCTGATCCGGCACCCGCGGCCCCGGCCCCGGCACCCCGGCCCCGGCACCCCGGCCCCGGCACCCCGGCCCCGGCACCCCGGCCCCGGCACCCCGGACCGATGGTTGTGACGACGATACGGTTATAGGCGGCTCGATGTCACAACCATACGGAGCCTGCCGCTATTTCTTCGCGTACTGTAGGCACCGATTGAACAAATTGCTATTCTTCAATAGTGACATTCGCCGAAGAGGCGCGCCCTGCCCTGCCGCCGCGTACGACGTATCTCGTAAAGCAGCTGGAACTCGCCATACGGGCGGGAATGGACGCGATCGCTAGCGAGTTCGGGATGACAGCCCTGCAGTATACGGCGCTAAGCGTGCTTGCCAGGCATCCGGGGCTATCCGCGGCTCAGATGGCACACCGTTCTTTCGTCAGCCCGCAAGCGGGAAATGAAATGGTGAAAATACTTGAACGGAAAGGACTGATAACCCGCACGCCGGATACTTCCAACCGGCATATCAGGAGAATCAGCTTGACGCCGACGGGCCGGGCGGTGCTTTCTCAGTGCGACGCCCGCATCGACCGGCTGGAAGCCAGGATGCTTGACCCGCTCGAACCCGCGGATGTCGAGGCCCTGCGCAAGGCACTCGGCGCTTGCGCGCTGTCCCTGGCGGGCCGGGACAGCAGCCGCTCCGGCCGGTAGGGTCACGGTCCCATGGGCGGTTCCCCTCCGAGAACACCGCCGCGCCGTAGCGCGGCAAGCTGCTCCGTGGTGTAGCCGGCGATCTCTGTCAGCACCTGCGCCGTGTGCTCGCCTAGTCGCGGCGCCGGCCCGGCGAACCCGACCCTGGCGCCGGCCAGCCGGAACGGTATGCCGCTTGTCCGCAGGCCGGCGAACTCGCCGAGCACGGGATGCTCGACCGGCAGCGTCTCCTCCCGCTGCGTCACCCGCTCGTCCGCCACTGCCTGCTGCGGGGTGCGGACGGGCGCGGCCGGCACGCCCGCCGCCGACAGCCTGGCCACCACTTCCCCGGTGGGCAGCCCGCCGGCCCACAGCTCGATCTGCCTGGTCAGCTCCTCCTCGTGGCGCACCCGGGCATCCCGCCTGCCGAACCGCGGGTCGGTCAGCAGGTCCTCGCGGCCCATGACCGTGAACAGGTCCGTGACCAGCTTGTCCTGCGGAGCCACGATCGCGGCCCACCCGTCGGCGCACCGGTAGATGCCGAACGGGGCGAGCCTCGGCAGCGTCGGACCGGTTCGCAGCACCTGGCCAAGCTGCTCCATCGCTGCCCAGTCCTCGGTGGCCACCAGGGAAGTCAGGGTGCCGAGCATGGAGACGTCGACGTGCTCGCCAACGCCCCTGGTGGTACGCCGGTGCAGGGCGGCGAGGATGCCGACGACGGCCCAGACGGGCGTGAGCACGTCGGCCATGGGCACGCCGACGCGAAGTGGCGGTTCACCAGGTGTGCCGCTGGCGAGCATGACGCCGCTGAGCGCCTGGATGATCGTGTCCATGGCCCGCACCCCGGTGCTTGCATTCGCGCCGAAGCCGCTGATCGAGCAGTAGATGACGGCCGGGTTGGCGGCGCGCGCCGCCGCGTAGCCGACGCCGAGGCGATCGGCCGTTCCGCTCGAGAAGTTCTCCACCACCACGTCGGCGTGCCGGACCAGGTCGGCGAATACCCGCGCCGCGCCGGGATGCTTCAGGTCAAGCGTGATGCTGCGCTTGCCACGGCAGCGGTTGAGCACGGCAAGCGACATCGCGTCGGGTCCGGTCCCGGTGAGAGAGAGCCCGTCGCTTCCCAGGTACGGAGAGTTACCCCGGGCGATGTCACCGCCTGCCGGGTCTTCCACCTTGATCACGTCCGCGCCAAGCGCGGCAAGGACCAGCGTGCAGAACGGGCCGGCCAGGGCACGGGTCATGTCGATCACCCGCAGCCCGGCGAGCGGCCCCTCGGCGCCGTCCTCCCCGGCGGGCAGGGGATCCGCGGGCGGGGCCTCAGCTGGCATGGTGTCTCCGTTCCGCGGCGGGCAGCGCCCGCTCCTCGATGAACCGCGCGATGACCGCCGTCAGCTCATCCTCGTTCCAGGTCCTTCTGTCCACGTTGTCCGCGGCTAGGGAAAGCACAGGGATTCCCGCGGCCTCCAGCCGTACCGCGGAGAAGTAGTCGTCCTCGCCGAGGCTGACCACGCCGTCGACCTGATGCAGCGCGGCCTCCTTGACGTGCCAGGCAGCCGACCAGGCCGGCGTCCGCAGCTCGTCGCCAACCGTGGCGAAGCGGGCGGCCAGGGCCCGCAGCGGGTCCCGGCCGTCGAAGTACCTGGCGTAGCCGTCGGCTGCCAGCCCGAGGTACATCGACCAGACGAAGACGGCCCCGTACGTGTCCTGGAAGTGCTGGTAGAGCCCGAGGCTTGACCACAGGCCACGGCCGAGCCACATCAGCCGGACCCGTTCACCCGGGCAGGCGGCCTCCCTGCGGGCAGCCCGCCGCTCAAGCTCGGCACGGAAGTCGGCGGCGGCGTCGCGGGCCCACGCGCTGCCCCGGTGCCACTGCGGCACCATGACCGCCGGCATGGTCTCGGCGACGCTCACCGGCGCAGGTACGGTCGCGGCGAGTAGGTCGCGTGCCGCCGCGTTGTGCTCCGCCTGCTCGTTCGCCAGGTGCATGACCTCGGCGAACCGGCTCTCGGAGAACCGCCGTCCGGTCGTCACCTCGAGCGCCCTGATGAGCCCGGTCAGCTCGCCGGTGAGCAGGTCGAGCCGCTCGGCCGGCAGGAAACGGTCCCAGGAGCGCGGCAGCCGCGCCCACCATTCCGTCGGCGGGTCGGCACGGGGGTCGACGGTCTTCTCCACGGGGAAGAAGACGGCGCCGGACCGCTGCGCCCAGGTCTCGAACAGCTGGCGCAGCGCATCGCTGCCAAGCGAGGCGGAGATGATGGCCGGCCGGGGAAGCCCGCCCCAGGGCGGATCCTCGTCGGCGGCGAGCAGCTCGCCGAGTGGCAGCGAGTTGTACTGCTCGCAGTCGTCGGGGTACCCGGCCCCGGCCAGGGCCCGCAGGTAGCCCGGCGCCTTCTGCTTGGCAGCGATGACCGACGACCACCACTGGATGACAACGTAGGGGATGTCCATCGCCCGGTAGATCTCGTGCGGCGCGTCGGCGGACAGCACCGCGACCGGTTCGCCCGCTGCGGCACGCTCCCGGACCTCCGCGAACCATTCCCGCTGGTAGCGGGTGACCCGCTGGGTGCAGGCAAGCTCCGGCCGCCGGCGCAGGCCCCCCCGCTCAGCCATGACTGGTCACCAGCTTGGCGAGCAGCCGTCGCCCCGCCTCGCTCAGCTCCGGCCATCCGCCGTAGCCGTCCGGTGCGGTATCGCCCGCTCCCAGGTCGGCCAAGCGCACGGGGACCACCGGGATGCCGGCACCGAGGCGCTCGCGAAGCGCGGGCAGCTCCCAGCCGACCGCCTCGTCATGCGGACCGAGCAGGTAAAGCACGCCGTCCGCGGCGGCCGCGCGGACCCGGCCGGCCGTGCGCTCAACCCGGTC
>Ga0335078_10004850_pt1 | contig 19887 bp, 17 predicted proteins | sample Lox_Sample_32_FD_206711 | JGI IMG/M metagenome (GOLD analysis project Ga0335078, IMG submission 206711) | Soil microbial communities from Loxahatchee National Wildlife Refuge, Florida, United States - Lox_Sample_3.2 | ecosystem: Environmental > Terrestrial > Soil > Wetlands | place: USA... | reverse complement strand
CGGGAAGAAACCCCGTCCATGACCCCGTCCATTGCTTCGCCTGCGAACGATTCGTCGCGCTAACTTCTCGGAATCTTTGTAGGCGCGATAGGGATTGAACCTACGACCCCTACCGTGTCAAGGTAGTGCTCTACCACTGAGCTACGCGCCTGAATGGTTCGAGGGAAGTACCGTTCGACCGACGGCGTGTCAAGCGGACCACTGACGCGATGGTCAAGACGAAGCCCAAAATCGCGTCCCGCACGCTGCGGGCGGGACGGTCGGCCGACGCGCGCGTCTTCGGCAAGGCGTGAATGGAGAGCCGGTACCAAGAGGCGGAAGCCGCCGCGATGATCGCCGAGCTCGGCGTGCCGCAGACGCTCGCGCTGCGCACGTACACGGCGCGCCTTCTCGGACGAACGCCGGAGCTCGTCGTGCACGGCGGCGGCAACACGTCGGCGAAGGACACGGTGCGCGATCGGCTCGGTCGCGAAATCGATGTACTCTACATCAAAGGATCCGGCTGGGACTTGGGTACGATCGCGCCCGCTGGGCACCCCGCCGTGCGCCTCGAGCCGCTCCGCGCGCTGCGCGCGCTCGACGCGCTGAGCGACGAAGACATGGTGTCGGAGCTTCGCTCGGCGCTGATCGATCCGAGCGCGCCGACTCCGAGCGTCGAGACGCTGCTCCACGCGTTCTTGCCGGCGAAGTTCATCGATCACACGCACGCTGACGCGGTGCTCGCGCTCGCGGATCAAAAAGACGGCGAGCGAATGTGTCGTGAGGTGTTCGGCGCCGGGCTCGTGTGGGTTCCGTACGTGATGCCGGGATTTCTCCTCGCGCCGCGCACGGCGAATGCGTTCGAAGCGCACAAGAACAAACCGTGGGTGATCGTGCTCGAGAAGCACGGCGTGTTCACGTTCGGCGCGACCGCGAAGGAGAGCTACGAGAGCATGATCCGCGCGGTGACGCTCGCCGAGCGCGCGATCGCGGACAAGCGGCGCACCGTGATGACGCAAGGCGCGCCGCTCGTGCGCGGGCTCGAGACGCGGCTGCTCCCGAGGATTCGCGGAGTGCTCGCGCGTGCGGGAAACGATCCCGTCGAGCGCGGACCCGTCGTGCACGTGCGCGCGACGGACTTCGTCCACGATTTCCTCGCGCGAAACCACGCGCGCGAGCTCGTGAAGATCGGACCCGCGACGCCCGATCACGTGCTTCGCACCAAACCCACCGCGCTCTTCGTCGAGCAACCCGACTACAACGACATGGAGCTCCTCGGGCGGCGCATCGAGGCCGACGTGCAAGCGTACGGCCGCGCGTACGACGCGTACTTCGAGGAGATGTGCGCGAAGAAGAAGGTCACGAAGAAGAAGCTCGACTCGCTCCCGCGCGTGATCCTCCTCCCCGGGTTCGGGATGGTCACGATGGGCAAGACGCTCACCGACGCGACGATCGTGGCCGACGTGTACGAGCACTCGATGAGCGTGATGATGGACGCGGACGACATCGGAGAGTACCAGCCCGCCTCGCGCGAGGATTTGTTCGACGTCGAGTATTGGTCGCTCGAGCAAGCGAAGATCAAACCGCAGGCGCGCGCGGCGCTCGCGGGCGCGATCGCGCTCGTCACGGGCGCGGCGTCGGGCATCGGGCGCGCGACGGCGGCGCTCTTCGTCGAGCAAGGCGCGCACGTCGTGCTCGTCGATCGCGACGAGCCCGCGCTCGAGGCGTTCGCGAAGTCGCTCCCCGCGAACCGCGCGGCGCACGTGCGCGCGGACGTCACGATCGAAGGCGAGGTGCGCGCGGCGATCGCGCACGCTTGCCGCAGTTTCGGCGGTTTGGATCTCGTCGTGTCGAACGCGGGAGACGCGCCGCAAGGGCGCCTCGACACGCAAATCGGCGCCGAGGCGCTCCGCGCGTCGCTCGAAGTGAATCTCCTCTCGCACAACCACGTCGCGCGCGCGGCGGCCGAAGTGATGATCGCGCAAGGACGCGGAGGGTGCCTGCTCTTCAACGTGAGCAAGGCGTCGTTCAATCCGGGTCCGAACTTCGGCCCGTACGCGGTCGCGAAGACCGCGCTCCTCGCGCTCGTGCGTCAGTACGCGATCGATCTCGGGCACCGCGGGATTCGATCGAACGCGGTCAACGCGGATCGCATTCGCACGAAGCTCTTCGCGGGCGGCGTGGTCGAGCAACGCGCGCGCGCGCGGGGCGTGTCCGTCGACGAATACTTCAAAGACAATTTGCTCTCGCGCGAAGTGACCGCCGAAGACGTCGCGCAGGCCTTCGCGCACCTCGCGCAAGCGCGCGCGACGACGGGCTGCGTGGTCACCGTGGACGGCGGAAACCCCGCGGCGTTCCCGCGCTAAAAGCGCAGCGTGAGCTCCGCGCGCGCGCCTTCGAACGCGGGAAAAATTCGGCACACGCCGCTGATGCACTTGAGCAGCGGACCGCGCTGCTGACCGACGAAGACCTTGATGTTCGAGTCCTTCGTGAACTTGTACGTGCCGCCGAGGTTCAGAAAGAGCCACGCCGGATAGTTGTCGATGCCCGCGAACTTCGTGTTCGGCGGGAGGTTGTACGTCGAGTACTCGAAGCCCTGCGTGATGACCCACTTCGGCGCGATCGAAAGGCCGGTGTAGTTCTCGCCTTCCACCCAGCGCTCGGGTTGTCCGGGCGTCGGAATGCCGCCGGGCCCGATGCCGGGCGGCCCGACGTTCTGACCCGCTTCGTATCGCACGCGGTGGCGGCCGATGAATTCGATCGAGACCTTCTTCGAGATCTTCTTTTCGAAGTTGTACGTCGCTTCGAACTGTTGGACGTAGAGCGTGCCGGTGCCGAGCACGTCTTGGCGCGCGCCGAGCGTCGCGTAGAGGTGCGACTCCTTGTTTTCGAAATCGTACTGCGTGCCGACGAGCCCGTCGGCGACGTAGTCGGTGAGCGCCGCGGTCGATCCGCCGTTCGACGTCACGATGTTCCCGTTGCGATCGCAGTTCGCGTTCTGCTCGCCCTTCGAAATCGTGAAGATGCCCTGACCGTAGAGGAGCAGCGCGTCGTTCACGCGACCGTCGACGCGCGCGCGGAGCCCGTCGACGCACACGTTGAAGTTGCCGAACATGTTGTCTTGCGTGATCGACTCGATCGTCGGCGGCGCCGAGTACGCGACGGTCGAGAACGCGGAGAGCTGCGTCGCGTTGATGCTCGCGGACGTCGGGTAGAAGTTCCGGTAGTCCTTGAACTCGAGCGTCGCGTCGACGCTCTTGTACGAGCCGGTGTACGTCGCGTAGAGCGCGGTGCCTTGATCGAAGTCGTTCGGGTCTTGCGTGACGTCGAAGCCTTCGCGGTGTTGAATCGCGCCGACGATGTAGAGGCTCCCGAGGTTTCCGACTTTCGGAATTTTGATCTTCGGAAACTCGATCGCCTGCGCGACCGTCGCGACGTGGCGCGCTTGACGATCGGTGTTCGCGCCGGGAAGCGGCCCGAGCCACGTCGAGACGTTCGCGTCGTCGCAATAGCCGAACAGGTTCGACATGAAATCCGGATTCGTCACGCGGCCGGGCACGACGGTGTTCGGGCCGGTGTACGCGTTCGGCGCGCAGCGATTCACGTACGACATGCTCGTCGTGAGCACGACGGGCGAGTCGCGTCCCGCTTGAACCTCCGCGCCGAACATCTGATCGAGCCCGAACACCGGCTGCGCGAGGCGGTTCGAAAAGATCGGGCTCGATTGCGGCACGGTCTTCTCGACGAAGAGCGCTTGCCCCGTCGCTTCGTCGACGCGCGCGGGATTCGCGAGCCCGCCGACGACCGTCACCGCGAACGGCCCGCGCGTGATCGTCCCCTTCACGCCGCGGATCGTGTTGTCGAACCCGAGATCGTCGAGCTTGCGCATCGAGAGCACGAGACCGCGCGCGAACTGGACGTACGAGTCGCCGACGATGACCTCGATGCCTTTGTTCTTGTAGCTCGCCCACAGCTTCGCCGGATAAATCGAGTTTTGGTAACGCGTCTGATCGTTGGCGAGGATGTTCGTGTACTCGGACGAGCCGGGGCCGCATCCAATCGATCCGGCGCCTGACGGCACCGTGTCGCCCGCGCCGCCGCACTGCGAAGCGAGCGTGTTCCAATACACCGCCGAGTCGAGACGGAACCCGACCTCGAAATGATTCCAATCGAGCTTCGCGTTGAGCCGATTCACCCACTGCCCCCACGCGCCGCCTTCCGTGATCGGATCGACCTCGCGTGAATCGAATCGCTGCGCGACGATCGTGACCTCGGTGATCTCCGTGGTGAGCGGTTTGCCGAAGAGCTTCGGGAGATCGAGCGCGCTCGCGGCTCGAGGCGCGAGCATCAGCGCGCCGAGCGCGCACGCTTGGAGTGTCCGCCTCACGAAGCGCGAACGTAACACGAAACGCGGCTTATTTTGCGACGGGCGCGGGCTGCGATTCGGGCGTGGCGGACGGCGCGGGCGTTGGTTGCGTTTGCGTCGCGGACGGCGCGGTCCCCGCGATGCCGAGCGCCTTCTGCACGTCTTGCAGCACGAACTGCTCGTCGCCCGCGTTGTACCCTTCGCGCACGGCGGCGATGCGACCGTTGCGATCGATGATCGCGGACAGCGGCGCGCTCTTTCGCGGGTTGTAGATGCTCGCGATGCTCGAGTCCTCGTCGAGGAGCACCGGGAAGTTCATTTGGTTTCGCTTCGCGAACGCGGGCACGTCCGCGATCGACTCGGGTCCGTCCATCGAGACCGCGACGACGAGCAGTCCTTGCGACTTGTACTGCTCGTACATCTTCTCGAGGTGCGGCATCTCCGCGAGACACGGTTGACACCACGTCGCCCAAAAATCGATCAGCACGACCTGCTTGCCGATGTGATCGCTCAGACGAAACGTGTTGCCCTCGGCGTCACGCGCGGTGAAATCCTGCGCGCTGTTTCCGACGTCGGACGCCGACTTCACGTCCCCGCACGCCGCACAAAACACGACGAGCGCGCCCACGCGGAGCGCGCTCGTGACTCGTCCTCTTCCCACGCTCACTGCTTGACGGTGTCGGGGTTGTTGACGAACGGCAGGTACGTTTCTTTGATGGTGTTGTCGAGCGTCGTGTCGAAGCCGACCTCGGTCGACAAGATCTCCATCGAGCGCGCGTCGATGTTCGCGTTGAACGGGACCGCGGCCGCGTCGAAGAAGGCGCCGAGGTTTTGGTTGCCCGGATCCACCATCGACGTGAAGTCGCTCTCGTGGCGGTTGATCCAGCCGTTGAGATCGCTGATCGTCGCGCCGGTGCCGACGACCGGACCGTCGTCGATCGCTTGCACGAAGACGACCCCGAGCGGCGCGAGCTCCTTTGCGAACGACGCGTTGTTCGTGTTCGCACCGGTGTAGTTCGCGCCGGCGATGAAGTCCGTCTCCTCGTTGCACGGGCCACACCACACCGCGGCGACCGTGAGGTGAATCAACTTGATCGGAACGCCGTCGATGATCCCCGGCACGCCCTTGCCTTGCGGGTCGTAGTAATCGCCGAGGTGAATCGTCTTCGTCGCGGTAGGGGGCTGCCCGTTTTGCACGAGCTCGTCCTCGTTGGTCGCCGCGTAGCCCGTGAAGGCGAAGTTGGCGATGCGGTTGCCCGGGACGCCGGTCGCGCCGAGGCTCGTGCGCGCGCCCGTTCCGATGTCGTCGGTCGGGTAGCAAACGCCGTAGCCGTTTTGCTGCGACGCATCGCACGACGTGCTCTGCGACGGCGGCGAGATGCCGGGATCGGGCGCAGGTGACGAGCTGCATGCGAAGAAAAACGAGGACACAAGTCCACCGAACGCGATGACGACGTGCTTCATGGCCCTTTACCCTGCCTGCGACCGACGGGCCGCGTGTGATTGAAATCCTACCGCCACCGATTCTGGGGTCAAGCGCATGATTTTGGCCGCCACGCTTCTTTTAGATGCTTTCCGGTCGGTCACGGTCACGCTTTTTTGGTATCAACCTCGACGGGAGCTCGACACACATGCTTGGTTTCTTCAAAGTCGGTTCGGCGTTGGCCGCGGCAGGGTTGATTGTCGCGGTGGGTCTCGAGGGGTGCGGACCCGCGACGGGTACGAGCTGTTCGGGAGATTTGCACACCGTACTCGGATCGACCGGGAACACCGTCGCCACGTGTACGACGGGTGAAGCGTGCGTCGTCAACAGCGGCGTGAGCGGCTGCGCGACGTGCGATCCCAACCAGTGCGTGAAGGGCGACCAGTGCATCACGGGCTACAACAGCTACGACGACGCCGTCAAAGCGGACGCGGCGATTCTCACGACGGAGTGTCGCCTCCCGTGCAACGCGCAGAGTGATTGTCCGTTCGACTACCACTGCATGGCGGGCGGCGCGGTGGCGGACAACCCGCAAGTGAACTACTGCGTGCCCGATCGCGTTCCGTCGTTTCTCGGTCAACCGTTCACGCCCGCGTCGAAGGGTGAAGCGGCCGCAGGCGCGCCGTGGGGCGTCGCGTGTGATCCGACCAAAGGCTTCGACAGCAACAGCGACTGCGACACGAGCCAGTCGTTCTGGTGCTACGGCACGTCGCCGACGGACGCGAACTCGTACTGCACGCAGTTCCAATGCAACGACGACGGCGACTGCCCCGGCGGCTGGTGGTGCGCAACGATCAACGACTCGCCGAGCGTGACCGCCGCGAAGCGCACCGATTGGGGCACTACGATCAGCGTGTGCATGCCGCGCGTCTACAACACGACGCCGGGAACGTACTGCGCGAACTGCCAGAACGACATCGACTGTCCGACCAACGACGGCGCGGCGCAACATTGCGTCGCCGCGGACGGCGCGAGCGCCACGGAGAAGGTGTGCGCGGCCGAGTGCCAAACGGACGCGAACTGCCCGCTCGATCAAACGTGCGCCGCGGTGAACGGCACCAACGTGTGCATCCCGCGCGCGAAGACGTGCAAAGGCGACGGAAGCTTCTGCGCGCCGTGCCACTCGGACAACGACTGCTCGGCGAACGGCGGGTACTGCGTCCAAGGAAGCTACTCGACGGAGCACTATTGCACCGCGCCCACGCCGACGTGCACGTACAACTCGACGAGCGGATTCAGCGACACGTGCCCCGCGCTCCCGGCGAACGCGCAGACGTGCGGCGGCACGAGCGACGCGTGCACGTCGACGCCTCCGCTGACGACGACGGAAGGCGTCGGTTGCTCGTACGACAGCAGCACCGGCATTCCGCTCAAGCAGTGCTACGCGGCGGACATCTTCGGCCTCGGCTGCTGGACGTACAAGTGCCTGCCGACGCCCGCGAATTGCCAAGCGAGCGGGAGCTGCAACGGGTGCTACGTCGACGGCGACTGTTGCTCGCTCAACTGCGCGACCGACGCGAACTCCGAGACCGGCAAGGCCTGCCACTGATCATCGATTCTCCTCGCGCGACGCGGTGAGCGCTCTCCAGAGCGCTCGCTCGTCGCTCGCGGCGAGCGCGGTCCAGAGCGCGGCGACCGCGGCGGACATCGCGCGGAGCGGAACGTCGTACGCGCCGCGTCCGAGAAGCGCGAGCGCGAACGCGCACACGACGACGGTGAGCGGATGCGCGGTCACCGCGCACGCGAGCGCGAGCAAGAGCGACGCGACGACGAAGAACGCTTCGAGCGCGCCGAGCGTCGACGTCTGCGACACTTGTCCCGCGATCCCGCTGCGCATCACGCACTGCCAAACCGGCGACGACGCGTCGGTGCGGCCCGCCATCCACACCATCATGAACGCAGCGAGCAGCGCAGCCGCGCTGAGCGCCGAGGTCGACATGCGTCGGCGCATCGAGAGCCACGCGACGACGAGCGCTTGCGCCGCGCCTTCCGTGACGACGCCCGCGATCGTGAACGTGCGCGCGACGGCGTACGCGCGGACGCTCTCGGCGAACACCATCGCGAGCAACCAGCCCATCGTGCGCGTGAACGCCGCGAACGCGTAGACGAGCTGGGCGGCGGCGAGCGCGCGCGTGTGCGGAGCTCGAAGTCCCGCCGACGCGCCACCCATGACGACGAGCAGCGTCGCGACGACGAGGATGATCGACCCGACCGGCGTGAGCGATCGCGCGAACGCGGGGACGAGCATCGAGAGCACGCCGGGCGCGCCGAGGAGGAGCAGCGCGCGCGGCGCGATTCCGATTTTGCGCGCGCGCGACAAATCGAACGCGCCGGTCAGAAGCAAACCCGCGAGGAGAAATCCCATCGCGTACGCGAGCGTCGCCGAGACGTGCTCCCAGCGCGTGATCACGGCGTCCGACGCGAAGCCGCGCAAGCCGGGGACGATGATCGCGCCGAGCGCGCTCGCGAGCACGCCGACGATCGCGCTCGTCCGAAGGAGCCACGCGCTCCGAAGCACGGGCGACGCGAGGCGCTCGTACGACTCGGGCGATCGCGAGCTCGCCGCCGCGTCGGTTTCGGGTGGCTTCGCCGTCTTCTCCGTCATCGATGCGAGCCGCGGAGACTACTCCACATTCACGTGCGGTAGATCGAGAAGGCCCGTGCGCGAGTCGGTCGGCAAGACGCGCTCGTGCGGTCCGTTCGGCGGCGGCGTCACGGGTCCCGGCTGCTGCTCCGGTCCACCCGGCGGAATGTTGAGCATGTAAGGACGCGCGTTCATCGTGGAGCACGCGTAGACCTCGTCGCGGTGGAACTCCCAGTGGAGGTACACCTGGCCGTCGGTCGAGATGATGGCGCTCGGCGCGGGGCCGAACGGCGAAGCGCGCTGCACCGAATCGAGCGCCGCGATGTCGAACGCGGTGACGCCGCTCGTCTTCGCGACCCCCATCTTCACGATGTGCCCGTCGCGCGTGAGCACGATCTCGAGGCGCGTGATGAGGTGCTGATCGTTGAGCGCATGCGTCGGCGGGAGGTTGTCGAGCGACGCGAGGAACGAGTCCGCGAAGATCGGGTGGATGCGGTTGTGCATCGCGTTCAAGTACGACGCGAAGGGGACCGCCGCGGTGTTGAGCGCCGTCTGGTTGCCGGGCTTCACGCTCGTCACGTAGTTCTCGATCGCGCTTCGCCAACGCTCGAAGTTCGACGCTTGCCACACGCCGCGGTGCTCGCTGCGACGTCGCTCGCCGTCCGCTTCGCGCTCGCGGCGGAGCTCGTCGGCTCCGACGACCGCGACGACGTTGTGGTTGTTCAAGTTCAAATTCACCGCGCCGGGCCCCGGATTGCCGCCGAGCCCGAAGGCGCGATCCGTCGGCGACTCGCTCGACGGATTCTGCAGCACGCGGCTCGTCGCGCCTGGCCCGGTGCGCTGCGCGTCGCCGCTTCCGGGCGTGCGCGCGATGTTGAACGTCCAGTGCGCGTTGTCGTTCGACTCGACGTCCGGCGAAGGCGGCGCGGTGTTGCCCGGCGCGAGCTCCGGTTGCGTCGAATTCGGCGCGGGTTTGCCGTCGCCTCCGCTCTGCGGCGTGATCTGCGCGCGGGGTCCGTCGATTTTTTGCGACGCGTTCGCCTCGACGGGACGCGGATCGTGCTGGATGTCGTACTCCATGCCGCGCTCGCCGGGCGCCCGACGCTCTTCGCCGAGGTGCTCGTCGGCCTCCGCGACTTTGGTTTTGTCGCTGTCGCCCGGATCGGGTTCGGTGCCGGAGCGGCTCTTCGCAGGCGTGGGGTTCTCGTCGTCGCGATCGTGCGACGTGAGCTGCGCGACCTGCTCCTCTTTAACTTTGTTCGCTTCGTCGCCGATGAAGTGCGCCTCGGGGTTGTCCTCTTGGTTCGGTTTGACGTGCTGTCGCACCGCGATGCGCTTGTCCATTTTCGGAATCGGCGGCGGCGGCGTGAGCCTCGCCTCTTCCTTCTTCGGCTCGATTGTCTTCTTCGGCTCTTCTTTCTTGGGCTCGTCCTTTTTCTTCGGCTCTTCCTTCTTCGCGAGCGGCTGCGGTTTTTTGCGCTGTTCTTCCTCTTTTTTCGCGTCCGGCGGCTTCGGAGTTTCGACCGGCGGCGCGATCTGCTGCGCGCTGTCGCCGATCGTGACCTCGGTCGGCGCCTCGAGGCGCTCGATTTTGCCACTGAGCTTGTCCGCGAACGTGAGGAGCGCCTTGTGATCGTCGTGTGTGACGCCGACTTCGTAGCCCGTGACGCCGAGCCCGAGGTGGATCCATGCCGCGACGCTTCCCCAAAGGAACGCCATCAAGGCAAGCGGAACTGTGCTCTTTCCGTCGCGCATGGCTCGACGGCTTTACGCTAGCATTCACCGTGCGAGGCGCGCCACATGGAGGGCGAGCGCGCGCGACTGTGTCCCGCTGCCGCGAATGCCCACGGCGACGCGCGCGCTCGCGTCGATCGCAGCGCACGTCGAAAACGCGCCGCCGTTCGTCGAAAGCGTGATGGTCGTGCCGCGGCGCACGACGTGCACGGCCGAAATGGTCGCGCTGGGATCGAAGGGACAATCTTTTCCGCCGACCTCGATGTCTCCCGTCGGCGCGCGCAGCACGACGATCACCGGCGAAGGCCCGCTCGACGCGACGCTCACGTCGACGTCGAGATAGCGTGAATCCGACACGAACGCGCTCTCTCCCGTGCCGAGCGTGAGGCCGAGCGTCGGATCGAATCCGGGTCCCGGGACGTTGTCCGGCGCGAGCAGCGAAGTGTCCGAGACCAAAAACGCGTCGTCCGACGAGAACGCGTTGCGCACGTCGTCGCGCCAGAGCGAGACGCTTCCGTCTTCGTTCACCCACGCGCGCATGCCGGGGTCCGGCGCGAGGTACGGCGAATCGACGGCAGGTCCCGTGCTCGGCGCGTTCGGCACGGGGCTGAAGCTCGCGGTCCACGGGTCGAACGCGAGCCACGCCGCGCCGTTCCACAAGAGCGCGCCGCCGCCCGCGCGTGGAAAGAGCTTCGCGTCGCCCGCGATCGCGACCGTCCCGATCGAGAGCGCGGCGTTCGGCGTGACGAAGTACACGTTGTTCGACGCCGCGCCGTTCACGTAGAGCGCGCCGCCGCCTTCGAGCGCGACGAACGCGTTCGGCGCGTCCGCGGCGACGCTCACCGCGGGACCGCTAAGTGGTTGGCTCGCGTCCGCGGAAAAAAATTCGACGAGCTCGACGGGTTGCGTGGCGGACGCGTCGGCGAACCCTCCGCCGACGAGCACGGTGCCGTCCGCGAGGCGCAGCGCGACGGGATCGATGCGCGGCACGGCGAGCGGCGGCGTGCTCGATTCGGTCGCGCGACAGTCCGGATCGCACGTGACGAGCTCGGTCGGCGCGACGGGTTGCCCGCTGATCCCGCCGACGAGAAAGACGTTGCCGTTGCCCAGCGTGACCGCGGCGTGCGCGGCGCGCGCCGTGGTCATCGAGAAGGTGTTCGGTTCGAAGTCGTCGTCGGACGCGTCGAAGACCTCCGCCGTGTCCTGGACGACGCCGACGCTCAGACCGCCGGTCACGATCGCGCGCCCGTCGCCGAGCGCAGCGAATGCGGCTGCGGTACGCGTGACGCTCATCGGGTGCGCCGTCTGCACGACGGTGCCTTGGGTCAGATCGACGGCGAACGATGGATGCGAAAATCCGGTCTTCGAAGGCGGGCCGCTCGCGAGGAGCGTCGCCCAGGAGACCGAGCCGAACGTCATCGCGTCGACGAACCCGACCGGCGTCACCGGCGAGCACGCCGCGGCCGCGGGGAGAAGAAGCATGTCGACGCTGCCCGTCGGTGCGACGAGCGTCACGCCTTGCCAGTGCGATGAATCCGGCGGGACGGCGGTGAGCGACAGCGACTCGACGCCGCTCGGAATTCCGTCGATCGTCTGTCCCGGCACGTCCGTAGCGAGGAGCGCCGAATGATTTTGCGCGGGTGGATCGTAGTCGCCCGTCGCGACGTACTCGCCGCTCGACCCGCTCGGAATCGCGCACGTGCCCGCGAGATGCAGGTTCACGGCGCGCGTGATCGTCTCGGTTCGCTGACACGCGAGAAGCGCGAGCACACACGCAAGGCGACGACGCACGCCTTCATTGTACAATAGCGGCGTGTACCCGCAGATCTTCGGCAAGTACGTGCTCGAGGGCGAGCTCGCGCGCGGCGGGATGGCGCGCCTGATGCTCGCGACGCTGCGCGGCGCCGGCGGTTTCGAGAAGAAGCTCGTCGTGAAGCAGATCCGCGACGAGCTCGCGAGCGACGAGGCCTTCGTGAAGCGCTTCGTCGACGAAGCCAAGACGACGGTCTCGCTCAGCCACCCGAACATCGTGCCCGTCTACGAGCTCGGCGTGGAGCAGGGCACGTATTTCCTCGCGATGGAGCTCGTCGAAGGCGTGAGCATCGCGGAGCTGCTCGACGACGGCGTGCTCACGCCGGAAGAAGGCGCGTACGTGGGCGCCGAAGTGTGCCGCGCGCTCGACTACGCGCACCGCCGCATGCAGGTCGTCCACCGCGACATCACCCCGCGCAACGTGATGATCGACGAAGAGGGCCAAGTGAAGCTCATCGACTTCGGCATCGCCGCGCTGACGCAAGGCGGGCGAGGTCAGAACGCGAAGCAGCAAGTGTTCGGCTCGCCCGGGCACATGGCGCCCGAGCAAATGGAAGGAAAACCCGTGGGCCCTCCCGCGGATTTGTTCGCGCTGGGCGCGCTCTTGATGGAGGCGTGGAGCAAGAAAGCGCCGTTCCGGCGGAAGACGCCGGACGACGTGGACGCCGCGCTGCGCGGGCCGCGCACGAAGCCCAGCGAGATCGATCCGCGCCTCATTCCGCTCGACGAGGTGATGCTCAAGGCGCTCGCGAACGACGCGCGCGAGCGACCGCAGAGCGCGGAGGAGTTCGGTCGCGCGCTGCGAAAATTCTTGTCGGGGCTCGATCCCGACGATTTGCGCCGCGAGCTCGGCGCGCGCGTGAAGAAGCGCCGCGCCGCGATTCGCGCCAAGAAAGACGCTCCGCCGGCGAGCGCGAACGGCGGACTCCAACGCCCCGCGAGCCGCGGTGAAATGATCACGAAGACATTCGCCGCGCGCCAAGAGGTGAAGACGTGGAGCGAGCGCCCCGCGGCGTCGCAAGAAGAGACGGGGCCGTCGACGCGCAAAATCGCATCCGAGCCGCCGAGAAACGATCAACGCATCGAGACCGTCGCGACGCGTCCGATCGAAACGCCGACATCGCCCAAAGTCCCCGCACGCAACAACGCGCGAACGGTCGGCGTCGTCACGCTCGTCGCGCTCGCGCTCGGTGGCGCGTACTTCGTCCGCGAGCAACGCGCGACGCACACGACGACCCAGCCGACGACGACCGCGGCCCCCACGCACACGATCGCGACCACGGCGACCGCGACTGCAACGACGGCGACGACCGCGCTCACCGCGCCTCCACCTGCGAGCACGACCGCGCCCGCGAGCTCCGGCGAAGCGCGAAGCGCCCACCTCGCCCTCTACGGCGATCCCGGCACGCGCGTGCTGGTCGACGGCGCGGCGCGCGGCAACTGTCCCATCGCGGATCTCGCCGTCGAGCCCGGCGATCACGACGTCCGCTTCGTGTTCGACGTCACCGGCGACACGACGGGCACGCGCGTAAGCGTGAAACCGAACCAACACGTCAAGCTGCGCGCCGATTTCACCGGCGCGACGCCCACCGTGCGCGTTCAACAGCGCTAGGTGCCACTTCCGACGGGCGCGAACTCGCCGAGCGGATCGTCGATGTCGGCAATCGCGCCTTCGATCAAATCGAGATCCTGCTCGTAGAGCGCAGATGGCGGAGTCCCAAAAGTCGCAAGCAGGTGCCAAACGCGGTGCGCGAACAGATGCCGCTCCACGAAGCTGTCACGCTCCACGTGGTTTGCGCAGAGCGCGCTGTCGACGACGAGTGGAACGTATCCGTTGTGCATCGTCGCCTCCGCTGCGCGACGAAAAACGGCCGCGCCTTTCGAAGTCAACTCGACGAGCCACGTTCGTCGATCGCGGTCCGCGCGTGTCCGCACGACGAGCTCGAGGCGCTCGAGGAGTGCGAGCATTTCGCTGATCGTCGCGCGCGCGACGCCGAGCATCCGCCGCAGCGCCGTTTGCGTCATCTCGAACGCGCCGTCGAGCGCGAACAACACATCGAACCGCGCCGGCGTCAGACCAAACCGAGCGAGAACGCAACGCCCCCACTTCTCCGTTTCGATGTGCCCACGCTTCAACTCAAAAAACACTCTGTCCATCTGTCGCCGCTAAGCACTGGGCGTGCCGAGGTTGTCGCCCTCTCCGTTGTGCCAGAATCACGGCAGATCGTTCGGATCCGAACGATCGCCTCCACTGGCACGCCCGGCACGGCCCGGCGGCCAAGCGGCCAAGCCGGGTAATGCCAGGTCGCTGCGGACTGCATTGGGCTCGGCGTGCTACGAAACGCGCATGCCCGACTTCTTCGCGCTCGCGCGACACTCCTCGCCCGAAGAACGAACCATCCAAACGACCGTGCGTAGCTTCGTGGAGAAGCGCGTGCTTCCGACCATCGGCGAACACTGGGAGAAGGGAACGTTCCCCGTCGAGATCATCCCGGAAATCGCCGACCTCGGGTTGCTGGGTTGCAATCTGCACGGATATGGATGCGCCGGCCTTAGTGAGGTCGGTTATGGACTTGCGATGCAGGAGCTCGAACGCGGGGACTCCGGTGTGCGATCGTTCGCGAGCGTCCAGGGAAGCCTCGTCATGTATCCGATTTGGGCGTTCGGATCGGAGGAGCAGAAGAAGAAGCTCCTTCCCGAGATGGCGAAGGGAAAAATCATCGGCTGCTTTGGTCTTACGGAGCCTGATCACGGATCCAATCCGTCCGACATGGCGACCACCGCGCGAGACGACGGTGATGCGTACGTCCTCAACGGCACGAAGCGCTGGATCACGAACGGCAACCTTGCGCACGTCGCGCTCGTGTGGGCGAAGCTCGGTGGACGCGATGGGAAGGTACACGGGTTTTTGGTGCCGACCGATCGCAAAGGCTTCGAGGCGCGACCGATTCATCGCAAGGTGAGCTTGCGCGCGAGCGTGACGAGCGAGCTCATTCTCGAGGACGTGCGGGTGCCGAAAGACGCGCTCCTTCCAAACGTCGCGGGGATGAAGGGACCGCTCTCGTGCTTGACGGCGGCTCGCTTCGGCATCGCGTGGGGCGTCATCGGCGCGGCGAGCGCGTGCTTCGATTGCGCCGTCGACTACGCGAAGCACCGCGTGCAGTTCGGCGGGAAACCGATCGCGGCGCACCAGCTCGTGCAAGCGAAGTTCGCGGAGATGCTCACGCAGATCACGAGCGCGCAGCTCCACGCGCTCGAGGTCGCGCGCCTCAAAGAAGAGAAGAAGCTCGAGCCCGCGCACGTCTCGATGATCAAGCGTCACAACGTGCGCGTCGCGCTCGAGACCGCGCGCACTTGCCGCGACATCCTCGGCGGCAACGGCATCACGCTCGAGTACCCAATCATGCGCCACATGTGCAACCTCGAGACGGTCTCGACGTACGAAGGCACGCACGACATCCACACGCTGATCCTCGGGCAGCACGTCACCGGGATCGGCGCGTTCGAGTGAGCGTCACGCGTCGTCTTCGAACGTCGCGTCCAGCGCGCCCATTTTTCGGAGCGCCTCGAACGTCGCGATGCTCACGGCGTTGGACAGATTGAGCGAGCGCACTTTGCCGAGCGTCGGGATCGCCACGACGCGATCCTTGTATTTTGCAAGCATCTCCTTCGGGAGCCCCACGCTCTCCTTGCCGAAGACGAGCGCGTCGCCGGGCGCGTAGTCGGGGTTGAGGTGACTTCGCGCCGACTGCGCGGAGAACAAGTGGAGCGCGCCGCGCGGCGAGTCGCGCGTGAAATCGTGGAGGAAGTGCGCGAAGTCCACGTGCGTGCGCACGTCGACGAGGTGCCAGTAGTCGAGGCCCGCGCGCTTCACCGCGTGATCATCGATGCGAAACCCGAGTCGCCCGACGAGATGCAGCACCGACGCCGTCGCCGCGCAGAGGCGCGCGATGTTCCCGGTGTTCGGTGGGATCTCGGGCTCGACGAGCACCACGTGGAGCGGCGGGGCGATCGGTTTCGCGCGCAAACGCGGCATGCCGAAGTTGATAACACGCGAACAAACTCGTAGTGTCGGCACTGACCGATGCGCTCGACCTTCCTCTTCGCCGCGCTTGCGACGTTGGCGATCGCGACGAGCGCGCGTGCGGGCAGCATGGACCCCGCGATCGAGCGGCTCGTCATCCCGGGCACGAACGGCGCGGCGAACGCGCCGGACAACATCGCGTTCTCGAATTTGATCAGCGAGCTCGGCTTCGCGATGGCGTCCGACGCGATGCACCCCGCGCGAACGACGGGGTTTGGCGGGTTCGAGCTCGGCGTGCAAGCGGCGTTCACGAAGATCAACGAGAACGGCGTGAGCACGGGCGTGAACGGTCAGCAGATCGCCTATTGGCAGCAGGGCACGCAAGGTCCGACCGATCCGGTCACGAAGAATTTCTCCGTCGTGAACAAGAACCCGGACTCGATCCTCCAAGTGTATTCGCTCATCGCGCGCAAGGGGTTGCCGCTCGGGTTCGAGCTCATGGGATCGATCGGGTACCTCGTCGACTCTTCGCTCTTCATGCTCGGCGCGGACATTCGCTGGTCGCCGTTCGAAGGGTTTCGCACCGGCGCGGGCGGCGTGCTGCCCGATCTCTCCGTCGGCGGCAGCGTGCGCACCACGATGGGCACCGACGAGTTCACGCTGACGACCGTCGGGCTCGACGCGCAACTCTCGAAACCGATCTCGATCGCGAGCTCGTTCACGCTGACGCCTTGGGTCGGCTTTCAGCGCCTTTGGATCTACGGCGACTCGAGCGTGATCGACTCCACGCCGAACGTCGATCCGATTCAGCAGTGCGGCTACACGGGCAACGATCCCGTCACGGGTCAGCCCACGTGCACGAACGGCGGATCGGCAGCCGACTTCAACAACAACTTCACCTTCGCGCGCGTCCGCGTGCAACGAAACCGCGGCATGCTCGGTCTCGCGTTCCGCTACGAGATGATCCACATCGCGTCGCAGTTCCTCTTCGATCTCACCGACCCGACGAGCGAGAACCAGGCGTTCTTGAACAACACGCGGCAGTGGACGCTCTCGTTCGAAGCCGGCGTCTCGTTCTGATCGCGCTCGCGCTCGCGGCGTGCGCGCCGGCGAAGCGCGAGCCGGTCGGCGTGTCGAGCGGCGGCACGCTGGAAAAACATCGCGCCGACGCGAGCGCCGAGACGAGCGCGCCGATCGTGCCGGGACTGCCGGAGGATTTTCGCGCGACGTGGCCGCGCGTCGCGGATCGCATCGCCTCCGAGCACGAGCGTCTCGTCGCGGACGTGTACGAAGGCGACGCGGGGATTGCAGAGGATTTGTTTTGGGGCGACGCGGGCGTCGGCGTGTATCTGATCGCGCGCGAAGAAGACGGCGGCGCGCGCTTCGCGGTCGGCGACGCGCGCGGACGCGTCGTACAAGGAAACCTCGAGCCCTGCGCGCGCTGTCATCGCGACGCGCCGAACGCGCTCTACCCGATCAAACGCTAACGGACGATCGCGTAGACGATCGCAGCGACGATGATCAGCGCGCACGCGATCGTCGCGATCGCCGCGCCGACGTACGACGCCGCGAGCGCTGGCTTCGCGCGCGCCTCTTCGACGCGGTACGCGCCGCGCAAGAACGCGATCGAGCTTCGCGTCGGCAAGCGGCGCGCGACCTCGAGGATCCCGAACGCGGCCTTCGGACCTTCTTTGAAGAGCAAGACGAAGAAACCGACCGGGCCGAGGACGAGATCCCAACCCGCGGCGTACAAACCGAATCGCAGCGCGCGGCGCCACTGACCGGGCGGAGGCGGCGCGGGCGCGCGGCGCGCACCGACGTCGAGCGCAAACCCGTGCGTCGCGTGTGCGCCGACGAGCAACGCGGTGAGCCCGACGACCGCGAGCAGAATCCCGCGCATCACGAACGAGAGCGACGTGCCGTCCGGAAACAAACCGAACGCGAGGAGCGCAAGCGCGGCTCCGCCCGCGAGCACCGTGAGCATGCTCGCCGCCGCGCAGAGCTCCGCGACCACCGCGAACATCAGCGCGGGCCCGACGGGTCCGTCGGGCAGCGACTCGAAGAACGCTTCGGCGTTCATCGATGCGGCCTTCGCGGTCCACCACAAACGCGACAGCGCAGGTCCCGGCCGCTCCCACGCGACGATCGAAATCACGCCCGAGCGCGATCGATCTTCGGTGCACCCGACGCAATCGGGATCCCCGCAGAGCGCGCAGACGACCGTCGCCGGGACGTCGACGAAGTCCGGCGTGGCGTCCTCGGAAGAGACGATCTCCTCCGCATCGTCCTTGATGCGCTCCGCGGGCGACATGGCGAGGAAAGAATGCCTCCATCGCGCGTTTTGCGCCACCCTCGCGTTGTCGCAACGCGTTATCGCGCGCGACTCAGTGGAGCGTCTCGCCCGATCCGACGACGCGACCGCGCGCGACTTCGATTTCCTCCGCGGACCCACCGAGCTTGAACGAGAGCACGATCGCGACGAGCGAGACGATCATCGTCGCGAAGAACGCGGGCTCGTACTCGAAGTGCGCGGCGTAGTAACGCGCGTGCGGCGGGAAGAGGAACAAGTTCGCGCACGACACGAGCGACGTTGCGCTGAGGAACATCGCCGCGACGCGCGCGCCGCGCATCTGCGCGATCGTGCGCCGGCTGAGCACGGTCGGAACGAGCACGAGCCAACCGACGCCCGCGCCCCACACCCAGCCGAGACGCCGCGCGAGGAGAAATCCCGAGAAGGAATAATTCTCCGGGAGCGTCTGACGAATCCACGGCAAGAAGAAGAGCGCGAGCCCGACGAGCGCGACGATCGCGAGCGCGCCGCGCATGCGACCGAAATACGTCCACGGCAAGAGCTCGTGCATCGGGTCTTTTGGCAGGCCGAACTCGTCGTGCGTCTCTTGCGACAGCGGAAGCTTTTCGAACGCGACGAGCGCCATCCCGCACACGGGGCACTCCTTCGCCTCGCCTTGCTCGAACATTTCGCGACAGAACGGGCACGCGACGAGCGCCATCGAACGCCGAGCATAGCCGCGTGAAAACACGGGGTCCTTCGAATAGAGTGAACGCATCCTGTCGATCACGACAGCGCCGAACCCGAGGAGTTCCCGATGCGGCCCGGAAAGCTCGACCATGAAACGCTGGCGAAATGGCTCGATTCGCACGCGGGGTGGGAGCGAACGAAAGCCGGCGAGCTCGAAGCGATCGGCAAGACGTTCAAGTTCCCGGATTTCTCGGCGGCCACCGCGTTCGTCGTGCGCGTCGCGATGATCGCGGAGAAGCGCGACCATCATCCGGACGTCGAGCTCTCGTGGGGGCGCGCGCGGATCGTGTGGTCGACACACGATCAGAAGGGCGTGACCTCGCTCGACACCGAGCTCGCCGAGGCGACGGACGCGTTTTCATGATCGACGACGCGCGAAAGGCGCTCCGAGAGCGCGTCGTCGCGATCGTGGGGACGGAGGCGCCCATCGCGCGCTTCGACGAAGCCCTCACGCACCCGAGCTTCTCGAACGAGACCGGCGCGCCGCACAACCAGCGGCTCGAGTTCGTCGGTGATTCCGTGCTCGGGCTCTGCACGAGCGAGCTCCTCGCCGCGCGATTTCCCGACGCGGACGAAGGCTCGCTCACGCGCATGCGGAGCGCGCTCGTCAACGCGACGGCGCTCGCGCGGTTCGCGAAGAAGATCGACTTGGGTCCGGCGCTCGCGCTCGGTCGCGGCGCGCGCACGTCGGGAGAACGCGAGGGGCTCAACGTGCTCGCGGACGCCGTGGAGGCGCTCGTCGCGGCGGTGTACGAAGCGCTCGGCATCGACGCCGCGCGCAAGCTCACCGCGGCGATCGTGGAGGACCCGCTCGACGAGCTTGGTCGCGAACCGACGCTCGATGCGAAGAGCGCGCTGCAAGAGC
>Ga0335078_10004849_pt1 | contig 19888 bp, 16 predicted proteins | sample Lox_Sample_32_FD_206711 | JGI IMG/M metagenome (GOLD analysis project Ga0335078, IMG submission 206711) | Soil microbial communities from Loxahatchee National Wildlife Refuge, Florida, United States - Lox_Sample_3.2 | ecosystem: Environmental > Terrestrial > Soil > Wetlands | place: USA... | reverse complement strand
TCACGAACCACGGCGCGGCGGCGCACGACTTCTCGATCGATTGTCTCGCGACGCCCAACGACCAAGGCTGCCCGACGCAGTCGTGTTTCGATCCCGCGTCGACGTTCGCGCCCATCGCGCCCGGCGCGAGCGCGACGCAATCGTTCTCGACGCCGAACCCCGAGGGCATCTACACGTTTCGATCCAACGTCGGCAGCGATTCGTTCACGGGTCAGTTCGTCGTGCAATGACGCGCGCGCTGGTCGCCGCGGTGATCGTCCTCTCGAGTCGCGCGGCGCTCGCGCAACAAGATCCTCAACCGCAACCCACCGCGCCGAACTTCACGCCCGAAGAGAACACGGTCGAGCAAGTCGAGATCCACGGGACGGGATGGTCCTCGCCGCGCGGCATCGGGGACCTGCGCATCAAACGCGATCAGCTCGACGCCGCCCCGCACCAGCAGACGAGCGAGATGCTCTCCGCCGCGCCCGGGTTCTTCGTCGATCACGAAGACGGCGAAGGCATGGGCAACGACGTTCACCTGCGCGGGTTCGATCTCGATCACGGATCGGGAATCGAAATGCGACTCGGGTCGATCCCGATCAACGTGCCGCTTCACATCCTCGGACAAGGCTACGCCGACGCGAACTTCATCATCCCCGAAGTGGTGCGCGGGATCCGCGTGCTCGAAGGCCCCTACGATCCTCGGCAAGGCGACGCGGCGATCGTCGGCAGCGCGTACTTCGATCTCGGCGTGCAGGAGCGCGGGTACCAGATCAAGACGTCGTTCGGATCGTTCGACCAAATGCGCGCGCTCGCGATCGTCGCGCCGCGCTCGATGAACGAAGAGTCGTTCGTCGCGATCTCGGCGCGGCACACGGACGGCTTCGGCGAGCGCCGCGAGTCCGACTCCGCGTCGGTGAACGCGCAGTACGGATTCGACGTGAGCGACTCGGACCACTTGCGCCTCACGACGACGGCTTACGCGGCGCGCGCGCAATTGCCGGGCGTCGTGCGCCAAGACGACGTCGACGCCGGGCGCATCGGGTTCTACGACTCGTACGCGAATTTCGGGCAGAACCAATCCGTGCAGTCTGCACGCGTCATCTTCGGCGCGGATTTCGATCACGAGACGAAGAGCGGCGGGCGCTTCGAGCTCGAGCCGTGGTTCATGTGGACCGATCTCGACTCGCGCCAGAACTACACCGGCGATCTCGAGAGCTCGCAGTCGAATCCGTCGCTCTTCGGGCTCGGCGATTTGTTCCAGCTCACGAACCTCGAGACCGCGATGGGGCTCACGTCGCGCTATCACCCGACGCCGTTCGAGATCGGCTCGAGCGTCGAGGCGCTCGTCGAGCCCGGCGTGTACGTTCGATACGGTCACACCGAGCAAGAGAAGAACTTGATGCAACCCTCCGATCTCGCCGTCTGGGATCGGCGCATCGACGACGGGCTCGACACGTTCGACGCGGCCGCGTACGTCGACGCGGACGTGCGCATCGCGAAGAAGGTCCGCATCTCGGGCGGGCTGCGCGCGGACTTGCTCGCCGTCGGCGTCGACGATCACCTCGCGCGCGCGACGCGAGGAACTGCCGGCGTGGTCGTCGGTCCGCGCGTGACGGCCGCGTGGGAAGCGACGCGCGCGTTCACCGTGTCCGCCTCGTACGGCGAAGGGTTCCGCTCGCTCGACGCCGAGCACCTCACGCAGGGATCGCAGCCGTACTCGCGCGTGCGCTCGTTCGAAATCGGCGCGCGCGCAGAGGACAAAAAGAAGAAATGGGTGAGCACGCTCGCGATCTTCGACACGTTCGTCGACAACGAGCTCGTCTTCGAAGCGGAGGCCGGCGGGCTCGAGACGGAGAACGCGAGCACGCGCCGCGGCGTCGTCGGGTCGCTCGTCGCGCGCCCGACGAGCTGGCTCGTCGCGTCCGCGGCGCTCTCGATCACGAACGCCGTGTTCACGACGCGCGTCGCGGGCGTCTCGCACGACGTGCCGAGCGTCGCGCCGATTTTGCTCCGCGTCGACGCGACGGCGCGCCACGCGGTTGCGCGTTATCGCGGAAAGGAAATCGTCGCCCGCGTGAGCGCGGGGTACACGTACATGGCCGGCGCGCACCTCACCGACGCGATCATGGGGCCCGACACGAACGCGCTCAACGCATCGGTGGGCGCGCGCTGGGATTTCGTCGAGCTCGGGATCGACGGCTACAACGTGCTCGGCTTGAAATACGCGGACGACGCGGAGGTCTACGTCTCGAATTGGAGCAACAAACCGGGACAGCAACCCGCCTCGCTCGCGACGCACCTCACCGCCGCGCCGCCCGCGACGATCGTCGGGACCGTTGCGCTCTACTTTTGAGCGCGTAGACTTGTCTCATGGAGACCTGGAGCGAGCCGGACTTCGTCGAGATCAAAATGGACGCCGAGATCGGCTCGTATCAGGAAGAGCGCGACGACCTTCCGCGTCCGCTGCAGCAAGACGCAGAAGACTGAACGTGCGCGTGCGCGTCCTCGGCTCGGCCGCGGGCGGCGGCGTTCCGCAGTGGAACTGCGGTTGCGACAATTGCGCGCTCGCGCGTCGCGGTGATGCGCGCGTTCGACCGCGCACGCAAGACAGCTTGCTGGTCACGGGAGAAATCGGAAACCTGCTCGTCAACGCGTCGCCGGACGTGCTCCGACAAATCGAAGCGACGCCCGCGCTCTCACCGCGCGCGCCGCGCGACACGCCCATCTCGGCGATCGTGCTCACGAACGGCGATCTCGATCACGTGCTCGGTTTGTTCTCGCTGCGCGAGTCGCAGCCGCTCGTCGTGTACGCGACCGATCGCGTCTGGCGCGGGCTCGTCGAGCGGAACGCGATCGCGCGCACGCTCGCGCGCTTCGACGGTCACCTCGTGCACCGTCGCATCGCGATCGGCGATCGTCGCGAGATTCCCGAAGCGGGGCTCGCGATCGTCGCGTTTGCCGCGCCGGGAAAACCGCCCGTGCACTTGCCGGACGCGCCGCACGCCGAGGACAACGTCGGGTTGCGCATCGAAGCCGCCGGCGCGAACGAACGCGTCGTCACGATCGCCACCGCGCAAAAAGACGTCGACGCGGTGCGCGCGTCGCTCGAAGGCTCCGACGTGATCTTCCTCGACGGGACTTTTTTTTCGAGCGACGAGCTCGCGTCGCAGCGCTTGGGCGCCGCGCGCGCGGAGGACATGGCGCATCAACCCATCGGCGGCGAACACGGGAGCATCGCGCGGCTCGGGGGCCTGCGCGCGAATCGCAAGATCCTCACGCACATCAACAACTCGAACCCGATCTTGCGCGAAGACTCCGCGGAGCGCGCGTGGGCCCTGGCGCGCGGCTGGGAAGTCGCGTTCGACGGAATGGAGATCGAAGCGTGAACCTCGAAGAACGCCTCCGCGCGGTGGGCGCCGCGCGCTACCACGACAAGCACCCGTTCCACGTCGCGATGCACGAAGGCAAGCTCACGCCGGATCGAATTCGCGTGTGGGTCGTGAACCGCTACTACTACCAAACGCGCATCCCGATCAAAGACGCGATCATCGTGTCGAAGTCCGAGGACCGCGCGTTTCGTCGCGCGTGGATTCGGCGCATCCACGATCACGACGACGAGGGGGGCGGGCTCGATCAGTGGGACAAGCTCGCGGCGGGCGTCGGGCTCGACGTGGAGCGCGTGCGCAGCTTGCGCGACGTCGTGCCCGCGGCGCGCTTCGCGTGCGACGCGTACGTGTCGTTCGTGCGCGAGCATTCGCTGCTCGAATGCGTCGCATCGAGCCTCACCGAGTTCTTCGCGCCGGACATCATGAAGACGCGCGTGCTCGCGTGGGAGAAGCACTACACGTTCATCGATCGCGGCGTGCTCGATTATTTTCGCGCGCGCCCCGACAAGGCGCGACGCGATTCGCGCGAAGCGATCGACTACGCGCTCGCGCACGCGGACACGATCGACAAACAAGACGCGTGCGTTCGCGCGCTCGAGACGAAATGCGAAATCCTCTGGGCCCTCCTCGACGCGATCGCGGGCGATCTCCGATGAGCGCGACGCACCCGAAGCTCGCGCGGCGCGTGCGCCTCCGCTTCGACGAGCGCGACCGAAGGTACATGCTGATTTATCCGGAGCGCGGCCTCGTGCTCAACGAGTCCGCCGCGGAGATCGTGAAGCGCTGCGACGGAACGCGCACCGCCTCCGACATCGCGCGCGAGCTCGCGGAGCAGACCGGCGCGCCCATCGAGCGCGTCGAAGCGGACGTTCGTACGCTCGTCGCGCGCCTCGAGGACAAGAGGTTGATCGAGTGAGCGCGCCGCGGCCCTACACGCTCATCGCGGAGATCACGTACCGCTGCCCGCTTCATTGCGTCTACTGCTCGAACCCCGTCGCGTACAAAGATCACGCGGACGAAATCGCGACCGACGATTGGCTTCGCATCTTGGACGAAGCGGCGCGGCTCGGCGTCGTGCAGACGCACTTCACCGGCGGCGAGCCGCTCGCGCGATCGGATCTCGAGGCGCTCGTCTCGCGCGCGCACGAGCGCGGCATGTACACGAACCTCGTGACGAGCGGCGCGCCGCTCGACCGCGCGCGGCTCGAAGCGCTCGCCGAGCGCGGTCTCGATCACGTGCAGCTCAGTTTTCAAGGCGCGGACGCGGCGTCGTCGCGTGATTTCGCGGCGTCCGACGCGTTCGATCAGAAGTTGCAGACTGCACGTTTCGTCCGTCAGCTCGATTTGCCGCTCACGATCAACGTCGTCTTGCACCGCGGAAACCTCGACGCGATCGAGTCCATCGTCGCGCTCGCGGAAGACCTCGGCGCCGATCGTCTCGAGCTCGCCAACGTGCAGTTCCACGGCTTCGCGCTCGAGAACCGCGCCTCGCTCATGCCGACGATCGAGCAGCTCGATCGCGCGCAGAGGATCGCGCAGGACGCGAAGGCGCGGCTCGCGAAGAAAATGGACGTGCTCTTCGTGAAGCCCGATCACTTCTCGAAAGAGCCCCGCGCGTGCATGGACGGATGGGCGCGGCGTTTCGTGCAAGTGTTGCCCGACGCGACCGTCGTGCCGTGTCACGCGGCGATCACGATCGCGTCGCTCGTGTTCGAGCGCGCGACGTCCGCGCGTTCGCTCGACGCGATTTGGGAGACGTCGCCCGCGATGAATGCGTTCCGCGGTGACGCGTGGATGCCCGAGCCGTGCGCGAGCTGCGATCGCAAGTCGATCGATTTCGGCGGATGCCGCTGCCAGGCCTTCGCGCTCCTCGGCGACGCGTCGCGCACCGATCCCGCGTGCACGCTCTCGCCGCATCACGCGACGGTCGACGCGCTCGTGAAAAACGCCCGCGCGCCTGACGCTTCGCCGCGCCGTTTTGTCTTTCGCGGCAAGCGTGCATGAGTCACACTCGAGTCGGGAGGTCATGATGCGTCGTCTGGTTCTCGTCTCCTCGCTCCTCGTCGCGTGCGGCGGCGGCAGCGGCAACAACCCGGATGGCGGCGGAAATCCCGACGCGACGACACCGCCGACCGACGGCAGCACGCCGTCCGACGGCGCGAGCAACGACGGCAACGACGGCGGTCCCAACATCGGCGACTCCGTCATCACGCGCAGCAACCACAACACGCGCGACAACGTCTTCATCCAATCGACGTTCACGACGGCCGGCATCGCGACGATGAAGCTCGACACGACGTTCGACGGCACGATCAGCGGCGACGTCTACGGCGACGTCCTCTTCTTCAACGACGGTCCGAGCGGGCAACCCGTCGTCATCGTCGGCACGCAGAACAACCAGATGACCGCGCTCAACGCGGACACGGGCGCCGTCGTTTGGCAGAAGACGTTCGGCACGCCCGCCGGACAATCCGGCGCGGGCTGCGGCAACATCGGACCCATCGGCATCACGAGCACGCCTGCGATCGATCCGGTCTCGCGTACGATCTTCTTCAACGCGACGCAGGGCAACGCCAACACGATCACCGATCACCAGATCCACGCGATCAGCATGGACGACGGCAGCGAGCGCCCGAACTTCCCGGTGAACGCGTCGACTGCGACGTCCCAGAACACCACGCTCAATCCCGTCCTCGAGAATCAGCGGAGCGCGCTCCTCTACTTGAACGGCGTCGTCTACGTCGCTTACGGCGGGCACGCGGGTGACTGCGGCGCGTACCACGGATGGGTCGTCGGCGTTCCGTATCCGGCCGGCGCGCCCGTCGCCGCGTACGCCGCGTCGACCGCGGCGAACACGCGCGCCGCGGGAATTTGGGGCGTCAGCGGTCCCGCGAGCGACGGCACCGACGTCTACGTGACGACGGGCAATTCGTTCGGCGCGACGACGTGGGTCGGACAAGAAGCCGTGCTCCGGTTGACGCCAGGTCCCGCCTTCTCGAATCAAACGGCCGACTATTGGGCGCCGCACGATTACCTCACGCTCGACAACGGCGACACCGACATCGGCGGAACCGGCGCGCTCCTCGTCGACGTGCCGGGCGCGACGCCGTCGAGCTTGGTCGTCGCGCTCGGAAAGAGCGGCGTGGCGTACCTCGTCGATCGCGGAAATCTCGGCGGCGTGGGCACGAGCACCGCGACGGACGGCGTGTCGAACATGCAAGTCGCGGGCGGCGAGATCATCAACGCGCCGGGCACCATCACGACGCCGAACGGCACGTACGTCGTGTTCCACGGCTACAACGGCGCGGCAGGTCAATCGTGCAAGACGGGCAGCGGCGACCTCGTCGCGCTCCAGATTTCCGCGACGAGCCCGCCGAAGATCAGCGTGCCGTGGTGCGCGGCGAGCAACACCGCCGGCTCGCCGATGATCACGTCGATCGACGGCACGAACAACGCGCTCGTGTGGACCGTCGGCACGCACCTCGACGCGTGGGACCTCGCGAGCGGCAAGCAGGTCTACACCGGCACCGACACCCTCGCGAACGTGCGCAAATTCACGTCGCCGATCGCCGCGCACGGTCGCATTTACATCGGCGCCGACAACAAGGTGTATTCCTTCAAGCCGTGAAAGGGCTCTTGCTCGCGCTCGCGATCGCGAGCTGCGGACATCGATCGAAGGCGATTGTCGACGCCGCGCCCGACGCGACGCTCGACGCGTCCGGCGACGCGCCCGGCGACGCGATCGAAGCGTCCACCGACGCGACCGACGAGCCCGACGTTCACCGCGTGGAGCTGCCGCGCGGCGGTCGCGAAATTTTTCCGAAGTACCGCCTCGTCGGATTCTGCGGAACGCCCGGCGCGAAGAACCTCGGTCGCCTCCTCGGAAACCTCACGACGCGCGCGAAAGAGATCGAGTCGTACGGCGATCAATACGCGAAGGACCGCACCGCGCTCCCGGTGTTCGAGCTCATCGCGGTCGTCGCGACGGGATTGCCGGGATTGGACGGCAAGAGCCGGCGGCGCGTTCCCGACAAGACGATCGACGACTACTTGCAAGCCGCGCGCGACGCGCGCGCGATCCTCTTGCTCAACATCCAACCCGGTCACTCCGATTTCGTGACCGAAGTGCATCACTTCGAAAATTATTTGAAGGAGCCCGACGTGGGGCTCGCGCTCGATCCGGAGTGGGCGATGCCCGAGAAGTCGAAGGAGGCGCCGGGCACGCGATTCGGTTACATGTCCGCGGCGACGCTCAACGAAATCGGCGCGTACTTGGCCGACATCGTCAAACAAAACGATTTGCCCGAGAAGGTCCTCGTCTTTCACCAAGTGAACACGTGGGTCTTCAAAGAGGACTCGTCGATCGAAGCGCACGACGGCGTCGTGATCGTGAAGAGCGTCGACGGGCTCGGTCAGAAGGACACGAAGATCAAGACGTACAACGCGCTCGTCGCGCACATGCCGTCGACGGTGCACGCGGGGTTCAAGCTGTTCTTCGACGAGGACACCGCGAACCACAACAGGCTGATGACGCCCGAGCAAGTCCTCGGGCTGACACCGGTGCCCGAGTACGTGATGTACGAGTAGCGTTAGAGGACGATCTTCTTCCAGCCGCCGGCTCTGAATTTCGCCGCCATCACGCTCGCGGCGAGCACCGCGTAGCAGCACGCCGAGATCCAAATGCCGTTCAGACCGTGGTGCATCTGCAAGCCGACGAGCCACGCGCCGGGCACGAGCATGCCGAACACGAGGAGGAACTGCGCGAGCGCGACGAACTTCGTCGAGCCCGCGCCGAAGAGCGCCTCGCTCAAGATGAGCGCGACGGAGATGATCGGCGTGACGACGCCGACGAGAATCATCGGCTCGTGCATCGCGTGTTGCACGCCGGGCGTCGCCGCGAAGATCGAGATCACGCGCTCGCGGAAGATCAAACCCTCGCACAATCCGACGGCGCCGAACACGATGAGCCCGAGGCGCACGCTCGCCCAACCGTAGCGCTCGGCTTGCTCGGGCTCTTTGCGTCCGAGCGATTGACTCACGAGCGTCGCGGTCGACGTGCCGAACGCGATGCACGCGGTGAACGTCAGCATCATGATTTGGATGATGTTGGTCGTCGCCGCGCCGTTTTGCGCTTCGATCAATCCCGCGTCGAGCACGTTCACGATCTTCGTGAAGAGCGCGAAGCCGAACATCATGACGATCGTCGCGATGGCGGCGGGGAACGAGAGCTTCACCATGTCCCACGTGAGCGAGCGCGAGACCTTCGACCACTTCGCCGGATGAAAATCATTTCGGTGAACGAGCGCGTACACGAGCATCACGATCAAACCGATCCACGTCGACACGAACGCGGAGAACCCCGCGCCGGTCGGGCCCATCGCCGGCGCGCCCAGGTGACCGAAGATGAACACCCAACACAAGAGGATGTTCGCGAGGTTCATGATCAGCGACGCGACGAAGTGGTACGTCGTCTTGCCGATGCCGTCGAAGAAGCCCTTCACCGCTTGCGTCATCGACATCGACACGAACGCGAAGAGTCGCCAATGCGAGTACGACTCGGCGATCGCGCGCACCTCGGGCGACGGGATGAGGCGCGCGAGGATGACCGGAATGAGCACGAACGCGACGAGCGACGTGAGCACGCCGCCGACGAGCGTGAACCACACGGCGTTCGCGAGGACGGCGCCGGCCGCGTCGAATTTTCCCTCCGCGTAACGCCGCGCGGTGATCGCCTGCGTCCCCACGCTGATCGCGCCGAGCGACCCGCCGAAGAGCCACACCAAAATGAGCGAGGGTTGGAGCGCCGATTGCGCGTTCGAGGCGACCAGTTGATCGGGCAAATGCCGGAAATACACGTCGTCCACGACGTTGACCGACGATTGCATGAGCATCGCGAACACCGTGGGGATCGCGAGCTTCAGGATCGTGTTCGTCTTGTTCGCGGAGAAGTCGACGTTCCCCTGGATCTGCGCGGTCACCGGTACGCGCTCGTTTAGCGCAAATTGACCCACGCTCCAAGTTGACAAGCCCAAGCGTTCGGGTGCACACCCATGGGCGATGAAACGCGCCATCCGCCGCCATTTCCGGCACCTCCTTGCGGTCTCGCTCGCGCTCTCGGGGATCGCAGTCGCGTGCGGCGGAGCGAAGTACCCGAGCTGCGACAACGACGAAGAGTGCAACGCGGACGGGCATCACGGCGTGTGCGTCGACGGGAAGTGCGTCGCGTGCCGCGACAACGGCGGGTGCGGGTCCGGCCAAGAGTGCAACCGCGGAGAGTGCACGACGCCCGCGCCGAAACCGACCGCGACGCAAACGGTGTCGCAGCACGATCCGACCTCGTGCGACGACGACCATCCGTGCTCGAATCCCGGCGAGCACTGCCAAAACGGTCACTGCGTCGCGCCGCCGCACGGCGGGCCCGGCTGCACCGACTTCCCGCCGCCGAAATACGCGTACGAATCGCCCGAGCTCACCGACGACGCGAAGAAGACGGTCCAGCGACTCGCGGCGTGTCTCACGACGGGCTCGCTCAAAGGCGCGCACGTGCTCCTCGTCGGACACTGCGACGCGCGCGGCGAGTACGAGTTCAACATGGGCCTCGGCGCGGAGCGCGCGGAGGGTGCGAAGAAGCTCTTGATGAGCCTCGGCGTTCCCGCGGACATCATCAACACGACGTCGCGCGGCAAGCTCGACGCGGTGGGCACCGACGAAGCGGGTTGGGCGAACGATCGCCGCGTCGACATCGAGATTCGCTGAGCGTCAGCGGCGCCGGTAGACGATCTCGGGGAGGCCGTCGGTCGTCTGTCCGACGAACGACCACCGCGCGTTGCGCTCGAGCGCGGTCGCCGCGGCGGTTCCTCGCGAGACGCAGACCCACTTCGCGTGGTTTCGATCGAGCTCTTCGTAGAACGTGCGCGGCGAGCGGAACGGCACGTAGACGACGCGATTCGAGAAGTCGAAGTTCCAGAGCGCGCCGATGAACGCGACGCGGTCCGAGAAGTCGACTTCGTCGCCCGCGTGAATCTCGTCGTACTTCGGCTTCGCGAGCCAATCGAAGCCGGTGTGCTCGCTGTACGCGCGCGGCGCGAACGGGTGGAGCACGTGCTCTTTTTCTTCGGCGAGCGATGCGACGTTCGCGTCGTTGAGCCAAAAGAACGGAATGATCGAGAGCGCGATCATCGCGCCGAGGACGTTCTCGCGCGCGCGGCGCCACGCGCTCTGACCGAGCCACCACGCACCCGCCGTGAGGAGGGCCGCGACGATGTGCGCGTTGTAACGCGGCTGCATGAGCGTCGGGCTCGTCTTGATCTCGACGAGCGCGGGGATCAAGAGAGCGCCGAGCGTCCACGCGGCGCCGAGCTTCTTCGTGCGCCAAAAATCGCGCGCCGCTCGTTCGAGCCAAATTCCAATCGCGATCGCCGCGACGGGCACGCCGATCCACATCACCGCGAGCCCGTAACCGCGGTGGAACATGTCGCCCATTCCGCCCGTCGGCGGCGAGAACGAATCCGTGATCGGCGGGTCGGTCGCGACGCCCGAGTACGTGCGGAATCCGATCCAGTGGATGTGGAGCTTGTCGCTCTCGAACGTGAACGGCCAGAACGGATCGTCGAACGCGACGAGGTTGCGCACGAGGTGCAGCGACGCGACGACGGCGCACAGCGCGAAGCCGAACGCGAGCACCGCGAGCCTCCGATGACGCAGCGCGAGCACGAGCGCGATCGGCGGAACGAACACGAGCCACGTGATCTTCGACGCGATGACGAACGCGAGCGCGATCCAGCCGAGCACCGCGTCCGCGCGTCGAATCGTCGGTTTGCTCGCGTAGTACAGCCCGCACGTCAGAAAAAACGCGACCTCGAGATCGTTGTACGTCGAGCAGAGCGTGTGCCAGACGTGCGGGACGAGGAAGAGCACGCCCGCGAGACCCATCGCGTGGACGCGCGTCGCGTAGCGTCGAGCGAGCGCGTACATGACGAGCATCAGCGGGAGGACGTAGAGCGCGGAGGGGAGCTCGATCAGCGTGCGATCGGTGAAGATGACGAACCAAAGCGCCGTCGCCTCGCAGAGCCGCGGGTACCCGTTGATTCCCTGCACGGACATGTCGAGCGGGATGTTCACGACGGAAAATCCGTGTTGCTGGATCGCGAAGCCGATGATCGGCGTGTGGTAGAGGAAATCGTCCCAACCGTTCACCGTCACGGCCCACGTGAGGACGAGCGCGACGAGCTCGAGGCCGAGACAAAAGAACAAGATGACGAACACGCCGCTCCGCGCGCTCGCGCTCTCGTGCAGACCGTCCGGCACCATGCGCGCGAGATCGCGCGCGGCGGTCCACACTTCTCGGGCGAGACGGCGCGGATTGCGCCGCGCGCACGCCGCGATCGTCGCGCTCGACGTCGCGATCGAGAGCGCCGCGAGCGACCACGCGTAGAGCGTGTTCGAATATCCGAGCACGTAAATCGGCGCGCCGATCATCGCGGTGAACGCGAGCGCCGTCGCGACGCCGAGCTCCGCGCGCCCCTCCGGCTTCGTTTGCAGCGCTGCCGCGATCGACGCGAAGAGCGCGAGGGCCGTGAGCCCGATGAGCAGGAGCCAACCCACGTCAGTACCTCCCGCGCAGCGCGTGAAGCTTGATGCGCGCGAGATCTCTCGGATCGGACGCGAGGGCGCGCAGCGTGCGAATCTTCGACGGGCGAGGCGAGGGAAGCTGCGTGACGGGGACGCGCTCGATGCGCAGACCCTCGCGCGTCGCGATGAGCAGGTACTCGATGTCGTACATTCCGCCGTCGACGATTTGCCGTCGCGCGAGCGATCGCGCGACGTCGCCGCGAAATGCTTTGAACCCGCACTGCGTGTCGTGAAAGCGATCGCCGAGCACGATCCACTTCTGCGCGACGAACAGAACGCGCGACGCGATGAAGCGCACCGGGTTCGCGAGGTTGCGATCGAACGGGCGCTCCGCGACGACGACGTCCGCGCCGCTGCGAACGCGCTCGACGAACTCTTGGATGCGCTCGAGCGCGACGGGGAGATCGGCGTCGATCGTGAACACGACGCTCCCCGTCGACTCGAGCACGCCGAGCTTCACCGCGGCGCCCTTTCCGCGTCGCTCGCCCGCGATCACGCGCACGTCTTCGTGGCGATTCGCGTACGCGTCCGCGCGCGCGCGATTCTCGGGCCCGCTGTCGTCGACGATCAGAATCTCGAACGCGTAGGGAAGCGCGCGCAAATGAGCGCGGAGCACGTCGAGGCGCTCGTCGAGGCCATCTTCTTCGTAGGTCGGGATGACAATCGAGACGCGAAGCAAGCCCGCGCAGTATACGGATTCGGCTTACCGCGTCTTCAGCGGTTTTGCGCCACTTGTCCTCGGCGCGCGGACGTGTCGGGCGGCGCGAGCGGCGCGCCGAGCTTCGCGTGGAGCCTTCGCGCGGCTTCGTTGTCCGGGTGCGTCTCGAGAATTTCCTCGAGCACCGCGCGCGCCTCTTGGTGCTTGCCGCTCGACTCGAGAACGCTCGCGAGCACGACGCGCGGCTCGGGCGACGAATCGTGCAGAATCCACGTATCGACCGCGCGGCGCGCGTCGCGGAGCTCGCCGGCACGCATCGCGGCCATCGTCCACGCGCGGAGCGCGCGGGGATCTCCAGGTTTTTGCCGCGCCGCCACGCGCGCGGACTCGAGCCGTTCGTGCGCGCGATCCTTCGGCTTGTCTCCGCTCGGCGTCGCTTCTGCGTTCTCCGTTTGCGTCGCGCTCGGCGTGACGAACGGCGCTTGCATCGCGAGCGGCGCGGGATCGGGCGTCGTCGGAATCGCGGACGGAAGCTCGGGCGCGGAGGGCGCGACGGCCGCAGCGACGTCCGCGGGCGATGGCGCCGAGCGCGTCCCCGCGTGCGACACGATCGCGATCCCGATCGCGACCGTCGCGATGATCGCGCCGCGCGTGATCATCGTTCGCTTCTTGTCGCTCTTCGCGTCGCGCGCGGGTTCGACGTCGTCGCGTCGTTCGGCGCGTTCGAGCGCGCGACGCATCGCCACCGCGCTCGGAAAGCGCTCCTCGCGCTTCTTGCTCATCGCGCGCAGGACGACCGCCTCGAGCGCCTCGGGAATTTTCTTCTCCGGCGCGCGCAGGCGCGGCGCGATGGGCGCCTCGCGCACTTGCTTGCCCAAAATCTCGACGCTTGATTTCCCCTCGAACGGTTTGTGCCCCGTGAGCATCTCGTAGAGCACGCAGCCGAGCGCGTAGACGTCGCACCGCGCGTCGACCGCCTCTCCCGCGACTTGCTCGGGCGCCATGTACTCGGGCGTCCCGAAGATCGCGAAGCCCTTCTGACGCTTCTCGTCGCTCGTGATGTCCGAGAGCGCCATCGCGACGCCGAAGTCGAGGAGCTTGAGCGTGCCGTTTTTCGTGACGAACAAATTCGCCGGCTTCAAATCGCGGTGCACGAGGCCCGCGGCGTGCGCGGCTTCGAGAGCGCGCGCGCTCTGCATCGCGATGCTCACGGCGTCCTTCTGCGAAATCGGCGCGCGCAGCTTGTGATCGAGCGCTTCACCGTCGAGGAGCTCCATTGCAAGATACACGCGTCCGTCGCGCGCCTTGCCGAAGTCGTAGAGCTGCACGAGGTTCGGGTGCGAGATCGCTGCGACCGCGCGCGCCTCGCGTCGAAAGCGATCGATCGCGTCCTTCGCGGACGCGTGCTCGGGCGCGAGGAGCTTCAGCGCGACCTTGCGACCGAGCTCGAGGTGCTCGGCGCTCCACACCTCACCGCTCGCGCCCTCTCCGATTTTCTCGAGGAGCTTGTACGACGTTCCGCTGAGCACGCCGGCGCCTTCGTTCATGTGCTCGGCGGCTTTTTCGGAGACCTCGGGCGCGCTCGGCGTCGCGGTCACCGCGCCCGTGCGCGACGTGGCGATGCGTGATTGCGAATCACGCTGCAGGCCCCGCGTCTCTTTGAGCAGCTTCGAGAACTCCGCGCGCGATTTCCCCGGCTCGTGCGGCCAAAGCGCGTGCATGAGCGCGGCCACGCGCCCGCGCACGGTGCGCTCGCCGTTTTTTCCCGCCGGCGCCATCGAGAGGAGCTTGCCGAGCGCGGCGGACGCGAGCGAAGCGGACGCGAAGCGCTCGTCGGGATCGTCCGCGGTGAGCTTCGCGATGGCTTCGTCGAGCTCCTTCGGCGCGCCGACGTCTTCGGCGACGGACGGAACGACGAGCACGCCTTTGGCCGCGTCGTCGAGGTGCTTGGCGGGATCGCCGGTCAAGTAACGCCTTCCCGCGCAGAGCTCCCAGAGCATGATGCCGACCGCGTAGAGATCGATGCGCCCGTCGCCGACTTGTTGCCGCGCGACCTCCGGCGCGACGTAGCCGGGCTTCGCGAAGACGACGCCCGCGACGGTGTGGCAACGGCGGTTGTGTCCGCGCGCGGTGCCGAAGTCGATGAGCTTCACCTCGCCCGCGTACCCGACCATCACGTTTTGCGGCGAGAGGTCGCGGTGCACGATGCCGAGCGGCGTGCCGTCCGCGCCGGCGCGCTCGTGAACGTGCGCGAGCGCGTTGGACATCTCGAGCACGATCGCGACCGCTTCGGGCCAACCGATGCGCGCGCCCGCTTGCATCGCGCGCGTGCGCACGTCGGCCAAGCTGCGCCCTTCGACGTACTCGACGACGCTGTACGGCTCGCCGCTCTCGTCCGTCGCCGCTTCGAGCACTTGCGCGACGCCCGGATGCTGAAGCTGGGACTGCACGCGCGCCTCGTCGAGGAAGCGCGCGAGAAACGATCCGTCGTGGATGTGATCGCGCCGGATCGTCTTGACGACGCACGGACGCTCCGCGCCTTCGATGCCCGTCGTCGCCGCGAGGTACACGTCGCCCATCCCGCCGCGCGCGATGAGCCGCAAGAGGACGAGCCGTCCGAACATGCGCGGCACGTCGAACGCGCTCGAAGAAAAAGAGGACTCCGCGGCCATCGAGCTTGGAAGCTATTGACGCGAAGATTTTCGGCCAACTTTTCGGAAAGGTGCCAAAGTCCCTGCATGCCGAAGCTGTCGAAATATTTCGAGACCCAGCGCGACGCGGACGGCGTGTTTCGCATGCACGTCACGCTCGATGGCTACGCGCTCCTGCGTCTCGCGCCGACGAACAAGGGCACGGCTTTCACGATCGACGAGCGCCGCGCGCTCCACCTCGACGGGCTCCTCCCGCCGCACGTCTCGACGCTCGACGAACAACTCGCGCGCACCTACGCCGGCTTCACGAAGCAGCCGAACGACCTTGCAAAATACACGTATCTCCGCCAGGTCCAGGAACGCAACGAGACGCTCTTCTACGCGCTGCTCGATCAGCACCTGCCGGAGATGCTGCCGATCATCTACACGCCCACGGTCGGCGACGCCGTGCGCAACTACCACAACATCTACCAATCGGCGCGTGGCCTCTCGCTCTCGCCGGACAACATCGATCGCGCGAAGAGCGTGCTCGCGAATTGTCACTACGACGACGTGCGGATGATCGTCGCGACGGACTCGTCCGCGATTTTGGGAATCGGCGATCAAGGTTACGGCGGCGTCGCGATCTCCATCGGCAAGCTCTCGCTCTACACGGCGGGCGGGATGAGCCCGTGGCGCTCGCTGCCCGTCGGGCTCGACGTCGGAACCGAGCGCGAAGATTTGCTCGAGGACCCGCGTTATCTCGGCGTGCGCCAGAAGCGCCTTCGCGGCGAGAGCTACTTCGCGTTCTTCGATCGATTCGTCGACGCGGTGCGCGAGCGTTACCCGAACGCGATCTTGCAGTGGGAAGATCTCTCGAAGGACTCGGCGTTCGCCGTGCTCGAGCGTTACCGCAAGAAGCTCGCGTCGTTCAACGACGACATCCAAGGAACGGGCGCGGTGACGCTCGCGGGCGTGCTCTCCGCGTGCAAGCTGCGCGGCGACAAGCTGCGCGATCAGCGCATCGTGATCTTCGGCGCGGGCGCGGGCGGCGCGGGCGTCGCGTGGGAGCTCGTGCGGGGCATGATGCGCGACGGTCTCACCGAGAAAGAGGCCATGGCGCGCATGTTCCTCCTCGACTCGAAGGGCTTGCTCGCCGAAGGCCGCGCGATGGAGGACTACAAGAAGCCCTTCGCGAAATCGCGCGAGGAGATCGCGCGCGTCGGGACTTCGCTGCTCGACGTCGTCGAAAAAGCGAAGGCGACGGCGCTGCTCGGTCTGTCGGGTCAAACGGGAACGTTCACCGAAGCGATCGTGCGCGCGATGGGCAAGAACACCGAGCGCCCGATCGTGTTCGCGCTCTCGAACCCGACGACGTCGTGCGAAGCGCAGCCCGCGGACATCCTCGCGTGGACGGGCGGCCGCGCGATCGTGGCGACGGGGAGCCCGTTCCCGCCCGTGAGCTTCGGCGGAAAGCTCTACGAGATCGGACAAGGCAACAACGCCTTCATCTTCCCGGGCCTCGGCTTCGGCGCGGTGCTCGCGAAAGCGCGCGAGGTCACCGACGGCATGGTGATGGCGGCCGCGATCGCGCTCGCCGAGTACACGGCCGAGCATCACTTGGGTAGCGGTTTGATTTACCCGCCGGTGGTCGAGCTGCGCGAGGTCTCCGCGTTCGTCGCGTCGCGCGTCATCGCGCAAGCGTTCGAGGATGGTGTCGCGCGCGCGAGCCGCGAAAAAATCGGCGACACGCTCGCGTACGTTCGCTCGAAGATGTGGCAGCCGAAGTACCTGCCGTTCGTCAGCGGCTAGATCATCTCGCTCGGCTTGATCCACGCGTGGAATTGCTCGCGCGTCACGTAACCGAGCGCGAGCGCGGCTTCCTCGAGCGTCGAACCCTCCGCGTGCGCCTTCTTCGCGATTTGCGCGGCCTTGTCGTAGCCGATGTGCGGCGCGAGCGCGGTGACGAGCATCAGCGAGCGCCCGACGAGATCCGCGATGCGCGCCCGGTCGGGCTCGATGCCGCGCGCGCAGTGCTCGGTGAAGCTGCGCGTCGCGTCGGCGAGCAGTCGGCACGATTGCAAGAACGCATGCGCGATGAGCGGCTTGTACACGTTGAGCTCGAAGTTTCCGGACGCGCCCGCGAAGCCGATCGCGGCGTCGTTGCCCATCACTTGCGCGCACGCCATCGTCAGCGCTTCGCACTGCGTCGGATTCACTTTGCCGGGCATGATGGAGCTGCCGGGCTCGTTCTCGGGGATCGTGATTTCGCCGATGCCCGCGCGCGGACCGGACGCGAGCCAGCGCACGTCGTTCGCGATTTTGAAGAGCGACGACGCGAGCCCGCGCAGCGCGCCGTGCGCTTGGACCATCGCGTCGTGCGCGGCGAGCGCTTCGAACTTGTTCGGCGCGGTGACGAACGGGAGCTCGGTGAGCGCGGCGATCTCGCGCGCGACGCGCTCCGCGAAACCGCGCGGCGCGTTCAATCCCGTTCCCACCGCCGTTCCACCGAGCGCGAGCTCGTACAAATGCGCAAGGGACGCTTCGAGGTGCGCGCGCGCGTGAACGAGCTGCGCAGCCCATCCGGAGATCTCTTGACCGAGCGAGATCGGCGTCGCGTCTTGCAGGTGGGTGCGCCCGATTTTCACGACATCCGCGAACGCGCGCGATTTTTCGTCGAGCACGTCGCGGAGCGCGCGCACGCTCGGGATCACGTCGTGCGTCAGCGCCCGCACCGCGGCCACGCTCATCGCCGTCGGGAAGACGTCGTTCGAGCTCTGCGAGCGGTTCACGTCGTCGTTCGGGTGCACGATGCGTTTCTCGCCGCGCTCCCCGCCGAGGATCTCGCTCGCGCGATTCGCGAGCACCTCGTTCACGTTCATGTTCGTCTGCGTGCCGCTGCCGGTTTGCCACACGGCGAGCGGAAATTCTCCCGCGTGCTCGCCCGCGAGCACCTCGTCGGCGGCGCGCTCGATCGCAGACGCTTTGTCGGCGGCGAGCGTGCTCATCTCAGCGTTCACGCGCGCGCATGCCTTCTTCACGAGCACGAGCGACGCGACGAGCGCCTCGGGCATCTTCTCCGTCGAGATCCGAAAGTGCTCGAGCGACCGCTGCGTCTGCGCGCCCCAAAGCTTGTCCGCGGGCACCTCGATGGGGCCGAACGTGTCCTTTTCGGTGCGCGTGCGCATCACTTCTTCGCGAGCGCGATCTGTTCGTGCTCGCTCTCGAAGTTCGAGAGCTGCGTCGTCACGATGTCGATGTTCGCGTCGTTGCGCGCGCTGGGCTCCGCGCGGCCCACGTCGAGCATCTGACGGCGCACGTCGCCGAGCTCGTCGCACATCGCGGAGAGTCGATCGAGGTCGCGCGATTTTCGCTCCTTGCCCGCGAACTCCGCGCGGAAGACGTCGAACACGTCGTTCGCGGCGCCGCCGAGCATGCTGAGCAAATCGCCGAACGCCACGCCCTTGCGCGCCTCGCGGATCGCCTCGAGCTCCTTCTGGTACGTCTCGATTTGGCGCTCCACGATCGCGATGTTCGCGTCGTTGCTCTCGCTCGCGAGGCCGTTCGATTTGAGCTCGCGCATCGCCGCGCCGATCGCCTCGAGCTGCTCCACCATGCGCGCGATGAGCGCGGGCCGGCGCGTCGTGCGCGATTTCCCGGCGAAGCGCGTTTGATAAATGCGGAACTGATCGTTGGCGAGCTGCGCGAGAAGGCTCGCGCGCTCTTCGGGCGTGCCCTCTTTGCGCGCGTTCGCGATGTGCGTGCGCTCGGTTCGGTACGTCTCGATCGTGCGGCGCACGAGATCGAGATCGCGCCCGAGCTCGTTCTTGCTCTTCGTGCGCTTCACCACGTCCGCCATCGACTCTTCGATCGACTCGAGCTCGTCGATCATCTCGTCGATCAGTCCGAGGTCGCGCGTCGCGCGTGATTGTCCTGCGAAGTGACGGCGGTAGCGCGCGAAGACGAAATTCGCGCTCGACGCGAGCACGGCGAACTGCTCGAACTCGGGGCCCGCCTTGGTCGCGTCGAGGATGAGCGCGCGCTCGCGCGTGTAGAGCGCGAGGTTTTGCTTCGCGGTCGTCGCGAGCTCGCTCAGCTCCGGCGGGCGCACCGCTTCAGGAATGGACTCGATGCGCGCGAGCACGTCCTTCGTGTCCGCGAGGATCGCGTCGATCTCGTCGACGTTTCTGCTCGATCGCGGCTGACCCGCGAACTGCGACTCGTAGCGCGCGGCGATTCGATCGAGCTCTTCCCCGAGCTTCTTGTGCGGAGTCACGCGATCAGTGGTGGGTGTGCGTCACGGACGGCGGCGGCTTCGGACGGTTCGTCGCCGTGGGCGTCGGCTGCGGGCGCACCGTGGTGGTGGTCGTCGTCGAGTGCGTCGTCGTCACGCTCTCGTTCGGGTTGTGGGCTTCGGGGTGCGTCGTCGTCGTGCTCGTCGTCGACACCGTGTGCACCGTGTGCTCGTTGTTCGCCGCGCCGTAGTTCGGGTGCGTCGTCGTCTCGGTGTGACCCGTCTGCGTCGTGCCCGTGACGTGCGTGGTGTTGTGCGTCGTCTGCGCGGTGTGCGCGAACTGCTGCGCTCTGACGTAGCTCGC
>Ga0335078_10004847_pt1 | contig 19889 bp, 16 predicted proteins | sample Lox_Sample_32_FD_206711 | JGI IMG/M metagenome (GOLD analysis project Ga0335078, IMG submission 206711) | Soil microbial communities from Loxahatchee National Wildlife Refuge, Florida, United States - Lox_Sample_3.2 | ecosystem: Environmental > Terrestrial > Soil > Wetlands | place: USA... | reverse complement strand
TGTATGGAGAAGTCTGGCGGACGGGCGGAACAAAGACGCAGACAGGCGATCAACTCGATGATTTTCTCGAGGTGCGAGCAGCGAAGGTAGAGACATCCTCGGGCATCGACTCAACTTCGATTTCGTGGTCTTGCTTGAAAGGCGATCTCGATGACGTTTTTAAGGTGTTTGTAGATCTGTTGCGAAGCCCGGAATTTCGCGACGACAAGTTAGACCTTGCGAAAAAAGAAATGAACGATGCCATTTCGCGGCGCAACGATGACATCAGCGAAATCGCAAGCCGGGAATCCGCGAAGCTCACGTATGGGAAAGACAATCCGTACGCGCGTGAAGCGGAGTATGCCACCGTCGCCGCCGTAGAGCGGCAGGATTTTGTGAAATGGCATGCCTCGCATGTCGCGCCCAACAACATCATCTTGGGCGTGGTAGGTGATTTCGATTCGCAGGCGATGGAAGCAAAGTTGCGGGAGGCTTTCGCCCAATGGTCAAAGGGGCCTGCGGTAACCGAGCCGAAAGTTGAGTTCCAGCCAGCAAAGCCGGGTTACTACCAGATCCCGAAGACGGACGTAAACCAAAGCGCAGTTCGTATGTTGGAACTGGGAATCGAGAGAAACAATCCAGATTATTTCGCGGTCCAGGTTTTCAATGAAGCGTTCGGCGGAGGCTTCTCCTCCCGTCTCTTCAAAAATGTGCGAACGGCAAAAGGCTTGGCTTATGCCGTTGGTGGGGGCATTGGAAGCTCGTTCGACCATCCGGGGACAGTGCGTCTGACCGTCGGCACAAAAAGCGCGAGCACGGTGGAAGCGATTCAGGCGATTTATCAGCAGATCGACGAGTTGAAGACGAATCCGATTTCCGACGAGGAGATCAAGCGGGCCAAGGACTCGATTTTGAATTCGTTCGTGTTCAACTTTGATTCGCCGGACAAGGTGTTGCGGGAGCGGATGGCGTACGAGTTTTATGGATATCCGCCGGACTTCCTGGAGCGATTCCGTGCGGGAGTCGAAAAGACACAGAAAGAAGATGTGGCAAGAGTCGCGGCAAAGTACCTGCATAAAGACCAATTGAAAGTGCTGGTGGTCGGAAATACGTCGGAATTCGACAAGCCCCTGTCTTCGCTCGGCTCGGTATCGAATGTTGACATTACGATTCCCCCGCCCGCAGCCGAGAAAGCCGAAGCACCAGCCGAGAAACCAACGGCGTCTAATGCGGAAGGCAAAGCATTTGCAATGAAAGCCGTTGATGCCATGGGAGGATCGGCAAAGCTGGCGGGCGTGAAATCGCTTCGTGCGGATTTAACGGAAAAGGAATCGGAAGAAGGACCTGGCATGGCGGTGCAGGTCACGATCGTATTTCCGGACCGCATGCACGTAGATGTGCACACGCCGCAAGGGGTGTTATCGATTGTTGTTACGCCGGACTCGGGCTTCATGGCGGCGGCCGGCATGGGATCGCGGGATCTGCCGCCATCGCAGAAAAACGAGACCATGCAGCAGATCCATCGCGACATGATTTATATCGCGCAACATTTGAGTGATCCGAGCTTCATCTTTTTCGCGAATGGAAGCGATAAAATCGGTGACGTCGAGGCCAAGATCGTGGATATCAGCGCAGGCGATATGGCCATCCGATGGTATGTGGATCCGGCAAGCGGACATATCTTGCGCGAGACCTATGAAGGGGTGGGGCGATCTGGCGCATTTCACGGCCAGACCGACCTCAGCGATTGGAAAACCACCGACGGTATCAGCCTTCCTGCGCTGCACAAGAATTTAGAGGACGGCAAACCCTCGAGCGTAGTGGAATACACAAGCATGACATTTAACCCGAGTGTCGATCCCAAGCTGTTCGAAAAGCCCGCCGTGGAAAAATCGAATTCACAGTCACAATAGGCGGGACAATGAGCATGGCTGCCACTGGGCTCGAACGACTATCGAATCCACCTGGTGAGGCATCTTCGATCGCAGTGAACCCGCTGGTCTGGTCGATGATCGGGTTCGCGGCCGGGATTTACCTCTTTTTCCGTGGATTGGCCCTGCTCAAGCGCAAGCGTCTTATCTCCGGCGTTCCTCAATCCACCATTCGCGGAGCGTCGCTCGGACTGGTAGAAGTGTCGGGCAAGGTCGAAGGGCCTTACACGATCATCGCGCCACTTTCGGCGAAAGACTGCTACTACTATCGAGCCATCGCGTGGACGGGCGACGGGCGCGAACGCCGCAAGGCAGCGGATGAAACCTTGTCGGCGCCACTTTTTCTCAACGACGGGACAGGCAGGCTGATGATCGTACCTTCCGGCGCGAAAACTGAGTTGCCTTGCGTGTTCTCGGAGGAATACACGCACTCAGTTCCGGATTATGCAAACCGCTTTCTGAACCGGCACGGAGCGTCGGGTGCAGGCGCAACCAAGATCGAAGAATATGCGATCTGCTCCGGGGACACACTGTTCGCCATGGGGACTTTGCGAGATGCCAAATCTCTTCCGGGCGCCCGATTCGTAAGTCGCGAAGCGGCTGAACTGCAGCGCGAAGAAGCACTCGGTGGCACCGTGCCGTCCGGCGCAGCACGAACAGTTGCTGTGGAAGCTTCCGAAGACTTCGACCTTCACCCCGCGGTTCTTCTTAGTGCCGACGAACACGAATCGTTGTTTCTTTCGACCCAAAGCCAGCGGGAGATTCTCCAAGGCTTGGCGTGGAGGTCGGCTCTCTACATTTGGGGAGGGCCGATTTTAACACTCATCTGTTTTTGGTATCTGTTGAGCGCCTTCGGATATTTGGGCTAGTGTTGCCTTAGCCAGCAGCGGCTGCGGCGGCACGCAAAACCGGTTGGGCTTCGATGGCAGTCGCATGTGCCCGCCGAAGCATGGGGCGCTCCAGCAAATAGTAACTGGCAGCAGCACATACGAATGTAGCAATCAGATTCCCTGGGAAATGTTGGACTGGCCGAAACAGCCAAGCATCCACGGGACAAAGCAGAAAAAATTGTTGCCACAGATAAAGAGAGTAGGAGATTTTCCCGACCCAGCGAAGCAGTTTTGAATCGAGAAGGCGGGCCGGAACTCTCTCAGGAGCAAGCACCGTTGCAGCCAGCAACAAAGGAATCAGCAGCGATTCTGCCAGCGAGGTACGATCTTGCAACCAATAAATGATCCCACAAAAAGATAGTGCTAATCCTATCCACACTGGTGTAGTGAGCACCTTCCGAAACCAACGACGCGCCTCTTCATTCTGAAGCATCATGCCCATTAGACAGCCGCATAGCAGACCGTCCAGGCGCAAGTCTGTGCGATAGCGCAGGCTGAATGGATAGTTCGCCGGGGCAAAGAAACCAAGATAGTACCAGCGCCAGGCGCCACACAGAATGATCATCGCGATGCTAAGAACGCGAAATCTCCGAACTCCCAACAAAAGCAAGGTGGCCGGCAAGAAAAGATAGAACTGCTCTTCGATCGAGAGAGACCAGAAATGCGCGTTCGAGAAACTGGGCCAGATCACCGGGACAAAGTTGCGGAAGTACAAAACAGTCGAAGCCAGTTCCAGACGTGTGGTCGGCAGAAAACCGACCGCGCACAGAATCCCCATCACGCTCAGGTAGGCGAGAGCCGCCGGGAAAATGCGATAGATCCGGCGGCGATAAAAGCCAAACAGTGAGATCGTCTTGGTCTGCGAGTACTCCTCGAGCAACTTCCATGTGATCAGAAATCCGCTGATGCCGAAGAATATGTTCACCCCGTGCTGTCCGAGGTGAACGTTCGCCGTTCGGTGGCTCTGATCAGCAATTCCGCGCACGAGATGGTCGATCATCACTAGAAGAATTGCGATGGCGCGCCAGCCATCGAGGCTAGGCAGGTATGCGCTTTTCCAAGACACCGCGGGTCCTGGCGTTCGCCAGACCATGCGGATCGGCGCTACGAGCAAAGCCAGGATAAGGGGAATTCGCAGGAAATCTCTTGAGTGCAGGAAGGCAAAATCTGCCGGCGAAAAATAGAAGAACGCGGCCGCGAACGCCAACGGGAGAGCCAAAATGTCAGGGCAAACGCCGAAAGTCCATAACGCTACAGCGGCGCCGAAATAAAAGATCGTAAACGGAAAGAAACTGACGTTGAAAGACCAGCCAAACCGGCTGGTGATCAGCGCAGGCAGAAACCATGCAACCGGCAAGCTGGCAACCAAGAGGACAACCCGCCGAAGCCGTAAGCGCTGAGCAGAATTGACGCCGAAACCCACATAGTCAGGCTAGTTGCCGCCTAACTAAGAGAGAAAGTTACGCTGGTCACAATTGGCGGACAATACACCCCCGAATGCTTAGCGTAAAAGATTCAAGACTGCGGCGAGCAGTGTAGAATGCTGCCGTTCTGAATTCAGGGGGAAATTTGGCCGTTGAGTTTAAGTCGAAAAAATCAAACCAGGAGGCGTCAATGAATTCGCGATTCATGGGGATGGTTCTCGTTTTGTTGTCGCTGACAATCGTTGCTGGGGCACAGACCAAGACTTCGGGCGTAGTGAAGTGCGACAAACCGTCGCAACCGCAAAAGTTAGATATTGGAGACAAACCAAACCACAGCTTAATCATGGCCCAGATCCACTGTACCTGGACCAAACCGATGGAGATCGCAGGCACCGAGACGAAAGAAGACACAGTGACCTTTAGCAATGAAGCGAGCGGAATGAAAGCACAAGGGCACGGATTTGTCGTAGGCACATTGGCCAGCGGCGACAAGTTCTATGCTCGAACCCACGGTACGGACAAGTACAACAAGGATGGAACCGTGGAAAGCTCCGATGGAACTTTTACCTTCGCGGGTGGAACCGGAAAGGTTAGACGAATCGCTGGCACAGGAACATTCAAGGGCAAGCCAGATCCGGATGGCAACATCATCTACACCGTGGACGCTGCCTACGAATTACCAAAATAGCTAGAGAGAAATCGACTTATCGGGCCGGAGTTCACCACTTCGGCCCGGCTGTCATAATCGATCAGGAACCTGCGCCATCCCGCACCCTACCGCGTGATCACCAGACCATCGCCTCCGACATTGTGAGCTCTTCGGCGATGGAAACGGAGAGCCTGGCAAAGGCGTCATCGTACCATTCGATTGATTCACAGAAATCCCAGAATCGCACCCGGGGAAGTTCCGCACACCGTGTTGCCAATAGTGTTGCCAGTCGCGAACACAAATTTGCCCGAGGGTGGGCCGGACCAGGTCTCCGCATTGATTTCCGGTTCTTTCCGCCACAAGATTGCTGCTATCGCGCCGGCTCATCAAGGTGGCCAGGTCACCGCTTGATCTAAGGTGCGAACGAGTCGATTGATAGTAGGGCGTCATTTTGACACTGTTCTTGCGTTCAGCTGCAAAACTTGCGTCGTTAGGATTTTTAGCGGTTGACGAAGAGAATTGGAGGATATATGCTATAGCGAACAAAAGGCGAAACTACTCTGGATGGCAACTCTCCCTCTACTCCCCGATTCAAAGCCGAAGCTCGTCGGCATTGCACGACTGGCGGCCGAAGGCGAGTCCTTGCGGCAAGGGCATGAGGTCGAATACTTCACGTTGCCAGCCCGTTCCCTGTTGAACCGTTGCACGGTCGACCGGATGCCGTTCACCTGGACGATCAACCCCTATCGCGGCTGCGAGTTTGCCTGCAAATACTGCTACGCCCGCTATACACACGAATTCATGGAGATGCGGGACGGCATCGAGTTCGAACAGAAAATCTTCGTAAAGCAGCATGCCAGTGAGTTGCTGAGGCAGGAACTTCGACAGGTGAAGCGCGGCGAAGAGATCGCGATTGGGACCGCAACAGATCCGTACCAACCGGCAGAAAAGCGGTTTGAGATCACGCGAGCGATTCTCGAAGAATTCACACGGCAAAAAGGATTCGAAATCGGGATCGTGACCAAGTCGAACCTCATTCTGCGGGACACAGAGTTGCTGCAAGCAGTCGCGAAAAATAACAAGCTGTTCGTGAACGTGACCGTTACCACGGTGAACGTCGATCTAGCAAGGATTCTGGAGCCAAGAGCGCCGAGGCCGGACCTGCGCCTCGAAGCTGTTTGCAAGCTGAACGATGCCGGGGTCCATGCTGGCTTGATCTGCGCGCCGGTCCTTCCCGGAATCACCGATTCGCCTCGTGATCTCGAAGCGGTGGTCAAGGCAGCTGCTGCCGCGGGCGCGAAATATATTTTTGCAAATTCTCTTTTTCTAAAGCCGTGCTCTGCCGCTGTATTCTTGCCATTCCTTGAAAAGGAGTTCCCGCATCTAGTCGAGAAGTACCGGCAGCGCTATAGCAATCGTGCGTTCCTGACGGCCAGCTATCGAAAGCGGCTTTCGCAGTTGATGGCACAGTTGCGGCAGAAATATCGAATCCGCAACGACTATGACCGCTACAGTGAAGGAAGCCATCCGGTATCGGCGCCTCAAGCCGACGAACAACTACGTTTATTCTGACGGGCACTCGTTCCGCCGCAAGATAGAACGCCGACTATAATGGCTGATCAACCTCATGAGCACGTTCCCTCCTCCGAGCGCGGCTAAGCCCGCCGACCCAGGCCGGCGGCCGGGCCTGTTTGTCCAGCTGGACAAGTTCTGGCAACGGGTCACGGAAGGCATGGAATTGAATCAGTTATGGCGCCAATTCCAGGCCGACGCGCGCGCCAGTTACCGGCTTTATCACAAAGATTTCAGTGCACGCGCTCCCCAGGAAATCAAACGCCAAACTTTCTTCGAGACTGCTCAAGCGTTCGCATGGGCGCTATTGGAAAAGCTAACTCCGGCGCGACGTGTGCTGCTGCTGCTCGGCGTGATCTTGCTGATTTTTCCCGGCGGAGGGTTTAGTTATCACGGCAAATCCGGGGAAATGGAGGTCGCCGAGTTCGATTTTCACTTCTTCGGCGGAGTGTTGATTTTCGTAGTCCTAATGCTTGAAGTGGCGGACCGGGTAGTGATGAAGCGCGATCTCGAGATTGCGCGGGACATTCAGAAGTGGTTGCTTCCGGCCGCGCCGCCTCCGATCCCGGGCTTAGCGATCGCCTTCGCCACACGTCCAGCTAATACGGTCGCTGGCGACTATTATGACGTTTTTGCGAGGTCGTCAGACGCGAACGCGAACCCTGCATTCCTGTTGACAATCGCCGATGTTGCGGGAAAGAGCATGCCGGCCGCATTGCTGATGGCGACTTTCCAGGCGAGCTTGAAAACACTCTCGTCGCTTCCCTGCTCTCTCGCGGACCTGGCTGCGGGGATGAACCGGTATGCGAGCACGAACAGCCAGGGAGGCTTGCGGTTTATCACGGGGTTTTTCGCCGAGTACGATCCGGCAACCCGTAATCTGACCTACATCAACGCGGGCCATAATCCCCCTATCCTGCGGCGGCAATCGGGGGCAATTGAATATTTGAAAGCGGGAGGACTGCCACTCGGAATCATGCTCGACACCGCATATCAGTCGGAGACCATCGCTCTGCAGAGTGGCGACTGGTTGGTGATCTACACGGATGGACTCGTAGAGGCTCTCAACTCTCGCGAAGAGGAGTACAGCGAGCAGAGAGTTCTCAATATCCTGCAAAGCGGAATCGCAACCACGCCGGACGAATTGCTAAAGCGGATGATGAACGATCTGGATTTCTTCGTAGGAGAGACTCCGCAGCATGACGATGTGACCTGCATGCTGGTAAAGGCTGTTGGGTAAATTCAGAGCCTCTTAGGCCGAATTCATGATTTCCGCATACATGCGATGGAAAGCATGCACGCCTTTTTCCTGCTTCACGGAAAACCGTCCGCGTTGGTAACTTCGTGAGTGCAGATTTTTCTGCACGGCTTCGCAGATCTTCACGTCTTCGATCTGAATCTCATCGCTGAAATGGACCGAATCTTTAGCGGCCTGACTTCCTAGATCTTTCTTTGGCAGGTACCATTCGAAAATTGCCAGCGTTCGCTCCGGCTCAAGTGGTAGAACAATGTTGAGCGAAACATTATCCGGATAGCAGTTCAGCATCCAGTTGGGAAAAATCCAAAAATAGTCGGTGGTGAGGTTTTCGCGGGTTTCCTGATAGCGGCGAGGTTCTGCGTCGCCGGGCTGAGCTCCACGAATCGGGCTGAACTGGCGGACATGACGCGAATACGGCTCAACGATGTACGCGTTGTAGTCGAGCTCGCGGTTCAATCCGGGATGAACGCTGGGGAGATGATATCCCTCGAGATAGTTGTCCACATACGTCTTCCAATTACACTTCATGTCGTACTTGCGGCGCTCGAATAACTTCATCCCGCTGAATGGGAAACGCGCTGTCTGTTTGGGAAGTTCTCCAAGAAATTGCGAGAGAGGCTGAGCGTTACTATCAAGATTGACGAAGATAAAGTTGAACCACTCTTCGACCTTGACGGGGACTAGCGAGAACTGTTCGGGGTGAAAGTCCTGAACGCCCTCAACTTCAGGGGCGCTGATCAGCGAGCCGTCGAGGCCGTACGTCCATCCGTGATACGCACAACGAAACAGCTTGCGGGAACCGCATCCTTGCGCGGGAGGACCGGCTCGATGCCGGCAGACATTATAGAAGCCTCGTAATTCACCTTGCAGTCCGCGCGAAAGCAACAAAGGCTCGCCTTGCAACTCGGTGGTGAAGAAGTCGCCCGGTTTCGCAAGCTGGTCATGGTGCCCGACGACCTGCCACGTACGCCCGAAAATCTGAGACACCTCACGGCGGAAAATTTCGGGATCCCTATAGACATGAGCCGGTAAGGTCCACGCGTGCTCAATGTTGGCGTCGATGTTCAAATTCGGAATCATGGACGGCGGCCATTTTAAATGAAACACCGCGGCAATCGGGAATGACACAAATTGTCAGATCAGGGTCATTTTCTGATAGGGATTCACCAAGATGGGCGTTTGAAATGGCCGCCAGGATGGTTACCGGTATGCAGGAACTTGTGAAAACAAAGCTGTTTCCCTCGTTTGGACCGTGACGTTCGTAACCTTCGGTTCTGGCCCCTGAAGTGCCAAGATACAGGCATCCGGTCAACATGACCACACTTGAACAGAGAGAGGGAAGGGAAAATTAAGATGCGGAAACAAAAGGGCTTTTCGTTAATTGAGTTGCTGATCGTGGTGGCGATCATCCTGATTATCGCTGCTATCGCTATTCCGAACTTGCTGCGTGCGCGTATCGCTGCCAACGAGTCGTCTGCGGTTCAGTCGATCCGTACGACCAACACTGCACAGGTGACCTATCAGTCGACCTATCCGAACGTTGGATATGCTTCGACGATGGCGATCCTTGGGCCTGGAGCTGCTTCTTGCGGTACTCCGACGGCCACCAACGCTTGCTTGCTCGACAACCTCTTGGCTAGCGCGACTGCCTCGACCACGCCGAAGAGCGGTTACTACTTCACTTTAACCGCCGCGGCTGCTGCCGGTGGCACAGTGAACGACTACACCATCAGCGGCGACCCGGCCTCGTTGAACCAGACCGGTGTGCGTGGCTTCTGCTCCAGCTCTGACGGCGTCATCCGCTTCAAGAGCCCTGGGCCGACGGGCGTCACCACGACTGCTGGTTGCGCCGCGTTGACCCCGCTGCAATAACAGGAATTGGCGAAGTACCTGGGGGAGGGTACAAGCCAGGGGAGCAACGGAATCCGTTGCTCCCTTTAACTTTTTGAGTGACAAGCAACGTGAACGAATGGCGACAGAGGTTCGAGAGGTTTGGGCCCGGGATCGGGCTTTTCGTCGTTTTAGCATTCGTCGCCTTGCTCTACGCTCCTACACTCCAATTCCAGTTTGTCTACGACGATGTTTTTCAGATCGCACTAAACCCTCACGTTCATTCCTGGCACTATTTCCCAATCTATTTCACCCAGAATGTCTGGAGCCACGTACCAAACAACACGGCTGGTTTCTATCGGCCTCTTTTCCTTTTGTGGCTGCGCGTCAATAACGTGATGTTTGCCGATGAGCCTGCAGGGTGGCACCTTACAACATTGCTTGTGCACTTGCTGGCGACGTTTCTGGTTTATCTGCTCGGTCGGGAACTGCTGAAAAATCGAAACACGGCCCTTTTGTCGGCGGCCATTTTTGGCGTGCATCCAATTCATCTCGAGGCTGCAGCCTGGGTTTCGGGGGTAAACGAATCCTTGGCCGGTGTGCTCTTCCTGTCTGCTTTTCTCGGATATCTGCAGTGGAAGAAATCGAGTGGCAAGAAGCAGTGGCTGCCGGCATCGTTGGGCTTCTACACGGCGGCACTACTTGTGAAAGAAACTGCTGCGGCTCTGGTTTTGGTGATCGCAGCCTACGAGTACTTCTGCCGAACGTCCGAGAATTCTGAATGGGCAGAGCGGAGGCCGGCTCAATTTCGCGTACTTGCGTGGTACGGAGGCGTGCTGCTCATGTATTGTTTCGCGAGAAGCTTCGCAGTTCATGGGTTTGCCAATCATGCAACAGCCTCCATCAGAACTTCCCTGCTGTCTTGGCCTTGGCTCCTTTGCTTGTATCTCAAGATGTTAGTCTGGCCGGCGAGACTGTCTCCTCTTTATGATTTTTCGTACGTCATGGCTGGACTGGATTTCCGTCTCATTCTGCCGGGAATGGCCGCCATTGTCTTGGTTCTCGCACTGATCCGCTGTTCACGCCGGCATAGCTCGAAGGTCGCTTTATTCTTATTTACTTGGTTTGCGATTACGCTGGCTCCCGCATTCGTGCAATTCCTGCTAGCGCGGTCTTCGGAGAGTTACCACGACCGCTATCTGTACCTGCCGTCAGTCGCGTTCGCCCTGCTCGTCGGAGAGCTCTTTGATAGGACTGCGCAGCAAGCGGGCCCCATACGACGGCCGGTAGTGTGGACTTGCTCAGCAGTTGTACTCGTGCTTCTCGCGGTCTCGGCTCGTTCACAGATGGGAGTATGGGAGAACAACTATTCCCTCTTTGCTCACGCCCATGAAGTTGCTCCGGGGAACGAATTGGCCGCTTCGAATCTCGCAGCCGAGTTGATCAACCGCGGAAAATATCTGGAAGCCCGAGCGCTGTCGTTAGACATGATCCGACTTCACCCAGGAACCCTGCCACCTCTCGGAACCGCAGCGTCAGCATCGTTTTTGCTTCATGATTATGCGGCAGCTGAACAATATTACTCGTCCGCAATCGAACTCGATCCCAAGCAGAGCCATTATTTCTACATGCTGGGGTTAGCGGAGGTCCGACTAGGAAAATACAACCAGGCTATCGCCAACCTTCACGAGGCAATTCGCCTCTCGCCGGACGAACCCTTTCTTCATTACGCGCTCGGCAACGCATTTGCCGAGCAGCAAGACTGGGCCGGTGCACAGGAGGAATTCCTGGCAGAGTTACGATTGAATTCGGACGGCAGCCAGCTCCCTGCCAAACAGGCATTGCAAAATGCCCAGACGCACCTGCAGGCGAAAATCAGGCTTGCCTCATCGAATCCCAGTTCCGATCCTCGGTAGCCTCTCAGGGCAGTGGATGAATTGTGGTGTTAAATAAAGCGGGATCGTTGAAGTCTGTCATGTCGCCCGCGTTCTTGTTCGCCACCGGCTGCAAACGCGCAGACAACGGCTTATTCCATTTGGTCGCAAGCGACGCGACATCGGCAAGGATTCTCTCCAGTTGATCCACGCTGACTTCACCGGGCAGAGGAACTGTATCGAGTCCAGTGCCGCAAACGGCCGAATAGGCAAGTAAAGAATCGATGTTGTACGAATTCTCAGCCCAGCGCTGCGCAAGAAGTTTGTCCTCCATTACCGGCACCATTAAACCAGCATATCCCGTCTGCTTCACCGGCACAGCCTTTACCGCCGCCGTGATAAGGCGCGCAGCTGTGAGCGTCCCGCTGGAACCAAATCTCGCGCCAGTGAAAGCTTCAATCGCCGCCCCGATCGAAACATCGCCAATCGGAGCGGGCGTAGGATCGAGTCCCACATACGTCCAACCTGTCTCTGTGGCCACTTTATTGCCGATTCTGTCCGCGACGGCAGCATGTTTTGACAGCGCCGCCGTCAGATCGGAAATCGCGGCGTCCGCATTGCCTTTATCTTTCTTGAAGACATCGATGACAAGATTGGCGCCCTGGAATCCGATTGCGAACTGCCGTCCAGGTCCGGTGTGGTAAGAGCCTGGAAAGAATGGCCCCAACGGTTTCAACATCGCCGTGGCAGCAAAATTAAATGTCCCCTGACTGTGAGCACTGTGCTCGCTGACGTATTTCACGAGCTCTGCAGTTTGATGAATCGTCTTCCAATGGATCCCTCGTCCATCCGCGATGATCGCACTGGATTGAACATGAGTCAGAGTTGACAGAGCTTTTTCGGCCAGAAGCATTGTCGCGGGATCGTCATTGTCGCGCATGGAGGCCGGACCTACGTTGAGCATGAACTTTTCTTGTTCCGCCAGTGCATCGAGTCGACCGAGGAACTCAAGAGCGGGCTGTTCCGGCATGCCCGACACGAGTTCCGCGAGAGGTTGCGTGGTGAGGCGAACGGATTGAACGTCGTAGCCGGAGCTTTCGAATTCGCTCGCGACTTTGTGCAGAACTGCCAACGCGTCAGCGATCTGCTTTTCGTAGGCCTGTTTGTCCAGACGGACGAATGCCGTAATGGCCCGGACCTTTGGGTTAGCTGAGGCATCGCCGCCGGAAGCGGCCTGAGCACACAAGTGGCTGCATACAAGTACGACAACCGCAAGAATCCTGAAACTCATTTTGCGCTCCCGGAGAAAGCGGGAGCAGTATAACCGAGTTCGATAGCAGGAGGGCTACACGTAATCGAACAAAGTCATGAATCCGAAGTCCATGTGTAATTGTTGATGACAATGGAAGAGGGTCATGCCGGGATTGTCAGCGACAAAGTCGATTTCTGCTTCCTGGTAATCACCCAACATCACGACATCCTTGAAAATCCCCGATGTCGCCTTTCCATGGATTTTTGTCAGCTCGAAGCTGTGGCGATGCAAGTGGATCGGGTGGATATCATCGCTGGCGTTGCGCATGCGAATGCGATAGCGCTTGCCTTGAGTGAGGTGGACGCTCGGAGAGATCATTTCGCCCGTCATAGGATAAGCGACCCCGTTGATCGTCCAGCGGTTAAATCCATGCTCCGCCGCGTTGTCCTTTTGAAATAGCATGTCGAAGGTCTGATCGGGCGCTTGAGGCTGCGCGCCAGTTTTTGCAAATCGCGTGTAGAACCAGTGTTGCAGAGTTGGAGCGGCCCACTGTCCCTTGCCTTTTTCTCCCGCGTATTCGACCACAATACCCATGCCGTGATGGCGGTCATCGTCGTCGAGGTCACCCATGATCCACACGCCAGGATGATTCATCTCGACGACCGCGGAGATGCGCTCCGCCGTGCCTAGCCACAAGACTGATACCTGCGCCGGTTTGGGCACGGGATTGCCGTCCAGAGCGACAACCCTGAAAGAGTGGCCGGGCAGTGCCAGACTTCGAATCTCGGTTGCGCTTCCATTAAGAATGTGAAACAGCACGCGCTCTCCGCGCTTCACGCGAATCGGTTCACCATGCCCGAGCATGCGTCCGTTGATTGTGAACGAGCGATACCCGACTTCGTAACCCTTCGGCGTGCCCTTGGCCAGGGATGCCTTCATTGCAGACTCGCCTTGTGCTTCGAGCGTTTTCGTTGTCACTGGCGGCAGGAAATTCTGCGGCATGTCGCCGCCTCGACTGAAAGTCGGCTCGAATTCCTTCAACACAAGAAAGACTTCCCGGTCATAGTCGCCGGGATCGTTTTTCGGTTCGATGTAGACGGGGCCGACTTCCCCGTTGTATTGCCCGGCCGCGAGGTTTGCTCCTGCGCGGTTGTGAGTGTGATAGAAGCGGAAGCCGGCGGGCTTGGGCACAAATGTTATTCGTCGTTTGCCATGAGGCGGAATGAATGGCGTGCCTTCCTCCGAAGCCCCGTCGATGTCGACGGGAACCATCTGACCGTGCCAGTGCAACTGCTCCGGAAGATCGGTGTCATTGAAGATATCGACCGTCACCTGTTGACCCTCCTTGAGACGAATGAGAGGACCAGGAAATTGGCTGTTATAAGTTGTCGTAGAAATAATCCGGTTCGGAGCAACTTCAATCGGGGCCACTTTGATTCGAACGGCGTAGTCAGCCTTGGCCTCATCTGCGCCCGATTGCGAAGCAACGGTTTCTGCCTGACCCAAGCCATTCGCAGTTGGCAACAGAAGAGCCCCCGTCGATATGGCTGCGGTCTTTAAGAATGTTCTCCTCGAGGACAAGAGATGGCTCACTGTTCTTCCTCCACCGCTCAAACGAGCGCTCTCACCGCGACGTAGCCAACGATGCCGCCAGCCGCAATCAGCCACGTTGAATTGATTCGGTAGCGTATCAAAGCGATTCCGCTGAGTATTGCCAATGCGATCGTCGTTTTATCGACCAGAGCGGCTCGGCCAAGATACCAAGTGACGACGACCATTAAGGCAAGCGCACCCACATTCACTCCGTCGAGAAAAGACCCGAACGACTTAGACTGGCGCATCCGGCGGACAAGGCGTCCAAAAAGCGCAACAAAAAAGAACGACGGGACGAAGATTCCGAACGTGGCCACAACGGCACCCGGAACTCCGCCCAGCAGGTATCCGATGAAGGTCGCGGTCGTGAACACTGGGCCAGGCGTCACTTGACCGACTGCGATCGCGTCGAGCAGCTGTTTATCTGTAAGCCAGTGAAGGCGAAGAACGAGATCCGTTCGAAGATATGCCAGGAGCACGTACCCACTTCCGAAGAGCGTCGCTCCAACTTTGAAAAAGAAAAAGAAGAGTGGTAAAAGGCCAAACGGAATGGCGGTAACCGCAACTATGACCCATTTCCCCGCCAATAAACGCGGAACGAAGCCCAGCGACGCCTTCGACAAGGAGATGTCCGCTGGCGCTTTGGGCATTGCCGTAATAATCGACAAAATTCCGGCACCGAATAGAACGATCAAAACATTAAGCCCGAGCGCGCTGCCCACTATCGCCAAGGCACCTATGATCGCCAAGCGTGTACTTTTCACCGCAGTTTTTGAGAGATTCCAGATTGCCTGGAAGACGATCGCGATCACGACGGCTTTGATGCCGTATAACACTCCGCCGACCTGCGGCAAGGCGCCGTATCGAACATACGTCCAGGCTAAACCAAGCACCAGAAACGCGGCTGGCAGGATGAAACATACGCCCGCAATTACCAGTCCCGCTGCACCTGCCAAGCGATAGCCGATCTGAATTGCCATCTCGGTCGAACTCGGGCCAGGGATCAGATTGACGAGGCCGAGATAGTCGAGGAATTCTTCGCGGCTCAGCCAATTTCGACGACGGACGATTTCGTCATCCATCATGGCAATGTGAGCGGCGGGACCGCCGAACGCGGTCGTGCCTAAACGCAAATAGAGCAGCGCAAGTTCGACCACAGTTCTTTGTTGCGGTTTATCTGTCATTGCCGAGCGAATGTCGTCAGCCAGATTTCCTAAGGTCAATCGACCACGACCCCGCACCGGATGCAATCAGAAAAATCAGGCAGCAGACCATGGCAAAGTCGGTGCGTGCATCGCTGACCATATACCAGAAGCCTTGATTTGTCCGAAACAATTCCGGAATTTTGGTGCTTGCGATGGCGGTAGAGATGATGATCAAGAGTGGAATGGCAGCCAATCTGGTAAACAGCCCAATTAAGACCAGCGCGCCACAAATAATCTCAAAGACTCCGACGAAGTGCGCTGTAAAGGAGGGATGCGGAAATCCGATCCTGGTGAAACGCACGACTCCCATGTTGGGATCACTAAATTTCAGAATGCCCTGCGTCAGAAAGATCAGGCCGACGGCCAACCGGATCAGGACAGTACTTCGAGAGCGAATATCGTTCGGCGAGCAAGTGGTGGAGGAGTTCATGGCTCGTTATCTATCTCAGGACAAAACAGTACCACTTCCGGTCATTTCAGCACTCGATGGATTCCGAGCGCAAGTAGCGTCTCGTCATGAGGGCAATGGGCAGACCCACGCAAAAGATATGGATAACGACGCCAATCAGCATCATCTCAAGCGAAAAGGGATATTTTCTGGCTCCCGAAAGACGCACGACGACTCGATTCATAAAGAAGTAGACGGCGATGCCGTACAAAATCCCGAAAACAATAGCTTGATTGATGAGCCAGTCGAATTTTCGGCTGAAGGCCACGTAAACTGCGGCTGCTGAAAATGCGATGAGGAAGTGGCACCCGAGACCCAAAAGAGCTACCGCAAGACCCCCTTGAAACGCTCGCAACCCGAGTAGGCCGGCGGCAATGCCTTTTAGTATTGGCATTGGCCTGGCTCCGAACCAGCCGTACACCACAAACGCGGCGGTGATGTCCATCGCCCCGCAGGTCAGTCCGCCCCAGAAAATCGCAAACCCGACTTTATTGCGGGAGGAACCTAATGATGTGCTGTGCATACGAGTATTAACGATCCGGCCTTAACGGTCAGGCGCCAGGTATCCCCGTTTGTAATGCGCGCGCAAAGGCGGAACCCCGGATCTGGCAGTGACAGTCACTTTAATGTTTCTCCATTTGCCATCATGTATTGCGTTGCTGGACTTATACCCAAGCACATATTGTTGCCGCAATTCTCGGCTGATTTCACGAGCCACTTCCGGAATTTTTTCCCGCTGATCGACAGTGATCGTGCGTCCGCCGCTCGCCTCCGTGATTGTGGCTAACAAACGATCGCCCAGTTTCTCATTCAGCGACTTCAACACGGGCAGCGAGAAATCGTCGAAAACTCCGATCCCATAGACCAGAGTTCCCGACTCTTCTACCATCCGACGCGTCTCCTTGGCGGTGTAGTGGCTATGATTATCACCACCATCGGAAATAATCAGAAGTACCCGGCGCGAATATCTGGCCGCGCGCAGTCGGCTCACTCCCAAATAGATCGCGTCGAGCAACGCAGTATGGCCGTCGGGAATGACCAGCGCCAACTTGTTCTGAATTTCGTCAAGAGATTGAGTCGTATCGGCGATGATCCTCGGGCGATCCGACAAGGTGATCACAAAGTAATCGTCTTCCGGATTGGCATTCTGAAAAAACTGCGCAACGGCTGCACGTTCGGTTTCGATCTTATTCGTCATGCTGCGGCTGACGTCGAGAATCAATCCAACAGAGATCGAAGCGTCTTCAGAAGAAAAGTAACGAATCTGCTGTTTGGCATTGTCTTCATAAAGAGCGAAGTCCTGCGGTCCCAGATTCATGACGGGACGGTTTAAGCGATCGGAGACTGTAGTGGGGACAAGAACCAGGTCAACATCCACGCGTACGCGCCTGGCTGGGGACTCGGAACGCGGATTAATATCGACGGAGCCGGGTTCGGCACTCGACAATCGCGCGACAATGTGCACATCGTCGGATTGCGAGTGCGCACATGCACTGCAAACGGCAGGCATTGACAAAATCGAAGCGCAGAAGAGTAGGGTTGCAGCCAAGCGACACGGATTGCCGCCAGTTCCCAACATGACCGGCTCTCCCCGAACGCCGCCTTCATGTCTAACGGTAACGAATCAGACCTATCGAAACCGGCGGATCAGCAAGGAATGCCGGTCCGCGCGATAGAGCCCCAGCACGTAGATCGTAGCTCTCCCTTTGGTGGAATAAAGGACTTGGCGAATCCTTAATAAGGATTGGCCGGCTGGGATATCGAGCACCCGGGCCGTCGTCGCATCGGCGGCCGTAGCGTCCACTTCTTCATCCGCGTAGGAAAGCTGGACACCGTAATCGCGCTCCAGCGTAGAAAAAAGCGAGCCCCGCTCGAGCGTGGAGCGTGCCAGGTTACCGAATTCTACCTCCGGTAAGTAGCAGATTTCCAGAGCAAACGGCTCGTCGGCGGCTTGGCGGATCCGTTCGATCTTGAGCATCGAAGAACCGGGAGCCAAGGCAAGACGAGCTGCAACTTCCTGCTCGTCACTAATCTTTGTAAACTGCAGGACCTTTGAAGCTGCACTCAGGCTTCGGCCGGACATTTGCTCGGTAAAGCTCATCAGCTTATTGAAATGAATGAGAGGAGGGGCAACAAAAGTGCCAGCTCCAGCTTTGCGACGAACGATGCCTTCGCGTTCCAGACCGGCTAAGGCGTGACGGGCGGTCATCAAGCTAACCTGATGAATTTTCGACAGTTCTCTCTCGGACTCGACGGCATCGCCGGGCTTGAGTTCGCCGGCTTCGATCCTTCGAAGGATCGCCGTCTGTATCTTCCTATAGGCTGGTACTTCATGAGACCCGTTTCCGGTCATCGATACCCCGCACATCCTGGAGACGTGTTGTTTTTCATGACTGCCCCAAAACAGCGCTAAGTTCTGTAACTTGTTAAGTTTTGATCTGCTATAGAGCTAACGCTCGCTTCCAGAGCAAACGTGTTTCCGCCGACTTCGCATTCCTCCATGGCCTACGCTATAGAGCTACCGAAACTTCAACGTGACCGTTACCGCTTCGAACAATTTCCCGAATTCCGCCTGATCACACCGGAAAAAACGGTTTAATTCTGAAGAAATGACGAGTTTTCCACAGCCGTGCACAGAACTCCATTACGCGACCTACTCTGATGCTATAGGTCACAATTGCCGCAACCAATCGAAAGAAATTCAAGGTTTAGGCATTTTTTTCTTGACGGAGCTTCGCGATCTACTATATAGCATGTTTCTACCATTTTTGTACTAGTTTTCCCGGGGTGAGTTTGCAAAGCGATCAAAACCGTCTACCAGGAGGTTCTGTCATGCGACAGCCGATGAGATTTGTCGTCGCGATTCTAGTGTTGGTGGGAGTGATCTCCCTACTACCGGCGTGGGGCCAGGAAGTGACCGCCGCTATCACCGGTTCGGTTGTGGACCAAAGCGGAGCCCCAATTAAGGGCGCGACCGTCAAGGCTCAAGACACGGATCGTGGAACGATTTATACGGCGCAAACCAACGACGCCGGGGTCTTCAACCTTCTGAGATTGCCTGTTGGCAACTATTCTGTGAGCTCGTCTGCTCAAGGATTCGATACCGCGAAGTACCCGCCTTTCACCTTGGTATTGAATCAAACCGCTCGCCTTCAATTCCAACTCAAAGTTGGAGCGGTGACGGAAACGGTCGAAGTGACCGGCGCGGCTCCGGTCTTGCAGACGGAAGACGCGAAAGTCAGCACAATTTTTGACTCAACCACGGTCAGCAACCTTGCGCTTACCACAAGGAATTACATTCAACTTACCTTGCTGTCCCCCGGCGTCGTAACGACTGATCCGTCCACGCTGAATCAGGGGTCGCAGACCGCTGAGGGTGCCGTTAACGGCGGCGGGCGGCCTTATATCAACGGCAATCGTGAGGAAGACAACAACTTTCTGCTAGACGGTGTGGATAACAATCAAGCCTCTGACAACCTGACCGGGTACACACCATCTCCGGATGCCATTGCTGAATTCAACCTCATCACGCAGAATGCTTCCGCCGAATTCGGCAATTATGCTGGCGGAATCGTCAACGCGACGATCAAATCGGGGACCAACAGTTTTCACGGCGACGTCTTCGAATTCTTCCGTAATGATTTCTTCAATGCCAACAAGTGGGAGAATAGTTCGTTCGTTTCGGGCGTAGCGGGCGGCCTGCCAACGCCCAAGTTGCGATGGAACATGTTCGGCGCAACCTTGGGTGGTCCGATCATCAAGAACAAGTTGTTCTTTTTTGTCGATTATCAAGGCGGGCGTCTTGACCATCCTGCCAGTTCCAGCACGATTACTGTGCTGACGCCAGCAGAAATCGCCGGCAACTTCAGTGCCTTGCCGACACAGATCTACAATCCGTGCGCGGCTGGGACCGGCGGTGCATCAGGCGTAGCCTGTTCGATCCTAGCTCCTGGCTCCAGATCTCCATTTACCGGCAACATCATC
>Ga0335078_10004846_pt1 | contig 19891 bp, 15 predicted proteins | sample Lox_Sample_32_FD_206711 | JGI IMG/M metagenome (GOLD analysis project Ga0335078, IMG submission 206711) | Soil microbial communities from Loxahatchee National Wildlife Refuge, Florida, United States - Lox_Sample_3.2 | ecosystem: Environmental > Terrestrial > Soil > Wetlands | place: USA... | reverse complement strand
GTGCTGTCGCTGTCCTGGTCGCCGTCGTTCTGCGCCGCGGCGGCGGAGCGGCGGCACGCCGGCCAGGCGACGTCGCAGCAGTGTGGCGCGCGGCCTTATTCCTTCGTCGTGCACGGGCTGTGGCCGCAATACGACAAGGGCTTTCCGGAATATTGCCAACAGCCGGCACCGCGGCTTTATCACGGCATCGTCGCGTCGATGCTCGACCTGATGCCGGCGCCGCATCTGATTTTCAACGAGTGGGACAAGCACGGCACCTGCTCGGGCCTGAGCGAGAAAGCCTATTTCGACACGGTGCGCAGCGCACGTGCGACGGTGAAAATCCCGTCCGACTATGTCGATCCGCAAGCCGCGCTGACGGTGACGCCGCAGGCGGTCGAAGACGCCTTCGTCAACGCCAATCCCAGCCTGCCGCAGGACGGCATTGCCGTTCTGTGCAGCGGCAGGCGGCTGAGCGAAGTGCGGCTTTGCTTGGCGAAGGACCTGAAATTCCGCCACTGTCCCGAAGTCGCCAGGCGCAGCTGCCGGCGCGATCAATTGCTCATGCCGCCGGTACGCGGCGGCAATGGCTGAACCGCGTTTTTCTGTTTATTGTTTCTGACCGCGCCGAAATAGCGACCTCAAGCCCTCGCAAGTTCTCGCCATGAATTATCAGCACGCCTTTCACGCCGGCAATTTCGCCGATGTGCACAAGCATGCGGTTCTGACGCTGATCCTCGACTATTTGCGGGCCAAGCCCGCGGCGTTCCGCGTGATCGACAGCCACGCCGGTTCCGGCCGTTACGATCTTCTCGGACCGGAGGCGATGCGCTCCGGCGAGTGGCGTGACGGCATCGCGCGCGTCGTCCAGGCGCTGCCGGCGCTGCGCGACAGCGCCGCCTACGCGCTCCTGAAAGGTTATTCTGAGGTCGTCGGCGCGCTCAATGCGGACGGCAAACTGCGCCTCTATCCGGGATCGCCGCTCATTGCCAAAGCCCGCTTGCGTCAGCAGGACCGCCTGATCGCTTGTGAGCTCGAGCCGCGCGCGGCGGCGTCGCTCGAATCGGTGCTGCACGGCGATCCGCGCGCCAAGGTGCTGGCGATGGACGGTTGGACGGCGATCGGCGCCAATGTCCCGCCGAAGGAACGCCGCGGCCTCGTTCTCATCGATCCGCCGTTCGAGGACGCGGCCGATTTCACCAGGCTCGCCGTCGCGCTCGGCGAGGCGCATCGCAAATGGCCGACCGGCATCTACATGCTCTGGTATCCGATCAAACAGCGCGACGCGGCGGATGCGTTGGCGCGCCGGCTGCGCCGGCTCGCGGTGCCGAAAGTCCTGCGCTCCGAAATCACGCTCGAGCCGCCGCGCGCGGACGCCGGGCTGGTCGGCTCCGGCCTCATCGTGGTCAATCCGCCCTACACGCTTGAGCGCGACCTGAAGATTTTGCTCCCCGTACTTGTACGGGTGCTTTCGCCTGCCGCGGTGCAAAAATTGGATTGGCTCGTCCGGGAAGGCGAGGGAACGCTCGCTCGCAGGTAGTGAGAAAACGCGTTTGCAGGCCGACGCGGCTAAAGAGAAGTTGATCGTTTGCCACTTTTCCACACGCGCAAATTGGTCTATTTGGTTAGCGGCTGGCTTAGACGTTCCGCCTCCTGTGGGGGGCCGGCGGAGTGACTGAGATCGTCTGGGGTTCTCAAACTCTTTGCTCGCGTGGATGTCCGGCCAGCCGCCGCACCGTGGGGATGGCGGCGAATGATCTACGGGGGAAGGAGTCACTCGAATGGCAATGACCGGTACGGTCAAATTTTTCAACGGTGAACGCGGCTATGGCTTCATCAAGCCCGACGACGGTGGCCGCGATGTGTTCGTTCACATAACCGCCGTTGAACGCGCGGGGATGAAATCGCTTGCTGAGGGGCAGCGGATCAGCTTCGACGTCGAGCCCGACAAGAAGGGTAAAGGCCCAAAGGCCGTTAATCTCGTCGTCACCGGCTAAAGACGACGTCCCGCGGCGGCGCGGCGCGCCGCTTGCCTGAAATGCGGACGGCATTGCCGCCGGCCGCAGCGGGTGGCTTTATTCTTTGCGATCCGGTCTTTACTGTTACAGCAGTCTCTCAAACATGGTGCCGCGATGATGATATTGCGTTCGTCGCCGTCCTCGCCGTTCGGGCGCAAGGTGCGGCTCGCCGTTGCGCTGCTCGGCTTCGACGCCGAGGTGAAAATCGAGCCGGCCGACACCGCCGATATCAACGACAGCGTGCGTCGGCAGAATCCGCTGGGCAAGATTCCGGTGCTGATCGCCGAGGACGGCGTCGCTTATTACGACTCGCGCGTGATCCTCGAATATCTCGATGAGCGGGCCGGCGGCGGCAAGATCGTGCCGCGCGAGCCGCAGGCACGGCTTTCCGCGTTGCGCCTGCAGGCGCTGTGCGACGGCATTCTCGATGCGTCGATCCTGACCATTTACGAAGCGCGGTGGCGGAAGCCGGAAACGCATGAGCCGAAGTGGCTCGAACATCAGGCCGGCAAGGTGGCGCGCGGGCTCGCCGCGCTCGAAGCGAGCCCGCCGCAGCTTGCGCCGCCGGCGTTGCCCAATGTCGGTCAGATCACGCTCGCCTGCGTGCTCGGCTATCGCGATTTCCGCTTCGCCGGGAGCTGGCGCGGCGACCATCCGCGGCTTGTCGCCTGGCTCGACGAGTTCGCCGCGCGCGTGCCGGCCTTCGCCGCGACCAAGCCGAGCGGGTGAGGGCTTAAAAGGGGAGGCCGCCCCGCCGTGAAGCGACATCGGACGTCCGGCTTCGCCCACGAGAGTTTCTTGACGCGTCCGCGAGGCGCGGCCATTGTAGGCGCGGTGGTTCCCGCAAGGGATCAAAAGGGAACGCGGTGCGTGTGCGCATCAGTGGCGCGCACAATGCCGCGGCTGCCCCCGCAACTGTAAGCGGAGAGTCGACGGCCGAATTGACCACTGGGAGCGAGTAACGCTCCTGGGAAGGTGGCTGAAGACGACGACCCGCGAGCCAGGAGATCTGCCACCAGCAACGGTCACGCGCGAGCGCGTTGGGCGGGGTGTCCTGACGTAAACGTTGAGTCCGGTTGTTTGACGGTCCGCAACAAGGGCGAATGGGACCGCAACTCAGCCAAAATCGCGGTGACGGATACGTTTTTCGCCGTTGGGGCGTGACGTGTTGCCTGTCATCAATCGTGGCCGCGGGCGCGGTCATATTTTTGCATTCCGCTTCTTTCTGATCTCAACCTCGGCAGTCGCGTCGGTCGTGCTGGCAGCAATCGAACCCGCCGCTGCACAGACCGCGGCACAACCCGTCCAGCCGGCTACAACTCAGCCGGCCGCGAATGAAGGAAATCTCCCGCCAATCAAGGTCTCGGGTCACCGGCCGATAAAGCGCGGCAAGGTGAAAAAACCGCAGCGCGACGCCGCGGCCCCGTCGGCGCCAAATACCGAAGCGGGGCCGGCAGTGCCAAACAATGCAGCCGTGTCGGCCAATGCACTTGCCGGAATTCCGGCAACTCCGCTCAACGGCGTCGCGACCAGCGCCAGCCGGCTCGGATTGCCGGTTGTCGAGACGCCGGCCAGCGTCGATATCGTTACCGCGCAAACGATGCAGGACCAGGGCTACCGCACTACGACGGACACTGCGGCGGGTGCGGTCGGCGTTCTTTCCGGCGACGCAGGCGGCGCGCCCGCGAATTTTTCGATGCGCGGTTTCAGTTTCGGCGAAATCAACACGCTCTATAACGGCATCTGGACCGGTCCTTCCGACATCACGGCACGCTGGATGGGGACCGCCAATCTCGATCAGGTCGAATTTCTCAAGGGCCCGTCGTCGCTGATGACCGGGCTCAATGCAATCGGCGGTTCGGTGAATTATGTCAGCCGGCAGCCGACCAGCGGGCCGGTCCAGAACGAGGCGGATATTTCCGTCGATTCCTACGGATCGGTGGTCAGCCATTATGGTTCCGGCGGCAATGCCGGGGTTAAGGGGCTCGATTACCGTTTCGATATGTCGGCCTCGCAGCTCAACAGTTTCATCGACGGCGATTTCCGGGATCTGACCGATCTGTCCGGTCAACTGAATTACCACGTGACCGATAATTTCATGGTGTGGGGAGCGGTCGAATACAAAAAGGATTCCGGGCACGCCTATTGGGGCACGCCGCTGGTGCCGACCTCATTTGCCGGCTCGCACGCGGTGAGCGGCGTGGTGTCAGGCGTAGAAGCGAGCACTTTTTCCGGTGACATCATCGGACCAGTGACGGTCGATTCACGCACCCTGACGACAAATTACAATGTGGCCGATAACGCGACCGGCGCCCAGGAATTGTGGGTGCGCGGCGGCTTCGAGTGGACGCCATTGACAAATGTTACGATCAAAAATCAGGTCTACACTTGGCGGGCCAAAGCCAATTGGCTCGACAGCGAGACTTATGGCTTCGATGATGGCGCCGAAATCGCCGCCAATACGATCGACCGCGACCGCTTCTTTGTCACGCACGACCAGAATCTTGTCGGCGACAATACCGATTTTACCGCCGACACGCGGCTGTTCGGCATGGACAACCGCTTCGCCGCGCAGCTGCAGGCGAGCCGCAATTGGATCACCTTCGTTGAGGAAGGTGATCCCAACGACTATCCCTATGACAGTGTCAGCGTCGTCGATCCGGTGCAGGGCCTGTATGGGCCGGAATTTCCGGATACCCGCGGCAGCCGCCTGACCGATGTCGCGGGATCGTTCGAAGATCGCCTGAAGATCACGCCGGCCTTTGCACTGATTGGCGGCACGCGGCTAGAAGCCTTAACGCTCGATCGCTCCGGCATCAACTACGACGGAACAATCCCGACCGGCCTTCCCTTCTCCAAGACCTGGACGCCGGTCTCCTACCGAGCCGCCGTTACATACGAGCCGGTTCACGATCTGACATTCTACGGGATGTATGCGACGGCCTACGATCCAGCCGTCGCCGGGATTTTCTCCATTACTCCGGGCACGTCGTTGGCGTTGACCAGCGCGCGCACTTACGAGGCCGGTGCCAAGCAGCAACTGTGGGACGGCAGGGCCGAGTGGACTCTGGCGATATACGACATCGTCCAGCGCAACGTTTACGTCCCGGTCAACACGACGACGACCGATCTCGCCGGCGAGGTTGCCAGCAAAGGCCTTGAAGCGTCGGCGGCGATCAGTCCGTTCGAAGGCTGGAAATTCTGGGCCAATTCGGCCTGGAACCACTCGCGGTTCGTCGATTTCGACATATGGACTGGCAATACGCCGCCTGACGTGGCGCCGCTCATTGTCAATGGCGGCGCATCCTATCGCTTCGACTATTGGCGCTGGCCGTTGGAAATCGGCGCTTCGGTCCGGCATGTCGGACCGCGTTTTGTATTCCAGGACGATCTGACAATGATGGACGCCTACACAACGGCCGATGCCTACACGTTTGTGGACATTCCAGGTCGCGACCTGGCAATGCCGCAGTTCAAAACGGTGCGTGTCACGCTTCGCGTACGCAACATCACCAACGCCGTCTACGCGCAATGGGCCGACCCTGGCTTGCCGAACCAAATCCTGCTCGGCGCGCCGCGGACCTACGAGGTTGCCGCCTCGACGAAATGGTGAGACACGATGCCGGCATGCGCGCGCTCGTTTTCCTGCACCGCTGGCTCGGCGTTGCCTTTTGTCTCTTGTTCGCGATGTGGTTCGCGAGCGGCATCGTCATGCATTTCGTACCGTTTCCGGCTTTCACCGAAGCGGATCGTCTGGCCGGCCTGGCGCCGCTCGATCTTGCCAGCGTCAGGCACGGCCCGACGGAGGCAATAGCTGTAGCTCATATCGATCGCGTCGCCCGCATCCGGCTGGTGCAACGCAGCGACGGCCCGGTTTATTTGGTGCAAGACGGATCACGCACGGTTGCGCTTCGCGCGTCCGATCTTTCCGCGGCCGGCATTGCCTCGGCCGAACGCGCGCTGAGCATCGCGAAAGACTATGCGGCAAGGCGGCATTGGGACGCGGCGGCCGCCGCCGTTGTCGGGCTGGAAACCTACGATCAATGGACGATACCCGGCGAATACGATCGCGACCGGCCGCTGTACCGCATCGCGCTCCGTGATCCGCCCGGCACCGAGCTTTATGTCTCCTCGGTGACCGGCGCCATCGTACTCGCCACTACGCGGCACGAACGCATCTGGAATTATGCCGGCAGCGTCGCGCATTGGCTTTATTTGACCGCGCTGCGCAGCCATCCGGCGGCATGGGACCGGCTGTTATGGTGGCTCTCGCTCGCTGCGCTCATCGGCGCGAGCACTGGCGCGGTCATCGGCACCTTGCGTCTCGGCAGTGGCGGATCGACGTTCGCATCGCCTTATCGTGGCTGGCAGGCAGTGCATCATTGGTTCGGCCTCGGCTGCATGGTGTTCGTGCTGACGTGGATTTTCAGCGGCTGGCTTTCGATGGACGATGGCGCACTGTTTTCGACTGGCGGGCCGTCCGCTGCAGCGGCGGCTGCGATCGCGGGCGCGCCGGACTGGAGCGTCTTGCCGGGCGATGAGGCGCAGCATCTCGATCCGCAGACAGTCGAGGCCGAGTGGTTCGGCTTCGGCGCACGCATCTACCGGCGCGAGCGCACGGCTTTCGGCGCACAACGGCTGGCGCTTGCGGGTTCGCCCGCGGCCACGGCGCCCGAGCGCGCTTTTCTGACCGATGACGCGATCGATGCCGTGGCGCGCCGGCTTGCTCGAGGCTGCGCGTCAGCCGTCACAGTTGCGAGCGGCGACAGCTACGCCCCGCCGCCCGGCGTGTCCGGCGGACGCGTCTATCGTCTGGTCTGCGGCGATGAATGGTATGACATCGACGCGTCGAACGGCATGCTGCTGGAAAAGCTCGATCCGTCGCGCCGCGCCTATCGTTGGCTGTTCGGCGGTCTGCACCGATTAGACTTTCCCGTTCTCGCGGCGCGGCCGGCTTTGCGCGCCACCTTGATTGTCGCCTTTTGCGCTTTCGGTTTCGTTTTCAGCCTCACCGGGGTCGTCATCGCCTGGTCCAGGATTGCATCGGCGTTTCGGCCAACGGAAAGAAGTTAGAATTTCTGCAGAGTGGCGGGCGATGTTATAGGGCCGCGCGCTCGACGCCGCGCTCGGCCATCAATTCGGCGATCCGCTTGCGTGCATGAAAGACACGGGTTTTCACCGTGTTCTGCGGGATGCCGATGATGCGCGCAATCTCTTCGATCGATTGCTCGTGATAATAGACCAGATCGATGACCTGCCGGTGCGCGCTCGATAACCGCTGAAGGCACGATTGCAAGATCGCGCTGCGGTCGGCTTTTTGCATGACGACCTCCGGATCGTCGCCCGGCTCCTCGATCGCTTCGGCGCTCTCGTCGTCGAGCGGCTCGAACGCCCGCCGCCGCAGTGCGGTGAGCGCCTTGAAGCGGGCGATGCCCAAAATCCAAGTCGTGACCTGAGAGCGCGCTTCGAACTTGCTGGCGCCACGCCAGACGTCGAGGAAGACTTCGTTCAGCAGGTCTTGCGCCGCGTCCTCGTTGGCGACGATGCGCAGCAGAAAACGAAAGACCCGTACATGGTGCCTGGCGAACAGAAGCCGCAAGGCATCCTTGTCGCCTTTGGCGATCAGCGCGACCAGCGTCTGGTCGGTCGTGGCGTTGACGGACGGTTGGCGGGTCGGTGCGGTGGCGGATATCGCTTGACGGTATTGCATGGCGGCGCCCCTCGTGGCGGGCAACCTAGAATTCCCAAGCAATATCTCCATTCTACATAGGGACGCCTGTAATATACCTCCGTATATGACCTAGGTCACAGAATTGCCGGCGCTGATTCTCGTGTGAAGGCTGTCGGGAAAAGCCGTCGATCGCATCGGTTGTCGCTTTGCCGAGAAAACTAATGCGCTACGGCTTCGCCGGCTCGGAGCCCGGCTCCTCGAGCGCCTTTTCCAGGCACGCCACGAGGGTTTCCTCGGCAAACGGCTTGCGCAAGAAACCCGAGGCGCCGGCTTGCAACAGTCGGTCGCGGACCTTCTCCTCGAAATAGGCGGTCATGAAGATCATCGGCGTGCGCTGTCCGTCGGCAATCAAGCGGCTCTGCAGCTCGGCGCCGCTCATGCCCGGCATGTGCAGATCGGTGATCAAGCAAGACGAATCGTGCGAACGATCCGACTGCAAATATTCTTCCGCGGAAGAAAACGTCGCCGCGCGGTAGCCGAGCGATCGCACGAGCCTTGCGGTGGCGTCGCGGACCGAAGCGTCGTCATCGATGATGGATATCACGCGCTGCTTGGCCAATTCTTCTGTCCTTATTCAGCGCGATGTAGTCCAAGCGGGCGATGGCCGCTACTGTACCTGTGCAAGGTTTGAGTATCGAATCGGGGTACGGAACTATACTTGTGTATAGGTCGCTCAGGCCGGCGTGCGGCGCACGCCAAGCGCATCGGCCATCCGCACCAGATCGGCAAGCGATTTCGCCCCCATCTTGCGCATCACGTTGCCGCGGTGGACCTTTACGGTGATTTCGCTGACGCCGAGTTCTCCGGCGATTTGCTTGTTCATCAAGCCGGCCGTGACGTAGCCCATGATTTCCTGCTCACGGGCCGTCAGCGCATCGAAACTCGCCTTGAGCCTGGCGGCGTCGGTTGCGTGCTTTCGCCTGTTGCGATCGCGCTCCAGCCCCACCTGCACGGCGTCCAGCATGTCCTGGTCGCGGAATGGCTTTGGCAGAAACTCAAGCGCGCCGGCCTTCATGGCGCGCACGGTCATCGGGATGTCGCCGTGGCCGGTCATGAAAATAATCGGAATGTCGATATTGGCCCTGGCCAGCTCGGTCTGAAAATCGAGCCCGCTCAAGCCCGGCAATCGGACGTCGAGCACCAGACAGCTCGGCCCGTCCGGCAGCTTGTCCTGCAGGAAGTCCTGTGCCGAGGCGAACGCCTTGACCTGCAAGCCAACCGACCGGAACAGCCGCGCTAGCCCGTCGCGTAGCGACACGTCATCGTCGATCACCAGGACGGTCGGTTGCGGTTCGGCGGGCGGATTCATGAGACGTCTATAATCCGGCGGTGACGGCAGGCAAAACCACGCGGAAGATCGAGCCGTGCGGCTCGGCCAAGGCGGCCGAGAGCTGGCCGGCGTGCCGTTCGACGATCATCCGGCATAGCGCCAGGCCCAAGCCCATCCCGTGCGGCTTCGTCGTGATGAAAGCGTCGAATATGTTGTCGATCTGCCTCGGATCTATTCCCGGTCCGGAATCTTCGATCGCTACGACGACGGCATTGCCGTTGTGGCGCGCCGCCGTGATCCGCAGCCGCCGCGCGTCGTTGCTGCCTTCCATCGCGTCGATCGCGTTGCGAACGAGGTTGATGAGGACCTCCTGCAATTGCCCGCGGTGGCCAACGACGAGCGGCAGTCCGGGTGCAAGCGCGGCGTGCGTCAAGATGCCGTGCTTCGCCAGCTCGTCGCGCAGCGTGCCGAGCACGCTCTCCGCCAATTCGTTGACGTCCAGCGGCTCATGGCCCTGATCCGCCTTGCCGAACAGCGCCCGGATATTGTCGAACACCTGGCTGGCGCGGAGGCTGTCGCGCACCATGCTGTCGAGCGCGAGCTGCGCCTCGTCGAGGTTTGGCGGCATATGCGCGAGAAATCGCAGCGCCGCGCCGCCATTCGAGGCGATGCCCGCCAGCGGCTGCCTCACCTCGTGGGCAATCGCGGCCGCCATCGCCTCCAGGTTCATCAGCTTGTTGTTGCGCTCGCGCTGCAGTTCGGCAACCGACCGGCCAAGCTCATCGGTGCGCTCGCGCAGCTCGCCGATGAGTCGCGTGTTCTCGATGGCGATGACCGCCTGGGCGGCAAAATTGCGGACGAGTTCGATCTGCTTGTCGGAGAACGGACGGACGGAAAGCCGCATCAGCACCAGAACGCCGATCGGATTGCCCTCGCGCAACAGCGGCACGCCGAGCACGGTGCGGTAGCCGAGCCGGCGCTGGGCGTCGTGCAGCGCGTAATCGGGCTCGGCGAGCACGTCGGCGACGTGAACGGGGCGGCGCTCAAGCACCGCGCGGCCGATGACGCTGCCGCGCCCCGCTTCGAAAGGCACGCTGCCGGCGAGCGCCTTATGCTCGGGCGGGCCGCCGTAAGTGGCAATGGCGCGATAATTGACGCCGTGCAGCCGGTGCATGGCGGCGAGCTCGGCGTCGCACAATCGCGCCGCCAGTTCGATCAAAGTATCGAGCACCTCTTGCAGGTCGAAGGTCGAGCGGCTGATGATGTTGAGCACGTCGCCGGTGGCGCTCTGTTGCTCGAGAGACTCCCGCAGCTCGTGCAACAGCCGCGCATTTTCCACCGCGATGACCGCCTGATCGGCAAAGCTCGTGGCCACCTCGATCTGCTGGGCAGTGAAAGGGCGAACCTCGGTGCGGCCCACCGTGAACGATCCGACGAGTTCGCTGTCCTTGAACATCGGCACCGCCAGCGTCGTGCGCACGCCGGCGCGTTCGACGACGACAACCGTCGGCGGATTACGCTCGATATAGGCCCGGTCGGCCGCCAGATCGGGAATATGAATGAAGCGTCTCGCCGCCAGCATGCGGCCGGACGCGGAATGCTCTTCGGGCCGATACGGCGCGCGCTCGCGCAAGGCCACGAACTCGGCCGGCAAATTATGGCTGGCGACAAGATGCAGCGCGTCGCCATCCCAGCGGTTGATGATGCCGTTGTCGGCCTCGCAAAGCCGCACCGCGTTCGCCAGGATGGTGGCGAAGACCGGCTGCAGATCGCCGGACGAACTGCTGATCAGGCGCAGCACGTCCGAAGTCGCCTTCTGCCGCTGCGCCGCCTCGTCGAGCGCGCGCTTCAGCCGCGCCAGCATCGCTGCGCGCTGCGCGGCGGATGACCGGCGTCGCGCAGTCTTGGTCTTGCCGCGGCGCTTGTGTGCCGCATTCGCGCGGCGGTGCGCGCTACCTCGACCGCTCCGTGCTTTGCCACCCGAATTGGCGCGTCGCCCCATGACCGCCTCCGACCTGCAAGCGCGCAGGACGAGGCATATGGTAGCGGGCCGTCGCCATATCCGGGAAGTGGCTTCGAGGCCGGGTGGTTGCAGCATTTTTGCCGGGAGTGGAGGCACCGGCCTTGCTGCCGCCATTGCGGCGGACGGTTTACGGCCAATCCGGAACCCGGGCCTCGGCCGCATCTCCTCCCGCCGGTTCCGATTTTGGTTCCGCGCCGCCACAAATATTTCGATCTCGCCGTTGTGATGCCGGAATATTGCGTCGCGCGTTGGACTACGGCGAAGGCCCTGGTAATCTATCCGTCGTTACGCGGGCAACATGAGCTTGGGTCGATTGAGAGCGCTTGCATCACCTTACTCTGAGGAGAGCCACGGTGATCACGATTGAAGTCAACGGAACATCCCGACAAATCGATATCGAGCCTGACACGCCGCTGCTGTGGGTGTTGCGCGACGTAATCGGCCTGACCGGCACGAAATTCGGCTGCGGCATCGCGCAGTGCGGCGCCTGCACGGTCCATATCGACGGCAGACCGATGCGCTCCTGCTCGGTGCCGATCGGCGCGCTCGATGGCGCCAAGGTCACGACGATCGAAGGACTGTCCGCCGATAACAGTCATCCGGTACAGCGCGCCTGGATCGCCGAAGACGTTCCCCAATGCGGCTACTGCCAGTCGGGCCAGATCATGGCGACGGTGGCGTTCCTGAAAATTTTTCCCAATCCGACCGATGCCGACATCGACGCCAATATTACCAATATCTGCCGTTGCGGAACCTATGAGCGTCTGCGCCGCGCCATTCATCGCGCCGCCGACATGTTGAAAGCCTGAAGGAGGCCGCGATGCACGGAACCCGTCTCGCTTCAGCGCTCAGCCGCCGCCATTTCCTCCTCACCGCTGCGACTGCTGCCGGCGGCTTCATGATCGGCATCGGCGCCGCGCCGCGTGCCGCCCGCGCCGCGACCGTTCCGTGGCAGCCCTGGAACGATGACAACGCCTACGCGGCGAACGAGATCGACGCCTGGATCGCCATCGACCCGGACGATTCGATTCTGATCCGCTATCAGCGATCGGAGATGGGACAAGGCAGCATGACCGCGCTGCCGATGATGATTACCGAAGAGCTGCACTGCGACTGGTCGAAGGTACGGATCGAATATGCCTCGCCGAACCGCAATCTGCGGGAGAACAAAGTCTACGGTCCGATGGTCTCGGCCGGCAGCCGCTCGGTGCGGGGGTCCCAGAAATTGGTGCAGCAGGTCGGCGCCAGCGCGCGCGAGCGCCTGATCGCCGCCGCGGCGGCACGCTGGAACGTGCCGGCATCGGAATGCACGGCGGCGCAGAGCGTGGTGACCCATGCGGCCTCGGGCCGCACGCTGCGTTACGGCGAGCTCGCCGCCGACGCGGCAAAGATCGCGCTTGCCAAGGAGCCGGCGATCAAGACGCCGGATCAGTTCACCTTCATCCCCCGGCCGATGCCGCGCGTCGATGTGGTCCATAAGACCGACGGCTCGGCGAAATTCGGCATCGATGCGCAGGTTCCGGGCATGGTGTTCGCCGCGATCACGGCTTGCCCCGTCCCCGGAGGTAAGCTCAGGAGCGTCGACGACTCCGTGCTTGCGGGCGCGCCGGGCGTGCTGCAAGTGGTCAAGCTGCCGAACGCAGTAGCGGTGGTCGCGACCGAAAGCTTCTGGCGTGCCAAGCGGGCGCTGTCGCGGCTGCAGCCGGAGTGGGATGTCGGCGCGGCCGGCAAGGTCGACAGCGAGCAGCTTTCGAAAGAATACCGCGCCGCGCTCGACGAGCCCATGGTGACCGCGCGCAACGACGGCAATGTCGATCAAGCCATGTCTGGCGCGGCGAAGACCTTCGAGGCGATCTACGAAACGCCTTATCTGTCGCATTCGCCGATGGAGCCGATGAACGCGACGGTGAATTTGCAAGCCGACCGACTCGATGTCTGGGTCGGAACGCAAGCCGCGGACGAAGCGCTCGAAGCGGCGGCGAAGGCCTCCGGCCTGAAGCCGGAGCAGGTCTATGTCCATAACGGCTTCGTCGGCGGCGGCTTCGGCCGTCGCGACGCGAGCGACGAAGTCAAGCAAGCCATCGCCATTGCCAAGGTCGTTCAACGGCCGGTCAAGCTCGTCTGGACGCGGGAAGAGGATACCCGCCAAGACAAGTTCCGTCCGCATGCGGTGGTCGCCTTCAAGGCCGCGACCGGTGCCGACGGCATGCCGACCGCATGGTCGATGCGGGTCGTCACCTCGTCGATCTTGGCCTCAGTCGGCAGACGGTTGCCGGCCGGCAAAGTCGAGCCGCAGGCGGTCAACGGCTTGGCCAACAACGGCTACAGCGTGCCCAACACGCGTATCGAAGCGGCGATCAGGAACACGCATTTGCCGGTGTGGTACTGGCGCGCCCCCGGCGTCAACCAACACGTCTTCGCCATCGAAAGCTTCCTCGATGAGATTGCTGCGGCGAGCCACCTCGATCCCTATCGGATGCGGCGCAAGCTGCTTGCAGGGAAGCCCGACTGGCTCAAGGTACTGGATACCGCCGCTGAGAAGGGCGATTGGGGCAAGCCGCTACCTGCCGGCAGGGGCCGCGGCATCGCCATCTGCGAAGACGACGATAGCCTGTGTGCGCAGGTCGTCGAAGTGACCGTCACACCGAGTGGCGAGGTGAAGGTCAATCGCGTTACCGCGGCGCTCGACCCGCGCTACATGGTCAATCCGCTGACCATCGCCGAGCAGGTCGAGGGCTCGGTGATCTTCGGCTTGAGCGCCGCGCTCTACGGCAAGATCGCGATCAAGGACGGCGCCGCGGTGCAGGGCAATTTCGACACCTATCGTATGGTACGCTTGGCTGAGGCACCGAAGATCGATGTCCATCTCACACCGAGCGGCGGCAAGGTGTGGGGCGGCATTGCCGAAGTGGCTACCGGGCCGATCAGCGCTGCAGTGGCGAATGCAATCTTCGCCGCCACCGGCAAGCGTATTCGCACGCTGCCTATCAGCGATCACGATCTGCGCGGATCGGCATAGCCGGCGCGTTCGACAACCGGCGAGAAGGCGGCGCGACGGCCGCCTCCCGCCTACTCATAAAAGCACTGGGGGCGACGCCTGCGGACGTGGCGGAGGACGTGACGGTGATTTCAAGGGGGATGTTTTGCGGCCTGTTTTTGCTCCTTGCCGCCTCGGCATCGTGGGCCGACGAGAGCGTCAATCCTCCGGGCAGCCGGGGTGAATATCTGGCGCGCGCCGGCGATTGCGTATCCTGTCACTCGGCGCCGGGAGGCAAAGCGTTCGCCGGCGGGCTGAAGATGGGCTCGCCGCTTGGCGCCATTTACTCGACCAACATCACGCCCGATCCCGAGACCGGCATTGGCGGCTACAGCCTTGTGGATTTCGACCGCGCCGTGCGGGCCGGCATCGCCAAGGACGGCCGCCGGCTCTATCCGGCAATGCCTTATCCGTCTTACGCCAAGCTCACTGACGCCGACGTCGCGGCGCTGTACGATTTCTTCATGAAGCAGGTGCCGCCCGTTCATCAGGAGAATTTGAAAGACGAAATTCCGTCGTACCTGAGTTTCCGTTGGCCGCTCGCGATCTGGAGCCTGCTCTTCACCACGAGCGGCAGCTATGTCGCCAAGAGCGACCACGACGCCGACTGGAATCGCGGCGCCTATCTGGTGCAAGGGCTCGGCCATTGCGGCGCCTGCCACACCCCGCGCGGCATCGCCTGGCAGGAAAAAGCGCTCGACGATAGCAGTCCGGACTTTCTCTCCGGAGCCTTGCTGGATGCCTGGTACGCGCCGGACCTGCGCGGCGACGTTCGCAGCGGCCTCGGCAGTTGGTCGAAGGATGACCTCGTCGATTTTCTTAAAGCTGGCCACAACCGGGGTGAGACGGCGTTCGGTTCGATGATCGACGTCGTCAACAACTCAACGCCTTATCTGTCGGACAGCGACATCAACGCGATCGCGGTCTATCTGAAATCGCTGCCGGCGACGTCCACGCAGCAGGCCGTTGTCTATAATGACGCGACCAGCGCGGCGCTGCGCTCCGGCGGCGCATCGCGGCCTGGCGCGACCGTCTACACCGGCACCTGCGCGAACTGTCATGGGTTCGATGCCAAGGGCTTCGCTCCGTATATACCGGCGCTCGCGGGCAATCCGATCGTGCTCGACAACGATCCGTCTTCGCTCGTCAACCTGGTGCTGAACGGCTCGAATCCGCTGGTCGTCAAGGGCACGCCCGACGCCTACCGCATGCCGCAATTCCGGGAGCAGTATTCCGACCAGGAGATCGCCGACGTCGTCACCTTCATCCGCAATGGCTGGGGCAACCAGGCGCCGGCGGTGACGGCCGCGCAAGTCGCCGAATTGCGCAAGACAACCGACCCGACCAGCGATCGGGTCATCATCCTCAAAATGCGTTAGTGTGGCGGTTGAGAAGTCCGTACCATTATTTCGGCTAGGCTCGTTAGCGGACTTCTGAACCGAAGCCACCACTAGCCGTTCGGCGAAACGGTCAACCCGCGTAGCGAAGACTCAATCGTCCGGCCCGCCGAGGTCCGGAAATTGCGGCGCATGGCTCAATCCCAGGCGCACCAATTCCAACAGGAACAACGGCGGTGCGGCCTGCTTGGCCAACTCGATAGCCCATGCCTGTAATTCTTTGACCTTGTCGGGATTTTGGTCGGCAAGGTTCGTCGATTCCGCAGGATCTTTCGACAGGTCGAAAAGCTCGATCTGCGGCGGTAGCAGTGTCGTCCAAACCAGCTTCCAATTCCCTTTGCGCACACCCGCGCGATAGGGTTCGACATTGTACACCATGTCGGTGCGTGGGCTGGGCGCACCCTCACTTATCGTTTGCCAGACATCGAGGCCGTCCAGTGGCTTGTTGTTGCCGAGTTGTGCCCCGGCGAGACCGGTGAACGTCGGATACATGTCGACGAGGTGAATCATCCCGTCGACGACGCCGGGCTTTATCCGGCCGGGCCAGTTCGCAAGCGCAACGACTCGCGTGCCGCCCTCGTAAACCGAGCCCTTCCCGTCACGATACGGACCATTATTCGGCGGCAGTTCGCCTTTCACTTCCGCCTCGCCGACGAACAGGTTCGAGCGCGTGCCGCCATTGTCGCTGGCGAAGACGATCAGCGTGTTGTCGCGCATCTTCCGCTGTTCGAGCGCGTCGATCACTTTGCCGATCTCGTCGTCCATCGCCGTTATTTGGGCCGCATAGGCGCGGCGCGACGGGTCGGAGATACTCTTGTACATATCGAGGTAGTTCTGCGGCGCCTGGTAGGGCGTATGGGGAGCCGTGAAGGCGAGGTAAAGGAAAAGCGGTGACCTGGTGTCGTGCGCGTTGATCAACTCAACGGCGTCTGCGCCGAACAACTGCGTATCGTAGCCCGGCTCCTTGACCAGTTTATTGTCCCGGTACCAGTCGGTGACGCCGTGCGAGGCGTGCTTGAAATGATCGATCTCCCCGATCAGGGGACCATAGGCATGGTCGAATCCACGCTGGCGCGGCCAATACTTTTGCTCGAAGTGCCCGAGATGCCACTTGCCGACCAGCGCCGTGTAGTAGCCCGCGTCCTTGAGGGCCTGTGGCAGGAGCCACTCATCGGTCGGCAGGCCGTATCTCCCAGCCGACGGTATCACCGCCATCTGCAATCCGTAGCGCAGCGGGTAGCGTCCCGTCATGAATGCCGCGCGCGCGGGCGTGCAGATTTGTTGGGTGTAGAACTGTTCCAGCCGGGCCCCGGTTTGCGCCAACTTGTCGATGTTCGGGGTTCTGACGTCGGAACCATGATAGCCGACATCCTTCCAGCCGAGATCGTCCGCTAAGATGAAAACGATATTCGGTTTCGTCGCCGCTACGGCGGGCGTGGCCAAAGTGAGGCCGAGCGCCGAGGCAGCAGAAAGCGTTGTGCCAGCGAGCAAGATCTTCCGCCGACTGGGTTCGTGACTCTCAACAGGTGATTGCGTCTGTCCGCTGGACACGTTTTACTCCTTGCTCGAGGACACATTTTCGCAGTGCGTCCTGATCGAGCGAAAAGCCAGAGCACAGTTCCTTTCAATTGGCTAGCGAGCGGTTTTGACATTCGCTAGCCGCCAAGCCGCGCTCGTGCAGCGAATGTCAAATCCAAAGCTCCACCACACTGGGATTAATATTTGCCAATGGTCCTTTGATTCCAAAATTCGCCTGATAGCCTACCGAACCAGGATGCGAATGTTATTATCGGACGGCTAGCATGCCCCTCTTCAGCCTGGATGAGCTCGCGGCCGCAACGGCCGTCGTTCGCAGCGGCGTACCGCCGACGCCGGCCTATGCCTGGCCGCTGCTCGCCAAAGCGCTCGGGACCGAGGTCGTCGTCAAGCACGAGAACCACACGCCGATCGGCGCCTTCAAAGTCCGCGGCGGGCTCGTTTATGTCGATGCTTTGTGCCGCAGCGGTCCGCGGCCGAACGGGCTCGTGACCGCGACGCGCGGCAATCACGGCCAATCGATCGCGCTTGCCGCCGCCCGTCACGGGCTGCGGCTCACGATCGTCGTGCCGCAAGGTAATTCGCGCGAGAAGAATGCGGCAATGGCGGCGTTCGGCGGCGAGCTCATCACTTCCGGCAACGACTTCGACGAGAGCCGCGCCGTGGCCGAGGAAATCCAACGGGACCGCGGCTATCATTATGTTCCGGCCTTTCACCGCGATCTGGTCAAAGGCGTAGCGACCTATGCGCACGAATTGTTCGCAAATCACGCCGATCTCGACGCGGTCTATGTCCCGGTCGGGTTGGGCTCTGGCATGTGCGGATTGATCACCGTGCGCGATCTCCTTGGCCTTAAGACGGAGATCATCGGCGTGGTCGCCGACAACGCCCCGGCCTACGCGCTCTCGTTCGCAAGCGGACATACCGTGCAGACTAATGCGGCGCGCACCTTTGCCGACGGGGTCGCTTGCCGCGTGCCGTCCGCGCAAGCGCTCGATATCATCCTGAAAGGCGGCGCTCGCATCGTGCGCGTCGGCGAGGACGAGATCGCCGAAGCGATCCGCATCTATTACCGGACGACGCATAACCTCGCCGAAGGCGCCGGCGCCGCGCCGCTCGCCGCCCTCATCAAGGAGAAAGCACGCTACGCCGGCAGGCGCGTCGGCTTGATCCTTTCCGGCGGCAATATCGACATGCCGGTATTCGCGCAAATTCTGCGCGGCGAGACGCCGGCGGCTTGACGCGGGCCGGCGCCGCTGCGGCGCCGGCGACAATAAGGGGGAGGAAATGGCGACGTTCGTTTTGGTTCATGGCGCTTGGCACGGCGCCTGGTGCTGGCGCCGCGTGGCGCGGCTCTTGGCGCGCGGTGGACATGAGGTTTTCACGCCGACGCTGACCGGGCTCGGCGAACGCTCGCATCTGCTTACCCCCGACGTCGATCTCGCCACGCACATTCTCGACGTCATCAACGACATGAAATGGCATGAGCTGAACGACGTGGTGCTGGTCGGGCATTCCTACGGCGGCATGGTGATTTCCGGCGTTGCCGAAGCGATGGAAAAGTCGATTGCGTCGTTCGTGATGCTTGACGCGTTCTTCCCGGAGTCTGGACAAGCTCTGATCGATCTCGCAGCGCCTGCAGTCCGCGATGGCCTGTTGGCCGCGCAGCGCGACGGCGCCAGCACCGTGCCGCCCCGCTCTGCCGCGATGTTCAACGTCAACGAAAACGACCGCGCTTGGGTCGATGCGCAATGCACGCCGCAGCCGATTCAATGCATGCTGCGCAAGTTAAGCCTTTCCGGCGCCCGCGAGCGCATCGCGCGAAAGAGCTACATCCGGGCGGCGAATTATCCGAGCCCGCCGTTCGATGCGGCGTTGGAGAAGGCCCGCAGCCGAGGCTGGCGCACGTATGAGGTGGCGTGCGGCCACGACGTCATGCTGGACGCGCCGGAGCGGCTTGCTGAGATCCTGCAGGGCGAGGCGGTGCACCGAGCGGGCGGTGGCCGCGCCGCTTCTGCCTGATATAATTTCGCACAGCGCGCACGACGGTGTGGAGCTGAATTTGCGGCGGCGAGACTTCATCACAATATTGGCCGCTGCTGCGGCCTGCAGGCCGCTTGTGGCCCGCGCCCAGCAAGACGGCAAAATTCCGCGCATCGGATTTCTTTCCCAATCGGCCCGCACGCCGATGGGAGACCCGTTCCGGGCCGGCCTGCACGAACTTGGCTTGATCGACGGGCAGAATGTCATGATTGAATGGCGTTTCGCGGCCGGGGACTTGAACCGGCTAGCGCCGCTTGCGGCCGACCTCGTGCATGCCAATGTCGACGTCATCGTCACAACGGCGACGCCTGCGGCCAAGGCCGCGCAGGCGGCGACAAGCTCCATTCCGATCGTCGCTATCGATCCCGGCGATCCGGTCCAGGCCGGGCTTGTCGCCAGCCTCGCCCGACCGGGAGGCAACATCACCGCGGAATCGTCGATAGCCCCCGACTTGCAGGCGAAACGGCTAGAGCTCTTGAAGGAAGTCGCTCCGAATATTTCACGGCTGGCCGTTCTTTCGAATGCTGCCATACCGCTGGCCGAGGTCGCCTTGCAGGAGCTGCGAGCGGCGGCCAAGAGCCTGAAGATCGACGTCCAGCCGGTGGTCGTGAGCGAGCCGAAAGACTTTGCAGCCGCGTTCGCGACCATCGCCGACCAAGGCCTCGATGCGCTCCTCGTCTTTCCCGATCCTCTCACGTTCACCAATGCGCGCTTGATCGTAGGGCTCGCCGACACAAGGCGCGCTCCGACGATGTTCGGCGCGCGCGAATTCGTCGATCTCGGCGGCTTGATGTCGTATGGACCGAGCTATCCGGAGATGTATCGCCGCGCCGGTGTCTATGTCGGCCGCATTCTCA
>Ga0335078_10004844_pt1 | contig 19893 bp, 20 predicted proteins | sample Lox_Sample_32_FD_206711 | JGI IMG/M metagenome (GOLD analysis project Ga0335078, IMG submission 206711) | Soil microbial communities from Loxahatchee National Wildlife Refuge, Florida, United States - Lox_Sample_3.2 | ecosystem: Environmental > Terrestrial > Soil > Wetlands | place: USA... | reverse complement strand
CCATCTGCAGTCCCCAGCCGAACTGAATGCCGAGGAAGCCGAAACTCATGTTCCAGATTTGCCAGAACGATTTGGTGGGCTTTTCCATTGGTGGCCGCCTGCGCGCTACCGATTCATCGATCGTAGATATTAGACATTTCCTTGAGCCGTGTCGCTAAGTCTTGTGTCGTAGCGCCGGGTTTCATGCGCCACTTCCAGTTTCCGCTGGAGGTGCCGGGAAGATTCATGCGCGCTTCGCTGCCCAGCCCGAGGATGTCTTGCATGGGCGCGATGGCGGTGTTCGCGACCGATCGCTGAATGCCGCGAATGAGCACCCAGTTAACCGGCTCGTCCTTGAAGCCAAGGTAGGCGCGCGCGTGGGAGTGCTCTTTTTCCACGTCATCGGCGGTGCGCGTGCTGTCGCCCGAGCCGGTGCTGTTCCACCAGCCGACAACGGTGTCGTTGTCGTGCGTGCCGGTGTAGGCGACGAGATCGCGGACGTAGTTGTGCGGCTTGAAGGTGGGCGCCTGCGGGTCATTGCCGAAGGCGAACTGCAGGATCGCCATGCCGGGGAAGCCGAACTCGTGGCGAATGGCTTCGACCTCGGGCGTGATGACGCCTAGGTTTTCGGCGATGATGGGCAAATCGCCGAGATCCTGACGCAAGGCAGCGAACAGTTCGCGGCCGGGGCCTTTCACCCAGCGTCCGTGCTGGGCGGTTTCTTCGCCGCCGGGAACTTCCCAGTAGGCTTCGAATCCGCGGAAGTGATCGATGCGGACGAAGTCGTAGAGGCGGAGCGCGGCACGGATGCGCTCGATCCACCACTTGTAACCGGTCTGTTTCAGCAGCGTCCAGTTGTAGATGGGATTGCCCCAGAGCTGTCCGGTGGCGCTGAAGTAGTCGGGCGGGACGCCAGCGATTTTTTCGGGATTGCCGCTCTGGTCGAGGAGGAAGTACTGGCGGTTCGCCCAGACGTCGGCGCTATCGTGCGCGACGTAGATGGGGATGTCGCCGATGATGCGAATGTGACGGTCGCGTCCGTAAGCGCGCAACTCCTGCCACTGCTGAAAGAATTCGTACTGGAAGAACTTTTGGGCGGCGATGGAGTCAGCGAGTTTGTCACTCCAGTGCGCGACGGCTTCGGGCGTCCGTCGGGCGATGTCTTCCTTCCACTTCGGCCAGGCGACGAGGTCGTGTTCTTCCTTCACGGCCATGAAAAGGGCGAAGTCGTCGAGCCAGTCGCGGTTGCGATCGCTGAACTCGCCGAACTTGCGACGGTCATCAGCGGAAGCGTTAGAAAAAAAGTTGGTCGCCGCTTTCTGCAGAAGGGGCCGTTTGAATTGGATCACAGCACCATAGTCGACGGTCTCGGTGGGGAAAATTGGTACGGTGCGTAAGTCGTCGCGGCTCAGGATGCCTTGTTCGGCGAGACGTTCGAGGCTGATCAGCAACGGGTTGCCGGCACTCGCGGAGAAGCATTGGAAAGGTGAATCGGCATAACCCGTGGGATTGAGCGGGAGCACCTGCCAGAGCTTCTGTCCGGCGGCATGCAGGAAATCGACGAATCGATAGGCCTCGGGACCGAAGTCGCCGACGCCGTAGGGCCCGGGGAGAGATGTCGGATGTAAAAGAACCCCACTCGATCGGGGAAAATTCATGTCGGTCACCTTAAACGGGTTGTCACCCGCGACGCAAGAGTGATGGGATCACCTGTGAACCGTGAGTCCGAGGGCGCCGAGTTCTTTCGCGTGCTTGACCTCAAGTTGGTCGTAGGTGCACTGCCGGGGCAACTTCTCGGGACGCCAGCGGAGGAACTTGGTGCCGTGGCGGAAGCGTCCGCCGGAGAAGTGATCGAAGCGGACTTCGCAGACGAGCTTCGGGTCGAGCGCTTCCCATTGGGCGCTGCGTTCGGTTGACCAGCGGCTGGGGCCTCCGGGAGCGTTGCCGGTGAAGCCGGATCCGCCGCGCAGGGGTTCGACGATCTTTTTCAAGTCGCGTTTCATTTGCGGGGAGAAGCTGGAGGTGAAGCCGACGTGGTTGAGCTTGCCGTGGTCGTAGAGGCCGAGCAGGAGTGAGCCGATGCCTCTGCCCTTGGAGGCGTAACGGAATCCGCCGACAACGCAATCGCAGGTGCGCAGGTTCTTGATTTTCACCATGCCGGTGCGCTCGCCAGAGGTGTAGGGCATGTCTAAGCGCTTTGCGACTACGCCGTCGAAACCGACGCCGGCGAGAGTCTGCATCCAGTGCTGGGCTTCGGAAAGCTTGGTGGTGGCGGGGGAGAGGTGGATCGAGCTGGGGTCCGGGACGGTGGCGAAGAACTGTTCGAGTTTTTCGCGGCGCTCGGAGAGGGGAGAGTCGATGAGGGAACGGCCGCGCTCGTCGACGAGTAAATCGAACGTTAAGAGGCTGGCGGGCGTTTCCTTGGAGAGCTTGCGGATGCGGCTCTCGGCGGGGTGAATGCGCATCAGCAGATCGTCGAAGGATAGGTGTTTACCGCGGAAAATCACGATCTCGCCGTCGAGGACAAACTTCTTCTGCGGAAGCTGCTTGAGTTGGTCGAGCAATTCGGGGAAGTAGCGGCCGAGCGGCTGTCCGGCTTTCGATTGCAGGAGGATGTCGTTGCCGTTACGGAAGGCGAGGCAGCGGAAGCCGTCCCATTTGTGCTCGTACTGCCAACCCTCGCCGGAGGGGATGTCGTCGACGGACTTGGCCTCCATGGGCGGAAACGGCGGCTGGACGGGCAGATGGATGGAAGTAAATTCGGCCTTGAGCTCCTCGGCTGGGACAGCTGCGGGTTCGAGCGCAGCCTTCGGTTTCGTCGCACGGCGCGGCATGAGTAATTCGATGCGGACGGTTCCGCGCAGAGTTCGCAAAGGAGCGAAGAATGCGGACTTACAACAATCGCGGGCGAGGTTGTCCGCGACACATGCTTTATACTCAGCGTGATGCTTCAACTCACCTTGGAACAGGGACAGCGCCTGGCTGACGAGGCACTTGAGCGGCTGCTGCCGTCGGCGCAGGCGTTTCCGCCATCGATTCATCAGGCCATGCGGCACTCGGTGTTTGCGGGCGGCAAACGGTTGCGCCCGATACTGGTGATGGAATCGGCTCGGATGATCGCGGGAGCGCTGCCGGATGGCGTCGCTGATCTGGGCGCGGCGATCGAGATGCTCCACACCTATTCGCTGATCCATGACGACCTGCCGGCGCTCGACAACGACGATTTGCGGCGGGGACGTCCGACGTGCCACAAAGCGTTCGGCGAGGCAACGGCGATTCTGGCGGGCGACGCGCTGCAGACGTACGCGTACGAGGTGCAGGCGAACCTGGCGTGCACGGCGGAGGCACGGGTGCGGATCATTGCGGAGGTGGCGCACGCCACGGGCACAGTTGATGGCATGATCGGTGGGCAGGTGATGGACCTCGAGGCTGAGCATAAGCGCCCGGATGCGAAGACGCTGGAATACATCCATCGTTCCAAGACCGGAGCGTTAATCACGGCGTGCCTGGTGGTCGGCGGCATGTACGCCGGTGGCACCAATGATGACATCGAGCGGTTGCGCTGTTTCGGACGTTCGGCCGGATTGGCGTTCCAGATCGCGGATGACATTCTCGACGTGACGCAGACGTCAGAACAGTTGGGGAAAACCGCGGGCAAAGATCTAAAAGCTGATAAGGCGACCTATCCTTCGCTGTACGGGCTGGAACGTTCGGCGCAGATGGCGGACGAGCTGGTAAAGGCTGGATGCGACGCGCTGAGCGTGTACGGCGAACGCGCGGCGGTGCTGAAAGAGATTGCGTACTACCTGGTGCAGCGGAAGAAGTAAAGACAAAGTTAGTAAATTAGCAAGTTGGTAAATGGGTAAATTGCCAAGGCTGAGCGGTCTTGGCTTTTCATTTACCAAATTACTAAATTACTCATTTACTAATTCTCATGTCTCCCTCTTCAATCATCGACATCCTTGCCATCGCCGCGCACCGCGATGACGTCGAGCAGACTTGCGGCGGGACGCTGCTGAAAGCCGCCGAGCGCGGGCAGAGAACGGCAATCCTCGATCTGACGCGCGGCGAGATGGGCTCGCGTGGCACGGCCGAAGACCGGGCGAGGGAAGCGGCGGAAGCGGCTCAGACACTGCGCGTGGCGTGGCGCGGGGCGCTGGACATTCCTGACACGCGCGTCGATAACACCTACGAGAACCGGGTGAAAATTGCGCGGGTGATTCGGATGCTGCGCCCGAAGGTGGTGATTCTTCCATACTGGGAGGCGCGGCATCCGGACCACGCGAAGACGTCTCCTCTGGGATACGAGGCATGTTTTGTGGCGGGCCTCACGAAGCTGGATTTGAGCCTGGTATCGGCGGAGTCGCTGAGCGTCACTATTTCAGCTATTGGCTCTCAGTTAATAGCTGACAGCCCATACAGACCTTTCAAGATCGTCTATGCTTCGCTCTATGCCGATGTGCGACCGAGCTTCGTGATCGATATTACCGAGCAGTTTGAGAAACGGCTGAAGTCGCTGCTGGCCTATCGATCGCAATATGCTCAACAGCAGCAAGGGGGCGAGTTGTTCGTTCCGGAAAAAGAGATCCGGACACGGCTGGAGACGATGGCGCGGTTCTACGGAATGCTGGCGGGAGTCGAGTTCGCCGAACCCTTCGTGCAGAAGGAAGTCGGGCTGGTGGAAGACGTCACCGCGATTCCGGTCCAATCCATGTAATGCAAACGTTAGTGCCTGTATTCCGTTACGCTTTCCTGATCATTCGGATCAGTACGCGCGATGACGGCGACACACGGCTCGGTTGCGCTTGGATTGTAGGTGAGGTGAGGCATGTTGGCCGGGATATACATGAATTCTCCGGCTTTCGCAGACAGGTGCTGCTCGAGCTGTTCGCCGAAGCAGGTCGCGCCTTCTCCGGAGATCACGTAGATGGCGGTTTCATGATGCTCGTGCAGGTGAGCATTCGACTTGCCGCCGGGTGGAATTGTCACCAGTTTCATGCAAAGGTGCTCGGAGCCGACGGTCTGGGCAGAGACGCCATCGGAGTAATTGAGCCTGGTGTGGCCTTGCTGAGCAGCTTGCGGCGAAACAACTTTACAGTTTGGCATTCTCTTGATTACCCCAGCGTCAGCGCGTTGGTGCTGTGAATCCGTATTTTGCCAGAATCTGCTGAATGGCAGGACGATGAAGATATTGAAGGAAGGCTTCGGCGACAGACTTCTTCCTTGAAGTTTTCAATACCACCGCGGCTTGTTCGATCGGACGGTAGAGCGTGGCCGGCACCTCGATAAACTTACCTTGGGTACGCATCGTCGGCGCCATCGCCAACGACTGTGCAAGGATACCCATCTCAGCGTTTCCGGTTTCGACGAACTGCGCGGTCTGCGAAATGTTCTCCCCGAGCACGAGTTTGTCTTTCACGCGATCGTAGATCCCAGCGTTTTTCAGCGCCTCTTCCGCCGCACGGCCGTACGGCGCGTGCGCGGGATTGGCGATGGCGATCTTTCTGATAGAAGGATCGAGCAGGACGTTAGCGCCTTTTGACAGATCGAGCTTCGAGTTGTTTGGCACCCACAAAACAATCTTCCCGACTGCGTAGCGATACAGCGTGCCGGATTCGGTGAGTCCAGCCTGCTCGAGCTTCTGGGGATAACCGATGTCGGCGGAGAAGAAGAGATCGAACGGCGCGCCGTTCTGGATCTGGATGAAGAAGTTTCCCGACGAGCCAAACGAAAGCCGCAGCGTGTTGCCGGTGTCGTGATGGTACTGCTGCGCGATCTGCTTCATGGCGAAGTTGAGATCAGCTGCGGCGGCGACGGAGAGTTCTTCCGCCGAGCAGCATACCGAGACGAGTAGAGCGCAGATGAGCAGAGATTTTCTCATTGGCGGCGACTACAGCTTGCGCGCGACCGCCACTCCATCACGTACTGGCAAGATGACGGTGTAAAACTCCGGCGAGTCGTAGAGCAAGCGGTTAAACTCGACGATCTGTTTCGTGTGGTGCTGGGGGTCTGTGTGGACGTCGGGGTTGCCGGAGGCATAGACGACGCGGCCACTCCAGAGCACATTGTCAGCCACGAACAATCCGCCGCGACGGATGAAGTTCTTCGCCATGCGGAGCGCGCGCGGGTAGTCTTCCTTGTCGATGTCGCAAAAGACGATGTCGAATTCCTGTTTCTGCTCGGAGAGGACTTCCAGGGCGTCGCCGATCTTGATGGTGATGCGATCGGTAACGCCGGCGCGATCGAAATAGCCGCGGGCTTCCTGCGCTTTTTGCGGACTGCCGTCTGTGTAAAAAACCTGTCCGTTTTCCCCGACAGCGCGCGCCCACCAGATGGTCGAGTAGCCGATTGCCGATCCGAGTTCGAAAACTGTTTTGGCGCCGATCGTCTGTGCGAGCAAGTGGAATAGGCGTCCGACGACCGGGCCGACAATCGGGATGTGCCGTTGCTGCGCCTGGTGCTCCATTTCGGAGAGCACGTCGTCGCGCTTGGGAAGCATGGCGTAGAGATAGTTCTCGACCTCGGGGCCGGTGATGGGGTGAGCGTCGGGATAGTCGGAACGGTTGAACTTAGTCATAGGAATTGGTAAATGAGCAAATTAGTAAGTTGGTAATTTACAAATAACAATGAACAGATCCTATCGTCTTTCTTCGATTATTCATCTACCAACTTACTCAATTACCAACTTGATTTTGTTTCTCCTGCCTTGAAAGCTACCACCTCGACGCCGCTGGGGGCCAACTTCTTTAGAGCTTCGGGCGTGCCTGTCAGCAGCGGGAAAGTCGCGAAGTGCATGGGGAGTACGGCCTTCGGCTTCAGAAGGCCGCAAGCGTAAGCCGCTTCGCGCGGGCCCATGGTGAAATGGTCGCCGATAGGCAGCATGGCGATGTCCGGCTTGTAGAGTTCGTGGATGATGCTCATATCGGCGAAGGGACCGGTGTCACCGGCGTGGTAGAGCTTCAGTCCGTTGTCGAACTCAATGACGTAGCCGCAGGCCTCACCGCCGTAGACGATAGAGCCGTCGTCGTCCTGAATGCCGCAGGAGTGGACGGCGTGTGTCATCGTGACCTTGATGTCGCCAACCTGCTGCGTGCCGCCTTTGTTCATAGGCGAGATGCTTTCGATGCCTTTCCTTTGCATCCACATGCAGAGTTCGAAGATGCCGACCACCTTCGACTTGTGTTTCTTCCCAATGGCGACCGCGTCGCCGATGTGGTCGAAGTGGCCATGCGTGCACAGCATGATGTCGCACTTCTTCACGTCCTTTTCGGTATCGGGGCAAGCAGGGTTGCCCATCACCCAAGGATCGATGTAGATCGTGGTTCCGCCGGCAGTCTGAACGCGCCACGTAGCGTGTCCGAGCCAGGTCAGCTTGATGCCTTTCAGATCCATGTGACGTTCCTCTTTCTGACGACCGACATTTTAGATGAAAGGAGGCGCTATACGGGGACGTGGGATCGCAAGCGGATGTGATGAATAACGTTGCTATGCTCCGGGCCCAAACTGCTATGCTTACGCCATGCAATCATCGGCGACGGAAACAGGGCTACGGATACTGATCTCGCGAGAGCGGATCGCGGCGCGGGTGGCGGAATTGGGCCAGCAGATCACGCGTGACTATCGGGGCGAAACGTTGTTGTTTGTGGGCGTGCTGAAAGGGGCATCGTTCTTCCTGAGCGATCTGGCGCGCCAGGTGAGCCTGGACGTGACTTTCGACTTCATCAGCGTCTCAAGTTACGGGAACGGCGTGCGATCGAGCGGGGAAGTGAAGCTGGTGAAAGACGTGGACAATTCCCTTGAAGGCAAGAACGTCGTAATCGTCGAAGACATTCTCGACACAGGGTTGACGCTGAGCTTCCTGCGCAAGCAGTTCCTGAATCACAAGCCGAGATCGTTGAAAATCGCGGCGCTGCTCGACAAGGTTTCGCGCCGCATTACCGACGTGCGCGGCGATTACACAGGTTTTGAGATTCCCGACGAATTCGTGGTTGGTTACGGACTCGATTACGCTGAGCGCTATCGCAACCTGCCCGATGTTTGCGTCCTGCCACCGGAGCTACAGTAATGCTTCCACTCATTCGTGACTTGCATGCGTACCAGGCCTGGGCCGACGCAGAGATCTTCCGGATTATCGAGACTACGCCAGCAGCACACAACGACGAAAAGATCGTAAAGTTGCTGAACCACATCGATGCGGTGTACCGGTTCTTCATCCTCTCCGTACAAGGTGAGCCGCCAACGCGCGAAGAACTAGTTGCAGAAAGAACCATGGAGGAGCTTCGGGTGTCGATGGCGAAGATCCACCAGCTTGCCGACAGTTATCTTCCAAAACTGCGCGAAAGCCGATTGCAGGACCCGATTCACGTGCCATGGTTCAAGGACTTCCAACCCACATGCCAGGAAGCACTCATACAGGCCGCTCTGCATTCGCAGAATCATCGCGGGCAGTTGTTGACACACCTGCGGACGCTGGGCGCGCCGACGCAGCCGCTCGACTACATCGTCTGGGTGAGCAAGAACCGGCCGGCGCCTCAGTGGGAAGCCGCCGCAGCGAGCGCGTCCTGAGAGTTTCGGATATAGGATTACATCATGCCTACTACGGCCCCATCCGCTCGCGACTGGCAGTCAGTCGCGCAAATGATCGATCACACCATCCTGAGGAGCGACGCGCGGCGCACGCAGATTGAGCAACTCTGTGCCGAAGCGCGTCAGTACAACTTTGCCAGCGTCTGCATCCAGCCAATCTGGGTTGAGCTCGCGGCCGAATTGTTGGCCGGTTCGCCCGTGCTCACCTGCACCGTGTGTGGTTTTCCACAAGGGGCAAATCTTCCTTCGGTGAAGCTGTTCGAAACTCTAGCGGCGTTGCGGCAGGGCGCACAGGAAGTCGACATGGTCATTAATGTAGGCGCGCTGAAGGATGGGAACACCCAATTGGTGCAGGACGAAATCCAGGCGCTGGCCGATGCCTGTCACAACGCTCGGGCGAAGCTGAAGGTCATCATCGAGTGCTGCCTGCTAACCGACGACGAGAAGAAAGTTGCCTGCGAGCTGTCGGTGAAAGCAGGAGCGGATTTCGTAAAGACCTCCACGGGTATGTCGACCGGCGGCGCCAAGGTGGAAGACGTCAGCCTGATGCGTGCCGTAGTCGGGCCGAACGTGGGCGTCAAAGCCGCCGGTGGAATTCGAACCGCGAAGGACGCGCTGGCGATGATCGAGGCGGGTGCGAACAGAATCGGAGCCAGCGCGAGTATCGCGATCGTGAAAGAACTAGGCGCGAAATAAGAAGCGCGGACGGTGAGGTCCGCGCTTCGTCGCAATTTGGGTTATCTCACCTGGCCGACATGGCTGCGTCTGCAGTCTCGTGGTTGTGCTCAAGTTTGCGGTGGTGGTGTCCGATATACACCTGACGCGGACGCGCGATCTTCTGCTCCGGATCGTCCAGCATTTCCTTCCACTGCGCCAACCATCCCACCGTGCGTGGCAGAGCGAAGAGCGTGGTGAACATCTCCGTCTTGAAGCCCATCGCCTGGTAGATGATGCCAGAATAGAAGTCGACGTTCGGATACAGCTTGCGCTTCACGAAGTACTCGTCTTCCAGCGCGATTTTCTCGAGCTCAATGGCGATGTCGAGCTTGGGATTGCGACCGGTGACCTTGAAGACTTCCTCGGCGGCGCGCTTGATGATGCGGGCGCGCGGATCGTAGTTCTTGTAGACGCGGTGTCCGAAGCCCATCAGCTTGAAACGGCCTTCCTTGACAGCCTTGATGTATTCCGGAATGTGATCGACCGAGCCGATCTGGGCGAGCATGGTGAGGACTTCCTCGTTGGCTCCGCCGTGCAGCGGACCCGACAACGCAGCGGCCGCACCCGCGGTGGACATATAAGGATCGGCTTGGGAACTGCCCACGGCGCGCATCGTGCTCGTGGAGCAGTTCTGTTCGTGGTCGGCGTGCAAGATGAACAGGATGTCGAGTGCGCGGGCAAGCACTGGATTCGAGGTGAACCGGGGCTCGGTGCGCTTCCAGAGCATGTTCATAAAGTTTTCGACATACGATAGTTCGTTGTCGGGGTAGACGTATGGCAGTCCCTGACGGTGCCGGTACGCATATGCGACGAGCGACGGCATCTTTGCGATGAGGCGCACGATCTGCAGATGCCGGACGAGCGGGTCTTTCATATTCCGCGATTCGGGGTAGAAGGTGCTCAGCGCCGCAATAGTCGAGACCAGCATGCCCATTGGGTGGGCATCATGATGGAAACCATCCATAAACTTCTTCAGATTTTCATGGATGAGCATGTGCTGGTTGATATCTTTCAGCCACTCCTTCATCTCGGAGTACGTCGGCAGTTCGCCGTTGAGCAACAGGTACGCAACTTCCAGGAAGGTGCAGTGTTCAGCCAGGTCTTCGATCGGATATCCGCGATAGAGAAGGATGCCGCGATCGCCGTCGAGGTAGGTGACGCGGCTCTGGCAGGAAGCGGTGTTCATGTATGCCGGGTCATAGGACATCATGCCGAAATCGTCGGCATTCACCTTGATCTGGCGGAGGTCGGAGGCACGAATGTTGCCGTGAAATAGCTGCAGGTCGTAGGACTTCTCAGTGCGATGATCGGTGATAGTTACGGATTCGGACATAGACGAACTCCATAAGGGCGCAGTGATGGACTGGTGCAGTGTGACGGTGGTCACGCACGGGAGGCAGTGAGAGAAATCACAGGAATAGGTGACGAAGATGAGTAATCGGAGGACCCGGGACAGGCTGAGAACCTGTCCCGGCGGTTTACTTGTTGATGGCTGCCCGCTCCTCCGGAGTCATGTCGCGCCAGAGCATGTTCATGTTGCGCTGCAGCCACAGGTCAGTCGGCTGAATATTCTGGGCGCGGGCCAGCCAGGAGAAGGCGGTCACCCGATCCAATGGGACGCAGTTGCCACTCGCATACATGGCTCCCAGATGGGCCATTGCGGGCGCGTTCTTCTGCTCGGCGGCGGCTCGGAAGTGGGTCAGCGCTTGATTGCAGCTTTGCGGAACGCCATGGCCGTAAAGATAGTTCTCCCCGAGAACGAGATCGCGGTTCTCGTGTGTCTCGGATTTAATGACAGCGTCGGCCGCCTTTGCTTTCGGCTTCGCTGCCGGAGAGGCGGTGTCGGCGCTGTTGGAGGCGATGGATCCTTCGCGCCGCTCGCGTGCTTCCCGTAATTGTCGAGTTTGGTCGGCCTCAATCACCTGTTGATCAGCTTCTGGAGTCGCCGGAGAATCGTTGATCTTGGCCTGGTCTGAACTTGCAGTGGTCGATGGCGCATCGGCTTTTGACGGTTGTGACGAACTCGCGGCCACAGAGGAATCGGCGGCTGTTGGCTGCGCCATCGTCGTCGGCTGCGGGTTGATCGGCGTAACCGGATTATTGTCGTTGTCTGTGGTCGCCATGCTGTCGGTGTTGTTGTCTGTCTTGTCCGTTTGCGGGATCGCGGACGGTTTCGCCTCGGCGGATTCTGCCAGTGCGTTTGAATCGTTTGCAGCCGGGTTGGTGGGAGTCGGTTTTGCCGCCTGGTCGGTCGCGGGCTTGCTGATGAAGGGGATGCTCAAACGACCAGTCTTCGCGGTCTGCCATTCGAGATAGCCGATCCCGGCAAAGACAATGAGCGCGAAGACGGAGAAAACCAGCCATCCGCCGCGACGGCGGGGTTGATCGTCATCAAGGAGATAGCTGGTCTCATCGGATTCCGATGCATCGGTAAGCCCGAGAAAAGAAGGCCCACTGATAGATGGCTCAGAGCGCTTCGGCGGCGTCGATTCCGCCTCGTCAGGCGGAAGAACTTCCTCCCAGTAGGACACGGGGAGGGCAGGCTCGGTCGGAGGGGCCTTCATCAGGACAGGTTCGGCCAGTTTTGGTGACACCAGACGTGTGCCGCAGTTGCCGCAAAACTTGTTTGTCTCCGGATTGTCGGTTCCACAATGATGGCAAAGCATAGATGTCCGTTGATTAGATGCCGAGCAGCGGAAACAGGGAGTCTGTTCGTAAGCCTTGGAATTACTTGGCTTTACGAAAAGAGAGAGGCCGTGTTACCCTCATAACGTACCAATAACGATTGGAAAAAATTAGCAGGAGTGCACCAAGTTCAGTGTTAGCCAGAGAGCAAAAGAAAACGATTGTCGATAACTATCGCACGCACGCGACTGACACCGGGAGCCCGGAAGTGCAGATTGCGATCTTGAGCGAGCGTATTGGCCAGTTGACCGACCACTTCAAGTCTCACAAGAAAGATCACGCCTCCCGGCGCGGTTTGTTGATGATGGTGAGCAGGCGCCGTCGGTTACTCGACTACCTGAAGAAGTACGATTCCGAGCGTTACAAGACGGTCATCGGGAAACTCGGTATCCGCAAATAAGTAGTCAGCGGTCAAGAAATCTCGCCTTCGACGCGGTCGAGGGCGAGTGTCACATGGTTCCTCGTCATGCGCTTGCGTGACGCGGAACCCGCATATCCATCAGCCAGCGCTCTCTGGACTGACCCCTCCTTATCTGAAGGCGTGCACGCCTTAGCGGAAGGAAACAAATGAAGCAAGAAGTAACCGTTGAACTCTCCGGCGGTAAAACCATTACATTCGAAACCGGAAGAATTGCCAAACAGGCACATGGATCGGTGCTTGCGAAGGCAGGCGACAACTACGTTCTGGCGACCGCGGTCGCCAACCAGGACCCTCGGGAAGGAATCGATTTCTTTCCCCTCACGGTCGATTACCGCGAATACACGTACGCCGGTGGACGCATTCCTGGCGGCTTTATCAAGCGCGAAGGCCGTCCCAGCGAGCGCGAAGTTCTCACCAGCCGTCTGATCGATCGTCCGATCCGTCCGCTCTTTGCTGACGGATTCAAGTGCGAGACGCAGGTCGTGGCCATGGTGCAGTCGGCCGACTCGCAGAATGATCCAGATGTGATCGGGATCAACGCAGCGTCGGCGGCGTTGCATGTCTCCGACATCCCGTTTCTCGGACCAATCGGCGCGGTCCGCGTCGGACTAAAAGACGGCCAGTTCATCGTGAATCCCAGCTACGACGAGTCGCGCGAAGGGCTGCTGCGGTTGGTCGTCGCCGGCACCAAGGACGGCATCGTGATGATCGAGGCCGGCGCCAGCGAAGTGCAGGAAGACACGATTGTTGATGCGATCGAGTTCGCGCACACCGAAATCAAGAAGATCTGCGCAGCCATCGAGGAATTGCGCGAGAAGGCCGGCAAGCCGAAGCGGCAGGTCACGCCGCCGGAGTTTGACCAGGCGTACTATGACCAGCTCAAGAAGAAAGTGGGCGAGCGCCTCACGGATGCGCTCAATACCGAGAAATATCCGAAGCTCGAGAGCTACGCGAAAGTTAAGGAAATCAAGACCGAGTTGAAGGCTGAGTTGCCGGAAGACGACGCGGAAGCGCTTACGAAGCTGAGCCATTACTACGAAACGCTGCGCGAACGCATCTTCCGCGAACAGGTAACGGAAGATCGCCGTCGTCCGGATGGCCGCGCGTTCAACCAGATTCGTCCCATCTGGATCGAAGTTGGCGTTTTACCTCGGGCGCACGGCTCGGCAATCTTCACCCGCGGCGAGACCCAGGCATTGGTAACGACAACGTTAGGAACGGGCGAAGACATGCAGCGCGTGGAACAGTTCGAAGGTGAAACCAAGAAGCGCTTCATGCTGCACTACAATTTCCCGCCGTTCTCGGTTGGAGAGGTCGCGTTCCTCCGCGGGCCAGGGCGTCGCGAGATCGGTCATGGCATGCTGGCGGAGCGGTCGATTCTCGGTGTGCTTCCCAATGATACCGACTGGCCGTACGCGATGCGTGTGGTCAGCGACATCCTCGAGTCGAACGGATCGTCCTCGATGGCGAGCGTCTGCGGCGCGTCGCTCTCGCTGTACGATGCGGGCGTGCCACTGAAGTCGCCGGTCGCAGGCGTGGCCATGGGTCTGGTGAAGGAGGGCGAAAGGTACGCCATCCTGACGGATATCGCGGGCGCCGAAGATCACTACGGCGACATGGACTTCAAGGTTGCCGGCACCAGCGAAGGCATTACCGCGCTGCAGATGGATATCAAGGTCACGGGCATTACGTCTTCCATCATGCGCGAGGCAATGGCACAGGCGAAGGAAGGCCGCTTGTTCATCCTTGGGAAGATGAACGAAGTCATCAACGAACCACGCACGAAGATCTCCGAATACGCTCCGCGGTTCTACACGCTGACCATCCCAACGGACAAGATAAAAGATCTGATCGGGCCTGGCGGCAAGGTGATCCGCGGCATCGTGGAAGCGACGGGCGTGAAGATCGACGTCGAGGACAGCGGCAAAGTGAACATCGCATCGGCCGACGCGGCTAACGCCCAGAAGGCTCTGCAGATGATCGGCGATATCACCGCGACGGCAGAGGTTGGGAAAACCTATCTTGGCACCGTGGTTCGGTTGGCGGACTTCGGCGCCTTTGTCGAGATCCTGCCCGGAACTGACGGTCTGCTGCACATCAGCGAAGTCGCCGAGCACCGCATTAAGGATATCCGCGACGAACTGAAGGAAGGCGATCAGATCCTGGTGAAGGTTTTGGCCGTCGAAGGCAATCGCATCCGGCTATCGCGCAAAGCGATCCTCAAAGAGCAGCGCGCGAAGATGGAAGGCTCGGGCGAAAGCGGAGAAGGAATGGCCGCTGCCGCAGGGTCGCCGACGACTTTTGAAGGCGGCCACGAAGGCGGTGACGAAGAGCCCGAGGACGGACAGCAGGCGGTGGGCGCGGTTGACCATGAGCACAACTACAACCGTGGTGACCGCGGAGGCGATCGCGGGGGAGACCGCGGCGGACGCGGCCCCGGCGGCGGTGGCGGTGGACGTCGTCACGGCGGTGGAGGCGGACGTGGCGGAGATCGTGGACGCGGTGGCCGTGGCGGTGGTGGCGGCGGACGCGGCCGGCGATAAACCAGTCACACTCAACTCACAAAGGCCCGAGGCATTCTTGCTTCGGGTCTTTTTCTTTAAAGATTCTGCAATCCCCGCCGATGCCTTGGTTGGAGGAGCCCGTGGCACTAATCGAGTGGAAGCCTTTCTACAGCGTGGGCGTGCCGCTGTTCGACGCACAGCACAAAAGATTGTTTCAACTCATGAACCAATTGCACGAAGCAATGGCTAAAGGACAGGCGAAAGACCACCTGACAGCCATCGTCACCGAACTCTCAAACTATACAAAGACTCACTTTGCCGAGGAAGAATCGGCCTTGGAGAAGGCCGGCTACCGGGATCTGGCTGCACATAAGACTCTACATCGGAAGTTCGAAGCCAAGGTCGACGCCTTCCGCAACGACATCAGGCAGGGAACACTTGGGATCAGCATTCAGGTAATGGATTTCCTGAACGACTGGCTGGCGAACCACATCATGAAGATTGACAAGGATTACACCCCGGTATTGGGCCGATCGTAAGAACAAGCTGCCTCAGTTCGCGGCGATAACTGAAGGAGGAACTGCAATGGCCCTGTTGGACTGGAGCGAGCGGTATAGCGTCGGGTCACGAATGATAGACGCTCAGCACAGAAGGCTCTTTGACCTGATCAATGATATGCACGAAGCCATGAAGGTTGGGCAGGCAAAAGTCGTGACGGCGCGAGTGCTGGACCAACTTGTAGCCTACACACGCACGCATTTCGATGCCGAGGAACGCGCGATGGCCGCCGTGGCATATCCCGACCTCGCTGCTCATGTTGCCGAACATCGCAAACTGACGGAAACGGTTGCGCGACTCAACGATGATGTGAAGGCCGGAACCGTGGGCATTACGCTCGAGATCATGGAATTCCTGCAGTACTGGCTGACCAATCACATCATGCGAATCGACCGCAAATTTGCGCCGTTCCTAAAGTCGTAATCCGAAAAGGAAAGGGCCGGACGAGTGATCCGTTCGGCCCTGAGAAGTTCCAGAGTGCATCACCAGACGCGACAGGCGTTGTCGCTGACCATCGGCTGGCCTTTGTGGCAACCGAAAGCCTTCCAGAATTCCGGCGAGTTCTTCTCGACGTAATTCACGCGATACTCGTTCAACGAGTGCGGGTTGCTGGTGATCATGAAGCGCTCCACCTCCGGCCGAAGATTCGCGCACCAGGTGAACGCGTGCGACATGAAGAACTTTTGCCGCGGCGTCCAGCCATCCGAATCTTTTTCATCCAGCGACTTTCCGGCCTTTTTGTAGGTGTTCTCCAGCGCGATTTCTGCGATGCGCAGTCCGGCGTTGTCGGCCGAGTCCTCACCCAGCGTTAGCTTCCCGTTGGTCTTAAGACCAAGGCCCGGAACGTCGTGCGTGTACTCATTCGCGATGCACTCTACTTTCTGGTCGTAGCGTTTGGTATCTTCCGCAGTCCACCAGTCGTGCAGGTTGCCATGGGCGTCGAACTTGCGGCCCTGGTCATCGAAGCCGTGGCTAATTTCATGGCCGACTACCAGGCCTGCCGCGCCGTAATTCACTTCTTCCGGCTTCGCTGGATCGAACAGCGGAGGCTGCAGGATTCCGGCGGGGAAGTTGATGGTATTCATCTGCGGATCGTAGTAGGCGTTAATGGTCGGTGGAGTCATGCCCCATTCTTCGCGGTCGACCGGCTTGCCAATCTTCATCATCTGCCGGTGCGACTCAAAGGCCGAGGCCTGTGCCACGTCCTCCACCATGTTGTCGCGAACGATCTTTACCGTCGAGTAGTCACGCCACTGGTCGGGATATCCGATCTTGTCGTAAATGGCATGCAGTTTCTCCTCAGCTTTCTTCTGTGTCTCAGGGCTCATCCAATCCAGCGTGTGGATGTCTTCGCCTAGTGCGGTTTCCACGGTGTTTACGAGCGCCTTGGTGCGATCTTTGCTGGAAGGCGGAAAGGCCTTTTCGACGTATGCCTCGCCAAGCGGCCCGTATCCGAGGTCGCGGTCGGCATAAGCGACACAGCGCCGCCAGCGGGGTTGATTCTCCTGTTGGCCGTAGAGCGTCTTGCCGTAGAACTCGAAATTGGCATTCACGAAAGCTTCCGACAGATAGCGGGCATGCTGGTGCACGGTCCACCAGCGCAAATACGCTTTCCAGTTGTCGAGCGATTCGGTCTTGAGCATCTGCTGGAGGCCGCGGAAAAAGTCAGGCGCAAAGACGAGGTAATGTTTGGGTGTGGGCGCGTCGACCAGCTTAAGGTATTGCTTCCAGTCGAACTCTGGCGCGAGTGCGATGAACTGGTCGAGCGTCATCTTGTTATTGAGGTTCGCGGGGTCGCGCCGGCGAACATTATCCATGGCGATTTTAGCCATGTTGGTTTCCATGCGAAGAACGGTTGCTGCATCGGCCTTTGCCTCATCCGGCTTCTCGCCGATCAGTTCCAGCATCTGCTGAACGTGCGCAACGAACTTCTCGCGGATCGCCTTCATCTTTGCGTCATCGCCAAGGTAGTAATCGCGCGACGGCAGACTCATGCCGCCCTGGTCGAATCCGGACACCATCAGCGTTGCGTCATCGAAATCAACCGAAGGACCGAAGCCGAAGATCGCGGCAGGAGTTTCATTGTCGCCGCCCTCCCACGCGCCGGGAACGCTCTTGTGGAGCGCGGCTACGGCAGTCGTGAGATCGGCCATGTTCTTAATCGCATTGATTCTCTTCAGTTCGGGTTCGATCGGCTTATCGCCTTGCTTATTGACTTCAGCGACATCCATGCACGCCGCCCAGTAGTCGCCGATCTGTTGCTGCCCCTGGTTGCGGTTCTTCGCCAGGGAAGCTTCCTGCATGGCGTTGCGGAGAATTGTCTGGTTGTAGAGTTCGAGGTTGGACCATGTGCCCCACTCGGCTTCATCGGCCGGAATGGGGTTCGCGGCCATCCATGTAGAGCACACAAAGGTGTAAAAGTTGTCGCAGGGGTCGAGTTTCTTGTCTACAACATTGACATCGAAATGATCGAGCTTGGGTAGCGGCCAGGTCGCTTCGGTATCTTTGTTCGCGGAACTCGATGAGCTGGGGGTTTGTGCGGCTGCGCCGAGGGAAAGAAGGAGTATCAGCGACAGCACCAGGCGTGAAACGCGCATAAGACGTCCTCCGAATTGACAGCGGGTAATTGTAAACGAAAGGTGACGAAACATTCTGAAGCTAAGGTACATCTTAGTACGATGTGTTGTTCCAGCAACCGGAAGTGGGTAGGGTTGTAGAATCGGGGGCGATGGAATATTCGCTGCATTTTGTTCTCGCATTGCTGGGTGCCGCGGGATGCGCGGGCTTTTTCGGCGCGCTGCTCGGCGTCGGAGGCGGCGTGTTCATCGTTCCGGTCATGGTGCTGATATTCAAGCTACCGATAAAGGTCGCGGTCGCGGCCAGCATTGTTTCGGTGATCGCCACTTCGAATGCCGGCGGGTCCTCTTACGTCGACCAGCGCATCACCAATCTAAAACTGGCCATGTTTCTGGAAATCGCGACGACAATCGGCGCGCTCACGGGTGCGCTGCTGGCGATCTACTTGCAGCAGTGGATCATGCTGATCATCTTCGCCGTGATGCTGGCCTACATGAGCTACGCCGCTTATGCGACACGGAATGTTGATGACCGCAAGATCGCGTCGGGCGAATTTGGAAATGCGAAACAGGACCGGCTTTCGCGCTATCTCGCGTTGCAAGGGTCGTATCACGATGTAGCGGCGAACCGCGACGTCGAATACGTCATAAACGGCGCACCGATTGGTGCGACGATTTCGTACCTCGCGGGAATGGCGTCAGGACTGCTTGGCGTCGGCGGAGGCGTGCTGAAGGTCTCGGCCATGAACGGTTACATGAACGTTCCCATGAAGGTAGCTGTCGGAACCAGCAAACTCATGATCGGCGTGACCGCGGCGGTAAGCTCGATTCTGTTCTTTCTCGCGGGGCTGATCCATTTCTCGGTGGTTGCACCGGTCGCGCTGGGCACGACGATTGGGGCCACGATTGGGACCATGGTCATGAACCGCCTGCACAGTTCGAAGCTGAAATGGATTTTCACTTTGCTGATGGCATATCTGGCTTACGGTATGTTGGCTAAGGGATTGGCCTTGCGCTTCGGCATTCACCTGCCGTCGCTGGGAGCGTGAGATGACAGAACTTACCCAAACCAAGCCCGGCGCAACCGCAGAAGAGAACGTCTATCGCGGCGTTTATCGAGTGCTGCTCGCGGGCATGTTCATCAGCTCGGCGCTATTCGCCGTAGGTCTCGGATTGGCATTGGTGCGCCCTGAGCACTACCCGCTCGGCGCCGATTGGGTGCGCTCGCATTATCATTTTGCGAGTATCTGGCAGGGGCTGAGGACGTTCGATCCGTTCACCTTGATGCTGGTGGCTACCGCGCTCTTGATCCTCACGCCGGTGCTGCGTGTCATCGTCTCGATTTGGGCCTTCGCAGTCGACCACGACTGGAAGTACGTCGTCGTCACCAGCATCGTCTTCGTGGTTATCGTTCTTTCGGTGGTGCTCTCGCACTTCGGCCTGAAATAGCGAGTGGCAGGCGGCCAAACCACCTGTGATGTGTGTCACTTACGGTCGGTTCATGGTTCAGCGAAGATGGAAAGTCATAAATCCCGCGGGGGAACCATGGGCTGGATTGAAAACCGTTTCGAAAAGAGCTTCCTGATCACCACGGTCGACTACGTCTTCAACTGGGCGCGCAAATCGGCGCTGTGGCCGGCCACCTTCGGGCTGGCGTGCTGCGCGATCGAAATGATCGCCTCGTCGACCGCCCGGTTCGACATCGCGCGGTTCGGGTCGGAAGTATTTCGTCCCAGCCCGCGCCAGTCGGACTTGATGATCGTCTCCGGCACTGTGTCGTTGAAGATGGCTCCGGTGCTGAAACGAATCTATGACCAGATGCCCGACCCGAAGTGGGTGATCGCCATGGGTGCGTGCGCATCGGTTG
>Ga0335078_10004843_pt1 | contig 19895 bp, 20 predicted proteins | sample Lox_Sample_32_FD_206711 | JGI IMG/M metagenome (GOLD analysis project Ga0335078, IMG submission 206711) | Soil microbial communities from Loxahatchee National Wildlife Refuge, Florida, United States - Lox_Sample_3.2 | ecosystem: Environmental > Terrestrial > Soil > Wetlands | place: USA... | reverse complement strand
CCGGTGCCGTCGAAGATCGCGCCGAGCGCCGGTCCGTCCTCGCCGTACTCGGCCAGGCACGCTGCCAGATGGGCGTGGTGGTGCTGGACGCCGACGAGCTCGACCCCGTCCAGATCGAGCGCGTACTTAGTCGACAGGTACTCGGGATGAAGGTCGTGGACAACGACCTCGGGCTCGACCGCGAACAGCGCGCCGAAATGCGAGATGCCGTCGGTGAACGAGCGGAGCGTCTCGTAATTCTCCAGGTCGCCGATGTGGTGGCTGACCCAGGCGCGGGCGCCACGCGCCAGGCAGAACGTGTTCTTGAGCTCGGCGCCGCAGGCGAGCAGCGGCCGCCGCGTGCCGGCCCCCGGCAGCGACAGCGCGGCGGGCACGTACCCCCGCGACCGGCGGAGGATGGTGCGTGCGCGCACGACCGAGTCGTCGGTGCGGGTCTGGATGGGGCGGTCGTGGACGAGAAAGAGGTCGGCGATCCCGCGCAGTCGCTCGAGCGCGTCGTCATCGATAAACGCAATCGGCTCGTCCGACACGTTCGCGCTCGTCATCACGAGCGTCTCGCCGATGTCCGCGAGCAGCAGATGGTGGAGAGGGGAGTAGGGGAGCATGACGCCGAGCTCCGGCGCCCCCGGCGCCACCGACTCCGCGACCTGGGCATCGGGCCGCCGCGAACCGAGCACGATCGGGCGCTCAGGGCAGGTGAGCAGCGCCCGCCCCCGGGCCCCGAGCGAGACCAGCGACTCGGCCACCGCCACCGAGGGCGCCATCAGCGCGAACGGCTTGTCCTCGCGGTGCTTGCGTGCCCGCAGCGCTGCCACCGGGCGCTCGTCCCGGGCCAGGCACGCCAGGTGATAGCCGCCGACGCCCTTGATCGCGACGATCGCGCCGTCGGCGAGCGCGGTGGCGGTGGCGGTGACGGGATCGCCTGAAGCAGAGCTTCCGATCAGTCGAGCCGAGGGTCCGCAGACGGGGCACGCGTTCGGCTGGGCGTGGAACCGCCGGTCGGCCGGGTCGTCATACTCGGCTCGGCACGCCGCGCACATCGCGAACGACGCCATCGTCGTCAGCGGCCGGTCGTAGGGCACACCGCGGACGATCGTGAACCGCGGACCGCAGTTCGTGCAGTTGATGAATGGGTAGCGGAAGCGGCGGTCGGCAGGATCGAACAGCTCGCGGAGGCAGTCGTCGCACGTGGCGGTGTCCGGGGTGACCGGCGCGTCGGGCACTGCGCCGCCGACGCTCTCGCGGATCGCGAACCCGGCGTCTCCGCACGGCGAGCGGTCCTCCACCAGCACGTCCTCGAGCACGGCCAACGGTGGCGCCTCGGACGGCAAGCGCGCAACGAAGCGGTCTAGCGCCGCCGTGCTGCCCTCTACCTCGATCAGCACTCCATGAGCATCGTTGAGCACGAACCCACCGAGCGAGAGTTCGTCCGCGAGCCTGTAGACGTAGGGACGGAACCCGACGCCCTGCACGGTGCCGGTCACGCGCACCCTCAGCCGCGCGCGACCGATCGCGGTCATCCCACCAGCTCCACGAGCGCGTGGTAAGCGCTCGCTTGGGCCTCCTGGATCCGCGGGATGTGCTCGGAGCGGGTGATCACGACGTGGTCCGCGAGGCCCTCGCCGGCGACTCGGCCGCCGTCGTAGCCCACCATCGCGATCGTCACGAGACCGCGCCGCCGAGCTTCGTCCAGCGCGTGGATCACGTTGCCGGAGTTCCCCGACGTCGACAGCGCCAGCAGCGTGTCGCCGCTCCCGCCGTACGCGATCACCTGTCGGGAGAAGATCGCCTCGACGCCGATGTCGTTCGCGATCGCGGTCAGGATTCCCGGATCCTCGGTCAGATCGATCGCGGGGTGGCCGCGGGCGCGGAGGTCCGCGACGACATCCATCGCGTCGGTCGCGGATCCGCCGTTCCCGAGCGCCAGCAGCTTGCCGCCTCCGTCGAAACTCGCTCGCACCGCAGCGGCTGCGCTCTCAAGTACCGCCGCGTTGTCGGTAAGCGTCTGCTCGCGCAACGCGCCAACCTCCTGGGCCTTCATCAGCACCGACCGGCGCACATCCTCGAGGACCGCGTCGAGATCGCTCTCGCGCTCGTCGAGGAACGGATAGAGGAAGCTCGACGCTCCGGCATCATGCGCCCGGCGCTCGGTTCGCCCTGAAAGCAGCCCCCGGTGCTCGAAGAACACATGCACGAGCTCCCACAGCACATGATAGAGCGTCTCGATCAGCTCTTGGCGGACATACGGATCGGAAGTCGGCGGCTCGAACTCCCACTCGGCGCCCGCCGGCGCGAACGCGATCGTCAGACATCCGCGGCCGCACGCGACCGCGATCCCTTCGCCACAGTCCGGGCCGAAACCCATCGCGATGTCATCCGGCGCGGCGATGAGCGAGACCTGCGCTGCCGGTTCGCCTCCCTCTCCCGCAAACGCAAGGGCCGGCAGCGCGCGCTTGCCGACGATCACCGGGTGCACGAACTCGACCGCGACGTGGCGCGCGTCCGACCGCGCCGCCGGCGTGCCGCCGAACGCGATCAGCCGCCCGCCGCGGGCGAACCGCTCGGCCATCAGATGACACACGCGCGCCAGCCGTTCGGCCGAGTCCTCGAAGAAGCGCGCACCCGACTCCGTACGCTCCGAGAGCAGCGCGGCGACCGTCAAGCAACCACTCCCTCCTGGGCGCGGGCCGCGATCCGCAACAACCAGTCGCGCCAGGCGTCGATGCCCTCACCGGTCCGCGCGCTGAGAACGATCCGCTCGACGTCGGGATGCACCACGTCGATGTTGTAGAGCAGCTTGTCGAGATCGAAGTCGAGATGGGGAAGAAGGTCGATCTTGTTGACGATCACAAGCTCGCACGCCCGGAACATCAACGGGTACTTGAGCGGCTTGTCCTCGCCCTCGGTGACCGCGCTCACCATCACGCGTGCGTCCTCCCCGATCCTGAACTCGGCCGGGCAGACGAGGTTGCCGACGTTCTCGACCAGCAGCAGGTCGATCTCGTCGAGCGGCAGCGCGGGGATTGCCGAGCGCACCATGTTCGCGTCGAGATGGCACTCGCCGCCGAAGCCCGCGCCGGTATTCAGCTGCGTCACCGGCACATGGAGCGAAGCCAGGCGGTCGGCGTCCATCGAGCCCTCGACATCACCCTCGAGCACGCCGACCCGGACCCCGGGCAGGTCGGTCACCACGCGCTCGAGCAGCGTCGTCTTCCCGGCGCCGGGCGCGCTCATGAAGTTGACGACCTTGACTCCGGCTCGGTCGAAATCCGCCCGATTCGCGCTCGCGATCGTGTTGTTGGCGTCGAGCGCGTCCTCGACGATCCTCACCTTGGTGCGATGCATTCGGCCTCCTCAACTTCAATAGCTTCGACCTCGAACTCGTTGCCCGCGGCGATCTCGACGTCGCTGCCGCCGCACGCCGGGCAGCGGAACGCGGGAATCTCGAGCTCCCACGCGTGGCCGCAGGACCGACACGCAAGCCGAGCGTCGATCACCTGCTGCTCGAGCCGCGCCCCTTCGCATACCGTCCCGCGCGCGACGAAGTCGAAGTAGAACGCGAGCGTGTCCGGGATCACCTGCCGAAGTTTGCCAACGCGGAGTTCGACGACCGTCACGCGGCGGCCGCGGGCGTGCTTGACCACCGTGTTGACGATCGCGCTGCTAAGGGAGAGCTCGTGCACCCGCGCGCAGCTCCGCCACCGTGTCGACGACGAGATCGACCGCGCGCGACACCGCGGCCGACACCTGGTCCGACAAACCCCAACCCATCTCCTCAACGTCAGCAGGCTCGCACGCGATGACGACGACGCGCCCCGGCCATGCGCCGACCGACTTGACGAACCGAAGCACCGTCTGTGGATCCATCGCGTGCGGGTTGATCACATCGCCGTCCTCGATTCCGCCCGGGACCGACTCCTCGTCCGGCTCCATCACGTACAGCGTCCCGGGCTCCCCGCCCTGCTTGGACACGTCGACGATCACGAGCGCGTCGTAGCCGCGCATGACCTCGTAGGCGAGATCGAGCCCGCCGGTTCCGGCGTCCATCACGTCGACGCCGGCCGGCAGCGAACGCTCGCCGAGGCGCCGCGCGACCTCGCCTCCAAAGCCGTCGTCCCGGAGCCAGGCGTTGCCGACGCCGGCGATCAGGATGCTCCGCAGTGGCTCGTCGGTCATGTGTCGATCACCTCCACCTCGGGGGCAAAGAAATACAGAAAGCGCCCGGTATCGCGCATCAGGTCCTGGCCCGGGTCGTCGTCGATCGTCACTCCCAGGTGCGTCTTGCCGTCGTAGTCGGTGAGGATCCGCTCGATCGTGGCGCGGCGTCCGTCGAGCATCCGCGCGTGCAAATCAGCGTCCGGGCCCGGTCGGATCACGACCTTCAACCCGCGCGTGAATCGCACGCCGTCGACGATTGCGTAAGGCTGCCCGGCCGCCGGGTCAGGCAGGCCAGGCGGCTCGGTCGGTGGCGCCAGAGTCTCAGGGTCGCGGAGCTCGACGCGCCCATGGAGCGCCATGATGTCCTCCGGCGTCGCCGCCGCGGCGCGCTCGATCATCTCACGCACGGCCGGATCGGCCCGCTCGATCTCTGCGCGCTCCTCGTCGGAGAGCACCTGCACGTGAAGCAGGAGCGCCTCCTCGATTTCGGTCGAGTCGAATAGCCCGCCGCGGCTCTCGGGAGCGATCTGGGGGTGGTCGGGCAACACGTATGTCGTTCCGAGCACGGCGTCGTCGGTCTCGGAGGCCAGCACCGGATACGTGTTGACGCTGGTCGGGGCGGAGTCGAGCGGCGACCGGAACCGCCCGGCCGAGATGCGGACGACGAGCTGAGTGGAGATGAGCGATCGGGCGAGCGCGCCTGCGCGGTCGAGCCCGGCGGGCGCGTCGCGCGTGTTGTGGACGCAGCAGCGCACCACCGCCGAACCGTCGCCGAGCACGTCCGAACGCAGCGTGAGCCGGCCGCCGTCGAACTCCGTCGTGACCCGATCACCGGCGGACACCGGTCCGAGTTCGAGACGGCACTCCGTGGCCCGGTGGCGGTCGCCGCTCGGAGCCAGGTACCGGAGCGTCGCCGAAAGCGTTGCGCTCGAGTCCGCGGGATCGGCAACGCACTCCAGCCGCGCGTGGTCGAACGCGCCCGCGCACTCGGCCGCGTACGCCGGCGGGTAGACGATCCCGAATGGGGTGGGCGTGGCGTTCTTGGTGGCGCCCGGGGTGTACGGGTACAGCGCGTAGCCCTCCCACAACAGCGACGTGACGAGCTCCTCGAGGCGGTCAGTCATGTTTCAACAGATCGCTGACACACGCGTCGAGTGTCGCAAGACCGCGCGCGAGCTTCTCCCGCTGGAGCGCTTCAAACGTCTGGGAGCGGACCGCGATCCACGCGGTGCCCGGGTAGTAGTGCTCGACCGTCTCTCGCCAGGCTGACACCGGCATGCGGTAGTCAATCGACGTCGACCACGGGATCAGCGCCATCTGCAGACCCCCGTCGGCGCCGGGGTAGTAGATCATCCCGTTGAAGTGCAGTGCCATCGGTGCCTTGCCGCCGGGGAGTGCGTGGAGGTACTTGGCCGCGGCGAGCTCGAGGTCGTAGTGACACGCGATCGGGACGCTGACCGTCGTCGTCCCGGCGAAGGCGGGTACGAGCACATCGAGCTTGGCCCACACGAGGCTGCGGGTGGTGACCGCCCATCGCTCGGGGGCGCCGAACAGCTCGACGAGCCGCTCGCGCGTGTCGTCGTCATAGCGGCGCCGCGCCGGCTCGATCATCAGCTGGATCGTGAGCGCGACCATGTACACCTCGCGACCGTCGGCCTCGCTCACCTCGAGGTCGATGGTGAGCATCGGCGTGGCCGCGTACTTGACCGGGCGGGCGCCGAGCACGGCGAACTCGAGGTCCGGCGGCGCGTCCGGCAAGGTGGGCTCGATCCGGGGCTCGACCGTCAAGCCGTCGTTGCCTTGGCTCGGAGGCCGTCGAAGAAGCGCTCGACCGCGTCGTGCACGCCGGAGCCTCCCGAAATGCCCTCCCAGTGCGCCTTGACCGTGCCTGTGAGCTCGTAGCAGCGGTCGATCGGCGCGATCACGTACATCGGGGGATCGGCCAGCCGGTTCGCGATCAGGCCCTCGATGTCAGGCTCGAGGCTGGCCAGGACCGGATTGAGCTCGAGCATCCGGGTCCACGAGTCGAAATGGAGCTCGCTCTCGGTCGCGCCGCCGGGACTCGGGTACATCGCGACCACGCACGCGGTGACCGTCGATTCCATGAAGAACGCCAGGCCGATCGGGATCTGAAAGCTCGCCCACAGATCATCGGGGATGTCGAGGCCGGGGAGCCAGAGCGTTCGGTTCCCAGTCGGGCGGTAGTCGCCCTCGCCGGACCGCATAGCCCAGCACGCCTCGCACGCGCACACGATCCGGCGCTCTGAGAGCGCAAGCAGGTGGCGGTGATCCTCCGAAATCCCAATGCCGCACAGATCGCATGCCTCGGTGTCTGGCGAGGGCGACGCGGGTGCGGCACGGGCGGTTGTGCGCGCCAGGCCGCGGAGCCCGGACACCACCCCCGCGCGCCGGCGCGCGTCGTTCATTGCGTGAGCGCCACCTTCACGCGTCCCTCCTCGCGCAGCAGCGGCACTGGTTCGAGCTGGAGACGATCGTCATCCATCGACCGGCCGGCGCGAGGAAGGAAGAACGATCGCGCGCATTCCGGGCACGACAGCGCTCCGGCCAGCAACAGCCCACCGTGCAGCGGTGCGTCGCAGTTCGCGCAGCGGTCGCGGTAGGCCAGCAGGGCACCGTCCACGTTGGCCACGACCAGCTCGCGGCCGACGACGTTGACCGCCGCCAGTGACCCGTCGGCGAGCTCGGCGACCGACTCGACGTCGATCCACATGGATTCCGTGCCCGCGGTGGTCTGGGCGTTCACGCCTTCGACCTCGAGGCCCTCGAGATCGGGCGCAGCTTCTTCGAGCGCTCGCTTGATCGCCAGCTCGAGCGTGACCGAGGACGCCGAGCAGTCAGAGCAGCTCCCTTGGAGGTGGATCCGCGCGATGCCGTTCTCCAGCGAGAGCAGCTCGACGTTGCCGCCGTGGGACTCCATGTACGGCCGGACCGAGTCGAGCGCCTGCTGTACCCGCTGCTCGAGCGGCACCGGGTGCAGGTCGTGGATCAGGAGCAGAGTTGCGACCAACGGGTCATCCAGTAGCGAGGCGGCGATCTGCTCGTCCTGCGGCCGGGCCCCGGACAGCGAGCCGAGGATCCGCTCGAGCCCGGCGCCGTACATCTGCACGATCGCCGAGACCAGCTCCTCGGCGAGCCCGCGCGGGACGGACTCGCCGCAGGCCTCGAGCGCAGCCTGGAGCTCCTCGACTCGCTCGACCAGCTCCTCGGTGTCCATTCGCCTACGCCAGCGCGGTCGGGGTGTGCATGACCTTCCGCACCTTGCCCTTACCGGTGTACATGTGCACGCCGCACGGCAGGCACGGGTCGAACGACCGCACCGCCCGCATGATGTCGATCCCCTTGAAGTTCTCGGGTCCGTTCTCCTCGAAGATCGGGGTGTTCTGGACCGCGTCTTCGTAGGGGCCGGGCGTCCCGTACACATCGCGCGGGCTCGCGTTCCATGGTGTCGGCGGATACGGCTGATAGTTCGCGATTTTGCCCTCCTGGATCACCATGTGGTGCGATAGCACGCCGCGCGCGGCCTCGTGGAAGCCGCAGCTGACCGCGCTGTCGGGGACCTTGAAGCTGTTCCAGCTCTTGGTCCGGCCCGCCTGAACCTCCTTCAACGCACGCTCGAGGTTGTGCAGCGCGATCAGCGCGCTGTACGCCTGGTGATAGGTCCGCGCCCGATCGCGCTCGACCGCGTTGGACTTCTCCGGGACATTCCACTCGAGCTCCATCTCGGGCATGTTCGGGGAACGGGGGAGCACCATCTGAATCGAGTGACCGGTCGCCTTCGCGTAGCCGAAGTCGACCAGGCCGGCCTTGGCCGTGCACCACTGGCGCGCGAAGGGGCCGCCGCCTGTGTCGCAGCAGACGTGGGTGTCGGTGCGCTTGTCGTAGATCCGCGGCGACACGACCCACGTGTACTTGTCAGCGAAGTCGCGCTTCTGCGGGCGCGGGAGCGTGACCTTGTTCCACGGGTGGTTCTTGTCGACCGGGTTGCCAAGCGGGTCGTGGGTGACGAACGTCGGCTCGTTCTCCCAGCCGTCGAAGTACGAGGAGCCGAGCAGGATCCGGATCATCAGGTTGATCTCGACGAGGTCGGTGGAGATCAGCTCACCGCCGATCGCCACACCCGGGGTGATGTAGCGCTTGCGACCCCAATTGGTCATGTTCCGGTAGTCGTAGTCGACGTAGTCGGGGTCGTCGAACGAGCCCCAGTTGACGAGGTTCGTCTCGCGGAAACCGACCATGTCGTAACCCGGCAACTCCTGGAGGAAGAAGTCGTACAGGTCGTCGTGCATCGGCACGCTGCGCTTGACGTAGTCGAAATACCGCATCAGGCGCACGTAGTAGTCGGTGCACGTCTGATGCGTGATGTCGGCGCTGCAGCCGCCCGGCATGATCGTCGACGGATGGGTGTGGCGGCCACCGAACAGGCAGTACATCTCGCGGGTGTAGCGCGCCACATGCAGCGTCTCGAGGTAGAACTCACCCGTGAACGGGTTGAGCGCTCGCATGATGTCCGCGATCGTCTTGTAACCGTGGATGTCCTGACCGGGAGCCGGGGTGTTCTCCGCCTTCGCGAGCAGCGTCGGGTTGGTCTCCTTGACCATCTGCTCGCAGAAGTCGACGTTCGCCATGCAGTCGTTGAAGATTGCGTGGTCGAAGATGTAATCCGCGGTCTCGGCCAGGTTGAACGCGAGGTCGCCGAGCGCCGGCGGCTTCACCCCGTAGGCCATGTTCTGGTTCAAGCACGAGCACGTGCAGTGGTTGTCACCACATATCCCGCAGATGCGGCTCGTGATGAAGTGAGCGTCGCGCGGGTCGATCCCTTTCATGAAGATGTCGAATCCGCGGAAGATCATCGAGGTGCTGTAGCACTTGTTGACCCGCTGGTTCGAGAAGTCGATCTCGGTGTGGATGCCGAGGCTGCCCACGATCCTCGTGATGGGATCCCAGGACATCTCCTTGACCATCACCCTGTGCTGTTCAGGCGTCTCAGTCGCCATCTGTCTATCTCCTCAGGATTGGATTTCGGGGGTGATGAGGTCGATTACCAGCGCTTGACGTAGCCCGTGGTCAGTGTCTTGCCGCGCCGGCGCCATTCCGGTTCGACGTCGTGCTGCTTGGCCATGCGGTGACGGAAGTACTTGACGATTGGGCCGTACGTGTACTTGGTGATGTTCGCGTTGAGCGCGCCCAGCTTGTCCTCGTCCATGAACGGCATGAACTGGTCGGGGAATCCCGGCATCGTGCACGCCATGCAGATCCCGCCGACGTTCGGGCAGCCGCCCACGCCGTTGACCCAGCCGCGGACCGGAACGTTGCATCTGACCACCGGGCCCTTGCACCCGAGCTTGACCAGGCAGCGGTGGTCGGAGCCGTACTCGGTGGCGAACTGGCCCTGCTCCGTGAACCCGGCGCGATTGCAGCTCTCGCGAACGGTGCGCCCGAACAGCCACTTCGGGCGGAGCGCCTCGTCTAGCTCCGGCGCCGGCGCCAGACCCGCGAGATGCAGCGCGAGATATAGCAGCGTCTCGGTCATGTTGTCCGGCTGCGCCGGGCATCCGGGAATGCAGACGATCGGGAGGCCGGCCTTGGACTTCCAGCTCCAGCCGAGGTAGTCGGGCACGCCCATGGCGCCGGTCGGGTTGTTCTTCATCGCCGGGATGCCGCCGTACGTCGCGCACGTCCCGACGGCGACGACCGCGGCCGCCTTCGGCGCGAGCCGGTCGAGCCACTCGTTCATCGTGATCGGCTGGCCGTTGTCGGGGTTCACGGCGAAGCCGGTCCAGTGGCCCTCGCCGTTGATCTCCTCGTTGCCGAGCGAGCCCTCGATCACGAGCACGAACGGGTCGAGCTCTCCCTTCTCGGCGTCGAACCAGGCCTGCGCGTACTCCTGCCCGACGGCGTAGTCGACCACCTGGTTGTGGACGACGACCTTCGGCATGCCGGGGATCGCCTGGAGGATGATGTCCTCGAGGCTCGGATTCGTCGCCGAGGTCATCGCGACGGAATCGCCTTCGCAGCTAAGGCCGGTGGTCATCCACAGCACATGCGCGGTGACGGCCTCGGTCTCCTTCTGCTTCGCATACGGATTCGCCAACGCCGACATTCCGTCTCCTCTCGATCTCACTCAACAGATGCGCGGCAGCGGGTCGCCGACCAGCTGATCCATCACCCGCTTGCCGCCAAAGCTCGTCTCCACCAGGACCATCCCGGGCGGCTCGGTCCGCACCTCGCCGATCTCGGCCGCGGCCTCGCATCCGGGTACTGACCGCATTGCGTGCAAAGCCCGCCCGGCCGCATCGGCGGCGACGAAAGCGACAAGCTTTCCCTCGTTCGCGACGTACATCGGGTCGATCCCGAGGATCTCGGCCGCGCCCGCCACCTCGGGTCGCACCGGGACCTCACGCTCGCGCACGATCATCGCCACCGAGGAGGCACGCGCCAGCTCGTTCAGGACGGACGCGACGCCGCCACGGGTCGCGTCACGAAGACACCGAAGCTCGGGGCCCACGGCCTCGAGCAGCGCATCGACCACGGGCCACAGCGACCGCGTGTCGGACTCGATCTCCGCGTCGAGGTCGAACTCGCCGCGGGCCAGCATGATCGCCGTCCCGTGCTCGCCGATGCTCCCCGACAGCAGGATCCGGTCCCCGGGTTTCAGGGCCGAGGGTGACAGGCGAGCCCGCGGGTCGCGGCGGCCGATCCCGGTTGTGCACACATACATGCCGTCGGCGTGGCCCCGTTCGACGACCTTGGTGTCCCCGGTGACGATCTCGACGCCGGCATTCCGGGCCGCGCGTGCGATCGCCTCGACTTCGGCTTTCAAATCCTCGGCCGTCAGGCCCTCCTCGAGAATCAGCGACAGGCTCAAAGCGAGCGGCCGGGCGCCGGCCACGGCCAGGTCGTTGACCGTCCCATTGACCGCGAGCTCGCCAATCGAGCCGCCCGGGAACCGCATCGGCTTGACCACGTACGAATCGGTCGTGAACGCCAGTTCGACATCGTCGACCGTGATCGTCGAGGCATCGGCGAGCTCGTTCAAAGCCGCAGAGCCGAACGCCGGCACGAGCAGCCCCTCGATCAGCCCCTGGGTCGCCTTACCGCCGGCGCCGTGGGCCATGTTGATCCGCTCGTCGCGGAACTTCGCGCGCTTGGCCCGGGCCGTCTCGATGATCCCGAGGATCTTCTGCTCACGCTCCGAGACGACCGCGGGATCGCTCATCAGACCACTTCCCGCTCCCGGGCGAAACGCCCGAAGTTGTAGTACGCGGCGCAGGCCCCCTCGGACGACACCATGCACGTGCCGATCGGGCGCTCGGGCGTGCATGCGGTACCGAACACCTTGCACTCCCAGGGCTTGATGACCCCCTTGAGCACCTCACCGCACTGGCACGCCTTCGGATCGGCGACGCGGACCCCCGGGACGCTGAAGCGGACCTCGGCGTCGAGGTCCGCGTAGCGCTCGGACAGCTTGAGGCCGCTGTGGGAGATGAAGCCGAGACCGCGCCACTCGAAGTGGGGACGGAGCTCGAACACCTCGGCCATCACCTCGAGCGCCCGGAGGTTGCCCTCGTATGGGACCACCCGCTTGTACTGGTTCTCAACCTCGCATTTACCGTCCGCGAGTTGTTTGAGGATCATCTCGATCGCCTGGAGGATGTCGAGCGGCTCGAACCCCGCGATCACCACTGGCTTCCCGTAATCGGCGGGGATGAACTCGAACGGGCGCGCGCCGACCACGGTCGAGACGTGGCCCGGGCCGATGAACCCGTCGAGGCGGAGGTCTGGCGACTCGAGCAGCGCGCGCAGCGGCGGCACGATCGTCACGTGGGAGCACATGACCGAGAAGTTCCGGACGCCCTCGGCCCGCGCGCGCTTCAGCGTCAACGCGGTCGACGGCGCGGTGGTCTCGAACCCGATCGCGAAGAAAACGACGTCGCGATCGGGATTCTGCTTGGCGATGCGCAGTGCATCGAGCGGCGAATAGACCATCCGGATGTCGGCGCCCGCGGCCTTGGCGTCGAGCAGGCTGCCGTCCGAACCGGGTACGCGCATCATGTCGCCGAAGCAGGTGAAGATCACACCCTCCTCGTGGGCGACCGCGATCCCGTCGTCGACCCGGCCCATCGGGATCACGCATACCGGACAGCCGGGGCCGTGCACGAGCTCGACGTTGGCCGGCAGGAGGTCGTCGATCCCGTACTTGTAGATCGAGTGCGTGTGACCGCCGCACACCTCCATCAGCTTGTAGTGCCGGCCGGGCTCGACGAGCGACATGATCTGCGTCGCGACCGCGCGCCCCAGCTCGGCATCGCGGAACTCGTCGACGAACTTCATGCCACGGGCTCCAGCCGCGTGAGTGCCGTCCCAGCGTGTACGAGCAGCACGTCGCCTGGCGCCACCGGGTCGACGAGCGCCGTCTCGACGGTCTCCCGCGCCCCGTCTTCGTGTTCACAGAGCGCCAGCCCGCGCGCCTCGTCGACGCGCACCACGTGCATCGCCACGCCGTCGTCGCCGCAGGTGATGCAGTGCTCGGATCCGCAAGTGTCGGCGCGGGTCACTCGATCACGCTGGCCTTGAGCTCCTCGAGCTCCTGCTCGTAGTCGGCGCCCATCCGCACGAGCAGATCGCGCGTCGCCCGCGCTTCCTCCTCGTCGACCTTCGAGATCGCGAACCCGACGTGGATCAGGACCCAGTCTCCCGGCGCGACGCCTCCGTCCTCGTCGTCGAGAAGGCCCACGTTGACGTTTCGGCGCACTCCTGCGACGTCGACTTTGGCCAGCCTATTCGGGTCGTCGACGATCTCGATGACCTGACCAGGGATCGCCAGGCACACGCCTGGTGTTCTATCACTCGATTGCGGGCAATTGTGAAGGCCGGTAACGGGGGTTACCAAGCAACATCGGCCCTGGTGTGCGCCACGATCCGCGAGGCATAGACTGGCCCCCAGTTCTACGAGAGGCTGTGCTGTGTCCGTCGAAGACCGAGGGGTTGTCCAGCCCGGGCCGTTGCGGTGGCCGCGTCATCCGCAGCTGGCAGGCGACGCTCCCGAGTCGATCGCGCTGTACACCTACCTGCTCGACTCAGATGGAGAGCTGGCAGACGAGTTCGACGTACGCGCACGGATCGCCGCGCGCCAGCTGGCGACCGCCAGGGTCCTCCAGGTCGCGGTCGGGGCATGCGAGCTCGGGCCTTGGTTCGAGGCCACCGGGCAGGGCCTCGGGCTGCTGATCCTCAACGGCCTGCTTGCGCTCGAGATCCGGGTCGGTGGCCGCACCGCCGCCGAACTGGTCGGCCCCGGAGACCTGCTCCAGCCGCTCGAGCCCGGGCCCGATCAGATGGTCGTGCGCACGTCGGGCTGGCGCGCCCTGCGCCCGACAAGGCTCGCGGTGCTCGACGGCGATTTCGCCGACCGCGTGCGGCCGTTCCCGCAGATCGTCCGGATCCTCGCGCGCCGCGCCTGCCGTCGCCCGCTCGAGCTCGACGTGCTCAGGGCGATCACGTCGCAGCCGCGGCTCGAGGTTCGGCTCGTTCTGCTGCTGTGGCATCTTGCCGACCGGTGGGGCCGCGTCGAGCCCACCGGCGTGCGGCTGTCGCTGCCGCTCACGCACCGGCTGCTCGGCCAGCTTGTGGCGGCCGAGCGACCGTCGATCTCGCACGCGCTCAAGCGGCTCGCCCAGGCCGGGCTCGTGACCGGCACGACCGACGACCTGCACCTGAACGGCAGCCTCGAGCACCAGCTCGAAGTGCTCGCCGAACGCGAGCAGGTGACCACCCCGCGACCGGTGGCCCATCCACGAAGGGCTCGCCGACCGATCGGCTAGCCATGGTTGCCGCCGACCGGCATCCGGTGCACGTGCTGTGGCTCACGAGCGGGCTCGGTTGCGACGGCGACTCGGTCGCGATGACGGCCGCGCGCAACCCGAGCTTCGAGGACTTGATCCGCGGGTGCTTCCCGGGCGCGCCGCCGCTCGTCATCTACAACCCGCTGCTCGCGTACGAGACCGGAGACGAGTTCATGCGGGCATGGTTCGACGCGGTAGCCGGCAGGCTCGAGCCGTTCATCCTCGTGCTCGAGGGCTCGGTCCCCAACGAGCAGATCAGCGGGGACGGGTACTGGGCGACGATGGGCGTCGATCCCGCCAACGGCGCTCCGATCTCGACATGCACGTGGATCGACCGGCTCGCGCCGCGTGCCGCAGCTGTACTCGCGCTCGGCACGTGCGCGACATTCGGCGGGATCCCGGCGATGAGGAACAACCCGACCGGCGCCATGGGGCTCCGCGATTACCTCGGCTGGAGCTGGACCTCGCGCCTCGACGTCCCGATCATCAATCTCCCGGGCTGTCCGGTGCAGCCCGACAACATCACCGAGACCCTTCTGCACCTGGCGCTGTTTGTCGCCGGCGCCGGGCCGATGATTGACGTCGACGAGCACGGCCGCCCCACGTGGCTGTTCGGACGGACGGTGCAGCAGGGCTGCGGTCGCGCCGGCTTCGCCGAACAGGGCGAGTTCGCCCGGACCCCGGCCGACCAACGTGGTTGCCTGGTCAAGCTCGGGTGCAAGGGACCGGTGGCAAAGTGCAACGTGCCGTTGCGCGGGTGGGTCGGAGGCGTTGGAGGCTGTCCGAACGTCGGCGGCATCTGCAACGCGTGCACGATGCCCGGATTCCCGGACAAATTCATGCCGTTCATGGACGCGGACCCGCTGGGGCTGGTGTACGCAAAGGGGGCGCGGTTGACGCACGGGCCGGTGATTCGGCGGCTGCGCCGCCGCGCGATCCGGCGCCGCTATGATCGCGAACCCGCCTGGCGCGCCCTGGGCGAACTCAAGAGCGGCTACGAGCCGAGGTGGTGAGGTGCCGGTCACGGTCGTATTCGTGTGCGAAATCTGCGGCGCCCGGCCGGATCCGGAGACGCAGGTCTCGCTCGAGCACCAGCTGCTCGATCTGCGCCACGGCGAGTACGTCGACGCCGAACCCGGCCGGTGGCTGACGTGGCACGGGCGAGGCATGTACGGGCCGCAGCGCTATGCCTGCGGCGCGCACCGCGGCGAGCTCAAGGCGCTCGTGCGCGAGCACTATGGGACGCTCGGGTGGCACCCGTGGGCCAAGGGGCCGCATCCGTGGGCCGGACGGCGCGGAACCGACCGCGCCCGAGCGCTGGTCCGCGCGCTTCGCTCGACGTTCGGCGCGCCCGGTTCTTAACGCGGGCGGCCCCCGGGACGCGCCGGTAATCGAGAGCACGCGGTGATTGACTCGGGCAGAGGGTCGGACTAGGTTGCAGGGCCTGCGGCAGTTCTGGTCCTCACTGAGCGCCGCGCAGCGGCGCACGCTGGTGATGATGATCGTGGTCGTCGGCGGGCTGCACGTGCTCGGGTTCGCGTCGCTGTTCGCGCTGGTGGCGCCTAGGCACTACCGGCTCGGGACTGCGGGCGCATTCACAATCGGGATCGGGGTGACGGCATACACCCTCGGTCTCAGGCATGCGTTTGATGCAGACCACATCTCGGCGATCGACAACACCACGCGCAAGCTGATGGCCGAGGGCAAGCGTCCGATGAGCGTCGGCTTCTGGTTCTCGCTCGGGCACTCGACGATCGTGTTCGCGCTCGCGCTGCTGATCTCGATCGGCGTCCGTGCGCTCGACCGGCCGGTCAAGAACGACGGGTCGAACCTGCACCAGGTCACGAACTGGATCGGGACGCTCGTATCCGGGTCGTTCCTGTTCGTGATCGCCGCGATCAACATCGGGATCTTCCTCGGGATCGTCGGCGTGTTCCGCGAGATGCGCTCGGGGCTCTACGACGAGCAGGAACTCGAGGAGCAGCTGGGCCGCCGCGGACTGATGAATCGGCTCCTCGGCCGCCTGACGAAGACGGTGACCAAGCCGGCCCAGATGTACCCGATCGGCGTGCTGTTCGGGCTGGGCTTCGACACCGCGAGCGAGGTCGCGCTGTTGATACTCGCGGGCGGCGCCGCCGGAGCCGGCATGCCGTGGTACGCGATCCTGTGCCTCCCGATCCTGTTCGCCGCCGGCATGTCACTGATGGACTCGATCGACGGGTCGTTCATGAACTTCGCCTACGGCTGGGCGTTCTCCAAGCCGGTGCGCAAGGTCTTCTACAACATCACGATCACCGGGCTGTCCGTGGCCGTCGCGGTCGTGGTCGGAACGATCGAACTCGGCGGCCTGCTCGCAGCCGAGCTGAACCTTTCCGGCTCGTTCTGGAACTGGTTCGAGAACATCAACATCAACGTCCTCGGGTTCGTGATCGTCGGGATGTTCGCCCTCACGTGGGCGATCGCCTTTTCGGTGTGGCGCTACGGCCGAATCGAAGAACGCTGGGGCGCCTCGATCGACCAGGCCTAACGCCACCAGGGACGTCTGCGTAGGTCCGCGACCGCGACAGCGGGCTTGACAAGGTCGACGGTGTGCTGGCTCAGATGGTCGAGGTGCTCGCACAGCCACACGCCGTAGTAGGAGCCGGAGGATTCGTCGACGACGCCCGCCGCGGCCAGCGAGGGCGGCTGGAGCGCGGACACGGCTCGCTGATTCGGCCTGCCGACCTGCTCGGCGAGCTCGTCGTACCAGGATGCCAGCGTGGCGGTACGACGCTCGAGCACGGCGCGGGCCTCGTCCAGGCCGATGGCATCTCCGGGCATCTCCGCCACAGCGTGCGCCGTGAGACGGAGCCGCATCGATCCGCCGACCAGTCGCCACAGGTCCTGTTTGGCGATGCGCTTGCTTCCCTGCTCGGAGAGGAAGCCGCGCAGGCCCTCGTCGAGACGGTCGCCGGCGCTTGCCGCGGCGACAGCGTCGTCGGGCTCGTCGCGGCGCGTGCCGGTCGCCCACTGCACCGCCTCGGTCAAATACGCGGCGCCGAGGCGGAACGCGTCGGCGAGGTCGTCACCGACGACGGACGAGATTCCGCGTGGCCAGAACAGCGTGCCGATCACCGCACTGACTAAGCAGCCCAGTGCCACGTCCTCGATCCGGACCACGCCGACCTTCCATCCCACCGGAACGATCAGGTTGAACAGGATCGCGATCAGCACGGTGAACGCCGCCTGGCCGACGGCGAACGGCGCGGTCCCCGGCGAGTACGCGGCTACGAGCACCGCGAATGGGAACACGATCCAGAGTGCGGTCTCGTCGCCACCGATCACGACCACGAGCGCACCGCCGATCACAAACCCGACCGCGGTACCAGCGAGCGCCCGTATCGCGGTGGCGCCGGTGGCCGACGCGTTCGTGCGAAGGACCGACAAGGTTCCGAGCACGACCCAGAAGCCGTGCTGGACGGTGGTCACATCTGCCACGGCGACGGCCACCGCCAGCGCCACGGCACCGCGGAGGCTGTTGACGAACCAGACCGAGCGCAAGCTCGCGTGGGTGTAGGCGGCCGTGGCCACGCTCGAGACTCGCTGCACGGTTCGTGCCGCGGCGGTTGATCCCATGTACCAGCGAGCGCGCCTGGCTCCAAGCCACTCGGGATCCGCGAGCCGCGATGCGACCAACGTCTCGTAGGCGACCCCGAGGACGGCGACTGCGACCGCGTTCGCGTGGAATGAGATCTGGGCGGCTTGCCGGAACTCGCCGGGCCGCGGGCCCGAGTTCTCAATCTGAGTCAGGACCGCCGAGCGGCAGCGCTCGAGCTCGTCGATGTCGGGACGCGCATGGCCGCCGGCGAGGAGCGAGGCCGTGTCTCGCAGCACCGAGCTTGAAATGGCGATGAGCTCGAGGTCTGGCTCCGGAGCTTCGCTGAGGTTGTGCTGCTCCTCGACTGCGTCAGAGATCAGCGCCTCGGTCCACTCGAGCAGCTCGACGCAGTTGGCGAGCGCCTGGTCTGTCGCTGCCAGTCCGGTGGGGCGGTAAGGCGTGGACGTGAATTGGGCGATCAAGTCGTGCTTGGCCTCGACCATCGTCGAGAGGTCGTCCTCGGTGGGTCCGCCACGGACCGCTGCGTCGAGCACGTCCGCGAGCTTCCCCGCGAGTGCCGACGCCGCGGCGCTCAGCTGGTTGCCGCCGCTCGATCGCGGCGAGAACAGGAGCACGAGGGCGGTGCCGCAGACCGACGCCATCCACCAGCCGATCAGGCGGTCGGGGATCATGCTGGCGGTGCCGACGGACGCCGCCGGCAGGACCCACGCAAGCAGCGCACCGAAAGTCCCCGAGGCGGCGTTCGGGCCGGTGACGCCCGCGAAGAACACCGCGAAGGTCGCGGGCACGGTCACGATCGCCGCCAGCACCGTCGAGGAGCTGACGATCGTGGCGATGCTCAGCAGCACGCTCCCGGTGATCGCGAGCGCGAGATGGGCGAGCAGCTTGTCGCGCCACGTCCCCGCGAACGACGCCAGCACGAGCGTCGCGAAGCTGCCGAACGCGGCGAAGGTAGCGATCTGCGGATTCCCGAGCACCTTGTCGGTGAACGCGAACAGCCCGCAGACGCAGACCATCGCGCGAATCGCGCGCATCGCAGCCGGGACCGACCACTTCGGGAGCCAGTCACTTGGGGTCATCTGGCGTTCAGCGTATATGCCAGGTCACGGGGCGAGCCTCCGTGCCGGCTCACGCATCGAGGGGTCGTCCGCGGACTCTTGGGCGCAGCGGGCGAACAGCCAGAGGGCGGTTCGGGCGCGGTCTAGATCGAGCAGCTCCGCGATCCGGCGGGCGAGGCCGCCCGGGTCGGTAGCCAGGCGCTCGCCGCAGTTGAGCATGTGCTGGATCGGGTCGTATGCGGGGTCCCCGACGAACGGCTTGGGGTCGATCGCGAGCCATGGCTCGCGCTCGGCGGCGAGGATGTTGCCGGCGTGGAGATCGGTTGCGAGCAGCACGTTGGCGGTGGCGGTGCTCGGCAGCTCTCGGAGAAGCTCGATGGCGGCTCGCGTGAGTCCGCCGTCGAAGCTGCGGTCTGCGATGGGTGCGCGATGTTCGAGCTCGGAGGCCCACTCGTTGCACATGTGGGCGAGCGCGCGGAACGGGTGAGCCGTCGGCAGCTCGTGATCCCACAGGCGCCGCAGCAGGCCGGCGACGACCACGTCCTGCTCGCGCTCGGGCATCGCGTCCCTGAGCGGGGTGCCGGGTACGCACCGTTCGAGCAGGAGCGCGGTCGCATGTTCGAACGTCTCGGCCTTCAGGCAACGTACGGCTCCGTCGCCGTCCCAGAGGCGTAGCGCGTCGGCTTCGTGCTCGGCCTCCCAGTGGCGCCAGCCGACCTTCAGCGCGAGCTCGTCGCCCGCGGCGTTCGTGGCGGGCGCTACCCACGCGACCTGTCCGCTCCGCACGTACGGCTCGCCGAGCTCGAGCCTCCACGCTGTCGCGACCCGCAAGAAGCGCTCTGGCAGGGACGTCATGTCAGCGGGCCGAGGTCGGTGCTCCACGCGAGGTAGTAGAGCATCCCTCGAAGTCGGGCCGCTTCGATTCGGACCCGGAAGCCGGCCGCCGCGAGGCAACGTCGCGACGGGGCGCTCGGGCGAGCAGGTCACGCGCCGCCGCCGCGTCACCGACCGCGGCGATCGTATGGATCGTCGCGCCGGCGAGCTCGGGGTTCGACGGGAGTAGCTGGCGTGCTCCCACCGCCCGGAGTCGTCCTGACCGTAATTCAGGCAGGCCAGCCGCAGGAACTCGTCGACCAGGTCGCGCGCATTGGCGATCGGTTCGCCGATTGGCTGGTCGGCCGGCGACCGCGAGTACCGCTTGGTGAGCTCGATGTAAGGCTT
>Ga0335078_10004842_pt1 | contig 19898 bp, 17 predicted proteins | sample Lox_Sample_32_FD_206711 | JGI IMG/M metagenome (GOLD analysis project Ga0335078, IMG submission 206711) | Soil microbial communities from Loxahatchee National Wildlife Refuge, Florida, United States - Lox_Sample_3.2 | ecosystem: Environmental > Terrestrial > Soil > Wetlands | place: USA... | reverse complement strand
ACGTCGGCGTCGGTGCCTCCGGCGCCCAAGTAGCCTACTCCCCGTCGGTGGAAACAGTGTGGACTAGGCATCGCGCAGCGGCGGGCCGCGAACCCCGTCCGTGCTTCGCCTCCTCCGAATCGCACGGCTCGCGCTGCTCGGCATCTCCTCGCCGACGGTCCGAGAGGCGAGGCGTCGGCCCCAGAAGACCAAGACGAGCGCGAGGAGGGCGATGGGCCCCGCAGCGCCCCCGGAACTACCGCAACCGCCCGTCGGCGCCCCGGCGCTAGTGCCAGGGTTCGAGCTCGTCGCATCAACGGAAAAGGAAGGGAGTGCCACCACTTGGTAGCCGTGGTTCGCGTTGTTGGCGTCGGGCGTGAAGTAGCCCACCCTCAAGTTCGAGGAGGTGCCGTCGCCGAAGGATGCACCTGCCTTGTCCGTCTCGTTCCCGTACCACGCCACGGCCCACGTATGGCTCCCGGGCGTGGAGGGGGCCGGCGCGGTCAGGGTGACTGGGTAGACACTGGTCGTGCATCCGCCCATCCCCCCGGGGCAGCTGCTGCGGGCCAGCTCTTCGAGATTGTCGTCCAGGAGAAGTACTCGAACCCATCCGCTCTGCCATCCACCCGTGACCGTGACGGTCACGGTCGCCGATGGAGCGTACGAACCGGCATCGGTAGTCCCGGCGACGTTGATGTCGTCCATGGCTACGGAAGAGTGCGTGCCGTGGGAGTGGCAGCCGTTACAGGTCGGCACCGCCGGATTGTGGCAGGACACGCACCCGCTGTAGTCGGCCCTGGAGAGCACCGGCAACGAGGCGAAAATCGTCGCCAGAAGAATCTTCGCGAGGTCCCTCATCACGATCCCCCTCCGCTCTGAGTCGCTACGAGGCCTACCAGCCTTATCGTCACTGCACCATGGTGCAGTGAACGGTCCGACGTCCGGTGCCGAGGTGTGCGGGAGTGCGTCCGCCACGACGCAGGCCACCACGCCTCGTGGCACGGCGCCGCCGTCCGCGCGCCCTTCGCGAACATCGGGGCGAGACGCCCTGGGCCCGCGCCTCGTTTGGGCTCTCCCCCGCCAGCCTCGAGCGCCCAGCTAGCAGGTGGCGGCGAACCAGCTCTTTCCGTCGACCCGCTCGCCGCGCAGTAGACTACGGGCGGGGTTACGGGCAGGAAGCGCTCGAAAGGCTGCAGCCTGGGCACGGCAGCCGACGCTTCCGCGCCCGCCCTACTCGCTCGCGCCCATGCCTTGGCTGAACCGAAACCACCCCATCGCCGCCGTTCTCACTGGCGTACTCGACCGGGCCCGCGTGCGGCGCCAACTTCCCGCGCTCGCTCCGGACGAGCGCCTCGACGGAAGGCTCGCGCTGGTGACGGGCGGCGCCTCGGGACTCGGCTTCGCGACCTCGGTGGACCTGGCGCGCCGCGGGGCCCGGGTGCTCCTCGCGGATTGCCGTGACCTTGAGGCTGCCCGCCGCCGTGCGCTTTCCCTCGGCGTGCCGGGGGGTCGCATCGAGCCGCTGCACGTGGACCTCTCCGATCTCGCTTCGGTCGATGGGGTCGCCACGGACCTCGCCCGCCACGGCACACGGCTCGATCGGCTCGTCCTCAATGCCGCCGTGGTACCCACCGCCGCGCGGTCGACGCGGCAGGGGCTCGACGAGATGTTCGTCGTCAACTACCTCTCTTCCTTCGCGCTGGTCACGCGCCTGCTCGAGGACGGCGTGCTGCCTTGCGACCGGCGGGAGGGCGACGCGCCGCGCCTCGTCTTCGTCTCCTCCGAGGCACATCGATGGAGCGGAGACCTCGCACTCGATGCCTTGGGCCAACCCAGAGACGGCTCTCCGCGACGCGTGCTGGGCTGGTACGCCAACTACAAGCTCTTGCTCACCACCTTCGCGTGGGAGCTGGCGCGGCGACTCAGGGGGGACGGGACCCCGCGAGTCTCGGTGTTCGCGCTTTGCCCAGGGGCGATGCGGACCCGGATCGCGAGGGAGTTACCCGCGCCCCTGCGCGTCCCTCTCTCCGCGGCGATGTATCTCTTCTTTCAGGACCCGTTCGTGGCTGACGAGCCGCTGCTGTACCTCGCCTGCAGCCGAGCGCTCAACGGCTCCACCGCTGTCTATCTCCACAAGATGTCACCCAAGGACGTCGACCGGCGGGCCGCCGATCCCGAAGCAGGACGCGCGCTGTGGGAGCGCTCGGAAGCGATGCTCTCGCAGGCTCGCTGCGTGCGCTGACGAGGTGCCCTCGCGGGAGCGGCACGGGCGCCCTGGCGGCGCGCGAGGGCCCCGACCCCAGGTCACGCTTCGCCTCCTCGCCGTTCCGCCTGGGCGCCGACGAGCCTCGCCGCGCTCTTGGCGAGCGTCGGTCCGAACAGCAATACGGCCATGAAGCGACAGGTCTGGACCGCCATGACGAGCGCGACGTCGACGGACGTGCCCGAGGCGATGATGGCCACCGAGTCCGCACCCCCGGGGCTCGTCGCGAAATAGGCCGTGAGCGCATCGACGTGCGCGATGCGACCGAAGGCCCACCCGATCGCAGCGCAGGTTCCCACCAGGGCAGCGATCGAGGCGGCCACACGCGGAAGGGCGCCGGCCGCCTGCCGGAAGGCGTCGCCGGTGAACCGGAGGCCGATGGCCCAGCCGATGACCAGGTAACTCGAGGCGAGCAACAGCTGCGGCAGCTCGACCCGCAGGTAGCCCAGGTTCTGCAAGGACGTGGCGAGAACCATGGGCAGGAGCAGGGGCGCGGCCGGGAAGGCGAGCCTCGGCCCGACGAGCCCGCCGACGAGGATGATCGCGAAGAGGATGGCAGAGGATGGCCAGACGACGGGTGCGAGCCATGCGGCGTGGTGCGGGGCGGGCCCGCCCGCGGCCCAGAGGCGGGCCACCAGGGATGCCGTCGTCGCCACGAGGACAACGCGCAGGTACTGCATGAGAGCCACGAGGCGCATGTCGCCGCCGAAGGGCTCGGAGAGCAGCGCCATCACCGTGGCGGCGCCGGGGAACGAGCCCCACAGGGCCGAGCTGCCCGGCAAGACGCGGAGCCAGGTGAGCAGCATGCCGAGCGCGGTCGCCACCAACAGCACGGAAAGCGCCGCGCCGGCGAAGAGGGTGGGGTGTTGACCGATGGCGTGGAACAGGCCTGGCGTGAAGCTACGGGCGATGAGACAGCCCACCACGGCCTGGGCGAGCGAGAAGATCGGGGCGGGGATCTGCAGCGTCCCTCCACGGGCCGCCACGATCATGGCCGCGCCCATGGCGCCGAGAAGGAACGCCGCCGGCAGTCCGACGAGGTAAAGCAATCCGACGAGCACCGCGGTGATGGCGAGAAGGGCCGGCATGAGACTCGGAAGCGCGATTGAGGACGGCCTACCCTACCGCCCGGGCGGGCGCCTCATCATCCGATACCTCCCGCCGATGCGAAACGGGCTCGACGTCGGCGACTCGGCCCGACGTCGCGAGCTATTCCCGCGCCATGCGGCGGCCCCGCCGGCCGCCAGCCCCAAAGACGCCCCAAAGGGGTCTTGGGCGGCACGTCCGCCGCAGCCTTGACGTGTTGCGCCCATCATGGCGCGATGTTCCCAGGCACGGCGCGGGGCCCTCTCGCTTGAGTCCACGGTGACATGACGACGGAAAGGCCTTCTGACCTCGACGAACGCGCCACGGTTCAACAGGTCCTGGACGGCTACCCAGCTCCCACCCTCATCGTCGACGGCGACGTCCGGGTCCTGATGTCGAATGGACCGGCGCGGGCGATGATCGAAGGGCCGGCACGGCACGAGCCGCTCCCCGAGTTCCGCCTCGGCGAACTGCTCCGCTGTGTCGGGTCGTTTGGCCCGGGGGGGTGCGGCCTCCAGGACCAGTGCACGGGTTGCGTGATCCGCGGCGCCGTCCGTCAGGCACTCGCGGAGGGCGGGGTCCATCGCGCCAAAAGCTTCCTGAGGCACTCGGCCGAGACGGGTGTCGTCAGTGAGGTTTGCCTCCTGGTGAGCGCCTGGCAGGTCGACCTCCTGGAGGGCAAACGGGTCCTCCTGACGCTCGAAAACGTGAGCGATTTCCGCCTGAAGGCCGAGTTTGGCCGGGTGGAGAAAGCGCTGCGAGAGAACGAGGAGCGGCTGCGCCTCTTCGTGGAGTACACCCCCCTCGCCGTGGCCATGCTCGACCGGCAGATGAGGTACCTGGCCGCGAGCCGCCGCTTCGCAGCCGATCGAGGCACGAAGACCTCTGAACTCGTGGGCCGCACCCATTCCCAGGTCTTCCCGGAAGATTCGGATCGGTGGAAGGAGATCTACGAGCGCGGCCTCGCCGGGGCGGCCGAGCGGTGCGACGAGGAATCGTTTCGCCGGCGGGACGGCACGACGGACTGGATGCGGTGGGAGGTCCACCCTTGGCGCGACGTCTCCGGCCAGATCGGCGGCATCATCGTCTTCAGCGAGGTCGTAACCCAGCGCAAGCAGTCGGAGGAAAGGCTCGCCGCCGAGCGGCAGCGGCTCTCCGTCACGCTGCAGAGCATCGGGGATGCGGTCATCGCCTGCGACCAGGAGGGGCGCATCACACTCCTCAACGGGGTCGCGGAGGTCCTGACTGGGTGGAAGTCGGAGGAGGCCATCGGCCGCCCTCTCCGCGAGGTATTCGCCATCATCGACGAAGACACCCGACAGCTGGTGGAGAGCCCGGTGGACCGAGCCCTCCGCGAGGGTGTCATCGTCGGCCTGACCAAACACACGGCCCTCGTGGCGCGAGACGGCACCGAGCGCCCCATCGCCGACAGCGGCGCCCCGATCCGGGACTCGGCCGGGAAGATCTCTGGGGTGGTCCTCGTCTTCCGCGACCAGACCGAGGAGCGCCGGGCGGAAGAGGTCCTGCGGGAGAGCGAGAGGCAATACCGGCTCCTGTTCGTGGCCAACCCCAACCCCATGTACGTGTTCGACGAAGCGACCTTGCGCTTCCTGGCGGTCAACGAAGCCACGGTGAGGTCGTACGGCTGGACCCGGGAGGAGTTCCTCGCGCGTACGGTGCTCGACATCCGCCCCCCGGAGGAGCGGGCCAGGGCTCAAAAGTTGATCGAGAGCCACCGCGGGGCGAAGGACCGCGTCGTCGGCGTGTTCCGCCACTGGCGGAAGGACGGGACGCTGCTGGACATGGAGGTCGCCACCAGTTCCATTTCCCTGGCAGGGCGACCCGCCCGACTTTGTTCGGTGACCGACGTCACGGATCGCAAGAAGGCCGAGCAGGCGCTGCGGGAGAGCGAGGCCCGGTTCCGGCTCGCCCTGCGCAACGCGCCCGTGTCCGTGGCGGCCCAGGACCGGGAACTCCGCTACACCTGGGCATACAACCAGCGGACGGCTCGGTCGGACGAGATCATCGGCAAGCTCGACGCCGAGATCTTCACTGCCGAGGCGGCGGAGCGGCTCACCGCCATCAAGAGGCGGGTGCTGGCGGAAGGCGTCGAGCACCGCGAGCAGATGTGGCTCGATCGGCCGAGCGGCCGGGTCTTCCTCGACGTCTGCTGGGAACCCATTCGAGACGAGGCCGGGGAGGTGGTGGGCGTCGCTTCCGCCACTGTGGACCTCACGCCCGTAAAGCTGGCCCAGGACGCGCTGCGGGACCGCGAGGCCCTCCTGCGCGAGGCCGACCGCCGCAAGACCGAGTTCTTGGCCACCCTCTCCCACGAGCTGCGAAACCCCCTCACGCCCATCCGGAACAACCTCCACCTGCTCCGGCACGCGGCGCCCGGCAGCCCGCAAGACGTCAACGCGCGGGAAGTCATCGCCCGCCAGACGGAGCAGCTCGCGCACCTCGTCGACGACCTCCTGGACGTGACGCGCATCGAGAAGGGCAAGATCCACTTGGAGCTGTCCCGGATCGATCTGCGAGAGCTCCTGAGCAGGACCTGCGACGACCACCGCACGCTCTTCGACGCCCGCTCCATCCAGCTGCGGCTCGAGGCGCCCCCTGGCCCCATCTGGGTCGAAGGGGACACGACCCGGATTACCCAGATCATCGGGAACCTGCTCCAGAACGCTGCCAAGTTCTGCCACGAGGGCGGGCTGGTAGAGGCGAGCATCGCCACCGCCCATGGGCAGGCCGAGCTCCGGGTGCGTGACAACGGGACGGGCATCGCCCCGGAGCTGCTTCCCCGAATCTTCGAGCCCTTCGTGCAGGCGGACGGGGGGCTCGCGCGGCCCCGGGGCGGGCTGGGCCTAGGCTTGGCCCTCGTGAAAAGGCTCGTCGACCTCCACGGCGGAACGGTCTTGGCTCGCAGCGAGGGCTCCGGGCTCGGCTCCGAGGTCTTGGTGACGCTTCCGCTCGCGTCCACGCCGGCGCCGGTCGAAGCCGCGTCCCCCGCGGTCCAGGCTCGGACCCTCGACGTCCTGGTCATCGAGGACAACGTGGATGCCGCCGAGTCCCTGGCGGATGTGCTGGCGCTGGAAGGCCATCGCGTCCACGTGGCCACGAATGGTCGGTCGGGGATCGCCCTGGCCCGCCAGCTAAGGCCCCAGGTCATCCTGTGCGACATCGGGCTGCCCGATCTGAACGGATACGAGGTCGCTCGCACGCTTCGGGTCGACGGCCTCACCTCCGCCCGCCTCATCGCCGTGAGCGGGTACGGGCAGCCCGAGGACCGGAAGAAGGCCGCCGAAGCCGGCTTTGACGACCACATCGCCAAGCCGCCCTCCATCGATGCGCTTCTGGCCTCGGTGAGGATGGGAGCGAGCGGAAAGGCCGGTGGGCGGCCCTGACGGTCGCGCGAGCGGCTTGCGCCGCTTCCGGGGTGGGAACGGAAGATTTGCGCGCATTGCCCTTCACGCTTCTTCACGCGCCGCTCTTTTCCCGTAGGCGGACCGAGGGGTCTTGCCCCGTTGAATAGAGGGAGCCGGGTGGCGTCAGGTAGGCACGGGGTTCGCGAGCAGCCGGGGCCGCCCCGAACCCCGAGAAGCGGAGCCCCTTCGCGGGAGAAGAGGTGACGTCATGAAGAGTCTCGCCGTCGTCCTCGCCCTCGGCCTCGTCCCAGGCCTGGCTCAGGCGCAGTGGACAGAAAGCCTTCCCGCGGAGGAGGCGCCGGCGGTGCAACCGCAAGCCGTCGACGGGGGGACCGTGCCGGCCGGGCAATGGGTATACACCCAGCAGTACGGCTGGATCTGGATGCCGTACGGCGACGCCTACTCCTATGTCCCCGGGAACGGCGTGGGACAGCCGTACGAGTACGTGTACTATCCGTCTTATGGCTGGACCTGGGTCGGAGCGCCCTGGATCTGGGGCTACGGGGCCTGGCCGTACTTCGGGGCGTCGGGGCCCGCGCGCTTTGGCTGGTACGGCCATGGTTGGTGGCGCTCCCCCGCTCGCTGGACGTTCCGGGCAGGTGCCGTCCGCCCCGCCCTGGGGCGCCCCGGTTTCGGCGGCCCCACTCGCGCCGCAGGCGGCGGGCGCGGGGTCGGGGCTGCTCGCTTCGCGGGAGAGCATTACGCAGCAGGCCGACACGTGGGCAGCTTCCGCGCGGGCGGCGGCCACGCAGGCGGCGGGCGCGGGGGAGGCGGCGGGCACGTTGCAGGCGGGCACGGCGCTTCGAGCCGCGGCGGTCACGTCGGCGGCCGCCGCTAAGCGGAGTCCCCGGGCACGCGTCGCGGCTGGTCGCCTCGCGCGGCCAGTTCGGCGTAGTCCCACACGTGACTCCTCGTAGGCTCGAGCGGACCCCGGCGCCCGCGCTCCGTTCGCGCTCGAGGAGCAAAAACAATTTCGGCCACCCGTGCGTGACGTGAAGACGCGCGCGCCCGTCGTTAGCAACGCACCTCCGCCACGGAGGTGTCTCCATGCACGAAACGCTGAACGACCTTTCCTTGTCCATCCGCACTCGCATGGTCGAGCTACTGAATGCTCGCCTGGCCGATGCCATCGACCTTCGGCAGCAGGTGAAAGTGGCTCATTGGAACGTGAAGGGGCCCGAATTCATTGCCCTGCACAAGCTCTTCGACGAGATCGTCGAGGACGTGGACGACTACGTGGATTTGGTGGCGGAGCGGTCGGTCCAACTCGGTGGAGTCGCCGACGGCACGGTGCGGCAAAGCGCGGAGCGGAGCTCTCTCGACGAGTATGCGGCCACCGGCGGCGGCGATGGACAGGAGCACGTTCGGGCCGTCGCCGACGCCCTGGCCTCGTTCGGGCGTTCCGCGCGCGAGGCGATCGAGATCGCGGCGAGCGCGAAGGACCAGGACACCTCCGACATCTTCACCGAGATCTCTCGCGGGACGGACAAGTGGCTCTGGATGGTCGAATCCCATCAGCAGACTGGGGACTGGATGCGCCGCTCTGCCGACGAGGGTCGCGGCGCCCTCCACGGAGGCCACTGACGCTGGCCCGGGGGGCCCTCGAGACCTTGCTGGCTTCCCTCGCGTGAGCCCTTCGCGGCGGGGCGTGGCCGCTGCCTTGCCGAATCTCGCGGCCGGCAGGCTCTGGCTACGGGAACGGGCGACCGCTTGGATGAGAGTCGCTCCGCTTGCTCCCGGTCGGGGCCGCCGCCGACGCACCGAACCGGAACGGGCGGGCGCCACCCGAGTAGCCCCTCCGGGCGCGAGCGGAGTTGAGCGAGCTCCCCGCCACGCGAGCCCCGGCCTCGGGGCCTTTTCGAGGGAGTCCCGCATTCCCGAGGCGGCTCGCCCCGGGTAGAGTACGCCCTGTTCTTCACCCGACCCGAGGTGGCGATGGCGAAATCGACCGACCCTGGCCTAACCTTCCACCCGTCCCCAGCCGGGGAAGGCTTGCCCTTCTCCGAGGCGGTGCGCGCCGGAGATCTGCTCTTTCTCTCGGGTCAGATCGGCCTCGACGATTCGGGCCAGGTGGTTTCCGGCGGCGTCGGTCCGGAGACGCGGAGAGCGATGGAGAACATCCGCGCCGTCCTCCTGCGCCATGGCTCTTCGCTGGAGAAGGTCGTCAAGGTCACGGTGATGCTCGCCGACATCGCCGAGTGGGCTGCCATGAACGCCGAGTACGTGAATTTCTTTCCGGGATGCTTCCCCGCGCGCAGCGCCTTTGGCACGAGCGGACTGGCCCTCAGGGCGCGCGTCGAGATCGAGTGCGTCGCCCACGTCTGACCCTGCAGTGACGAGGGTCCCCGGCGATGGACGTGCGGGGGACTCCGGCGCGTCTCCCAGGACGCCAGGAATACCCGCTTCTCGCGTGTCGCTTCGAAAGGGCGCCACTGCCTCATGCCTGTCTTGGCCCTCCTCGCCTCCGCTTTCCTGCACGCCTTCTGGAACGCACTTCTCAAGCGCGAGCGCGCACCCCAGGTGGCCGTGGCCGGTGTCCTCGCGTTCGCGTTGCTCTTCGCCTTGGGAGCCGCGCTCGCGTCTCGAGGAGTCGCGTTCGCGACGGCGAGGGCGCTCGGCTGGGGCCTGGCGGCGGGCCTGTTCGAGGGCCTTTACTTCGCGACTCTGGCCGCAGCGCTCGCGCGGGCGGACTACGGGGTGGTCTATACCGTCGCTCGCGGCGGCGCGATGGTCATCGTCTGGCCCGCGGCAGCGCTGCTCTTGCGAGAGTCGGTCGGCGTCGGCGGGGTGCTGGGAGCGTGCCTCGTGGGGGCAGGTCTGGCCCTCGCGACGATCCGCCGCCCAGGCGAGCGCCGGGTATCTCGCGCCGGGCTGGCCTTCGCGGCTGCCTGTGCCGCGGCGATAGGCGGTTACCACCTCTGCTACGACCGCGCCCTGGCTGCCGGGGCCCGACCGAGTCCCCTGTTCGCCATCGCCCTCGCGACCGCCCTGCCACTCGTCATGGTTTCCCTGCGCGGCCGCCTCCGCCCGCGGGAGGGCGCCGCGCCTCGTTCGCGGGCGGCCCTGCGCTGGGCCTTCGCTGGCCTCCTCTGCACGGGCTCCTTTCTCCTCTTTCTGTTTGGGCTAGAGGCCGCCGGCGCCGGCGTGGCGCTCACGCTCCGAAACACCTCCATCGTGTTTGCTCAAGGTCTCGCGCTGGGGCTGGGCGAGCGTCCCACCCGCGCGCAGGCGACCGGAGCGGCCCTGGTCGCGGCGGGGGCCATCCTGGTGAGCGGTTGGTAGGGGGAAGCGAGGAAGCGCGGGCGTCGGGGCTTTGGGCCGAGAACGCCATCCCAGCGCGAGCCCTCCTGGGAGCGGGAAACAATTGCTGACGACGGCTGCCGATTGCACAATCGAACCGCCGAGTCAGTGCCGATTGCAACGCTCCGGGCATCGCGCAGGGCCCCGGCCTCTCCCGCGTGCCGCCTCGCTCATCCCCTGAACCTCCCTGGCATTACCGGCGAGCCGTCGCCCGGCAGAGCGCGCGAAAGTGCGTCCCAGAGCCCTTCCCGGGCGTGCTTCTCCCGAGAAGGGCCCGCTCCGGGACGGCAGTTCGGTTTGCAACATGCAAGAGCGGCCGAGAGAATTCGATTGGTTCTTCATAGGCAACGACTTGGCACGGATGGCGCAGACACGGGTTGTAGTCCCCGAAGCGACGCTTATGGAAGGTCGCAATCGAGGGGACAGTCTGGGAGGCTGTCATGAAGACTCTCTCGCTCGCGTTCTCCGCAGTGGCTCTTCTCCTTGCCGCTCCCGCCTCCGCCGAAGAGGCGCCCACCAAGCACACCGTGACCCGTTCGCGTCCGGCGGATAGCCTTCTCGCAGGCGCTCCCAGCCTCGGTTCGATTCAAGCATCTCCTGGGGGGGCCGCGAGCGGGGAGCCGCAACTCGCCATCGAGTTGGGCGGGCCCGAGGAGACGCCCACCAAGCTGACCGTCAGCCGGTCTCGTCTCCCGACGGGGTCTCTGGTTGAAGCCTCGGCGGCAACGCCGGAGTGGCGAAACACGGGGTCGAAGCCGGTGCTCTGGCGGCCGCCGCTCGGCGCCCCCTGAGCGGATCGCCCCCCCGCTCGAGTTCCCGATGGCGGGCGCTCGGCGGGGGGCCTCTTGCCGGGTGAGAGTCGCCCCGAGGCGGGCCGACGTGCGGGGAAGCGCCCCCACCCGGGGCGTTAGCTGGGGGAGGCAGGGGTCGCGAGGAAGGCGCGAAGCTCGGCCTCGAATTGCATCAACTCAACGCCCAAAGCGTCCCGAAACGCCAGCGGGAATCCGCGCCCCTCGCCCAGTCGGACGAGGAGGGAGCGGACGCGCTCCTCGCCGTAACGAGCGAGCAAGTAGCGAAAGGCGCTGTCGGCCAGGTCGTAATCGGGACCGGCCGGGTGCGCGGCTCCTGCCACCGGCCGCATTCGCACCCCGCCGCGCGGGTGCCGTTCCCCGGCAGTCACGGTCGCGATGCCCTCCTGGAACCAGCCGGGAATGGCTTCGCTCTCCCACGTCCGGCCCGCCGCCTGGAAGACCACGCAGTGAGTGAACTCGTGGGCCAGGATCTGCCCGAGCGCATCGTCGCTGGCGCGGCCGCGCGACCAGGTACGCGGCGATTGAAGGTCCACGGACCCGCGGCGCGCCCATCCCCTCATCCAAGGCTGCCCCGGGCGAAGGGCCGCGGCCTCCAGGCCCTCGTGGGAAGGATGGATGGTGACGCTCACTGGCTCGTCGAGTCGGCCCCAGCGCTCCGCAGCGAGAAGAGCCCGCGGGAGAACCCGCTTCACCTGCTCCGCGGCCGCCGCGTCGTCCTGGGAGAAGTGCAACTCGACGGAGACGGCGCCTACCCGAAGGCTCTCGGACTGAATGGCACCGGGCCCGGGGCCGGCGTGGGCACAGGCGAGCGAGAGAAGAGCGAGGGGGACGCCGAGAGCGGTGGCCTTCACGTATCATGGAGGTTCCCCCATCTCGCGAAGCCATTTCCTTGATGTAGATCAAGGTTCCTCCCGTACGCCTCGGATATGTAAGCGATTATTTCATCGCCGGACCGCGGGCTCGCCGCATGCGGGGGGCGGAGAATAGGCCAAGGCGCCGCCCCGTTCGCGAGGGAGCTGCCGGGCCGTCAGTACCCGCCGATTCCCCCCGGGGGCGACGGAGGAGCCGACGGGCTCGCGCTGGGATTGACGGTGATGGTTCCATTGGGCGTGAGCATGGTGGCGAGGTGGACGGTGCAGAAGTAGTTGAGGACGGTACCCGCCGGAGCGGAGGTGGGTAACGTGAAGCTCGCGCTTCCTCCCGTGATCATCCCGGTGTCGAAAGAGATCCCGCCGGTGTTGTGCGTGTAGGAACCCGGCACCGCCTCGCTCGTCACGGAGTGGATCATGGGCGCATCGAAGTTCAGGACGGTGACGGTCGCCCCGGGCGGCGCCTCCAAGTTGAGTGGCGAGTAGGTCAGGTTCGAGATCGCGATGTAGTACCCGGCGGTGCTGCCTCCCGAGGAGCTGTTGTCCGAGCTCCCGCAGCCTGCGGCAAGCGCCGCGAGTCCGCTTAGGGGAAGGAGGAAGCGATACCTGTTCGAAACGCGCATACGCTCTCCGCTGGGCTCCGGGTGGCGCCGCTCCCGCGAGGAAAAGACGGTTTTCGGCGCGCACGGATCGCCGAAGCCGACCGAGAGAAACCGCCACCCGCAGGCGGTGGGACAGGCCAAATGGGTCTAGCGCCCGCTCGGGATCGTATCCACGCGAACCGGTCGCTGCGACCCCTGGCAGGGGCGAGGCGACGTCCGCCGTAGAGCGCCGCTCGCCGAGGTGCGCCTGATCGCCCGAGGGAGTCGAGAGGCGGGGGCGTCGCCCCGGATTAGTTAGCGGGAGGAGGCGGCGGGGGAGGCGCGCTCGGCGGCGGCGTGGGAGGCTCCGCCGGCTCCGGCTCGGCTGCCGCCGGCGGCCCCGGCGTGCTACTCGGCGGAGGGGGCGCGAAACCGGGCGCGAACTCGCCCTGCGGACCCCACAGCCTGGCGGTGAGCACGCGACCCGAATACCCGTCCAGCGTCACGAGCGCTCGGTCGCGCCCTCCGGCCCCGCCCAAATCGACGTGCCAACGGGCGTACGGATCGAGGCGGGCACTTCGCGTGTAGTCGACGATGATCCCGCGCGACCGCGCGAAGTGGGTGGCCAGTGCGACCGCCTGGGGCGCCGGGATCACCCCGGGTGGCGGGGCTTGGACGGCCACTACGCAGGCGCTCAAGGCCACCGCCAAAACAGCCAGTCCGAGTCTCATGCCCGTAACCTCTCGAGGTTCGCTTCGCCCGCGAGCGCCGGAAACCGCGCCACCCACCGGGGAAGACGCAGCGGCCCGCACCCCGGCTCCACCAACCGCGCCGGAACGCGCGCGTATCCGTCGCCGCACGGCCTTTACACCCGCCCATGCTGCATCGCGTAGAGCCACTGGCCGGCGGTCGCTGGCCGGGTCGCAGCTCCCATCGCCGACGCTAGCGGCCTCTCCGCGGGCACCGTCGAGGGGGACGGAGCCAACGGGGCGGGGGGCAACTGCGCGCTCTTCTCCGTCGCGATCGCGGCGGTCGACTCGGCTTGGGCCAGGCCGGCTCGACCGCGAGGACCATCGCTTCATAGCGGTCACCTAACAGAATAAACACGTGGGAGGTGGCGGAGTTGCCTCACCACCCGCCTGGGTATGCCTCGGAAGGCACTCGCGCCTTTCCCGATGGGTGTAGCTGCCGCCCTCTGCCAACGGGGGTGGAGCCGGCCCAGTTAGTCCCTCGATCGGGGCGCCCGGCCGTTTCCTCCCAGTCGTAGGAACCAGTAGCGAATGTTCCCACGAGCGGCCATAGTGGCGCGACCCCGGGCCCTGCGGCTGGTCGGCGTGGCCATCCTTGAGGCGAGGGGTGACCCAGCGCACGAAAGGGCGAACCCAATGAGCCTTTCTCGAAGGACAGCAGTCCTCTTCGTACTGGCAGTCGCGACGAGCGCGGTCCCCATCACGGCCAAGGCGGGCAAGACGCTGGACGATGTGAAGCAGCGCGGCCAGGTGGTGTGCGGAGTGAACACTTCGGCCCCCGGGTTCTCGGCGACCGACAGCGAGGGGCGGTGGGTGGGCATCGACGTCGACCTGTGCCGCGCGGTAGCCGCGGCGGCGCTCGGCGACGCGAGCAAGGTCAAGTTCGTCCCCCTGAACTCGCAACAGCGCTTCGCCGCGCTCCAGGCAGGCGAAATCGACATCTTGTCGCGCAACACCACCTGGTCGCTCACGCGCGACGCCTCCCTCGGCATCGTCTTCACGGGCGGCATCAACTACTACGACGGCCAGGGCTTCATGGTGCCGAAGAAGCTAAAGATCGACAGTGCGAAGAAGCTCGGTGGCGCCACCGTGTGCGTGCAGTCGGGCACCACCAGCGAGAAGAACGTCACCGAGTATTTCTCTGCCCACGGCATCAAGTACAAGTCCGTGGTGTTCGACACGGCCGAGGCCATCCAGGCGGCGTTCTTTTCGGGCCGGTGCCAGGCGCTCACCACCGACATGTCCGACCTCGCCGGCGCGCGGACGCACGCCTCGAACCCTAACGACTACGTGGTTCTGCCGGAGGTGATCTCCAAGGAGCCGCTTGGCCCCGCGGTGCGCCGCGGAGACGATGAGTGGTTCCAGATCGTGAGGTGGTCCTTCTACGCCATGCTGGAGGCGGAAGAGCTCGGCATCACCCAGGCCAATGCCGACAAGTGGCGGGCGGAGAGCAAGGACCCGGCCATCCAGCGGATGCTCGGGGTGGGAGAGGACACGGGGAAGCTCCTCGGTCTGGACAAGGACTGGACCTATCGCATCGCCAAGCAGGTCGGAAACTACGGAGAGAGCTTCGAGAGGAACATGGGGCCGAAGACGCCTCTCGGCTTGCCGCGAGGCGTGAACCGACTGTGGACGCAGGGCGGCCTTCAGTACGCACCGCCGCTCCGGTAGCACCCCCGACCCGGCCCGTCCCGCTTCCGTGCGCGGGGCGAGCCGGGCTTCGCCGTGGGGGCGAGACCGGTGAGAAGTCCTCTATTCTCTTGGTCGACCCGATCGGGTCGGGCGCGGCTCGCCCAGGCCGTGCTCCTGGCCTTGCTCCTCCTCGCCGGAGCCTGGCTCTGGAGCAACACCCGCGCCAACCTGGCGGCTCGGCAGATCCACTCCGGATTCCACTTCCTGCGGGAGCCGGCCGGCTTTGCCATCGGAGAGGGCCTGGTCCCCTACTCGCCCACGGACAGCTACCTCTGGGCCTTTGCCGCCGGGATCGCCAACACGTTGCGGGTGGCCGCCGTCGGCATCGCGCTCGCCACCTTCCTCGGCATCGCGGTCGGGGTGGGGCGGCTTTCGCGCAACGCCCTCGTGCGCTGGCTCTGCACGGCGTACGTGGAGTTGCTGCGCAACGTGCCGCTCATCGTGCAGCTCTTCGCCTGGTACATGGCAGCGACGGAGATCCTGCCGGAGGCGGCGAACCCCCTCGAGTTCGCGCCCCACGTCTACCTCAGCAAGGAAGGGCTGCAGTTCCCGACCCCGGTCTGGGCGATGGGATGGGCGCTCGCTCTCGCCGGCGCGCTTATCGGGATCCTCTGCGCCGTTGGTCTCTACCGCTGGGCCAGGGCCAGGGGCGAGCGCACGGGTCACCGGCCGCGCGTGTTCTGGGCGGCGCTGTCCATGGCGCTCGCCCTGCCATTGCTGGGCTGGCTCTCCGGAGGCGCGCCGCGCGCCCTCGACGTCCCGGAACTCACCACCTTCAACGTCTCCGGGGGAGCCGGAGTGACCCCGGAGTTCCTGGCGCTGCTCATCGGCCTCGCCACCTTCACGAGCGCTTACATCGCCGAGATCGTGCGCTCCGGGATCCTGGCGGTACCGCACGGGCAAACCGAGGCGGCGGAGGCACTCGGCCTGTCCCGCCGCCAGGTCCTGCGCCTCGTCGTCTTTCCGCAGGCACTCCGGGTCATCGTCCCCCCGCTCACCAGCCAGTACCTGAACCTCACGAAGAACTCCTCCCTGGCGGTGGCCATCGGGTACCCGGACTTGGTGTCGATCGCCAACACCGCCATTAACCAGAACGGCCAGGCGCTGGAGTGCATCCTCCTCATCATGTGCGTCTACCTCACCATCAACCTCCTCACCGCGCTCGCCATGGGCTTCTACAACCGCCGGGTCACGCTGGTGGAGCGCTAGTGAGCGCAGCCGCCGCCGGGGCCAGGGGGAGGCCCGATACCTCCCGCGCGCCACCGACCCGGGCGCGGGGTCCTCTCCCTTGGCTCAAGGCCAACCTATTCGCCAGCGCCCCGAACGCGGTGGCCACCCTGCTCCTCGGCGCCGCCCTCGTCCGGGTGCTTCCCCCGGTCGTACGCTGGCTCGTCACCGATGCCGTCTATGCCCCCGACTACCGGGCTTGCCGGGCGCTCGAGTACCGGGCTGCCTGCTGGGGGTTCGTCACCGAGAAGCACCGCCTCATCCTCTTCGGCCGCTACCCTTACGCCGAGCAATGGAGGCCGCTCGCGGCCACGCTCCTCGTCTTCGTCGCCCTCCTGGTGACGGCGCACCCGCGCTCCTGGCGCCGCTGGCTCCTCCCCGCCTGGGCCGTCGTCCTCGCCGCCTTCCTCCTGCTCATGGGAGGAGGCGCGCTCGGCCTGTCGCCCGTCGAAGCCGGCCTCTGGGGAGGGCTCCCGCTTACGGTTTTGCTCACGCTGGTGGGCATGTCCGCCTCGATCCCCATCGGCCTCGTCCTCGCGCTCGGACGGCGTTCGCGGCTCCCGCTCTTTCGCGCCGCCTCCTCGCTCTACATCGAGATGATCCGGGGAGTCCCTCTCATCACCGTCCTCTTCGTGGCCTCCTTCGTCTTCCCCCTGCTTCTCCCGCAGGGGCTTCGCCTCGACGTCCTCGCCCGGGTCGCGCTCGGCATCACCTTCTTCCAGGCGGCCTACATGGCGGAGGTGGTACGGGGCGGCCTGCAGGCCCTTCCCCGCGGCCAGTACGAGGCCGCTGCGTCGGTGGGCCTCACTTGGTGGCAGACGCAACGGAAGGTGATCCTCCCCCAGGCGCTCACCCTGGTCATCCCCAGCTTCGTGAACAGCCTGCTCTCCACGTTCATGGACACTTCGTTGGTCACGGTGGTGAGCATGTACGACCTCACCGGTGCGCTGCGGCTCGCCCTCGGCGACCCGCAGTGGCGCCACTTCTTCCTCGAGGGGTATCTCTTCGTCGCCGCGGTCTACTTCACCTGCTGCCTGGCCATGTCGCGCTACAGCGCCTGGCTCGAGGGCCGGCTCGGCTCGTGGGCGCGGCGCCCGGGGGCGGTCCAAGCATGAGTGAGCCCATCATCCAGTTCGCCCGCGTGAACAAGTGGTTCGGAAGGTTTCACGTCCTCAAGGACATCGACCTCCAGGTGGGCCGGGGCGAGCGCATCGTGGTGTGCGGGCCGTCCGGCTCCGGGAAGTCGACGCTCATCCGCTGCATCAACCGGCTCGAGGAGCACCAGGAGGGGCGCATCGTCGTCGACGGCGTGGAACTCACCGAGGAGGTCCGGTCGGTGGAGCGCGTCCGGCGCGAGGTGGGCATGGTCTTCCAGCAGTTCAACCTCTTCCCTCACCTGCGGGTGCTCGACAACGTGGCCCTCGCGCCCGTGTGCGTCTTGAAGCTCTCGCGAGAGGAGGCGGAGGCGCGCGCCAACCAGCAGCTCGCCCGCGTCCGCATCGGCGACCAGGCCGCCAAGTACCCGGGGCAGCTCTCCGGGGGCCAGCAACAGCGCGTCGCCATCGCCCGGGCGCTGTGCCTCCAGCCCAAGATCATGCTCTTCGACGAGCCCACCTCGGCGCTCGACCCGGAAATGGTGAAGGAGGTCCTCGACGTGATGCTGGAGCTCGCCAACCAAGGCATGACCATGGTGGTGGTCACCCACGAGATGGGGTTTGCCAGGTCGGTAGCGGACCGGGTCCTCTTCATGGACTCCGGGCGCATCGTGGAGGAGAACCCGCCGTCCGAGTTCTTCGCGAACCCCCGCAACGAGCGCACCCGCGACTTCCTCGCGAAGGTGCTTCCGCGGTGACGCCGCAGAGCCCGGCGGCGCCGGCCCCCTCAGCCCCTCGCCCCGAACTGCTCCGCGTAGGCGTAGAGCGCGGCCTGGCCCCCCGTGTGCCAGAAGACGATCACCTCGTCCTTCGCGAACTCGCCCTTGCGCACCAGGTCCACGAGGCCAGCCATCGCCCGCCCGGTGTAGACTGGATCGAGGAGGATGCCCTCGCAGCGGGCCGCGAGCTCGATCGCCTCCCGCTCCGGAGCGCCCATCACGGCATAGCCGGCGCCCAGATACTGGTCGTAGGCCACGACGTCGTCCTTGCCCAGGGAGATCTCGAGGCCCAGGCGGCGGCCGGTGCGTGCCGCGAGGTCGCGCACGCCGGCCTCGACCTCGTCCCGCTTGCTGTCGATGGCGATGGCGGCGAGCTGGGCCCGGAAGCCGAGCGCGCGGGCGGCCACGCACAGCCCCGCCTGCGTCCCGAAGGAACTCGTCGCGAACACCACGCGATCCACGCCGAGGTGGCGCTCTCGCAGCTGACCGTTTAGCTCCTCCAGGGCGGCCACGAAGCCGGCGGCCCCGACCTCGTCGGACGCGCCCAGCGGGATGAGGTAGGGGCGGTGCCCCGCGGCCCGCTCCTCGGCGACGGCCTCCCGCGCCACCTCCTCGCGGGAGCGGTCCCCGGAGAAGACCACCCGCGCACCGAGGAGTTCGTCGAGGAGCAGGTTTCCCGTGGCGAGGCGCGGCCGGTGCCCGCGCAGGACCACCGTGCAGCGCAGGCCACAGACCGCGGCAGCGGCCGCGGTCTGGCGGACGTGATTCGACTGCACGCCCCCGAGCGTCACCAGGGTGTCGGCCCCCTGCCTCAGCGCCTCGGCGACGCTGAACTCGAGCTTGCGCGTCTTGTTGCCGCCGGTGGCGAGACCGGTCTGGTCATCGCGCTTAACGAGGAGTCGGGGGCCGCCGAGGGCCCGACTCAGGCGGGGCATCTCATCGAGCGGCGTCGGGAAGTGGCCCAGGCGGACGCGCGGCAGTGGGTCGGTGAGCATGGGGGGTCCTATGGGGCCGACATTCTACAACGAAGCCTCGGTCCGGACGCTGGGGGGGCGCCCGGGCCGCCGCCGCGGCGACTTTCTCGACACCGGTCCTGAATGAGCGCCAAATTCGCCTCACCATGCCATACGGGAGCTACCTCGATCGACCGCTTTGGCTGGAAAAGGTCGCAGCGGATTGGGTCCAGCGCCGGTCGCCCGCCAGCGCGCTTTTCGCTGCCGTAGTCTCCATCCTGCTCGTCGGCGGCCTCGACGCGGGGGTCGCCGTCCTCGTGGGCTACGACTTCGCCGTTACCGTCCTCTACCTCGTGCCGATCGGCTTCGCGGCCTGGGCAGTGGGGATCACCGCGGGCGTCGCCTGTGCGGGCCTGGCCGGGGCCGTGGAGGCTGCGGTGACCTGGTCGGTCGCCCACGGCGCCATGTCCCCGTGGATCCTGGCGGCCAGCGTGGGCCTCGAGCTCCTCGTCTTCCTGGGCGCCGCCTTCACCTTCGCCCGGCTTCGCTGGTACCTGGAGCGCCACCGCCAGTTGTCCCGGACCGACCCCCTCACCGGGATCGGCAACCACCGGACCTTCGACGAGGCGCTGCGGCGGGAGGCCGCCCGGATCGGCCGCCGGCCGAGTCCGGTCTCCATCGTCTACCTGGACCTGGACCACTTCAAGCAGTTGAACGACACCCGGGGACACGTAGCGGGGAACGAGCTCCTCCGCCTGGTGGGCGAGACGCTCCAGGCCGCGGTGCGAGCGGTCGACACCGCCGCGCGGGTGGGCGGGGACGAGTTTGCCGTCCTGCTCGCCGACACCGGGCCGGCCGCCTGCCGGGCGATGGTCGAGCGACTCCGCGAGCGGCTCGGCCGGTCGCTGAGAGCGGCGGGGTTCTCCACCACCTTCAGCGTCGGCGCCGTCACCTTCGAGGGATCGTCTCTCGTCGTCGACGACCTCCTCGTCGCCGTGGATCGGGCCATGTACGAGGTGAAGAACGGCGGCCGGAACGGCGTGCGCTTCGACGTGCTGCCCTCGTCCGCAGCCGCCGCGGAAGCGGAGG
>Ga0335078_10004841_pt1 | contig 19899 bp, 13 predicted proteins | sample Lox_Sample_32_FD_206711 | JGI IMG/M metagenome (GOLD analysis project Ga0335078, IMG submission 206711) | Soil microbial communities from Loxahatchee National Wildlife Refuge, Florida, United States - Lox_Sample_3.2 | ecosystem: Environmental > Terrestrial > Soil > Wetlands | place: USA... | reverse complement strand
GCTTCTCACTGTGGCCCGCTTCGAGGGCTTGCCGGAGTTGCTCGATTGCGTTGTTTGCGATCTGTTTTGCTTGTTCAACTTTCATTTTCTTGTCCTCTTGTTTCGGGGAGTCTTCGCTCCCTTCACCGACAGCCAGGGAGCGAGGACGCGAAACAGGGGACACCGGCGAAGAGATTGGCGCGTCCAGGTCGGAACGGGCCGCACGCCTAAGTGACACTGCATCTTGGTGGCGCGAAGCGTGCTAGTGCAGACCGGAGGCGAATGAATCACACGCCGGGACGTGACAATCTCGGAGCGGGAAAGCAAAAGCAGAGGCAAACAACAAACGGCGAAGTCAGGCGAGCGCGAGATTTCAAGGACAAAAGGCGGAACAAGAGGTATGCTGTTCGCAGTCGGGCAAGCAGAGGTGATCACATGGACTTGCGCTGCCCACAATGCAACAGCACCGATCTCAAGAAGCTGTCCCTCGCCTACCAAGAAGGAATCTCTCACGTGAATGCGCGCACACGGCTGCGTGGCGTCGTGGTCGGAAGTGACGGTCCAGATTTGGTTGTCGGCAGCGGGACAACAAAAGGAATCCAGCAAACCGCTATTTCCAAGGCGGCGGCTCCGCCTACGAGGTGGTCATACAAGAGGCTCGTCGGTTGGTCAGTCTTGGTATTTCTTGCGACAGGTTGGATTGTCTTTTATACGAATACGGTCACAACGAATTCCGAAAGAGTCCTGTCAGTTCCGTTGACACTCTACATTGTCGTTGCGCTCGGCATTTTTGCGGTGGTCGTGACATTGTTTTGGAGGCACAACGCTGGCTACGGTTTGAAAGTGGAACGATGGAATCGGTCATTCCTATGCAGGCGATGCGGAAACATCAGTGAGCAACCGAATTCATGAATTCGGAACTAGTCGTGCGCTCGAAGCTGGCTCAGCGGTTTCCGCCTCGGTGACAACGCGGTCGATAGTCACTCCAACATCGGTCGTCTTCTTGATTATTCGATAGCACCACCGGCCATAACTGCCTTCAGCGTTTACCGCATCTACCCACCGCTGCGCGGCTGCGCTCTTTACTTCTTCGCGCGGATCATATCCTTTGGTTTCGAGAATCAGATGAATTGGTGGATCGGTCTTAAGGCGGACTATAAAATCTGGCATGTAGTCGTGCATTTGGCCATTGAAGAGATACGGAATCGCGAAACCCAGTCCTGCGTTTTTAACGAAAGCATCCACCAAAGGATGTGTATCGATGTAGTAGGCTGCGGCCTGCTCCCATTTCGCAGTGTCTGGCACGACATAATTGAGATGACAGCGCAGCACCTCTCGCGGTTCCCGGCTCGTCCAAAAATCTACTTCGGCGGTCGAACCCGCGCTGCGGCTTGACTCGTAGAGGGGAATCTCAGGCGTTTCACCTTCGCTCGTGTCGGGATGTATATTCTCGGTCAGAATTTCGACGAGCCATCCATAGTAAGGCGAAAGCCCCGCGTCTTTAATGTCGGCGGGAGGGCGAACGCTGACGCGCTCCTTCAAATATCGGTCCACGATCCGCATGAGTTGCGGAAACAAAACTTGAGTCGGAGCTTCGCATTTGGGTTGCGCCACATAGAACTTCGTCAGTCCCGAAGCAATGTCGAACACTAATTCTTGGAATCGCCGCTTCCTGCGCCATTCGTCGAGAGTCACCTTGTCGATCTTATTCGGGCCGCTCAAAGACATTCGGCCAGCCGTATTTACCGACAGGCCTTTTGCTTCGTACTCAGGTGGAATCGAATCCGGTGCGAGGGTCATTGTTGGTACATTAGCCCAATCCATTGTCACGCGGTTACGAATCGCCTGGGTGTAACCCTCGACGCGCGGAAAGCGGATTTCAAACCGAGCTTTTTCGGGAAGTGCATGCACGTGATACCGCTTTACGCGAGGAGGGGACGGCCCGCGCGAAGTCGCTTTGAATGGGATCACCTCAAAAGGAACGCCCAGTACCTTCGAGACTTCTTCCGAAAATTTGCCATCCTCGCCAACTTCGTAATTCGCTCGGCGCAGACCACGTCCTACAACTTGTTCGCACAGCAATTGCGACATAAATGGCCTGATGCCGATGATATGCGTCACCGTGTTGCAATCCCAACCTTCGGTGAGCATTCCTACGCTGACGATGCAACGTACATCTCTCCCTGGCGGATGTACCGGACGTTCCAGTTTATTCGCAAGTTCTTCAAATCCCTCCGGGTAGACAGGCCGCCCTTGCTTATCGAGAGTCCAATCCGTTTTGCCCACGGTATCGAGGGTCAGCCGCATCCATTTGGAGCGGTCGCTCTTAGCTTCGCCCGTATCTGTTTCGTGAACGACCTTCGAGTCAACGCGAATCGTGTTGACCTGTCCATCTCTGTTTCGGAATCCTTCGATTCGGGCAGGTGGAATCCCAACTGGAGCTTCGTCGTTTGCGAGCCAATCGTAGATGACATTGGCAATCCGGGTATTTTTGCAGACGATGATGAACACCGGGGGACGCGGCTCCTCACCATCCTGTCTCCACTCCGCTAATTTTTCTTCCCACAGTCCAGCAAGCATAGCTATGGGGTGGTGGGCATACTTCAAGATCGCTTCCGGTTTAGGACTGCCTTTCTTCCCGCCACGCTCGGCTGGCGTCAACTGCGGCAGAATCCACTGCCAGATATTGAAATATGCCGGATATTCCTGCCCCGTCGTATCGCGAATCGCGAGTTGCGGAATTTTCACGAGGCCCGATTCGATGGCGTCAATCAAACCAAAGTCGCTTACGATCCACGGAAATGGCCTGTTTTGCTCCTGTCCAATCCGCCCGAGGAAGTAAGGCGTAGCCGAAAGGTCCACGCAGAAATTGATTCCGCGTTGCTTGTTGATCTTGTCGAGACCGTCTACCCAAACCGTGGCTTCATCACGTTCCTCTAGCCAGTCCTCGCGCTCATCCTCCTCCATCTGATCCCACTCGTCGGGTTTTTCCTGCAGAATTCGGTAGGCGTGATGCGCCTCATCGTTCATAACGAGGATATTCTGCTTCCCGCCGATGTCGCGTCCCAGGACCCGATTGAGCAGCGCCGTGTCGCTCTCGACGTACCGCGTCGATTCGACTTTGGCCTTTTTGAGGCTGCCATCCTTGTCGCGATCTTCCTCAACGACGGTAAGCATGCCAGCCACGACTTGACGCTCATAGTCATTGAGCGTCAGATATCGCGTCCCGCGCGCGGTTGTAGTCTTTGCACCAATCGTGATTGTTTCTTTCGTTCGGACTGGAACACCCGCCCTGGTAACTTTCGACCCCACTCCGCCCACTTGCATTGTCTGTGGTTCGAATACGTGCCAGTTTGTGACAAGCACCTTGCCTTGTGTCAGCAGAGGCATAAGGTGGGCGGGGACCAGATCGCGCGTGCGATAAATGCTGGCCTCTCCGCGTTCAGGATCGAGCTCGCGTAAGCGGTCTCGGATGGTGACATTCGGGCAGACAACGAGAACAACCTCAGAAAACTTCGCATCGCTACGATTGTTCAGCTTATTGAGGATGCTCCATGCAGCCAGCATTCCCATGACCGTTGTTTTACCGGACCCAGTCGCCATCTTGCACGCATATCGTTGAAATCCCGTAAAACCCTCCGTCTTTCGCTCGTCACTGGGTTCATCGCGCGGGATTGTGATTCCTTGCAGGAAGTCTTGCCGAGCCTCTAGCAGGAGAATGACCGAGAGCGCGGCTTCCAATTGCGCAAAAAACAGCCGCCGCTCGCGCCCCTCACGGGTCCACCATTGAATCAATTCGAGCGTTGTCCGCGTCACGCCCGGATAACCTGCTTCGTGCCATGATCCAAAGCGCTCGCGGATCAAACTGACAAGGCCAAGCTCGAAACCATAGGGAAAATCCTTGGAAGGTTTCAGGATTCTTCCGTCTATAGTCCATGTGTCCCGTTGATCCCGTGGAGGAAAAATAAGCGCAGGTCTGCGCTTTGGCTGTTCAGGAGACGAAGGCCTGAGCTCAGGCTGCTCGCCCTCACGAATGTACCAATAGCGAGTCGGCTTCTCGAATGGCGAATTGAGTATCGGCTCCGATACCTCGACAAATTCACTCATCGCTTCGCCTCAGTTAGGCTCTTCACGATAAGCAACTCGTTCCCTCGGTCATCGATAACCTTGATGGCGACTTGGGCGTGTTCGCCTGCTTCAAATGGTGCGCTCACTGTTCCAGCCAAGTGATCCCAAACCGTGTCCTCGTATTCGCCCTTAAGCGCCTTCTTCAGATTTTCCCACGCACTAGTGCGCGGGAAAAATGCTTGCGAGACGTGGAAACAGAGTCCGTTATAGTCGGTATCGAGCAACCATGCTGGCACGTCGTCCGCGCTGCGGTGATGGACTTCCATCGCGACCGGGTCGAACACGTCGAGACCGAGCAGTTCCACTTCGTATTGTTGCGAGCCATTGGGCTTCTTCGCTTTCCGAATCTCCGCTTCGGGCAAGCCGCAGACGCTAAAGATTTGGCTGGATCGCATATTCTTGAGTAAATCGCCCATCATCAAATCGGGCGTTGCTTGGACGTATGTGGCCGGAATGCCGACCACGTCTGCGCATTGCTCCACCAGCATCCGTGCGTTCGGCTGAATCGCAAAGCCAATCACGTACAGATGCGCATAGCTCTTCGCATTCGCTTCCTTTGCCGCCTGATAGACAAGCTTCTCGCTCACGGCCCCATTCTCCGGGCCAAATACGAACGCGACCGGCTTGTCGGTTCCGTTCGGAACCATAGCCTCCGCCGAAAGCGAAAGCGTTTTGGCTGGCGGACGAACGCTCTTGAGAGCGACGCTCTTGTTACCTTCGAGGCGCAATACGGGAGATCTGCGAAGAATCTCGAGCATCCGGTCGACAAAGGAAGTCCGCGTCTCGCCATCCGATGCGGGCGAGGTATCGGTTTTAATTTCCTCGAAGTCTTGCGGCGTTGGAATTGTCGCTTCTACGCAGAACGGACCTGTTACGCGGGTTACTCCGCTCTGGACTTCTGGGCGGTCGACCAAGACCGCTTCCTCAGGGGGTTCATCGTTCGCGATGGACTTGAGCGTTACGTGAGGAACGATCCCACCGACCTCCTCACCTTTAGCATTTTGCTTGCGCTTGTACACGAATCCATCGGCGGGCCCGCGCGCTTCATTGGTAAGCTGATACCAGTCGTAGGTTGCGGTCAAAAGTCTCTGCCGCGCAAGCGCCAGCGGAACACGGCTCGTGTCGACAGTGACCCAACGCCGGCCCCACTGCTCGGCGACGTATGCGGTCGTTCCACTCCCGCAGGTCGGATCAATAACAAGATCACCCGGGCGTGTGGTCATCAATACACAACGCTCAACAACGGTCGTTGAGGTCTGCACCACATAGTTTTTTGCCGGCTCGGAGAACGTATCTACCCAGATATTCGAAAGCTCTTGTACAGGAAAATCGTCGAGATAGTAGACAAACCTGAGGCTTCCGGGAAGCGCAATTAAGCGATTCTTGGCAAGCAGCATTTTCATGCCTTCAAGATTTGTTTTCCAGCTTTTTCCGCGTGGTGGTGAGTACCTTTTTCCGTTGACCTCAAAGTCGTACATGCACGACTCCGTGTAACCGGATGATCCGAGGTTCTGCGCGGTGAGAAATCGAGCGTCTGCAGGAAATTCTCCAAATTCATCCAAGCAATCTCTAAGCGAGAGCCGCCGCCCGTCACTTAATTCGATTAAGTTGAACTCGGGCTGCTCGGATTGAATCTTCGGAATGTAGAGCTGATTATAGGTCATCACGTCGCGACGCTTCGCGTACCAGATAATGAAATCGTTAGACCTCCCCAAGAGTTTGACCCCGAGTGGACTTTTAACGCGAAAGGCGATCACGGCAATAAAATTTTCTGGCCCGAACACTTCATCGAGTACTTCCTTTACGTGATGTAGGTTTTCGTCGCTGATCTGTACAAAGATACTGCCCTCCGGTTTCAAAAGGTCGCGCGCGAGAAGCAACCGATCCCGCAAATAGGTGAGATATGAGTGGAGTCCTAGTTCCCATGTATCGCGGTACGCTTGCACCATTTCTGGTTCCCGCGTCAAATCATCGTCGTCGTTGTGAGCCACATCCCTGCGCCGAACGAATGGCTGGAAGTTCGATCCAAAGCTGATGCCGTAGGGCGGGTCCATATAAATCATTTGCGCTTCACCACCGAGGTTTTCGTAAGTCAACAGCGAGTTCATCACCACGAGCGAATCGCCAAGAATCATCCGGTTAACCCATTTATCCTTATGCTCATAGGCGCGAAGCACCTGGTCGGCAATCGAGTGTTGCGGATCACCCCAAAGAGCGAACATATCGGTCTGACGATCGCGCTCGTGGCCCTTTAGACTTTCGAGGATGGCTCGCGTGGACAGTCGCTCATGAATAAAAAGTGGAAGCGTGGGAACGTCGAATGAAAGCCGCTCGGCCTTCCCGGCCCAATTTAAGAATGGCTTGCCCATAGCCTTTAGCTCCCGCACGGCTTGTTGGGCGGATGTGAGATGCGCTTTGGCCTCTTCTAGAGATTCGAGTTCTGTCGATAGTTCCAGTTTTCTGAAAGCTTGGGACAATTCTTGTTCAGCCCTGGCGATCCGCATGTCAGCACGTTCCCGGGCCGAATTCTGTCCATCCCATTCAAGAGACGGCGATAGCGAATCATCGTACCGATATTTCCGTGCTGGCTTCGTCTTCTTAAATTGAGCTTGGGTTCCCACTTCGGGACGCATCAGGCTTTCAGCGACTTTGTGGTCGTAGTTCTGAGCTTTCTTTCCATTCATTCTTGGTCTACGACCTTTGGTTTCCGTCTTCATCACCTGGCTCCACCGTTTTAGTAAAATCCGTACTTTCGTCCCGATGCACCACCGGTCCGGCCAACATACCCTGTCCTGTTTGCGTCTCGAAGCCATCTATTTGCAGACGCACTATTTTGATCCGCAACTTCGAGAACATACCGATCCCTGCCCGCTCGGGTGAACCTCACGACTCGGTTTACGTATTGCGGGCCTCCCATGCGCGGTGTTAATAAGCCCAAACGCCAAATTTCAACGAATTGTCCTCGCGCAGTTCCTCGGAACGTCAGAGGGCGGAGCACTCCTAAACCTCCGTATATCAGATTGATTTCAAGATCGCGACGCGGCGCGTGGAAAAATTGTGCAAGTTCCTCGGCAAATTCAATCTGGTGTCGGTGTTCCGGGGGGCCCGACATGGCACCGGCTTCTATCCACAAGTGCATTGCATTCCTGATGCTTAATCGTGCTGGCGGGTCTACATCATCGAGCCTGTCCGGTACAGAAATTAGGTAACGTTCCCGAAGACTAGCGTACCGGTTAACAATCTCGGTGGTTGTCGGCAACGCTTGCCGCCGCACCTCACGCCACCATTGAGAAAAAGCGCGGCATTCAGGCTCGACGGGGGAGCTGTAGGCAACGCCAACTTCATAATTCCGAGCGTTTGGGCCCATCGCAGCACCGGTGATATTAGCTGAGCCCGAAGCAATCCACATGACTTGATCTGCGTCACGATCAGTAAGGGCTATTAATTTTGCGTGGAGCCGGGGCGTGCTTCTCAAAGCCCCCGCATTTAATCGACGAGACGGGCAGAACAAATGGAGTGTTGCCGAGCGCCACCGCAGGATGGTTATCAGCGCTCTAGGTTCAGTAAGTCCATGATCAATGCCGATGACCCAATCGCTCCGATATTCCTCAAATGCATTCCGTCCGGGGAGGAGTTGAGAAATTATCGTCTCTAAACCTGCTTGGCTCAAATATGCACATGCGATTCTGAAGATTAATCGGTCCGGCGCATGGCGATCGGGATTAAGAATGTCTTGAACAGAATATGGTAGTGCTGGGCTACCACATCGCAACATCGTCATCTTGGGACCTTTCCAGGCATCGGAAAATTCTTCCGACAGGTACTGGTGCCATTCTCCGGGCGCTCATTCCGATGCGCGTGGTGCAGTTTGCCATCACGATTTGATGGACGAGAGTCAACACATCCCGTAACGGTAACTCGTTGTTGACCTGGGCCTGCATACCGATTTCCGGTCGCATCGGACCTTCGGACTCGGGGTGGCGGTAATTTCTGGCGATCTTCTGCATTACAGGCTTCGGAGTTTTTACCCCTGACGCCATTTGTGCTGCTCCGTGATTTTTAACGCAGAATTACGCCGCGATTCTACCACTCGTGACACACGTTACGCAGCGTCGCTTCAGTCATGTGCTCTCTGAGCGGTCACGCGATCTCCGTTGAAGGAATTCTGTGTTGCCCGCACGGTGTGCGTTTGTTCTTCGTCGTTAAGGGTGGGAAAAATAAAGGGGAGAATTACACTCGCCCATCTTTTCCGAGTCCGCCAGAAACTACCGATGCACCTAAGATGAGACGCCTGTGATAGAACTTACGTCGGAGTGCGTATATGAAAACGCCTGGTTCAGGTGTTTCGCCCAGAGAATTCCGGTATCTCACGCTGTTGACCGGTCTCTTCGTCGCCACCCTGCTGATATCGAATACGGTCTCCCAGAAGCCCTGGCAAATTGGGAGGTTTGTTTTTCCTGCCGGGTCTATCTTATTCCCACTCTCATATCTTTTTGGTGATGTGCTTACCGAGGTGTATGGGTACGCGCGCGCTCGGCAAGTCATTTGGACCGGCTTTCTGGCAAATGGACTGATGGCGATCACCTATCGCATCACCATTGGTTTGCCTCAGGCGCGCTTCTGGCCGAATGACATAGCATTCGGACTGGTTTTGGGACAAGTGCCGCGCCTGGTCGTTGCATCCCTCGTCGGATATTTGATTGGGGAATTTGCTAATTCGTTCGTGCTTGCGAAAATGAAAGTCTGGAGCGGTGGGCGGCATTTGTGGGCGCGTATTATTGGATCGACTGTCGTCGGGCAGTTTTTAGATACAGTCACTTTCGTCGTGGTAGCTTTTGCTGGAACCTGGCCGGAGAAATATATCGTGCTCACTGGCACGTCGCTGTATGGATTCAAGGTGCTGTACGAGATTATTGCTACGCCCGGTACTTACGCCATCGTGAGATTCCTGAAGAAGCGGGAAGGCATCGACTATTTCGATTCCGGCACGAATTTCTTCCCGTTCCTCTGGAGTACGCGTACCAATGTCGCGGAGTGAAACGTTTGGATGGCCCGACTTTTTTACTTGTGATATGTGTTCCGCTGATGTAAAAACGTCAGTTCCGCCGGTGACGTTCGAGGTAATATTCTGCCTGAACATGAAATCAGCCCCGCGAAGGCATTGGTTGTCCTCGGATGTTCTGCAACCAAGGTCGAAACGAACGGCTTGCTTCCCGCCATTAACCTCTACGACGGGCCCACTTTCCGTGTGCTTCGTTCCTTCCTTCGGCAGAACGCATGGCCGCCGTCATTGTCGCTCGCAGTTCTTTCGGCTAAGTTCGGACTGATCGGGGGGCTGGCTCAAATACCCTATTACAACCGAAGGATGACGCCGGTGCGTGCAGAGCGCCTGAGTCCTTCGGTTACGGCCTGCTTGCAAAAGCTCCTGCCGAATCACGTGACGGTCGACTTGGTCATGGGCAAGGATTATCTAGATAGCATCGACCTTTCGGCAGCGCGCGCACAAGGGGCAAATTTCAGGTTTGCGGAAGGTGGAATTGGGACGAAGTTGAATCGATTGCATGGTTTACTTCATCGTTTGCCCCATAAGCCGAAGCGGGTTAGGCAACACGTCCTGCGAACCAGTCGCCCCTTGTATTTCCTCCCCGATTGGGATGATTTTCTCGATGTTGAATACAATTTCAAACGCGATTCGTTCTCTTCACCAGACAGGGCCACTCGGAGCGAAGAGCACAGCATTGCGCTCATGCGCCCTGACCGGATATGTGACGGGGTATTAGTCAGCCTAGCCCAGCACCTGGGAAGCAAAGGACTCCTTAAACGAATCGGTCATACCGACAATGCCAGCCTAGCGCCGAGTTCTGTGAGAACACATTTCAAACTTCAGGATGACCAGTGGGCATTCGGTGACTGCGGCGCATTCTCTTACGTGAACGAAGACCTGCCAACAATATCCGTCGAACAGGCTGTATCTCTCTATTCGCTATATGACTTCGATTACGGGGCCAGCGTGGACCATATTCCCCTAGACGAAATCGAACGAGATGGGAAAAAGCATGCTTTGACTGAGGCAGAAAAGAAAAGCCGCGTCAGACTCACACGGCGGAATGCCGAACGATTTTTCGGAAAGCACCGAGAGGACGGAGCCGATTTCGTGCCAGTTGGAGTCATTCAAGGATTGGACGCTAAAGACTACGCACGCCAAATAGGGGATTATCTCGACATCGGATACACCCACGTGGCCTTGGGAGGTCTTGTTCCGCGAAGTGATGCGGAGGTTAAGGAAATCGTCCGCAAAGTCAACGAGCAGACCAAAGTCCTGCGTCGTCCCCCATGGATTCATCTCTTGGGAATCTATCGACCCGCGCTCCAACAGGACTTTAGGCAGTTCGGGATAAATAGCTTCGACAGCGCAACGTACTTTCGCAAGGCGTGGCTTCGCTCAGATCAAAACTATTTGGCTTCCGATGGAAAGTGGTATGCGGCAATCCGAGTTCCGCCCACCAGAGACGGCAGAACCATGCTTCGTCTCAAGGCTTCTGGAGTAAGCGAATGCAGGATCAAAAATCTTGAACAGAAAGCCCTCGCTGCACTGCGGAGCTACGATCAAGGAATTATCTCGATCTCCGGGTGTCTGAAAGCACTGATGGCCTACGATTCATTACTGACCCGGGCCGCGAGCGAGCAGACGGATTTGCGCCAAGCGTATCGCGAAACGTTAGAGGCGCGGCCCTGGCAGTCGTGCAAGTGCAGCATGTGTAGCAGCATCGGAATCGATGTTTTGATCTTTCGCGGGTTCAACCGGAACAAACGTCGCGGTGCCCACAACACCTTCCAGCTCTTCCAGCAGTTGAGCGCCCACCAAAAGAAACAGGAGTCGAAAGTTGCTCACATTTGAGCAGTTCGTCGAGCACGTTCGGGCATCGATTCCGCGATTTGGCGCGAACTGGTTGAACAATGATCAGTCCGCAGCGGTGGCGGCAACTCCTCACCCACCGACATTCATAGTTGCGGGGCCTGGAGCCGGGAAGACGACCGTTCTCGCCTTGCGCGTTTTGAAGCTGATGCTGGTTGACCAAATTCCCCCGAGTGGAATTATCGCAACAACATTCACGCGCAAAGCAGCGGCAGAACTCCGATCTAGAATTCTGGCCTGGGGATATGCGGTCTTGGCCTACGCGCGAGATCATGCAGCAGCCGCCCAAATCGCTACGTGGTTGGCAAACATCGACGTAAATGCTGTCTTAGTGGGCACGCTCGATTCGTTGTCCGAGGACATCATTTCCACATGCCGTCCGCTAGGAGGCATAACACCAGCGACGATTGAGGGCTTCCTTTCCTCGGCGATAATGCGACGGTATGGTCTTTTTCCTAACGCTCGTCACAGGAACGCCGACCTGGAAACATTCCTCTCGACATTCGTTCCTGCCTATCCAGGCGCTCGACCTATTTATGTGAAACTGGACGCTGCCCTCAACTTTTCCGATAGAGTGCGACACGACCAAATCGATTTAGCAGCATTCCAAGCGTCAGGAGCAGGCCAAGGTGTTCTGTCGTCTATCTTGATCGATTATTTTGGTCACCTCGAAGCTAATTACTTGGCCGACTTTGCCCGTCTTGAGCGCCTATTTTTGGACGGCTTGCTGGGCAACACTCTCCAGCGAGTCACCGATGGGGTTCAAGCAGTGCTCGTTGATGAATTCCAAGACACTAACTACTTGCAGGAACAGATTTATTTCGAACTCTGCAGGATAACGGGCGCGAGCTTGACGGTCGTGGGCGACGACGATCAATCGATCTTTCGTTTTCGTGGCGCGACTGTTGAACTCTTCGCCGATTTCGAGAATCGCATTGCGGCGTCTCTCGGCGCAGCTTGGCGTCCGCAGCGCGTCGACCTCGTCCACAACTATCGGTCATCTGCTCGGATCGTGAATTTTTCGAATCGCTTTATCCAACTTGATCCCACCTATCAAGCAGCTCGGGTTCCCGGAAAACAGGCGCTCGTTGCAAGCGCCGCGCACGTACCCGAGGAGCATCTACCAGTTCTCGGAATGTTCCGGCAAGATCGAGCCTCTTTGGCCGACGATCTGACTACGTTCCTGATGAACGTTTTTCGGAATGGTGGCCATGCAATCCAATGCCAGGACGCTAATCATCTCGTCGTAAGAGGCCAAGATGGCGACTTCGGGGACGCGGTTCTGCTTTCTCGCTCGGCTGGTGAATACTCATCCAGCGGGAAGGTTCGGTTGCCGTTGTTGTTGCGCCAACGGCTGGAGACCGCCCACCAGATTCCGATTTTCAATCCAAGAGGGCGCAGTCTTTTTCAAATCGAATCGGTCCAGCGGCTGCTCGGTCTCGCACTCCAGTGCATCGATCCGGCTGAGGCGATAACTCAAGCGATATCGAATATATCGCAAGCGGCCCGAGGGCACATGCAGGCGTGGCGTGCTGCTGCTCAAGCCTTCGCACAATCAAATCCTCAACCTGGCGGTCTGCTCACGTTTCTTAACGGTTGGAGAAACCGCGTTCCAGGAAATATGGCGGCATGGCCTTCCGAATGGCCGCTCCTCGAACTTTTATTCACGTTGGTTACATGGATACCTGAATTTCAAGCCGAACCTGAGGGGCAAGTCTATCTAGAAGCTATCGCGCGGACCATCGCCGAAGCCGGGCAATTCTCATCATACGGCGCTCGGATACTCAACGGGCAGGGAGTGCACGATGCGAATTCGGTACGTGCGGCAATCAGGGAAGTCTTTGAAAATATCGCCAATGGGGATGCTGAGGTGGATGAAGAGATCATGCCTTACGTCCCTCGGCGCTATTTTCCCATCATGACCGTCCATCAGGCCAAAGGGCTCGAATTCCCGCTTGTCGTGGTCGACGTTGGATCAGACTTTAAAACGAATTCTCACGTGCAGCGTGCGTTCCGCTGCCCCGAAGAGCCTGATCAGGTCCACGAAATTGAGCAAATTGTCGCGCCGTTCTGTCCCGTAGGTAACTTTCGCATTCAGCGCGATCCTGTCGACCGTGCGTGGGATGATTTGCGTCGTTTATACTTTGTGGCTTTTAGCCGCCCTCAAAGTGCTCTGCTCCTCGTCGGTCTTACAACACAGGTCGGACCAAATCCTCGCGTCCGCTCTGTTGCGACGGGTGATATGCGACAGGGCGGAAGGGCCATCACGTTCATTCCGGCGAATCAATGGCATTCGGGTTTGCCGCCAGATTGTGTCGCCCTTATCTGATTGGAGCGCCTATGCCTCTACCCATTCGTAATCTTCCTTTTGAGGTTCCCTCATACAGCCTGACGGGTGACATACTTTCGTTTCAGCGATGCGGGCTGCAATATCGCTATTACAACGGGAGTTCGTTGCCGCCGTCGCGTCCGGTTCAAATGTGGACAGGCGAATTCGTACATGGAGTCTTGGAGGAAGCCTATCGCTACTGGTCTGCACACCACCCGGCTTTCCCTTGGCCGTACACTCCTCGCCCGTGGCCACCCGACCTAAATGCGCCCCTCCAAGATTCACATGATGTGGGCGCGCTAGGACATCGGGTGGAGGTTAAGCTGGCTGCAACCGGGAAGAAATCGCGGAGTGCGTTAGCTAGGACCGCCGCGTATAACCGCGTCGTCGCGGCAATCAACATCTTGTGTCCCCATCTTTTCCCACTGATCACAGCGGCAGAGGAACGCATTTCTGGGACAAGGCCGATGCCGCAACTCCCACCCGGCCAGGAACCGCGCGGCACGCGCTACGAATTGACCGGGATTGTCGACGTGATATCGAGCGTCGTCCTCGGCAATGCGAATGCAAATCCCCTTGTCCAGCTAATCCAGGGCACGCTGCCAAATGTCCCCCAGGGAGAATACGATTTAATCGTTGACTACAAGGCTGGGCGGCGACCGCCGTCAAATTCGAACTTTAGCTTTCAGTACGAATGGCAGGTCCAGACCTATGCGTGGATACGATCCCAAATCCCTAATGCGCGGCCAGTAGGAGCTGGGGTCCTGATCTTCATAAACGAACTCTCTCCATCGCAGGGCGACCTGAATGATCTGAAGGCCGACATCGCACACGGTGTAACTGACGTGGCTCCGCTAAATGGTTCCCAAGACTACTACGCCTTGAATACGTGGCAACCGGGAAACCCCATTCCTCAGTTCACCGAAGGGTTTTTATTTTCTCGCGCCGTAAAGGTTATAGATGTCTCGCAACCGCTCGTCCATCACGCCGTGGGTGAGATCGATAGCGTGGTTCGGCAAATCGAATCTGCCGCCTTTACAGAGCACAACACGGGTAACATCCCTGCACATTGGCCCGCTGAGGGCGCGGATCAAGACTGCGACGCTTGTGACTTCTTTCACTTCTGCCCCTCGCCTGCCCAGTTTAGACAACAAGGGGTGGGTGGTGTGCAGCCGATCAGAATTCCCCACGCCCCAGGCTAGGAATCGAAATTTCGTCGGATAGAGCGCAATGTCAGTTAATCTTCATGCAGCTTCAAGAGTGAGTTTTAGGCCGACTGCCTTAGCCACTGCATACAACGTTGAAAGGCGCGGATTTCCATTGGCGGACAATGCGCGATAAAGGCTCTCGCGTTCGACTCCGGCAGCTTTGGCAATCTTGGCGATGCCCCGCGCTTGCGCAACGTGGCGCAAGGCGAGGAGGAGAACGCGCGGTTCGTCGGATTCCTCCAGAGCGGCCCGAAGATATTCAGCAGCGAACTGGGGGTCCTTACGTATCCTGCGAACCATTACCTCATCGTGAGAAATACTTGCTATACGCTTCATTTCTTCTTCGTCCTCGCCTTGTAATCGCTTAGATATTCGCGTGCTTTCACGATGTCTGGAACCTGTGTACGTTTATCTCCTCCGCAAAGAATCAAGACGCGCGCCTGCCCAATCATCGCGTAATAAACACGGTAGCCGGGTCCCCAATCGATTCGTAGTTCATATAACGCTTGCCCTAACGACTTGCAGTCGCCGAAGTTGCCCGCTGCAAGCCGGTTGATTCTCGTCACAACTTTGGCTTGGGTGCGGATGTCGGGTAGTTGGGAGAGCCAATCATCGAAGACATCGTTGCCGCCTTGGCTTATGTAGTGACGAATTTCGACCGCGTTAGTCATTGTAACTTATAGATCACAGTACATCAAGCAGATGCACCGACGACGGATTCTAGTGCACTATGCCGCTAAACGATAACTCCTCCCTGGTCTTCTCCCCTGCGATCCCGGATGGCAACTGCCAGTACTCCGTTCTGCACCCACTGCGCCAACATGGTGACGTGAATAAGAGACCGGTGTAATGTTGTCTCATCCCAGACGGGAATTAAGAGTGCCCAAGCCAATTGAAATCTACGAGAATCCCGGTGCGTACTGGCACCTTGTCACGGCACCGAAGGATGTCGATTTCGAAGATCAGCACTTCGACCGGAAAGAAGCGGGAAGACCAGACGCCGCAGGGCACCTCCCGTCCGGCAAGCTCACCGAGATCATCACACACGCGAAAGAAACGATCTCGGCGTTCGCGAACGCCAATAGAGACGGTGGCCTTCTCGTCATAGGGGTTTCGACAAGCGGCGAAGTTAAGGGCTTGTCTCATCTGAATGATCCGCAGCGGAACAGTCTGCTGGACGTTCAAAGCTGGCTCACTAGCCACACTTCGAAATGTAGGCTCCACGATTGCACCGGCCCGACAGGACCGACCAAGGTTGCTCTCATCTTTACACCCTACCTGGCGAACTCGATTTGCGAGACGCCCGACAAAGATAAGCGTGCGTGGTTTCGTCAAGGTGCGCAAAACGTTCTTCTCAATGCGGATCAGAAAGATGCACTGCGTCGCGACAAGGGAATAACTGTTTTTGAGAATGAAAAATGCTGTGAGTTCGACAAAGACGATCTCGACATGGCTTTGCTCGCCGAGTTCAGGAAAGTATTTCCAGCATCAGGTAGCTACACATACTCGGATGAGCAACTGTTGTATCAGGCCGGGGCAATCGTTAAAGACGGTGGGAAATATTTCTTTAACAATGCTGGATTTCTCTTCTTTGCAGCAAACCCGCAGCGTGTGATGAGTTGGGCTTATGTCCGCCTGTTGAGATTCGAGGCGGTACTCGCCAGAGCCAGTGAAGTCGGACTCGTCTCGGACGAACGCAAATTCGTCGGGCCACTTCCGACTCAAATCAGGCATATCCGATCCTATTTCCAGGAGTCGGGATTCTTCAAGAAATACCAGGTACGCAAACCAGGCGTTTCGGGGTTTGTTGAAGAACCAGAATTTCCGTTGATAGCTCTCGACGAAGTTGTCGTTAACGCGGTCGTTCATAGGGACTACGCTGTCCTTCTGCCAATCGAATGTAAAAAGTTCAGCGACGCTTTCGTTGAAGAGAATCCAGGCCGCGTGATACAACGCGATCACGAAGTGCCGAGCAGCTTTTCTCTGTCAGATGTTGAGCTTGTCCACAAGGCGCGAAACCCAAAGATTCTTGAATGGTTCAAAATGCTCAAAGATGAGCGCGGCGCTGAGTTTGTTCGCGCCATCAGTGAAGGCACGCGCAAAATGCGCGACGAAATGGAGCGACTTGGGCTTCCGGCTCCGAAATTTCTCGTCACTCCGTCAGCAACAACGGTCACTTTGTTCAACAACATCGCCGAGCGGGAAGCGGCACTGAAGTCAGCCCAGGGTAAAAAGACAGAGTTCACGAATCTTTACGCTCTGCAAATCACTGGTGAGAACGTCGGGCGACAAGATTTTCCCTTCATTAAGAGAGAAATCACAGACGCGATAGGCAGGAATCTTGAAAAGAACGGTTGGTATATCGACAAGGCCGCATTCGGGAGGATCATCGCACATAAGAAAGGAAGCGATCTGCCACTGCCGGCGAACGTCTCGCCGATTCTCCGAATGTATCCGGCGTTCAGCTTTCAAGTCAGACGATATTGGGATGTCCTTTTTCTAACCCTAGATTTCGATTTGCAGGTCAAGAACGTACTGTCGGCTGCCGAACTGCTGCGAATACTTCCGGCGAGTCACCTGATCGGACGTTCTGGGATCGCAAACTGGAACGGATGGCAGCGGGGCAAGATCATGGATATCAATGAAGGTCTCTGTACGATCAAATTCTACGACATCGAAGCCCCACAAGGTGTCCCTGCGGAAAAAGTAATTCCAAGCATCAAAACGAGAACTCTCGACGATATTTTGATGAAACGCGGTATTACGTTCGACCTTGGGAAAGCGATCAAACAGGCCAGTTTGGCGGCGCAGCCAAATGCCGCCCGAACTCGTTCTGCGAGAACTGAAGCAGCTATCGTTGACATAGCCTCGACCGTTTTCCCGATTACACTGCCTACGGGACCGACTGTCTCCGTTCAGCCAACTCCTGCGTCAATATCGAGAGACGCCAATCCGCTCTCCAATCTGAATGCCGCGAGCGTCTCAGAGCCCGTCGTGGAGTTTCAACACCAAAAAGAAACCGCGAATATCCGTGAGGGAATCACGCAATTTGGTGCTTGGGACAATAAGACGCACGACATTGAACTGATTCCGCTTTGCAGCGCACAAGCGCGAGACCAGATGGCGGCTCTGATCCAGCGGTTGAAAGTCGGCAAGTTTAAGTTCAAAGGCGCAGAGAGGACATTCAGTACGAGATTTTCATACTCGTCGATAATCACGGCACCGACTACGGAAGATTTGGTCGGCGAATGTGATCGCGTTTTGAGTGAGCATCCAGCATGGGCAGGGGACAAGTCCCTCGCCCGGCTGTTCCTCGTTCAAACGCCGGAAAGCGGCTACGCGCTCGATGACGAAAACTCACCTTATTACAAATTGAAGCGCCGATTATTGGAACAAGGCGTTCCGTCTCAAATGGTTGACACGCCCACGTTGCTCAACCCGGATTACAAGGATTTGAATCTGGCCTTGAATATCATCGCGAAATGCGGAGTCGTACCGTGGGTGCTGCCTGGTGCGATCCCTGACGCTGACTTCTTCGTAGGTCTATCCTATACGCAGAATTATGAACGAGGCACGACGCGAACGATGGGGTATGCCAACGTCTTCAATAATTACGGGCGTTGGGGATTCTACTCAGCGAACACGGAGACATTCCCGTTCGAAAAAAAGGCAGAGTATTTTTCACAATTAGTCCACGCCACGTTGGAGAAACTGCCTCTTTCTGATAGCCCGTCCGTCTACTTCCACTACTCCGCGAAATTTAAGAGAGAAGATCGCGATGCAATTATCGAGTCTGCTCGCAAGGTTCGGCCCGGTGGGACCTATTCATTCGTGTGGATCAACACTGATCACAATGTGCGTTTCTACGACAGCAGACCCGAAGGCGACGGGAGCTTGAGTCGAGGGAGTTTTGTCACGACTTCGCCTTCGCAAATTTATCTTTCGACCACAGGCTACAACACCTACAGAAAGACGCTTGGTACGCCACAGATGCTGGAACTGAATATCTTCGCGGAAGGCCCAGATCGCCAGCCTCGAAGACACCACGACCTCCGCGCTCTGGCCTCACAAATACTGAGCTTGACGAAGCTAAATTGGGCGTCAACGGATTCACTGTGTGGCGAGCCGATTACCACAAAATATGCAGGTGACATTGCATATTTGACGGCTGCGTTTCTTCGCCAACAGGAGAACTTCAAGGTACACGCCGTATTGGAGCAGACGCCGTGGTTCATTTGATCCGTCGCGTGGCCTTTCAGTCGTTCTCGTCACCAGGGTTGTTCTGCACGAATCGGTCCGTGGATGCGGAGTAGTGCCGCCGAACGCCGGAATAAGGCAGGTGTCCAGACGAACGCACGCCTGCCTAAAAGATAAGTCCGTCCCTGTTCTTCCCTCCTTGAGCGCCACTGCACTGGTCGGTATTCCGACCAATTTAGGAATTCTTGTACCTAAAGGGATGTGTGTTGGTAGAAAACGACGATATGAAAACTAATCAGGGAGTTGGTAAGAAACGGGTGGTGCAAATCGACAGCGGTCGGGAGTTCCCCGGTCTTAAGGGAAAGGTAGTGAAGCGGGTTGAGATTGGCAAGGGCGAGGATCACGATTTGTATATACACGTTCGTTTCAGAGACGAAACCGAATTGTCTTTCTGGCTGACGTCCCGAATCGTTATAGAAGAGGCTGACCTCGGTGACTGGAAATCCGGCGATTTCATTCAGAAGCGTGCGTTCATTCAGAGCCCAATGGTTAAGGCGATTGTCAAGCAAGATGCGCTGTTCAACAGAATTTCAAGAGATTTAGAGAGGGAACAGCGCCAAGAGGAACGCCGCTTGAGGAAACGTAAGCTGTCTCCTGACGTGATGACGAAGCAGGCCATAGAGTGGATCAGGGAGACCATGGATTATATCGTCACGCCAAACGAGGCAAGAAAGTTTCTTGAGCGGCTACCGCGTGCGACGCCTCAATTACAGGAACTAACTCAGCACATAACGAATGTTAAGAAGGGGTAGGACGCGCCAGAGATGCCCTTCTGGGCATGCACAACAGGATGTCGGCACAGGCACGATATTCCGTGCTTGTTTCCGCAGGCCCCCTACCAAAATTTAAAGTACGAGCATCCTCAAAAAGTTGGGAACAGTTGGGAACAATTAGCCCCAAAAACCGCCTAAAATCGTGATACACGATGCGCGAAAGTGCTAGACGAGACAACTACTTAGCTTTTTTGAGTTTACCTTGGGCGCAGGAGGTCCGCGGTTCAAATCCGCGCGCCCCGACCAAATCCTGCTGCCAGGTTCGTTGACAATCCGGAGCTGTGGTGTGAGAGTTGGGCTGCCATGAGC
>Ga0335078_10004839_pt1 | contig 19905 bp, 14 predicted proteins | sample Lox_Sample_32_FD_206711 | JGI IMG/M metagenome (GOLD analysis project Ga0335078, IMG submission 206711) | Soil microbial communities from Loxahatchee National Wildlife Refuge, Florida, United States - Lox_Sample_3.2 | ecosystem: Environmental > Terrestrial > Soil > Wetlands | place: USA... | reverse complement strand
TACTTATCGGCGTGGTCGCCCTGGTCATTGGACTGGTAATTGGAGTGGCGGCAGCGGAATCCGGCACAGGAACCCCCGGTGCTAAAGAGAAGGTAAACACACCGACGAACCAACTATCGTCAGCGTCAACCGGCAATCTGGAGCCCGGTGGCCGGAATCAATGGAATCCGTTCCAGGAAATCCATGATATGCAGGCACAAATGGACCAGATGTTCAACCAGATGTCGGAACAATTCCGCAGGGAATCGGGTTTCCGCGGGTTTAATGAGATCCCTGGTTATTCGCTTTCACTCGACGTGCGGGATATGAAAAATCATTTCGAGGTGGAAGCCTTTCTACCCGATACGAAACTTTCAGATGTCAAAGTCAGCCTGCAGAACAACCGGACGCTGAAGGTTGAAGTTAACAACCAGGAGAACGATACGTCGGGCCGGAAGAATGCGACCACCAGCGTCGCCGAATGGGGACAGTACGAACAGGTGGTGCAGCTTCCCGAGCCGGTAAAGGCCGACGAGATGAAGATCGAACGTAAAAACCACGAACTGCTCATCACTCTGCCCAAGGCGACCGTGGGGGGACAGTGACGCAGGAGCTGATCCAACCTGAAATGAGCCTCAAACAAAAGTCCAATCCGGCCAGAAACCGCGAACGTATTTTCGTCGTGGACGACCAACCCCTGATGCGTATCGCGGTCACTGATTGGATAAACCGCACAGACGACTTGGAATTGTGCGGCGAGGCAGACAGCACCGAGCAGGCGTTGAAGGTCCTCGAGCGGGTGAGACCTAATCTTGTACTCACGGAAATCGTACAGCCGCAGGATTTCAGTTTCATCCGATCACTCCATCGTCGTCATCACCGGCTGCCAATTCTGGTGTTTTCATTCCGCGATGAAGGGTGGTATGCGCCGCGAGCGCTGGCTGCCGGCGCGTGCGGTTACCTCATGAAAAATGTGGGCGGGGCGGGGCTCCTCGCGGGCATCCACGACGCTTTGAACGGCCACTTGGTAATCAGTCCGGAAATAAAAGCACGCCTGGGTCGAAAAAGCTCCCGGGCAGCGTCTCGCGAGGGCGATACGGTCAAACGCGCAAACAGCGGGGGAACAATTGCCATTCGGCCGACCGGCGCAAAAAAAGCGGACCATCGGGCCGTTGGCCAAAATTCGCTCAACCTTGCGCTGAAGGCGTCTCGGTCCCCGACCAATTGTCGTCTGCAAGGAAAAGGACAGTGTGAAAGCCACGGACGATATGAGTTTACAGACAATTAAAACGGAGGGAGGCCGGCAACCATGAAAGCTGTGGTCTGGTATGACGATTTCAAACTGGCCGCGTGCGCCAAGGTGATGCTGGAACGTGCGGCGTCGAGCGCCGGTGCGGAGCCGAAGTGGAATGTCCGACCCTGGCGATTAGACACGTTGCAGCATGAGGCGGCAGCGGTCGAGGCCTTGTCCGAAGCAGTCGGTGCGGACCTGATTCTGGTGGTCACGGGCACTACTCGTGTCGTGCCGGATTGTCTGGCGGATTGGCTGGAAAGCTGGGCTGCGTGCCGTCGCGTTCCGGACGCTGCGTTGGGCGCCCTGTTCACGTTATCAGACACCGCCGCCGCGCCCCGGCTCATTGTGCAGCTCCGGCAGTTCGCCGAACACCATGAGCTGACTTTCCTGTTCAACCAGGAAATGTTCGCCCGCCTCGATTCAAACCACTCCACCCGGAAAAGGAACAATGCAAGGATTTGCAAAGATGCGATGCATTGCTGATATGCGGTACATCCTCCCCGTCTGCCTTTTGGCGCTGTCAGCGCGGGCCGGCGATGGCAGGATTGCTGATGCCATCTATCGCGCCGAAGGCGCGCAACATGCCCGCGTGCCTTACGGCATTTTGAGCGTGAAAGTGCGCAATGCCGACGAAGCGCGGCGAGTGTGCCTTAACACCATCCGCGACGCCCGCGAACATTGGGTGGCTGCCGGACGCCCGGGTAACTTCATTGATTTTCTGGCGGACATTTATTGCCCGGCGCAGGTTGATCCGGCCGGCAACCGCCATTGGAAACATAACGTCGATTTTTTCCTGAAATGATAACCAGCGTGAATCACCACCTGCATCGTTCTGTGCCGCCCCTTTTCCACGGGCGAGGTTCACAGTCGGAAAGCGGCAATGCAGCCCGATCCCGGAGTTCAGGTGGGTGGCCCGCCGGGATTTCAAATTCGAACCCAGGCCCGATTCGTGAATGCCACGAAAGGCAAACAGAAACAGACCAGAGTCTTAGTCGGGCGGCGTTTTGCCCGCCGAACGGACGATCAACAAAAGAGAAAGTGAGAGGTTGCTATGTCAGTCAAGACGGAGCCAAAAGACGGCAGAACCGGGAAGAAACAAAGCTTCGCGCTTATGGCGCCCGAGGCCATGCGGGTGCAGTTGGTGGGCGATTTTACCCATTGGATGGAACAGCCCATCAGCCTGTGCAAAAGCAAGGGTGGAGTTTGGCGAACCACGTTGGACTTGTCGCGCGGGACCCATCGCTATCGCTTTCTGGTGGATGGCCAGTGGCGGGACGATCCGGAGTGCGCCCTGCGCGAGTCCAACCCGTACGGCGGCCACGATGCCGTTCGGCAGGTTACTTGAAATGGTTCGGGCCGCGCAGACAGGCGCCCCACGGGAAGACCTAGTCCCCCTGAACGGCGCCCGCGGGCCCTTGAACGCAACGACGAATTGAAAATGACAGATTTAAATAACAGTTCGAGAAAGGAGTTTATCTATGAATAAAGCCGGCAAAATCAAATCCCTCGGCATGGCCCTGGGTATCGCCTTGTTCGTCGGTGCCGGCCTGATCGCGCTGGTGGCGGCGGAGGGAAATTCCCCGGAGGCTTCGCTCAAGGCCGGGCCGATTGATCCCGCCGTCGTTGCACCGGCCGAACAGTTGGGCAGGGCATTCACCATGGTGGCGGACCATGTCAAAACGGCGGTGGTCAGCGTTTACTCGGAAAAGAGAATTACTCTTGCCGAACCGGGGTTTCCGTTGCCATTCGGCAACGACTTCTTCCGCCAGTTTTTTGGCGGACAGATTCCCCAAGCGCCCCAACCGCGCGAATTTCACGAACAGCAGCGCGGCATGGGCTCGGGCATGATTCTCGATAAAAAGGGCCACATCCTGACCAACTACCATGTCGTGCGCGACGTGGACGACATCAAGGTGCGCCTGGCTGACAAGCGAACGTTTGAGGCCGAGGTCGTCGGCACCGACCCGAAAACCGACGTGGCGGTAATCCGCATCAAAGGTCATGTGCCCGACGATTTGCCAACCGTCACGCTCGGCGACTCCGATGCGCTGCACGTGGGAGATCTGGTGCTGGCAATCGGTGCCCCCTTCGGCCTGTTGCAGACGGTCACCAGTGGCATTATCAGTGCCACCGGCCGGTCGGACGTGGGCATCGCCGATTATGAAGATTTTGTACAGACTGATGCCGCGATCAACCCCGGCAATTCGGGCGGCCCTTTGGTGAACATGCGCGGAGAAGTGATTGGCATGAACAGTGCCATTGCCACCAGTGACGGCCAGTTTGGCGGTGTGGGTTTCGCTATTCCCAGCAACATGATTAAAACCATGCTGCCGAGGCTGGTCAAGGGCGAGAAAATCATCCGCGGCCAGTTGGGCGTGATCATCCAAGAGATGACCGTGGATCTGGCCAGACAATTTGGCTTGGCCGAACCCAAAGGGGTTCTCGTCAGTCAGGTGAACAAACACTCGGCCGCCGAGAAGGCTGGCATTAAAGTCGGTGACGTCATTGTTCATTACGACGATAGCGTCGTCACCAGCGTCCGGCAATTGCGTAACCTGGTGGCCAACACTTCACCCGGGACCAAGGTCAGAATCACCGTTATACGCAACGGCAAGGAGGAAAATCTCAATGCCATCATCGGCAGCCAGTCGGGGGAAACCGCTGCCGTGCCCTCGACCGCCGGCGCCAGTCTGTTGTCTCAACTCGGCCTGAACGTCGAGACGCTCACGCCGGACGTGGCGAAACAGTTGGGCGTAGAGGTGGACAAGGGAGTGGTCGTAACCGGTGTGAATGAAAGCGGCCTGGCTTCACTGGCAGGTCTGCAAAAAGGCGATGTGATTGTCGAGGCGGACCGCCAGCCGGTCGCCAGTGTTGACGACCTCGAGCAGGTATTGGCCAAAGCGAAAAACCAGGACCAGGTGTTGCTGCGGGTCGCACGGCCGGGTGGCAGCCTGTTCGTGGTCCTGCAGTTGAAATAGAAATTTTAGGGCGGCCGGCGCGCGCGTGTCGCCACCGGCTGCCGCTGGTTTGGAACAAAACAAACGAAAGGAGAAAAATGAATACAACCGAAACACATGCAGTTCATGGAGCGCCAACCGAGTCAACTCTGAGCGGGATCGCCGGCGGCTCGATTGCAGAGGGTGTCGGCGCCATCGCTGCCATCGCTCTGGCAATCATCGGGCTGGCTGGAATTCTCATCAACGACATGGCGGCGGTGGCCACCATTGTAATTGGCGCCGTCATCCTGATGGAAGGCGGGCTGGCTGGCCTGGCTTATCGCCGATTGCCTTCCCAGGGCGCAAGTGAAAGGCAAACCCGGGAATTGGGCGGTGGTGTCACCGCCGAGTTTTTCGGCGGGCTGGCGGGAATTGTTCTGGGTATCCTGGGACTGTTTCAGCCGATGCCGGACACGTTGCTCGCCGTGGCAGTGCTCGTTTTTGGAGCTACGCTGCTGTTGGGTGGCGGGGCAGTCTCGCACTTGATCTGGCCGGTCCAGATTCAAATTCAGGCCCAGACCCAGGAGGCGCCCGGAACCGTGCTTGCCGTGGGTGCCGGCGGCCACATGCTCGTGGGACTTGCGACCGTCGTGCTGGGCATCCTGGCCATCATCGGCCTGTTCCCCATGACGCTGATTCTGGTCGGACTGTTGAGCCTGGGAGCCAGCGCTCTTTTTCAACGGCTCGGCCGTTAATCGCGGGACCGGATAGCAACCGGTTTGGTTCAGCGGAATTATCCCCCTAACCAGGGGGAGCCGAGGAGGTGGATGCGCGGCGTGACACAAAACGGACTCTTTCCGTTTTGTGCCGCCGCGCAGGGTGCCCGAGGCGGTCCAATTGCCCGGCGCAATGCGGAACTCAAATCGGGCGGAACCGATTCCGCCGGGCAAAGAAAGCCGTCCGCGTGAAGCGGGAGGTTGCCCGTGATGAGCAGTCCACCATGGTTGCCAAATGGAATACGTTTTGGGCATGGTAAGAATCCGACTGAAAGGAGGCAGAGAATGAAAATTGCGATGTTTTCCTGGGAAACGCTTCATTCCCACGCCGTGGGCGGGATTGCCACCCACGTGACCGAACTGGCCGCGGCCCTGCAACGGCGGGGCCATGAAATTCACGTGTTCACGCGGCCCGGCTACGGCAGCGGCGGCGTATGGCAGATTGACGGCGTGTGGCACCACTATTGCCCGCACAATTTGAATCGCAATTTCGTGGACGAAATCCAGGAAATGTGCCGCTCGTTTGTCTGGCACTTTTTCCAGACGGAGAATTACATTGGGCGTTTCGATGTGATCCACGCGCATGACTGGCTGGCATCCAGCGCGATGGTCTGGGTCAAGGAGGCGCACCGGGATCATCGCGCGGTGCTCACGATGCACTCGACCGAATACGGGCGGTGCGGCAACAATTTCTGGAGCGGCACATCGGCGCGCATCCGGGACCATGAACGGCGCGGCACCTACTGCGCGGACCGTGTGATCGCGGTGAGCGGGGTCTTGAAGGGTGAATTGATGTGGATGTACAACCTCCCGGACTGGAAATGCTGGGCGATTCATAATGGCGTGCCGGTGCACAAATTCGATGGGTTCATCGACCCCGGTGGAGTCAAACGCCGGTACGGAATCGGGCCGATGGATCCGACAGTGCTCTTCAGCGGCCGGTTGTGCATGCAAAAAGGGCCCGATCTGCTGCTGGAAGCCGTGCCGGGGCTGCTAAACCATTATCCGAACACGAAGTTTGTTTTCGCCGGCGATGGACATTTGCGCGGGGACCTGGAATGGCGTGCGCGCCAACTCGGTGTCGCTCACGCGACACGATTCCTCGGCTATCACAACGGTTGGAACCTGATTGACCTCTATCGGGCTTGCGACGCCGTTTGCCTGCCCAGCCGCAACGAACCTTTCGGCATTTCCGCACTGGAAGGCTGGGCGGCCGGCAAACCGGTGGTGGCCTCCCAAAACGGCGGACCCAGCGAGTTCATCTGGCACAACGTCACCGGCCTGAAGATTTATCCCACGCCGGACTCGGTCGGCTGGGGCCTGGGAACGTTGTTCACGAACTTCGAGTGGGCGCGATGGATGGGAAACAACGGCCGGCGGGCCGCGGAGAGCGTGTTCAACTGGGACGTGATTGCGGGAAAAACCGAACAGTGCTATCAATCGTGAACCTGCTGACTTTCCCCATACGGGCCCAAATTCCCAATCAGACTTCGGGTTTGTGCCTTCATCAACGCACCTCAGCCTGGCATGCCTTGGATGAACCGCAACTCTCCCCGGAAGACATTGATGCCTTCCTGCAGGGGCGGCACTTCAGGGCTTACCAGAAAATGGGCGCGCATTGGTGCCAGATGAACGGGGAATCGGGCGCCTCTTTTGCCGTCTGGGCTCCGAATGCCAAACAGGTGAGCGTCATCGGCGATTTCAACGCCTGGGACAAGAATGGCCAGACGATCAATTTGAGGCCACAGTCCGGTATCTGGCATAGCTTTGCGCCTGGTGTGAAGCCGGGCGCGCATTATAAATATCATATCGTTTCCAACTTCCGGAACCACGCCATGGACAAGGCGGACCCGTTCGCGTTCCGGAGCGAAACCCCGCCCCGGACAGCTTCGGTGGTGTGGGATTTGACATACGATTGGGGCGATGGGGGCTGGCTGGAGGAACGAGGAAAGCGCAACGCATGGAACGCCCCCGTCGCCATCTACGAAGTGCATCTCGGCTCCTGGCGGCGCGCACCGGGAGCAAGCAATCGCTGGCCAACCTATCGCGAACTGGCCCCGCAACTGGCCGAATACGTACTCCGGATGGGCTTCACGCACGTGGAATTCCTGCCCGTGACGGAACATCCGTTCTACGGTTCCTGGGGATACCAGACCACGGGTTATTTCGCGCCCACCAGCCGCTACGGGGCGCCGCAGGATTTCATGTACCTGGTGGACCACTTGCACCAGAACGGCGTCGGCGTCATTCTCGACTGGGTGCCCTCACATTTCCCCGCCGACGGCCACGGGCTGGTTTATTTCGACGGTACGCATCTGTTCGAGCACGCGGACCCGCGCAAAGGATTCCATCCGGACTGGAAAAGCGCCATCTTCAACTATGGCCGGAACGAGGTCCGCAGTTTCCTGATCAGCAGCGCCTTGTTCTGGCTCGACGTCTATCACGCGGACGGATTGCGGCTGGATGGCGTGGCCTCCATGCTTTACCTGGACTATTCCCGCAAACCCGGCGAATGGATCCCCAACCGGCACGGTGGACGGGAAAACCTGGAGGCGATCGAGTTTCTAAAACAGCTCAACAGTGAAATCAATCGCCACTATCCGGATGTGCTGACCGTCGCCGAGGAGTCCACCGCTTGGCCCAAAGTGTCGCGCCCCGCATCTGCCGGCGGCCTGGGGTTCGGCATGAAATGGGATATGGGCTGGATGCACGACACGCTGCGTTACTTCAAGCGACCGCCGATTTATCGCAAAGATCACCACGGCGAATTGCCCTTCCGGATGGTTTATGCCTTCAGCGAAAATTACATCCTGCCGCTTTCCCACGACGAAGTGGTTCACGGCAAAGGCTCGTTGTTCGGCATGATGACCGGTGATGAATGGCAAAAGTACGCCAACCTGCGCCTCCTTTACGGTTACATGTATGCCCAGCCCGGCAAGAAATTGCTCTTCATGGGTGGCGAACTGGCGCAATGGCCGGAGTGGAACCACGATTCGAGCATCGAATGGCATATGGAAGGCGTCCCTTTCCATGCCGGCGTGCAAAAATGGGTGGCCGACCTCAACCGGGCCTATCAGACCGAGCCGGCTTTACACCAACTCGATTTCAGCCCCGGCGGTTTTGAATGGGTGGATTATCAGGACGCCCGAAACTCAACATTAAATTTCATCCGCAAGGCTCGCGCCGGGGGCGACCTGATTCTGGCTGCGTTCAACTTCACGCCAGCGGTCTTTCGCCACTACCGTTTAGGCGTTCCACGCGGCGGCTTCTGGCGAGAGATCCTGAACAGCGACGCCCGCGAATATGGCGGCAGCGGGCAGGGCAATTACGGCGGCGTCCCTGCTGAACCTGTCAAATATCATCATCGTCCGCACTCGGTAAGCTTGACGTTACCCCCGCTGTCGGTTGTCCTTTTTATCAATCGGGATGCACAAAATGAAACTGGCGAACATGAGTTTGCAACCTCCAACATCAGAAACGGCAACTGCGATTGAAACCCTCGCGACGCGCAGTGGTGTAAAACTGCGGGTCGAAACCCGTGCCGATGAGCGGCAAATTGAAGTGGCATTACGGGCGCAAACCGGCCGGCGTTGCCTGTTGCACTGGGGCCTTCGCCGGAAAGATCGGGCGGAATGGCAAATCCTGCCCCCGACTTCCTGGCCGGAAGGTACAACCACTTCCGCCGACGCCGGAGCCATGCAAACCCCATTTAAAAAACAGAACGGTGAAGGCAGCATCGTCATCACGTTCAGTCCGGACGCGCCGTACGGGCTCATCGAGTTCGTCCTCTTTTTCCCGGATGAAAAGCGATGGGACAACAACAACCGCCGAAACTATCAAATCGCTATACCTGCCTTGGAACAAGCTTCCGTCCCGTCGCCGCTGGCGGCGCTTAAGGCGCAATTCGGCGAAAATGAGGTGCTCCTGGAACGCGTGTTTGAGGTCGGCCCCCTGGGCCATCTGGTTGCCGGTGTAACCAGGGCTGGAAACCGATACCGGGTGTTATTGCTGGCGGACATCCCCGGCCCGCTGGCATTGCATTGGGGCGTGGCCCGACGCTCGCCGCACGAGTGGTTGCCGCCGCCCGAATCGTTACGCCCGCCCGGCACCATCCTTCGCGACGGCCATACAGCCCACTCGCCGTTCTCGGCCGGCGACGGTCTGCAACGACTGATTTGGGAGTTTCCCGAATCGGACGCGCCATTGGGACTTCAGTTTGTGCTCAAGCAGGGAGACGACGGACATTGGCTCAATTTTCGCGGTGCAAACTTTTATCTTCCCATCGCCCATGCGGCCTCGCGATCGGCGCCGCCCTTGGACACCGCGGAACTGGCCGGCCTGGCCGATCGGATCATCCGGGCTGAAGTCAGCCCCAGTTCGTGGACGCTGATGCACCGGTTCAATCTTTGCCACGATCTGCTTGACCGTGCGCGCGGTAATATGGAGGGGCTGGCTTTGCTTTACGTCTGGCTGCGCTTTTCGGCCATCCGGCAGTTGACCTGGCAGCGCAATTACAACACCAAACCGCGCGAATTGAGCCACGCCCAGGACCGCTTGACCAACAAACTGGCGGAATTCTACCGCAGCGAACCCAATGGTCGTCCGCTCATCCGCCTGATGCTCGCCACGGTGGGCCGCGGCGGTGATGGACAGCGCATCCGCGACGAGGTCCTCCAGATCATGCACCGCCACCGCATCAAGGAAGTTACCGGGCATTTCATGGAGGAATGGCACCAGAAACTCCACAATAACACCACGCCCGACGACATCGTCATTTGTGAGGCTTATCTCGAATTTCTCCGCAGCGATGGCAACCTTGACCGGTTTTACCAGACCCTGCTGGACGGTGGCGTGACGCGCGAGCGCCTTGAGAGCTTCGAACGGCCCATCCGCACCAACCCGGATTTTGCGCCGCTGTTGAAGGGCGCGCTGATTCACGATTTCGAGAACTTCCTGAGAGTGCTCAAGGCGGTGCATTCGGGCACCGATCTGGAAATCGCCATCCACTCCACGCAGGACCGGCTGGACGCGGATACGCAGGCTTTGCTGGGCTGGGTGTGGAATCATCGCCACGATCCGGCGGATGCGCTGGAGCTGCTGGTAAAGCAGATCACTGAGGTCCGCCGCCGCGTGTCGCACTTCCTGAATTCCAGCGACAACCTGCGTCAACTGCTCTACCTGGATCTCGCCCTTGAGCAACTCGTGCGCGTCGTGACGGAGCGCAATATCCATCTACCCCTAGGCGGCGACCCGTTGGCCGATCTCACCGGGTACGTTCTCGAAAACGTGACGTTGTCGCACGAGGACGCCGAGTTGGCCGCCTGTCTGCGCCACTGGGCACGATTGCAAACGTTGCCACGTTTCCTCGCCGCCTGGTCGCTTCACGCCAAATCGGTCACCGACCGCATCGGTCGTGCGCTGGGCGAGTGGTCGGACCGTTTGTATCAATTGCTCCAGCCCAAGGCCGAATTTCTCGGTCAAGGTTTCAATGCCGAGCGTTGGACGATTACATTGTTCAGCGAGGAGGTTGTTCGCGGCAGCAGCCTCGGATTTGTGCTCTCGATGCTGCTTCACCATCTCGACCGCCGGTTGCGACAGGCCGCCCATCTCGGCACCTGGCAAATTGTCAGCCGCGGCCGTGGGACGGGCGAGGTCGCGGTGATCGACACCTTGAGATCGCTTCAGGGGCGTAATTTCGACCGCCCGACGGTCGTCGTCACCGATAAGGTGGCAGGCGACGAGGAAATCCCCGAGGAGGTGGTCGCCGTCATCGCGCCCGATGTGACGGATCTGGTATCGCACGTGGCCGTCCGCGCGCGCAATGCGCAAATTCTTTTTGCCGCTTGCTCCGATCCGTCCACGCTGGAACAACTGAAATCGATGCGCGGCGAACAACTGCACCTCGAAGTAACGGCTGCGGGCGACCTGCTGTTTGAAAAGGCCGGTGGGGCGCCGACCGTCGCGGCGCTCCGGGCCCGCCGCGCCCCGTCTGTCGTCCGGCCGCCCCGATTCACGCGGTTTGCGGTGCCAATGGATGAATTCAACGAGAAAATCGTTGGCGGGAAGTCTTGTCAACAGGCGCGGCTCCGCGGCCGACTGCCCGAATGGATTCATCAACCGCCTTCCGCGGCCTTGCCCTTCGGAGTATTCGAGCAATTGCTTTTGCAGGACGAAAACAAACAGGCTGCGCAGCAATATAAGAAACTGGTACACGCTGGGGAAGACCTCGACGGAGCGGCGCTGGCGCAACTGCGCGAAATCGCCAAGTCATTGGCGGCTCCGGAGGATCTGCCGGCGGCGTTGCGCGAAACCTTCAGGCAGGCGGGCATACCCTGGCCGGAAGATTGGCCAGAGGCCTGGCGGTCTATTAAGCAGGTCTGGGCTTCAAAATGGAACGAACGCGCCGTACTCAGTCGGACCCGCATGGGTATCCCGCACCGGAGCCTGTACATGGCGGTGCTGATTCAACCGGTCGTCGAGGCCGAATATGCCTTTGTCGTTCACACCACGAATCCATCCACCGGCAACCGGGGCGAATTTTACGGCGAGGTTGTGCCCGGCCTGGGCGAAACCCTGGTCGGCAATCATCCGGGCCGGGCGCTGGGTTTCATCTGGAACAAAGACGCGGCCCGGCCAACGGTGGTTTCCTTCCCCAGCAAAAGCGTCGGCTGGTATGGCGGCGGTTTGATTTTCCGGTCCGACTCCAACGGCGAAGACCTGGCGGGATACGCCGGCGCAGGCCTCTACGACAGCGTGTTGTTGCCTCCGCCGCGGCAAACGCGCCTGGATTATTCCGAGGAGCGGCTGGTCTGGGATGAAGACTTCCGAACCAATCTGCTGGCTTCCATCGCACGCCTCGGCCTGGCCGTTGAATCGGCGTTGGGCGCGGCGCAAGACATCGAAGGGGCCGTCGCCGCCGGAAAGTATTTTCTGGTGCAAACCCGGCCACAAATGAGGGTGGACCGTGCCTGACTCGAAATCAATCTGGATCGGCAACCAGACATCGTATTGCGCTGCGACGGCTGACGAACCGTTCGCATACGCCCGGGCGAACGGCTTCGACGCCTTTGAATGGTTCCCGGACAAAAAGCCGTCGGGCGCTGGCTGGTCGGAAACTGATCTGAAACGGGAACAGCGCCGCGCCCTCCGGGAAGCTGCTCGGGCACGCAACATGCGGCTTTCGGTGCATGCGCCCCTAGAGGCCAACCCGCTCGAACCGGGATTCCGTCCGTTGTTGCTCAAAGATGTTGAACTGGCCCGCGATCTGGGCGCAGCGCTGCTCAACATTCATCTGCACGCAGAACGCGGACTGAAGGCGTATGTGGAATCACTCACCTGGCTGGTCCGTCAACTGGCCGGGACGGGCTTGCAGCTGGCCATCGAAAACACGCCGCTCCATCCGCCGGAACAATTCAACGAGCTTTTTGCGCGTTTGCACGGCTTGGATTTGCCACGGCTGCATCGCGTCGGAATGTGTCTGGACCTGGGCCATGCCAATCTTTGTGCCGCCACGCGCAACGATTATCTGGGTTACCTCGACCGGCTCCAGCCACAGGTCCCGATCATTCACTTGCACATCCATGAAAACTGGGGCGATGCTGACAGCCATCTGACGCTGTTTACCGGTCCAGCAGGACGCGACGCCGCTGGCGTGCGTGAATTTATCGGACGTATGAAACGGCGCGGCTTCATCGGCTCGCTCATCCTGGAACAATGGCCGCAACCGCCTTCGCTGTTGAACCAGGCCCGCGACACGTTGCAGCGGATGTGGAACGCCCCACCCATGTCGGTACCCACTCCGCCTCGGCCCACGGAAGTCCCGGACAAAATGTTCATGGCCAGACTTGTCCCGGACACGACATCGTCCGGTGCACGGTAACGCCTCTGTCACGCCCCTGTTTTGAACCTGCATCAGCCCTTCGGCGAAGCAGTTGCCCCGAGGTTGACCGGGAGCTCCGTCTGGCCGTGGTCAAATCGCGGCGGGCAACCTGATTCAGTCCATCACCGTCAATCATTTCAGGCTTTCTCTTTTCACCAGGAACGATTTAGCTCCTAGTCAGACCAAGTTATGGAACCGGGCCCGACTACAGAGCGCGTGAAAAATTTTGCGGTTCCGCTATTTCTTTGTCTGCTGTTATTCACGGTAACGCTGGCCGTTTATTGGCCGACTGTCCATTGCGACTTCCTGAATTACGATGACCCGGATTATTTCACGTCCAACCGTCACGTGCTGACGGGGCTCACGCCGGGCAACATAGTCTGGGCGTTCACGACAGGATACGCAAGCAACTGGCATCCGCTGACGTGGTTGTCGCTGATGCTCGACGCGGAACTGTTTGGCCGAGGCCCGTTCGGTCCGCATCTGACGAATCTTCTGTTGCACGCCGTCAACACGGTACTGTTATTCTGGTTGCTGCGACGCTTGACCGCAGCGACCTGGCGGAGCGCATTGGTGGCGGCTTTGTTCGCCTTGCATCCGCTGCACGTGGAATCGGTGGCGTGGGTGACAGAGCGTAAGGACGTTTTGAGCGCGTTCTTCGGGTTCTTGTCGCTTTGGGCGTATGCACGCTACACACAAAACCGATCGAGAGTTGAGGGTCGGGAGTCGAGTACCGGGGGTTGCTTGGGTCGAAGTCTCGGCTCTCAATTCCGGACTCTCGACTATTGTCTGGCATTGCTTTTCTTTTTGTTGGGTTTAATGAGCAAGCCGGTACTGGTCACGCTGCCGCTGATATTGTTGCTACTGGATTGGTGGCCGCTCGGGAGGGTGAGTCGTGACGGATGGCGGATGACAGAGATTGCGGATCTGCTGATGGAAAAAATCCCGTTTTTCGTCCTGAGCGCCGTTTCCTGTCTGGTCACCCTCGTGGTGCAACAGAAGGGTGGCGCGATAGCAGCACTATCAAGTTATTCACTGCCAGCACGGGTCGAAAATGCGTTCATTTCCTACGCCCGATATCTGGGAAAAGTGTTCTGGCCAACCGCCCTGGCCACACCCTATCCGCCTCCCGAGCACTGGCCGTCAGGACTGGTATTGCTGGCGATGAGCTCGTTTGCCGCCCTTAGTCTCGCCGCCGTCCGGTGGAGACAAAAATTACCCTTTATGCCGGTCGGCTGGTTTTGGTTTGTTCTAATGTTGATCCCGGTCATTGGTCTGGTTCAAGTCGGCGACCAGTCGATGGCTGATCGCTACACGTATTTGCCGTTGATCGGCGTGTTTCTGGTTCTGGCCTGGGTTATGGGTGAATTGTGCATGAACGGGCGCTTGCTGAAATCGTTGGTCATTCTTTTGGCCGTTATTATGCTCACCGACTGCGCGTGGCGGACACGGGAGCAGTTGGGTTACTGGCAGAACAGCGGAACCCTTTTCCGCCATGCGTTGGCTGTGACCAAAGACAATTACGTGGCTGAAAATGACCTCGGCACGTGGTTGTCGAGCCAGGGCCAGATGGCCGAAGCGATGGATTGTTACCGACAATCACTGAAAATCAAACCTGGTAATGTTGACGCGCTCTATGATTTGGGCAATGCCTTTGCCCGGCTCGGAGACTGGGACAATGCCATCGCGGATTATCGCCGCGCTTTGGAAATCGCTCCGGCCCAGGCCGATATTCTCGACAACTTGGGTTTCGCGCTGGCGGCAAAGCAGCAACTCGACGACGCCATTATCTGTTTCGAGGCGGCACTGAAACTCGATCCGGATTCCGCCAGCGCGCACAATAATCTTGCCACGGTTTCGTTCAGGCAACGCCACTTTGAGGAGGCTGAGCGCCAATACCGCGAAGCCCTCCGTCTCACGCCCGATAATCCACAAATTTATGCGAACCTCGGCGATACCCTCGTCCGCCTGGGCCGGCTGGCCGAGGCGGCGAAGTGTTACCAGGCGGCATTGCAGCTCAAACCCGACGACATGAAAATCAAGGCAAAGCTGCAGGCCCTGAGTGCGCCGGCGAAGCTCACAGTTCCCGCGAACTGAATTCGCGAATCATGGCTTTCCACCACGGCGCGAGCGATTCATCGGGCCGCAACCATGCCTGCTGATGCAGCCACACCAACGTGTGCGCGTCCGCCATAATCAATGACCGTTCCGTAGCGGTCAGCTTGTCCGGGCCCTGGGCCAGCAATTTTTCGCCCAGCGCGCCAACCTCCTTGCGCCCGACGCCAAGCTGGTCAAGTTGTTCGGCGTAGACCGGGTTGAGCTGTTTCTCGCGCAGCAGTGAAACGTGGATGGCGTTGACGTATGGATCGAGCACGGCTTCGGCCAAGCCCGCGTGCGGATGGCGTGGCGTAGTGTCTTCGGTGATTTCGTGCACTTTCATGCGCGCACGCAACGCGACCAGTTCCGGCGGTGGTGCGGTCTCTTCCGGCGTCTGGAACAAATCCATTTTGCGTGTCCGCGCGCCCAGATTACGTCGGCTGGTAAACACGCTCAACGGGATGGAAAACACCATGCCTGCGAGCACGGGCGTGAACCACCAGAATAACGTTTCGTCGAGTTGCCACATAAATACACCCCACACCAGACCCCCCAGTGTGTGCCACCAATGCCGCCGGATGGCGGAGACCCAGGCTGTGCCGTCTGCAACGCGCTTTTGCGCCACCCAGCCCACGCTGACGCCCAGCAGGTTGGTGAGGACGAACTGCGTGTGCCAGAGCATCAAGAGTGGCGCGTGCAACGTGGAAAAAGCGGTTTCACCAATGACCCCCAGCGTGGCGCGCGCCAGCCCGCCAAACGCCCGGCGACGTATCCCATCGAAAGCCAGATCAATCAGCGCCAGCGCCTTGGGCAACATGATGACGGCCATGCAGATCACGAAGATGAGCAGCGCGTGAGCTCTGCCGCTCAAATTCAAATACGGGGTGAAGGCGTGGACGGTAATGGCCGACATGCCGGAAATTTTTTGATACCAATGAATCCAGATGAACGTGAGCAAAAACAGCAGCCACAGTGGCCCCGCCAGATAGCCGCAAATGCCGAGTATCAGGTGCAACCGGCTCACGCCACGCAGACCTTTGGCAAAGAGCACCATGCCGTGCTGCAAATTGCCCTGGCACCAACGGCGTTCGCGCCGCGCGTTTTGAATGATGGACTGCGGCACCTCCTCGTAACTGCCCTCGAGGTCGTAGGCAAACCAGATTCCCCGGTTTTCCCGCGACAACAGCGCGGCTTCGACAAAATCATGGCTGAGAATTTGTCCGCCAAACGGCCGCCGTCCGGGCAGTTGCGGCAAATCGCAAAACTGCATGAACGGCTCCGTGCGGATGAGCGCGTTGTGCCCCCAGTAATTCCCCAAATCCAGCGCCCAGTAATTCAATCCGGCAATAAACAGTGGCGCGTAAAGGCGATTGGCGAACTGTTGGATGCGTCCGAAGAGTGACTCGGCGTTCACCAGCGCCGGCACCGTTTGAATCAGCCCCACCCCGGGATGCACCTCCATCAATTTCACCAGGTCCACAATCGTCGCCCCGCGCATGACGCTGTCGGCGTCGCAAACCATGAAGTAACGGTAGCGCCGGCCCCACGCGTTCAGGAAATCGCGCACGTTGCCGCTCTTGCTGCCTTCGTTGTTCAGGCGGCGGCGATAGTAAATGCGGCCGAGCGCATCAAGGTCGCGCACCAGATCGCACCACAATCTTTCTTCCTCCACCCATTTGTCGGGATCAGCCGAATCGCTCAGGATGAAAAAGTCGAACCGCTCGAGTTCGCCGGTTTTTTCGAGCGATTCATAAGTCGCACGCAGTCCTTCATAAACCCGGGTGGTGTTTTCGTTGTAGATGGGAAAGACAATGGCCGTACTGGTGTCGGCAATACTCTGTCCGCGATAATCAGCCAGCCGGGTGAGGCGTTGTCGGGCGCCAAACATACGCAACCCGAACCCATACAAACCGTGCATGCAACCAACGGCGGCGAATAGAAACAAAATCACGAACAAAATCAACAAAACGGTCCGCGACGTGGACCAGCCGGTGCGCCAGAGCAAATCCGCAAACAGCATGGCGACCGGCCCCGTCAGCAGCACAGCCGATGAGAAGAAGATAAACAGCCGCCAGCCGCGACGGAGACGCGGTGCTCCCGCTGCGAGAATGGTCGGCGCGTCAGCCATGTCAGTGATAAAGTTGCGTCAACCAGGATGACAGATGATTTTTCATCTGCTCGAATCCTCCGTGGGTGAGCCAGAAAACGCCAATGAGCAGCAGCGTAAATCCGATCCAGACCAGTGCCATACGGACATATGGCAGCCGTCCCAGATTTGTGAGGGTCGTGATCGGGCCGAGATCGAGCGAACGCGGCGCCATTTTTGAGAGTTGAAAATCCGGCCCGGCGCGGAAATAGGTTTCGCGCATGGCGCTGATGAATTCCTGCGGCCACGGACCCGGCTGGAGAAATTGTTCCTGCCATCGGCCGGGCATGTCGGCCAGCAGCAACGCCAGGCGTCCGCGCGTCGTCAGCATTTGATCGGCGTTGGCGGGCGATTCCTGCAGTACCGCGGCGAACCATTCAATCACCAGACGGTCCATTTCCTCGGCCGCGAGCTGAGTGGCGGAGCGGCCTGGTTCCGCGGGAGCCCGGCGCATGGCACGTTCGAGCACGCGTAGCACGAGCTGGCCGAGCAACGCCTTGTTGCGCACGCGCAACGCGTGGAAATAGTTTTCCACTTTCACATAAGCGGCATTCCACTGATCCAGGGGGCGACCGGCCAACTGGCCGGTCACGGCGGGCTCCATTGATACGTCCATGTCTCGCTTAAAATGTTGGTCCCTTTTTGCAGTGTGCACCGGAGGTCCACGGGGTCGGTGTTTCCAGGCCGGGGCTGCATTTTCAGAACTGCGCGCCAGGTGTTGAGAAACGGATTACGCACCACGAAGTTGTCCACGATCTCGGCGTTGGCGCTGCAATTGGCGATGGCCAGCGGCGGCTCGCTTTCCGGCACGGCATCCAGCTTCGGACCCGCGAAGTCAATGACAAATTGCCGGGTATTCGCAACACCTGAATCCAGGCCGACACGCGTGGAAACAACCCGGTTTTCGGAAAGCTTCAAGTCCGCAGCGCCGCTTTGCCAGCAGACGGTATAACTGAAGTGATAAGGCTGCAATGGCGCCGGCTTGTCCTTGGGATCCCAGAACGCGACGATGTTGTCGAGGCCTTCGTAGGCCGTGCTCAATTCCACGAGGTGCAATTCGCCGTCACCCCAGTTACCGTGGGGCTCGACCCACATGCTCGGCACGAGTTGAAACAGATTGAAATTGTCCTGATAGGCCGCGAACGAGCGCTCGCGTTGCAGCAGCCCGAACCCGCGAATGTCCGGCGCGTGAAAGATTTGATGTCGCATTACCGGTGGATTATCGAGCGGCCGCCAGAGGGTTTCGCCGCTGTTCATGCGCATCAGCAGCCCGTCGCTGTCGTGGACCTCCGGACGGTAATCATCGAACTTGCGCTCGGAGTTCTGGCCGAACCAGAACATGCTCGTCAGCGGGGCCAGCCCGAGGGTTTTGACCGGCAGCCGGTTGGTATCCACAGCGTAAACCTGTTCGGGCTCGCGGAGATACAGCACCGCGTCCACCTCTGCCACCGTCGTTACCCCGGGAAAGATGTGGAATTCATAAGCGCCCGCGCACCGCACACTGTCGAGAATGGCATACAATGTCAGTTCCTTGTCGTCCTTCTGCGGTTTGCCCAGCCAGAAGTCGGTGAAGATGGGGAATTCCTCCGGCCGTCCCATCTCACCGCAGTCCAGCGCCAGCCCGCGTGCGGAAGGCCCGTAACGCTGGTCTTTGCCCAACAACCGGTAATAGCTTGCGCCCAGAAACGCGCCCAGTTCGTCCAGCCGGTTCGTCACGTTCAACGGGTACAGGATGCGAAAGCCGGCATAACCCGTGTTGGCGGGGATTTGGTTCTGGATATGCAGATCGCCGTAATCAAAAAAATCCTGCACGAAGCGGATCGGTTGCACATGCGTGGCGGTGAATTCATAGATGTGCACCGGTTCCTGATAAAGATACCCGGGATGGAAAAATTCGATGCGAAACGGCAGATTTTCATCCGTCCAGAGCGCTTTGTCCCGGCGGAAGCGGATTTCCCGGTATTTATCGTAATCCAAGTTGTCCTGCTGGAGAACCTTGGGCAGATCGGCGCGAGGCGAGTGGAAAGGATGATGCGCGCGTTCCAAAGCCCGCTTGGCCACATAATCCAGGTTCACCTCGGCCGCCTCCGGACTGGCCCAAATCCGGCCCGCCAGCGCCACCGCGATGATGAGTATCAAACAACTCTGTTGCCACATGGCGGCTATATGGAAAGCGAACCGGCGGCAATTTGCAAGTTCGACGCGGAACCGGTTGGAAATCAAAAAGTTCGCCGGTCACAGGTTCCGCCGCTGGAAACGCTTGTGCACGCGACGGCCGATTGCATGGATTTCCTTGCGTTAAGAATTTGAATGCCGAACGCCCGCAAAACGACAGTTGCAGCAACGGAAGAAATGGACGGAGGGAAGCTTTCCGACACACTCATAAATATCATAATTAATCCTAAAAACTTTCGTCGCTGAGAAAAATGGGTAGTGTCTTAATTTGAAATCAGCTACACGGTCTTGCCGCAGCAGTATTTGTATTTCTTTCCGCTTCCACATGCACATTTCTCGTTGCGGCCTTGCTTTGGGCCAGCGTGGATTGGCGCTGGTTTTACGAAGTCAATAGGCTCTGTTGTGCAAGTGCTGAATCAAGCCGAACAAGTCCGTCAACTTGATTATACGCCTTAGAAACCTTTCAACAAATATGTCATTTGCAGCATATAATTCTCTTCAAGCGCAAACTGATCCGGAAACGGGCGTCTATTGCACTGTGGTTTCGCCTTCCGGGAAAGACATCTCGCCAAACACTGAAAAGACTTATGCAGGTGGTTCCGGTGCGGCTGGGCTGGTAGGTC